>Ga0181593_10004066_pt1 | contig 13322 bp, 11 predicted proteins | sample 071ome_19_FD_133756 | JGI IMG/M metagenome (GOLD analysis project Ga0181593, IMG submission 133756) | Coastal salt marsh microbial communities from the Groves Creek Marsh, Skidaway Island, Georgia - 071413AT metaG (megahit assembly) | ecosystem: Environmental > Aquatic > Marine > Intertidal...
GGGGCGCGTGTTCACGCGCGCCACATAGGGGTAATAGCCAATTGCATCCGTAGCGGTTTCCAATGCGTCTTTGACATCGGGTGTGATCAGACCGGCGCTGCCTGGGCCCAATCCAATAATTTTTACTGTTCCGCTCATGGCCGCCTTCCTTGACCATGCACAACAATAATCGAAAAATAAGGGGTAATTCTGCCCTCGCATTCAGAAAGTTTATGCACGGTTTGCTGGGGCATCGTGGCGTATTCAATCAACCAAGCTTTTTGGTAGAGGCCGCTCGCTTTCAGGGCCTGGCGGATTTTTTCGATGTTACGGCCGATCTTCATTATGACCAAAGCATCGCTATTGGCCATGCGCTTTTGCAGCTCGTCCAGTGATAAAGTGCCTAATAAAACGGTTAAAACATCATCACCCCAGGTGATCGGCGCGCCGCTGGCCGTCCAAGCGCCCGACATGCCCGTGATGGCTGGTACAACAGTGACAGGGTGCGTGTCTTTCAGCCGAGTATATAAATGCATGAAGGATCCATAAAAGAAAGGATCGCCTTCGCACAGGATCGCGACCTCGTGCCCTTGCTCGGATAAAGAGGCAATTTTCGTTGTACAATCTTGATAAAATTCGGACAGAAGCACATTATATTGTGGATCAGTTACAGAGATTTCCGTGGTCACGGGATATTCCATCGGTAACTCAATTGCGCCCATTGGCAATAGCCCCTCGACGATCGTTCTCGCGTGCCCTTTGCGCCCGGCTTTCCGAAAAAACGCAACGTTTTTGATGCGCCGCACCAATCTATCGGCTTTGACGCTCATCAAATCCGGATCCCCTGGGCCAAGCCCGATCCCATAGATGGTTGCTTTGCTCATTCGTTACGGCTCGCGATTGCGTTCACAGCTGCAACGGTGATGGCGCTTCCCCCCAAACGTCCCTCTACAATCGAACAGGGCGTGGGTTGCGCTTGCCAAAGGGCGTCTTTACTCTCAACCGCGCCTACAAAGCCTACAGGGCATCCAATAATTGCGGCAGGGCGCGGGCAAGCGGGATCTTCGAGCATATTCAAAAGGTGGAATAACGCAGTCGGCGCATTGCCAATTGCCACCACCGATCCGGCCAATCGGGGGCGCCAAAGTTCTAGAGCGGCCGCGGATCGGGTGGTGTTCATATCGGCCGCTAATTCATAAATATTTGGATCATGCAGCGTGCATATGATTTCGTTTGCCGCGGGCAAACGGGCCCGGGTGATCCCTTCAGAGACCATGCGGGCATCGCAAAAAATAGGTGCGCCCGCATGCAGTGCGGCGCGTGCCTTGGTAACAAAATCATTCGAAAATTTGATATATTTTGCCAGATCGACAAAACCGGCGGCATGGATCATGCGCACAGCCACTTGTTCCTCCAAAGCATCAAAATTCGTTAGATCTGATTCAGCGCGGATCATCCGAAAAGATTGTTCGTAAATCGCAGCGCCGTTCGTTTCATATTCATAGGGCATTAAAAGCCATCCAAGTTTTGTAAAATAATATCTGGGTCTAGGCCCGTTTTGATAGGCATATCCCAGGCGTGGCCCTTTACAATCAGGTCAAAGCCACGGTTTTGAGCCACGAAGGTTAGATCTGCCTTTTGGGGTTTTGCGCACCCCTTCGCGCATCCTGAAATATGCAGCTCTTTCGAATTTAACGCAGGGTTGGCAGCAAGGCGCGGCGCTATCTGCGCTGCGAAACCGCGCGTATTTCCTTTGGCGCTCTGACAGGCCGGCGCGCCCGGACAGACCTGAATGCGCCGCTTAGGGTCATGCTCATCGCTGATAAAATCAGGCGGTATTGATAGCTCTGACACCCGTTCCAATAAAAGCCCGCGCCAGGGTGTTAAGCGCAAAAACTTACAGTCAGATTGTATCAACAGCTTCGTAAAATCTTGCGATGTGGTTTGCCCAAAAGCAGGTGCTAAATGAAAGCCAAGCGCCGTTCTTCCAAGCGGAAGGGATGCGCCAGAAACTTGTCTTTTGGTTGCATGTTCATCTTGTGCATTTTGCAGCGGCAATGGTAGGTTTTTTATCCGAGTATTGGGTTTGCTGCCCCGGACAGCCTTTGAAAACCTATGGGCCAGTGAAATCAAGGCAGATATCGCCGTGTCTTGTGAAACGCTCAGACCAAAATCGGCGCCATCTTCGATCAATAAAAGGCGGCCATCTTTTGATGTTTCAAGGCGTATATCTGCCGAACAGCCCTGCAAAACCGGCTGCCGCCCAGTATCCATCGCAAAGCCAAATTTCCCCGGCAGCTCTGGCAATTCATCAAGGCGGTCATAAAGTGCTTGCGTTAACCGGTGGGTTAAATCGTTTTCTTGCCATTCTGGGCTTAGCAACACGCCGCGCAAAGCCTCATGCGACGCGGTTTGCGAAACCAGCGATAAAGATTGCAACGCCGAAAACGCCTTGGCGAATGAAGCCGGGGTTAAACCGCGTATTTGAACTGCGGCGCGGCTGGTAAAATCTATCAACCCATTGCCAAATTGCTCGGCGATTTTGCAGAGGCCCAACGCTTGATCAAGGCTTAAACGATTGAATTGCGGACGCACGCGCAGCAGCATTCCATCACCCGACATCATGGGGTGAAAGGCTGTGGGGCACCAGCCTTGAGCCTTGGGTCTGCTCATTGTGCGGCCTCAAGCGAAGCGCGGATCGAATTGCGCCGTGTGACCCAAAGCCCGGCTTTATCCAAGGCCTCAAAGCGGTTTTTTAGAGCAGCGAATGCCTCGGGATTGGCCTCTTCCATAAAGGTGGAAATATCAATATTCCCCAAAGTGGCATCGAAAAACATATCGAATAAATGCGGCCCCACCACATTTGCCAAATGCGCGAAACTGCCCATGTGGTCTAATGTTGCAGCGATTTCCGCGGCCCCGCGATACCCGTGGCGGCGCATGCCGGCAATCCAATCTGAATTGCTTGCCCGCGCATGAACAACGCGGGCGATTTCTTCGGAAAGACTGCGCGCGCGCACCGCTTCCGGGTTGGTATTATCCAGATGGTAGAGCGCGGCTGATCCACCCGTTACCTGCTGCGCGGCGGCAAAACCGGCTTCATGAAAAGCGTAATCGGCCGCCAGCAGCAGATCCGTTTCGGGCAAATCTTGAATATGTACAAATCCATCTGCTTTGGCGACTTGCTCTTTGATCGCATCGGGTCTGTAGGTGCTATCTGGACCGTTCAACGCGTAGGCGCTGGCGGCCAGCCACGCATTGCCAGCCGCTGCGCGCGCCTCATCTGTGTAGGTATCGCCAAAGGCGCCCATTGCCAAGCCGTAATCCCCCGGTGCCGGGCCAAAGACGCGCGAGAGTTCGTATTTGCTGACATATGGATTCCAATCAGGGCTTTCGCTGCGCGCCCGCAAGCTTTGAACGGCCTGAGAAAACAAGGCAGATAAGGTTGGAAAAATATCGCGGAACAGGCCCGAGACGCGCAATGTCACATCAATGCGCGGCCGTTCAAGCTCTGCAATTGGGGTGATTTCGATGCCGCTGACGCGTTCCGAGCCTTCATCCCATTTGGGCTTAACGCCGATCAGTGCAAGCGCCATGGCAAATTCTTCGCCCGCCGTGCGCATGGTGGCAGAACCCCATAGATCAACGATTAGGTTTTTCGGATAATCACCATGATCTTGTAAATGCCGGCGCACCAATTCTTCGGCCAAAACCAAACCTTGCGCGTAGGCCGATCGGGTTGGAATCACGCGCGGATCCGTTGTGAACAGGTTTCGCCCGGTTGGCAAAACATCTTTTCGGCCCCGATAGGGCGACCCGGATGGACCGGCCGCCACCCGCTTGCCATCAAGGGCGGTGAGAAGCGCCGTGCGTTCGGCTTTGATCGAGGGGTGGCTATCAAATTCTGGAGCAATCTCGGGTGCGCGCCCGAAAATATGCAATCCATCACCAAACTGGCTTTCCTTAATGTCGCACACAAAGCGGTCGATGCAGCTGATCGCCTCTGCGTTTGAACTTGCCGCATCAAGCCCAAGATCTTGCTCAACACCAAGCTGTTTTGCTTCGGCGCGTATGTCATCCTGAAGCCGGGTGCGGCGGCGCGGATCTAGCCCATCTGCATTTGAAAACTCATCAAGAAGGTTTTCCAGAAAGGCCAGCCGGTCAGGCGTTGCGCTGGCTTTCATAGCCGGCGGTATATGCCCCAGCGTGATCGCGCAAATTCGCCGCTTGGCCTGAGCCGCTTCGCCGGGATCATTTACAATGAAGGGATATATTACCGGCACATTCTTAATCAGCGCTTCTGGCCAACAAACCTCTGATAGCGCGACCGATTTTCCAGGTAGCCATTCGAGCGTTCCATGCGCGCCAATATGGATTAAAGCGCTGGCGGCCTCGACCGTTCTAAGCCAGAGATAAAACGCCACATAGCTGTGGCGCGGCGTACGGCCGGTATCATGATATTCAGTTTCGCGCGCTTGAAGACTGCCGCGTTCGGGTTGCAAGGCAATAAGAGCCTTGCCGCGCCGTGTTGCGGCGAATTCGAATGTTCCGTTGCGCGCTTGCGGATCGGTTTCAGGATCTCCCCAAGCTTTAATGAGCTCGGATTGAAGGCATTCGGGTAAATCCTTTAACGCCATTTTATAGGCGGTGAGGGGCCATTTTATCCGCTGGTTCTGAAGGTCTTTTTGAAGCGGGGCAGCTGGCGCGACATCATATTCGTTGGTTTGTAGATCGGTCAGAATCGCCTCTGCTGAAGCCAACGCATCAAGACCGACCGCATGCGCCATTTGCCAAGGTTTGCCAGGGTAGGTTGATAACACCAGTACTGGGCGTTTTTGCGCATTCTCCACCCGCGAGAGATCGACATGCGCGCGTATGCGATCGGCGATTGCTGCGACCCGGGGCGCGTCGGCTTTATGAATAAAGCGTGAAAACTCAAGTTGTGGATCCCGCGTTGCGGGGTCTTTAAACGAGGCAACCCCCGCAAATAGGCGGCCATCAACCTCTGGCAAAACAACATGCATTGCAAGCTCGGCGGGCGAAAGACCGCGCTCAGTATCCGCCCAGGCCGCCCGCGTCGAGGTTGCCAGAGCCATTTGAAACACCGGAACCTCTGCTATATCCAGCGGCGAGGCGCCATCAGGGCCTTTTCCTGAAAATGCCGTTGCATTCAAAATCGCAACCGGCGCGATTAAGCGCATTTGTCGTTGCAGCCACGCCGCTGATTGAGGCTCTTTCAACGAAGGAACGAACACCCCAAACACGTCAAATCCGCGGGCTTCAAGCGCTTCGGCAGCAGCCTCAATTGGCGCCAAATCTGCCGCTGTGAGATAAGACAGGTAAAAACTTATCACAACCGCCGGTTTTGGGGCCACGCGCAGCGCAAATGCGGCAGGGCAGGATAGGCGATTTTGCAGTGACCAACCGCCTACGCGCGGGGGAATTTTTTGGCCTATTTTCGGGCGCGCGAATAACCCTGCAGATAGGGCCAATTGTGCCAAAGCCGCGCTTGCGGCATCGGGGCCACCTGCGTCACAAAGCTGGCGCAATCTGTGCAAGGTTGACACGGGCAGTGTGGAGATCTCATCAAGCTGGCTATCGGCCCGCCCATCGGCGGCCAACACGGCCAAAGCGATCCCGTTTTCTTCAGCAACCGCGCGAAGCTGTTGTAGACCATAAGCCCAATAAGGCATTCCTCCAATCAACCGCACCAAAACAGCTTTTGCATGACAAAGCGTTTGTTCAATATAAGTATCAACTGAAAGCGGATGTTGCAGCGCAGCCAAATTTGCCAAACGAAGGCTTGGCAGATCCTCTTTCGCGTTATGCCATCCAACCGAGAAGGCCCCCAAATCACTGTCGGAAAAAGACAAAACCACCATATCTGCGGGCGTTTGCTGCAGATCAACCGGCTGAGCCGTCTCTTCCAAACCGTGACTTTCGCGAAAGATCACATGCATCTCTGCTGCTATCCTTTCAATGTGCTTTCGATTGCATTTCTGTCGATGTCATCATGCTCAGCAATCACAACTACGCGGCCCATACGCATTTCCTCTGGTGCCCATGGCCTATCATATTGAGCGCGCACGCGCGCGCCAACGGCCTGAACCAGCAAACGCATTGGTTTGCCTTTTACAGCCGCATAGCCTTTCACGCGCAAGATATTTTGCGTCTCAGCTAAGGTTTCAATGCGCTTGATCAGGCTTTCCGGACTTTCAAGTTCGTCAAGTCCGATCACCACGCTGTCAAAATCTTCATGATCATGCTCGGGCACACCATCGTGATGAGACGGGCGCGCCTGCAGATCATCTTCGGCCGCAGCCTCCAGCCCCAATACGATGCGCGGATCGATCTGCCCATCGGCAACTTCGATCACGGGCAAATTGCGCGGCGCTTCTGCGGCGATAACCGATTTGGCTTTGGCAATCCCCGCCGCACCGGCCAAATCGGGCTTTGTGAGCAAAATCAAATCGGCGCAGGAAATTTGATCCTCAAAAACTTCCGATAAGGGGGTTTCGTGATCTAAGCTTTCATCGGCGTCTCGTTGCGCGGCAACGGCGGCCAGATCGGGCGCAAATTGACCCGCAGCCACAGCTTCGGCATCGGCCAAAGCAATTACCCCGTCGACGGTGATTTTCGAGCGAATATCGGGCCAGTCAAACGCTTTTAACAGAGGTTTTGGCAGCGCCAGGCCGGAGGTTTCAATTAAAATATGTTCCGGGCGCGGCTCAAGCTTCATCAGCTGTTCCAAGGTCGGGATGAAATCATCCGCGACGGTGCAGCAGATGCATCCATTGGCCAACTCAAGAATATTCTCCTCAGGACAATTGGGGATCGCGCAGGATTTAAGGATTTCACCATCGACGCCCACATCGCCAAATTCGTTGACGATAATGGCCAACCGTTTGCCACCCGGATTTTGCATCAAATGACGGATTAACGTGGTTTTTCCAGAACCAAGAAATCCGGTAACAACGGTGACGGGAAGTTTTGTTAAATCGTTCATGAAGCAGCCTCAATTGGGGGAATACGCGCGATGCAGTTTTTTCGGAAATGTTCGGGCCTTTCGCGCCAAGGAACGCGTCCATCAGCGGCATCCAGATATCGAGATGCGCCATCCAATATGGTTTCAACATGCTGCCTAGGATCAAGATTGCCATAGACATAGGTCCAACGGTTTTTGCCGCGCAAAACGATCGAGCAGCCATGATCGCAATTTGCCAAACAGGCCACGGCTGTCAGTTTTACATTTTCGGGCAGCGTTTCTTGCTTTATCGCTTCAAAAAGCAGAGTGCCTTGGCGCTTTTCATCTTCTGGCGCCGCGCGCCCAGCGCGACAAGACGTACACACCAACAACTCAATTGGAACCGTTTTTGACATTATCTTCCTCTGGCAGCGCGTCGGAACGCAAGAAAACCAGACAGAGGCCAGCAGGGCATGAAAGAACATGCTCCGCCTCCGACACACCCCGTCCGGATCCGGTTGTTTTTATGTTGGCAGGTCTCCCGGCTTACAGCTTCGAAGGCGGTGCCTTCACAGATGCGTATCCTTCCCAGCATTTGCCAGTGGCATATACGCGTCTTCGCTGCTCACGGTCGCGGGGGCGGCTGCGTTTCAACCTGCCGACATGATCTGTCGAAAAACTGAGTGCATTCCCTCTTCGCCTGTCCTAGAACAAGAACCAACATCCATCTGCAATGGGCCATGCAACGTGGCGTGTCAAGAAAAAGGAATTTCTATGGTCGATGAAAATCAACGCCACAATCAAAAGATGCGCAAAATCAAAGAGGCGCGTGATAAGATGATGCAGAGCAAAACGGATGAAAAAGGCTTGATTATTGTTCATACAGGGGCGGGTAAAGGAAAATCTTCATCTGGCTTTGGAATGATAATGCGCTGTATCGCGCATGAAATGCCCTGCGCTGTGGTACAGTTTATTAAAGGCACCTGGGTGACCGGCGAGCGCAAGTTTTTAACTGAAAATTTTTCCAAGCAATGTAAATTTGTGGTTTCGGGCGAAGGGTTCACCTGGGAAACGCAAGACCGTGAACGCGACATTGCTGCGGCCCAAGCTGGCTGGCAGCAGGCAAAAGAGCTTATCCGTGATCCCAAAATTCAATTCGTTTTGCTCGATGAAATCAATATCGCGCTGCGCTATGATTATATTGATATCGATGACGTGATTTCATTTTTGAAAACAGAAAAGCCAGAGATGACACATGTGTGTTTGACCGGGCGCAACGCAAAGGATGGATTGATCGATCTTGCGGATTTGGTGACCGAGATGGCGCAAGTCAAACATCCATTCAAACAGGGTATAAAAGCACAATTGGGAGTTGAGTTCTAACATGCCGGCCTTAATGGTTCAGGGGACCGGTTCAAATGTTGGCAAATCTTTGCTGGTGGCCGGATTGTGCCGCGCGGCAAAACGGCGAGGGCTAAGCGTTGCGCCCTTCAAGCCACAAAATATGTCAAATAATGCCGCGGTGACGTCAGATGGCGGCGAAATAGGTCGCGCCCAGGCTCTACAAGCCTTGGCGGCGGGCTGTGCTGCGATCTGTGACATGAATCCGGTCTTGTTAAAGCCAGAAAGCGAAACAGGTTCGCAAATCATCGTTCAGGGTAAACGCTATGCAACGGCGCGTGCGCAAGATTATGCCGCGTTAAAGCCAAAGCTGTTGCCGTTCGTTTTGGAAAGTTTTCAACGCCTGAAATCCGCATTTGATTTGGTAATAGTGGAAGGGGCTGGCAGCCCCGCAGAGGTGAATTTACGGCCCGGCGATATCGCCAATATGGGCTTTGCCTGCGCGGCGGATGTGCCGGTTCTTTTGGTTGGAGATATTGATCGCGGCGGCGTTATCGCGCAAATGGTGGGCACGAATAACGTTTTAGATCCAGAAGATAATGAAAAAATAATTGGGTTTATAATCAATAAGTTTCGAGGTGATCCTAATTTATTTTCTGCGGGATACGAAATGATTTGTGCGAAAACCAATTGGCGTGGCCTTGGAATTGCGCCTTATTTTGATCAAGCATGGAAACTACCTGCCGAAGACGCGCTGGACATCGCAACTCCGCAGCGGCCTGGTAAGCCGCATATTGTGTGTTTGGGATTGTCTCGTATCGCAAATTTTGATGATCTGGATCCGCTCAGCAATGATCCTGAGTTACAAGTAACGATTTTGCGGTCCGGCCAAGACATCCCCGCTGATGCGCGATTGGTGATAGTGCCCAGCAGCAAATCGACATCGGCTGATTTGACCTATCTGCGCGCGCAAGGCTGGGATATCGACCTTAAGGCGCATCGCCGACGCGGTGGGCATGTTTTGGGGATTTGTGGAGGGTATCAAATGCTGGGAAACATCATTGATGATCCTGAGGGGATTGAGGGTGTTATCGGCAAAACCGAAGGCCTTGGAATGTTGAATGTAAACACAATCATGTATCCCAAAAAGCAATTGGGTCAGGTGAACGCAATGCACGCGCCTACGCAGCAAAAGTTTACTGGATATGAAATTCATATCGGCCAAACCCAGGGCCCGGATACGCTGCGCCCTTTTGCCCAGCTTAATGGGCGCAACGAAGGCGCTATAAGCGTGGATGGTTTGGTCATGGGCAGCTATTTACACGGCATGTTTTCAAGCGATGGGTTTCGCCATGCGTTTTTAAAGGGCTTGCATATTCAAAGCAGTGCGCAGGCATATTCGCAAACTGTCGATCAAACGTTAAACGCTTTGGCAGATCATCTTGAAAAGCATTTGGATGTTTCCGCTTTGCTTGCTTCAGCACGCTAAACTCAACGGTTTTTACAGCGTGGCATAGGCCGCGTTCAGCATATCTTCATGCAGCGGATGATTGCTGCCCATGAATTGAGTCATAATCACACCCGTGATCTGCCGTTGCGGGTCTACCCAAAAATAGCTTTGTGCGGCGCCAGACCAGCCAAACTCGCCTAGGGCTGTTGGCACAGCGGCCTGACCCAGATCGGTCATAACCCGTCCGAGCAGGTTCCAGCCATAGCCGGGGAAAGCTTGTCCGGAAATGCTGAGGGGCAGGGCAGAAAGCGGCAGGCGGTTGGCGCGCATAAGGCCAATCATATTATTGGAAATCAGTTTTTCGCCCGTATCTGACTTACCCGTCAGTAAAAATTTTGCGAAGGCGCTGTAATCCTGCGCTGTTGCATAAAGACCAATACCGCCGCGGCGGAACTCAGAGGATTGTTCTGGATACATTCGGGCAACGTTATTTTCCTCGAGCACATGTTCAATTTTCTTAAAAGGCGCAATGGCTTCCAATTTGTAGCGCCCGTAATTGGTCATCAACCGGGGCAATTGCGCATTGGACAAACGAAACCCTGTATCGCGCATATTTAGGGGATCAAAAATATACTCTTGCAGCAAAGCATCAATTCTTTTGCCGGTCACGCATTCGACAAGATGCGCCAGCACATCGATCGACATACTGTAAAGCCAGCGTTCTTTTGGATGAAAAGCCAATGGCAGTTGCGCCAAGGCGCGTATCATTTCGTTAAGGTCTCGCGCGCCATCAGCAAGAATCTCTGCTTCCCGATAATAAGGGGCTATATGGCAACCAAGGTTAAACTCATAACTGAAACCAGCCCGATGCAATAGTAAATCTTCAAGCGTTATCAGTCTACAGGCAGGCTCTAGTGATCCATTTGGCGTCAAAACGCGCATCTTTGAAAACTGTGAATCGTATTTAGCGATTGGATCAGAAAGCCGCATCAGCCTTTTTTGAACCAGCAGCACGGTAAGAGCCGCAATGATCGGCTTAGTCATGGAATATATGCGGTAGATAGCGCGATCGGGAATGGGCGTTTTACGGGCATGATTTGCATAGCCCGAACGCCCTTCTAAGCGCAGCTCGCCCGCTTGCTCAATCCGCCACTCAATACCGCTAAACAATTGCTTTTCAACATAATGTTTTGCGCATTTTTCCACTTCATTTGACATAATTCTGCCCTTGGCTTTGCCGCTTGAACAACGCAGGCAAATCTTTCCGAATGTAAAGACTATTCATTAAAACACTTAGAGGCAATCATCTTCGAAACTGCGAAAAACGGCTTAGATCAGATGTTTGGCTCTAGTCGCTAGCAAAGTAAGCCGCGGCTAGGCCTTTACACGGCGTTGCACTATATACGCACCACGCAACAGGTTTAGAGCGATGATGCCAGCATCGTTTCCAGATCCATCAGGCTGTGCTTACCAAAAAACATATCCTCATTGGCTATGAGCGTCGGCGCGCCGAAAATACCGCGGGCCACCGCTTGAGACGTGGCCTGGATTAAAGCGGCTTTTATTGATGGATCTTGGGTTGCAGAAAGAATCTCCTTCGCCGGCAGGCCGGCTTTTCCCATAACCTGCATGACGGTGGCCGGATCATCCATTTTTTCTTGATCAACCCACATGGCGGTGAACATTGTATCACGATAGCTCTGCTCCCAAGGTTTCCCGATTGCAAATATCGCCCCACGCATCAGCGCGATGGTATTAACCGGAAAATGGGGGTTTGGCTGAAAAGTAATCTTACGATTTTCTATAAAACGTTGGGTTTCACGGGCTTCATAGGCAAGTTTTCCAGCCACATTCGCAAAGGCTTCCATTGGGCTTTTATTATTGGTTGCTTTGAACACACCGCCCAGCAAGATCGGCCGAAATACAATTGGAACCCCGTGCGCCTTTGCGATCTCTGGCAGCGTTTTATGCACCAAATAGGCATTCGGGCTGCCAAAATCATAGTAAAATTCTATCTTCATACCGTATCATTTACCTAGAAAGACGTGGTGCTTCTCTTAGGGATTAACCTGTGAGCAGTTTAGAGTGCTGTCAATGATCTATCTCTGAGGTTTTTAAAGAGTGTTTAAAGCTTAAATCGCAGCGGTAAAAGTGAAAGCATAACTTTTTGCTATCTGCTTTCGATATATTTAGCGGCAAAAATAAGGTTTTGATTTCAAGACGGCGTCTGGGCCAATCTTAAAAAAATAGAATTGGGCTGCTGGGCTCTGCGTACTTTGCTTTCTGCCGGTAGTGATTTATGTTAGCGCCAGAGTGTAAACTTAATCAAAGGCGGATTATTCGCCCGAACCGGAACAGGACGATAAGATGAAAACATCAAGCGATTATCTACAAGATGCCAATGCGGTGGTGCCGCGTATTCAAGCCACAGAGGCGTTGTCCTATTTCGATGACGGCGAAACCGTGTTTTTGGACGTGCGCGACAGTTCTGATATTTCGGCCTCGGGTACAGTTGCGGGGGCCGTTCGGATCAACCGTGGTTTCCTTGAATTTGCAGCCGATGACTCCACAAAATTTCACCATCCGCGTTTGCAAAAAGAAGCCCGAATCTGTGTTTTATGCGCAGCGGGTGGACAAGCGGCTTTGGCAGGCAAAACTTTGGTTGAGATGGGCTATAGCAATGTTATCAATATCGGAGGTTTTGGCGATTGGCAGGCTGCAGGGGGCGCAACAGAGGCTTAAAAAAGCCCGCCGCGCAGGGGTTAAATCAGTATTTTTGAAAGCACCAGTCAAAGGCCTGCGGGTCTTTGATGTCGTTTTTTTTGGTTACACGGTGAGGCGTTGATAAGAAAACAGAAGGATCTCCAAAACTCTGCTACAGAGCCGGTTTATTTAAAACCGGTGTTCCGCTTGGATCCATATATACGATGCGCTGGCAGACTTAACAGCCCGCTAAGTTTCTGAGGCTTTCTGTGATGCAAATCAACATGAGCTAGTCAGAGCTTTTACAGAAATCTGTGATTTCGCTGAAGCTAAGATGGATGACGGCCTGCCTTTTTAGGTAGCCGTTTGCACTCAAGGCAACTAGCTAGGAGTGGGCAGGCAAACGTACCTGACTTGATCAGATGATAGCATTGTAGAGAGATCGATATCTTCGTCACTATTTAGCATTTCTTTAAACAACATATGCTCAGCATTTTCCTCATTTCGATCTGTAATTGTTAAATAAATTCGAGCTGTAATCGAAAAGTCCATCTTTTGCTACACTGACATGGTTTCTGATAATTCCCCCATCGGGTAAGTCAAGCTAGACATCTCTTGGTAAAATGCCTCAGCCTCTGGAGTTCCAAAATTCAGCGTTTCTTCAGTAAAGGAGGGAAAGGGACCATATTTTTTCTCATAATCAGAGACCCTATTGAAAAACATCTCTTTTACACTGCTTAAGTCTTCCATTTTCACATATTGATTTCGAATATAACTATTCAGTTTGGTAGCGTCCTGTAAGCAATAAAAGGCTGTAGCGTCTTCGTGCTTTGAAACCTCTACTGAAGCCTGACCTTCAATTAGGGCAAGCAAAATAAACTCAAA
>Ga0181593_10004078_pt1 | contig 13300 bp, 7 predicted proteins | sample 071ome_19_FD_133756 | JGI IMG/M metagenome (GOLD analysis project Ga0181593, IMG submission 133756) | Coastal salt marsh microbial communities from the Groves Creek Marsh, Skidaway Island, Georgia - 071413AT metaG (megahit assembly) | ecosystem: Environmental > Aquatic > Marine > Intertidal zone...
AGTCCTGAATGGCCGTGAGCATGTCGAAGGCATCGGTGGATTCACCGCCGCCGCAGTGGGTCATGCCGGGCACCATGTAGAGTCGCGCCCAGTCCTGCGGCCCCGCGTCGGACCGCGGCAGGATATTCTCATACCACTCAATGATTCGCCCGGACGACATGCCCTGGTCGGACATACCGTGGTAACCGATGAACTTGCCGCCACGGTTGGCAAAGGTTGAGTGCAGAAGACCTACTGCGTCATTGATGGCGGCGGTTTCCGCGGTCAGTGCCATGTCGCGGTCAAAGTCGAACGCCAGCGGATCCAGATCGGGTTGCGGCGGCGTCAGGATATACCCTTTCATGGTGGTGGCACCGAGCATGGCATTGGCCGGCAGGCCGCCGTTGTTGCCCAGGTGCATGCCGCGCCACGCGGAACCGGCAATGCCGGTGTCATAGTGAAACTTGCCGTACAGGGCGTCACCGCGGGAATTGCGGGCACCCCCGAAGATGTCTTCAAGCCCGCCCACCTGTGCCGGGGTCAGGCACTGCTCTGCCGAGATACCCGGCGTACCGCACTGCATCTCTGCGGGGGTGAAATCACAGGCCTGAAAATCATTGATCATGCCATCGGCGAGCCCGTCGAGAGCATCACAGCGTGACAGCAGCCTGGCCTTGATGGCCTCCAGCTGTCCATTACTGATGGCCGCCGAATACAGCGGATTGCCGTTGTCATCGCGTGGTGCCATGCGATTTACCGTCTGCAGGCTCCAGATCTGGTTGGCCACCAGGCCGGCAAAGTGGAACGCCGCATTGCCGGACACCACGCCATCAAACTCCAGCGGCAGACGCTGGGCCACCAGCATGGCTTCACGCCCACCGGTGGAACAGCCGACAAAATAGGAATAATCCGGATCGCGCCCGTAGTATCGGTTGATCAGCGCTTTGGCCTCATAGGTGGTTTTCTCGACAGCCTGGTAGGCAAAATCGAGCTTGGCCTGCTGGTCAACACCAAAGCGGGCATCCACGTTGTTACGACCGCGATGACCTCCGTCTGTGGAGACCACCGCAAAGCCCCGATTCAGGGCCGATGGCGCCCCGCGTACGGAGCCCATGGCGGGATTCAGGGTGCCGTTCAGGCCGCCACCGCCCTGGAACAGGAAACGACCGTTCCAGTCTGCCGGCAGGCGCAACTCGATGCCCGTGCCATAACTGAGTTCCGGCATGCCGGATTCACGGGGATCAATCACCACCTGGAACAGACAGTGATCCGGTACTGTCACGGTACTGCCGGGAAAACCGCCCGGGATTTCCCCGGCAGGGACCCACTGCGCGGCATCGACCCGGTAACCCGGGCTGTCGAGTGCCGCCAGGGCGGCGCAGACCGCCGGCAGTTCATTACTGGCGGCCTGAGCAAAACCCGGGGCCAGGCTACTGAGGACCAAAACAAGTAACAGGTGTTTGATGGCAGACATCGGCTTATTCCTGACTGTTTATTGCGAGGCTTCGGCAATGCGTGCACCCAGGGCACACTGCTCGGCCACTTTCACATACCGGTTCACGGCATCGTTGCCGATCACATAAGGGTGACGCGCGTTTGGATCACGCTCGGCCAGGGCCGGCAGTTTCACCGTTGTACCGTCATAGGCAGTGTGGTTTGACAGGATGATGTCGACACCGGCACCGGCCGTGACACCCTGGAAGTAGGCTGCCGAACGAGCATAGTCACGCAGGCGCAGATCGCGAGGATCATCCGGGTTGTCGCGGAAATTGAACAGGGTGCCGCCCCAGACGGCGGCCAGGTGCTCCTCACCGTTGTCGTGAACCGGCAGCAGCGTGGAGATGGTCCCGTGGGTGTGACCCGGAGTCAGAAACATCTGCACGGTGTGATCGCCCAGAGTCAGTTTCATGCCGTCAGTGGCGATGATATCGCGGGAGGCCTTGACCGTTTCGCGTGCAGTGGCTTCATACAGATCCCAGTCAACCGCCGACATGATGACGCGGGCACCAAACTGCTGCAGCACCCCGGCACCACCGGAATGATCACCATGGCCATGACTGATGATGACGTACTTGAGCTCCTTCGGATCAATACCAAGTTTCTCCAGCCCTTCAATGACTTCGGCTTCCACGGTGTTCTCGAAGATGGCATCGACGAGGATGATGCCGTCTGACGTGCGCAGGGCCCAGGCCGAGAAAACGGTCTGGCCGAGGAAGTACAGGTCATCAAAGACCTGCGCCGGTTCGGCATACCAGTCACGCTCCGGGTCAGTGGATGGCAGTGCACGCGGCACCTCCCCGGTCACCGGTTCGGCACCACTGAATTCGATGGGACCGGCACACAACTGGCCAAAGACAAAGGCATGGTCTTCTCCGGCCAGGGCACGCGCGCGCTCAACGTATTCAAGCACTTCGGCTTTGACAGATTCGGACTGGGCGTTGGCGAGCAACGGAAAGTGGGCCAACTGGCACACCAGCATGGCGGCCGTCAGGGTTCTGAATGTCATGTGGCTTCCCTCAAATGAATAAAATCATGTTGTTGTTTTAATTGCCGGACAATTGATGAGTATAGGACATTTAAAAGCCCGTTTCCCAGCGCTTCCCGAGCAAGTAAGCCCGTTGCGTGTTGATCAATCTGTCGGGAATTCTCCCTACCCAGGATGATATACCCGGGTTTCCAGGAAAATCTCGCCTTGCCCCTGGCGTAACAGGCTTAGCCGCATCCGCTGGTTCATGGCCTGCCTGAACGAATACATTGCAGAAAGGCCAACCAGGAAGACACATTATGAATAATGAAAACGTTCAACTGACACTGTCAGAAGTATGTGAAGCGGTGGATCTGCCACAGCAAACTTTCGTCAAGCTGGTAGAGCTTGGCATTCTTGAGCCAGAAGAAAAAAAACCGGGCGAATGGTCTTTTGATCTGACGATGGTAAGTATCGCCATGCGCGCGACGCGTCTGCGCCGGGACCTGAATCTGAGCTGGGATGCTGTTGCTATTGTTGTCGAGCTGATTGAGGAGCGGGAGCAGCTGCTGGCAGAAAATGAACGACTGCATCAGCGCCTGCAAAGATTTCTGGAGAAATAATCAGGCCCTTGCCCTGGCATTGACTGCTTTCAGCCATGAAAGTTATGAAAAGCTATCCACTTTACGATATCGGCATGCTGTATCAGGCCCAGTACCCTTGCACCGGATACCACCAGCATGGGTTCGTCACCTGTCTTGATCAATGTATCAATGGCATCCCTGGCGCGACAATCCGGTTCAAGGCAATTTATCGATGCTGCCGGCGTCATGACATCTGCCAGCGTCAGGCGAACCCTGTTGGCCAACGGCAGTTGACTGATCTGTGAAAGACTGACCACCCCGGCCAACTTGTCATTGCTGGTCACCGGCCAAAGCCGCTGGTTACTGCGCAGCAGGAAATCATCGATAAATGTGGCCAACGGCATGCTGGCATCGACGGTTTCAAAGTGAGTGCGCATCAGATCAGTAATCCTGAAGCCTGCCAGGACCTCTTCGGTAACAAGTTGTTTGTAACTCATGGTGGCCAGGTTGGACAGGAACCAGCCTATCAGTATTGACCACATACTGCCCAGGCCCTGCCCCTGCAGCAATCCCATGACTCCTACGGCCATGAGAAACCAGCCGAAATAGCGGCCAATATTGGAGGCCCAAAGGGTAGCCTTGAGCTTATCGCCTGTGATCGACCAGATTGCCGCACGGAACACACGGCCTCCATCCATGGGAAAACCCGGAATCATATTGAATACCGCCAGCAGCAGGTTGATGGAACCAAGCCAGTACAGCGCAGTAGTCACGGGACTGAGATTTGACAATACACTCATGTCTCCGGCTTTGATGGCAGAAATCATATTCATGTCGCCAGAAAGGAGCTGCGCCAACTGACTGCACATAATGGCGATGAACAGACTCATCACCGGGCCGGCGATTGCTATCAAGAATTCGGTTTTTGGGGTTTTAGGTTCTTGACTGATTTCGGCGACACCACCAAACAGGAACAGGGTAATGCGTGGTACCGGAATACCCAGGTTCTGGGAGACAACGGAATGTGAGAGTTCATGTGCGAGCAGCGAAGCAAAAAAAGCCAGACCGGACAGCACGGCAGTGCCCCAGATCACGGGCGGCGCCCACCCCGGATGCCAGCTTGCATAGACACCGTTACCCAGACTCCACACGATCAGTGAGAAGATGATGAGGACACTGATATCAAGGCGAATCTCTATACCAAAGACGCTAAACAGGGAAAAGCTGTGACTGTTATCGATACCAGTGCGATGAGACCGGTTATTCGTGTGCTGCCTGGCCATAGTGACATACTCGTATGATATGTGTTGATGACTTTGATCGTAACATGCCAAACAGATTTATCCTCAAGAACAGAAAATCAAAAATCAAAATCAAAGGGGTCAGAGTAGTTTAAAAATCAAAGGGGTCAGAGTAGTTTGATTTGCTAATTGCCGGGACAATCAAGTTACTCTGACCCCTTTGATTTTGGGAAAAATGCCAGATCAAGTTACTCTGACCCCTTTGATTCAAAACCTCAATCAATTTTATTACGCTACTTTTGTAAACCTGTATTTTTAACTGGTAATGATTTTATCCTTTTCTCCACCGCGGCATAAATTGCATTACAAACCGCCGGCATCACCGGCGGCAACGCCGGCTCCCCCAACCCGGTGGGATGAAAATCACTCTGGATAAAATGCGCATCAATCACCGTTACCGCATCCTTCATCCGCAGGATGTTGTACTGGTGGAAGTTCTTCTGCTGCACCACGCCATCGCGCATCGTGATCTCCAGGCCGCGCAGGGTACTGATGCCATCCAGCACTGCCCCCTGCACCTGCTTCTCTGCGCCGCTCAAGTTGATTACCGGGCCAATATCCACGGCGGCAGTCACACGATGGACAGTGACCTTGTTGTTGGCATCCACACTGACTTCGGCGACCTCAGCCACGTGGCCGTTATGACTGAAGTGGAAGGCGATGCCCAGAGCGTGTCCGGGGGGTAAGGGTTTGCCCCAGCCGCTTTTTTCGGCGGCCAGTTTGATCACTTCCACTGCACGACCGGTGTTGAGCGAGCCCATGCTGCCTTCTTCAAACCAGCGCGGTTCGCCCATCATCTCGATGAGCAGTTCCACATGGTCTCGGCCGGCGGCCACGGCCAGCTCATGGATAAAGCTTTGCACCGCCCAGCCGGTGGCGTTTGATCCGGGTGCGCGCCAGGAGCCGGTGGGGGTGTTGGAGTCGATAAGGGACATGGCGGCGCGGTAGTGATCGATATTCAGGGCCGGGAATTCGTCGCGGCCCAGGCGGGTGCCGGCGGTGGCCACACCGCGCACGGAGGGGCCGATGAGGTGGTTCTGCATGGCGACCACCCTGCCCTCGCGGCTGACGGCGCCCTTGAAGGCGTAGACGCCGCCGGGGCGGTACTGGTCGTGCATCATGTCGTCTTCGCGGGTCCACTGCAGTTTGACCGGCACGTTGAAACGGCGGGCGATGGCAACGGCCTCGCAGGAATAGTCCTGAACGCGGCGGCGGCCAAACGAGCCGCCCATGCGCATCATGTGCAGGCGGACGTTTTTTGCCGGAATGCCGAACACGTTGCCCATGGACGCCACCGTCAGTTGCGGCTGGCGGGTCGGCGCCCAAATCTCGAGGCTGTTGGTGTCGGCATGGTAGTGCGCGGTGCAGTTCATGGGCTCCATGACGGCGTGGGAGAGATAGGGAAACTGGTAGGTGCTGGTGACGGTGGTGGTCAGCTCGCTGTCGAATTGGCTTTCAACGTCGCCGGAGGCGGTGATTTCGTTGTCGGTTGGCCAGGTTGCGCTGGCGATGTCCTGCATACGGGCGAAGAGTGCGCGGTCATCGTCTTTGGAGGCCTGCGAGGTATCCCACTGTACCTGCAATTGCTGCCTTGCCTTGAAAGCCTGCCAGGTGGACCGGGCGACAATGGCCACGCCGTCCAGCAGTTCGCCGACATTGTCATTGCCCTCGACAAGAAAGGCATCGACGATGCCGGGCAGGGACTTGATGTGGTCGAGGTTGGCGGACACCACTCTACCGTAGGTGGCAGGGCATTTCTCGTACACGGCGTAGAGCATGTTTGGCAGTTGCAGGTCCGAGCCGTACAGGGGCTGGCCGGTGACGATGGTGTCAATATCCACATCGGGCACGCGGGTGCCGATGATGGTGTATTCGGCTCTGGGCTTGAACACCAGGGTGTCCACATCCGGGATGGGCTGCGTGGCGGCATCCAGGGCCAGCTCGGCAAAGGTCAGGCTGGCACCGTTGGTGCGGTGAATCACGCGGCTGTTTTCCGTGTAAAGCAGGGACGGATCCACAGACAACCGCCTGGCCGCTGCGCCAATCAACATGGTGCGGGCAGCGGCACCGGCGCGGCGCATGGGGTCGAACTCTCTTGGCGTGGAGGTGGAGCCCCCGGCACGCTGCGTGCCGTAGCGGGCCTCGTTGAAGGGGGCGCGCACCACGGTGACATGGTTCCAGTCGGCGCCCAGTTCGTCGGCAACGACCATGGGCAGTGAGGTCTTGATGCCCTGGCCCTTCTCCGGGCAATGGGCGTAGAGGGTGATGGCGCCATCGATACCGATTTCAACGAAGGCGTTGAGTTCGAGCTGGTCCGGGTTGCCCTGATACTCAAGGCCGGCAAAGTCTGCCGCCCTGGCATCCGAAGGCTGGAAATACGAGGCCAGGGAGAAGCCCGCGCCGGCCATGGTGCTGACCTTCAGGAAACAGCGCCGGTTCAGCGCTGCAGCTGAAGTAAATGAGTCACTGCTGTGTGTGCTGTCCATAGGCCGGCCCGGTGATTCATCTTGATAAGGGCTCAATAATGCCCGGATTTGGCGGGGTTGGAAATACCCTGGGGATGATTACATCATCTGGGTTTTGTAACGCCCAAAAAAAAGCCGGAGCATGCTCCGGCTTTTTCTGGTGACTTAAAAAGTGCTAAAGCGATTATTTGCTCTTTTTGCCTTTTTTACCTTCGCTCTTGCCTTTTTTGTTATCGTCGTCATCCTTGTCGTCGTCTTCATCTTCGTCATCCTTGTCATCGTCTTCTTTATCGGCCTTATCTTCCTTGTCTTCTTTATCGGCTTTATCTTCCTTGTCTTTCTTTTCACCTTTTTCTTTCTTGCCGATAGACGTACGGGCAGCAGCACTCTGCAGAGCATCTTTCTCGTCATCCGTGATCAGACCACTTTCTTCCAGGTCTTCCAGGAAGTGGGCCATGCAGCTGACATAGGCGCCGTGGTTTCTGACGTCAGTACCGCAAAGTACAGACTGGGCTTCAACCAGTGAGCTCAGGGCCACGCCGTTGGCATCCGGACGATCCGCTACACCGGAATCATTGCCTTCAATGATGACAGTGCCGGAAATCAGCTTGTTCTCTGCATCATTTTCATCCAGCACGCCGTCATTATCGTCATCCGGATCGCAGACATCGCCAGCGCCGTCTGAATCAAAATCGGCCTGGTCAGCATTGGTGTCTACCGGGCAGTTATCCAGTTCAGCAGGAATGCCGTCGTTGTCGAAGTCCAGCGGATAAGGATCTGTCGCATCACCCTGGCCGTCACCGTCGGTGTCCGGGTTGAATGGATCAGTACCGGCAGCGGCTTCGTCTTCATCGCTCAGGCCGTCATTGTCGTCATCGGGATCACAGACATCACCGATGCCATCAAGGTCGTTATCAGCCTGGTCAGCATTGGCAACCATCGGGCAGTTATCAACATCATCGTTGACACCGTCACCGTCAGCATCTGGCAACCAACGAGTTGGATCATAGGGGTAAGCATCAATGTCATTCAGGACGCCATCACCATCGATATCCGGATCGCAGACGTCGCCAAGGCCGTCAAAGTCGAAGTCATCCTGATCACCATTCGGGATTACCGGACAGTTATCCACCGTATCCAGTATGCCATCACCATCGGTGTCGGTGGTTACTTCGGTAGCCGTGCCCTGAATACCGACAGTGAAGCCGTTCCACCATTCATCGGTCATGCTTCTCCAGCTGATGGTATCGAATGCGCCCAGGAAGCGGATGGTGCCATGAGGCTCACCGGTACCCAGCAGACGGTATTCGACTACGCCATTACCCAGATCAACCACTTCTTTGTGCGACGTGCCGCATCCCCAGTAACCACAGCTGTTACCGTCTTCCGGATGGCCATAGCTGAGAATCTCGAAATCCTGGTCAAAGGCGTAGCCATTGCCATTCAGGCTCACATAGGCAAACACCAGGTTGGCCACGGTTTTGTCAAACTGCAGCGTCTGGGTCCCGGCATAGCGCAGGCCGATAATATCGGTGTTGGTCGGAATATTGGTGACACCCTCACTGGTGAAAGGTGAAGTCGCAGCATTCCTGACGCGACTTTGATCCGTCCAATAATCTGCGGCATCGTTGCCAAGCTGGGCAAAGGCATAACCATTGGTATTCACATAGTTAACGACAACCTGGTCTGTTTGAGTGGTGATCGTACCCACGGCACCTTGAGTGGCAGCGTTTTGCCAATCAGCCCAGTTGATATGGCCGGGAGGTGGCGCAGGAGGTGTTACAGTCAACACGGCATCATCGACCTGGGCCAGGGCGATGCCATACTTCGATCCATTTGAATCCTGCCAGCCTACCAGTTCGGCAGACAGCACATTGGTATCACTTGCCAATACCGTGGTGACTGAGAATGTCTCCCAGGTGAAAGGATTGGCGTCAACAGTGAAGTTGGTATCAGTACGAACGAGATCTCCGGTGGAAATGCTGTCTCGTGTCGAGATACTGATGGCAAAGGAATTGTAACTGGGATTAATACCGTTGAATTTGGCGGTAAAAGTCACTTCTGACCCTGCCAGAAATGGGCCTTCAACCATCTGATGGGTCTGGGCGGCACCGCCACCACCGGCATGGTTTATTTGCAGAACCTGATTGCCTGGTGTAAATCCTGGCGTCAGTGCGCCACTTTCCGTACCCCAGACGTCGGCTGTCGGTGCCCAGAAGCCAGCGAGAGAGCTGATACCTTCAAAATCACCGTTTGATAATAAATTGTCTTGTGCACTCGCATTGACAGCGACCAGAGACGCCAGCAATGCCAGCCCCCCCCGAACATCGCCTGAATAAAGAAGTATGACTCATACCCGCCTCCAACATATTAATGGAACTACCCATTTTTATTTTTTAGTTATGACCCTGATCCCCGCCGCTATCCATGCACAACCAGCGCTATCCGAGTTGGGCGAATTTTCTGGGATTCCGTGAAATACCCCAATAAATAAAAACCCAAACAGACAGGAAAAACTCCTGACTTTTGAAAACGTGATCTGCGTCACACTTTTCAGCCAAAGACTCTATTCCTGATTAATTGTTATATATCAACCGGTTAGGGAGATTTCACCAACAGTTTTCCAGTCTTTACCCGGCATTTTTGTCATTCAGTACTCAAAAGGCGGACTCAGCCGTCCGACCTCTACCCTGGTACTGGCATCTCGCGGTTTCCGGAGCCTGATGCCGCAGGAACCATGACGGAACTGGACACTTTCCCTGCTTTTTCGATTTAATGGTGCGCTGAAACAATAAGAAGAAGCTATAAATAGAAGCAAGCCATCTGCGAGCCCGCCATCATAAAAACAACAAGCGAAAACCCATGATCAAATCCGAAGGCCCTCACGATTTCGACCCGCAAGCCCCCGAAACCTTTGACAGCCCTTATGCCGTCTACGAAGACCTGCGCAACCGCTGCCCGGTGGCGCACAGCCAGGCCTGGAACGGGTTCTGGGCCTTCATGCGCTATGACGACGTGCTCAACGCCCTTAAGGACAGCGACACCTATATCACCTCGATCCAGAACGTGGTGCCCAAACTGGCCTTTACCGGCCGCCGGCCTCCCCTGCATCTGGATCCTCCGGCGCACACGCCCTATCGCCGTGCCCTGAATCCGCTGTTCCGGCCCCAGCGCATGAAGGCGCTGGAACCGGCCGTGCGCGAACATGCCAGAGGCCTGCTCAAGCCGCTGTTTGAACGGGGTAAGGCGGATATCTGCGAGGACTTCACCAGCTATTTCTCTATCTATGTGTTTGCCGAATGGATGAACATGCCGAAGGATCGCCTGGACGACCTGCGCACCATCGCCCGCGCCTACAACTTTGCAGTACAGAACTTTGAAGACGAGATGGTCAGGGAAACCAGCCTGAAACTGTACGAGATTGCGCAATATGTGATCGACCAGCGCAAGGCCAACCTGCTTGACCCTGCTACTGATGCCACCAGCGCCCTGCTGCTGGCCCGCGATGATGAAGGCAACCCGCTGCCGGAAGACATGATCCTGGGCACCATCCCCAGGTGCTGGTGGTAGGCATTATTGCGCCAACGGTGATTATTGGCAGCATCTGCATTCACCTGTGCCGCGACCAGGCCCTGCAGCAGCAACTGCGTGACCACCCGGAACAGATTCCTGCCGCACTGGAGGAATTCCTGCGGCTGTATACCCCATATCGTGGCTTTGCCCGCACTGCCAATAAAGAGGTGACCGTGGGCGGCATCACCATACCGGAAGGCGAACCCATTGCGTTGAACTACTGCTCGGCCAATCGTGACGAGGCGGTGTTCCCGCAGGCCGATACCTTCCAGCTCAACCGCCCCAATATCAACGAACACCTGGCCTTTGGCCTGGGACCGCATCGCTGTGCCGGCATGCCGCTGGCACGGATGGAGCTGCGTATCGCGCTGGAGGAAATCCTTACCGGGTGTAACGGCTTTGAGCTGGCGGGCGACATCAAGGTAACCCGCTTCCCGGAAATCGGCGCGCTGTCCGTGCCGCTGACCTTCAGCTGAGATCAAACCGATGGACACCATGGAAAGTACTGTCAGCCGCAAAATCATTTTCCGCCTGATCGTGCCGATCATGGTGCTCACCGTGCTCAACTCGCTGGACCGGGTGAACATCAGCTTCGCCGCCCTGCAGATGAACGCCGACCTTGGGCTTACCGCCGAGCTGTACGGTTATGCCGTGAGTACCTTCTTTGTCAGCTACCTGATATTCCAGTTTCCCAGCGCCAAAGCCCTGCGCGCCCTGGGGCCACAGCGCTGGATATTTGCCGTGGTGCTGATCTGGGGGATCTCTGCCACCTGCATGTCGCTGGTGCAGAACATCTGGCACCTTTATATCCTGCGCTTCTGCCTGGGGATTGCCGAGGCAGGCTTTGCCCCGGGTGCCGTTTTCCTGTGCAGCTGCTGGGTGCCGAAGAAATACCGGGGCCGCGCCATTGCCACGACGATGCTGGCAATTCCCACCTCGGTGATCATCGGCGGCCCGCTGTCCGGCTGGTTGCTTTCCATGGACACCCCCTTTGGCCTGTCGGCCTGGCGCTGGATGTTTTTTATCGAGGGCGTGCCCGGCATCATTCTGGCCTTTGTCGCCCTGAAGATTTTTGCCCATGCGCCACAGCAGGCGCCGTGGCTGAACGAGGAGGAAAAACAGTGGCTGGCCAATGCGCTGCAGCAGGAAGAGATTGAAACGCAGAAAACCAGCGCCGGTTCGTTCAAGGAAGTACTTACTGACGGACGAATCCTGTGCTCCGCAGGTGTATGGTTCACGCTGATCTTTGGTTCCTACGGCATCATGTTCTGGCTGCCGCTGATCATGCAGGAGATGACCGACCTGTCCGAATTCCAGATCGGCTTTCTTGCCGCCCTGCCCTGGTTGGGCGTGGCCACCGGGTTGATCCTGGTGCCGCGCCACTCCGACAAAACCCAGGAACGTCACTGGCACGTGGCACTATCAGCGATTGGCGGCGGGTTGTGTCTGCTCGGCAGTGCCTATGTTCCGTCGCAGGGCCTGGCGATCGTGCTTCTTTATTTAACCGGCGTGGGCCTGGGTGGCGCCCAGGGTACCTTCTGGACCATACCGACATCGATCATGTCTCAGGCCGTGGCTGCCAACGGTGTGGTGCTGATCAACCTGATCGGCAATATCAGTTCACTGATCAATTCCAGTATCATCGGCTATGTGCGGCAAAGCACCGGCTCCTACCAGCTAACGGTAGTGATGCTGGCGTGTATCATTGCCTTTGCCAGCGTGCTGGTGTTTGCGATTGCGATGTTATCCGGCAGGTATCAGGATAAAACTGCCATCGCCTGACTACGGCTAGTATCATCCATTAAAAAACAACTTCGGGATCACTTCGCATGAAACCAGTCCGCATTTCCCCCCGGGCTTTTGCCCCCCTGGCTTTTGCCCTGTCACTATCTGCCACCGGCATGGCCATGGCCCAGACCCTGGAAGACGGCCATGAACTGTTCGATCTCACCTGTGCCCGCTGCCACGGTGGTGACGGCAATGGCGGCGAATATGGTCCCTCCATTGTGGCGGCTTATTCCGCGCTGACCGATGATGACCTGGCCGCCTATCTGCGCGTTGGCAATCCGGCCAAGGGCATGCCGCCGGTAACCATCAGTGACGAACAACTTTATGTATTGATCGGCTACATGCGTTCCGTGGCGCCCTTCGGTGCTTTCAATCCGCAAGCGTTGGAGGATCGTCGCACATTAACGCTGGATAACGGCTCCCGACTGGATGGTGTGGTGACCGGCGAGGGCTATTACGATCTGCAGCTGCGCGACAATAACGGCCGCATTCATCTGCTGCGTCGTGCCAGTGAAGGACGCTACCGGGAAGTCACCAGTACGTATGACTGGCCCAGCTATCACGGCGACACCCGCGGCATCCGGCATAGCCCCCTTGGTGAAATTACCAAAGCGAATGTTCATCAACTGGGCACCGCCTGGACCTTCAACCTGGATGCTTCCGGCATGGTGCAGACCACACCGGTGGTGGAAGGTGGCGTGATGTATGTGTCCTACCGAAACACGGTATGGGCCCTGGATGCCGGCAGCGGACGAGAAATCTGGAAATGGGACCGCGCCTTTACCGAAGGGCTGTCCGGTAATGCCACCTTTGGTGCAAATCGGGGCGTGACAGTATCCGGCAATCGCGTTTTTTTCCTCACCGATAACGCCCACATGGTGGCGCTGGATAAAGGCACCGGCGAGCTGCTCTGGGAAACGGCAATGGCCGACTGGAACGAGAATTACAACAGTACCAATGCACCCTTGGTCTTCAACGACCTGGTCATTGGCGGCCATGCCGGCGGTGACGAAGGTGTGCGCGGTTTCATCGCCGCCTATCATCAGGACACCGGGGAGGAAGCCTGGCGCTTCTGGACCGTCCCGGCCTGGGGCGAACCCGGCTCGGAAACCTGGCCCACTGCCGAGGCCCTCGAACACGGCGCTG
>Ga0181593_10004080_pt1 | contig 13298 bp, 7 predicted proteins | sample 071ome_19_FD_133756 | JGI IMG/M metagenome (GOLD analysis project Ga0181593, IMG submission 133756) | Coastal salt marsh microbial communities from the Groves Creek Marsh, Skidaway Island, Georgia - 071413AT metaG (megahit assembly) | ecosystem: Environmental > Aquatic > Marine > Intertidal zone...
ATTGGTCATCATACTGCCTTGTCAAGGGTAGGATCTGGGTGGCGTCTATATGCGCTTTCATCCTGTAAACCACAAGGACAAGATCACTCAATCAACCTCATGAGCTATGTCTCTTTCTCTTCTCGCACACTTTTGGCTATCATATTGGGGTCGATTAGAGCCTCAGAGACAGGAGTGTCGTGATGTGCAAAGAAAAGCTACTTAAAAGATTGATCATCAAAGCGCTTAGTTTAGCTTTAGTCTCCTTCGTGATGACTGGCATAAACGCCCCATCGGCGTGGTCACAGTCGGGCTCATTTGGGGTGAGCGAGGTCAGCCCTGAGGAGCTGTTTGTAGGGCAGAGCTTTGATGGCGAGATCCGTGGTCACACCCTTGACCCAAGCATGACGCTCAGCTTCTCGAACCCAGGAGTGAGCGTCTCAGGAGCTTTGAATTACACGTCTGCACAAGACACCGCGGATGGGGGCGGAGACCGCTTAACTTTCACCCTCGTCGTAGCGCCAGACGCTGAGCCTGGTCGCGTCACCCTGACCGTGACCGCGAGCTCAGGGTTGAGCGTGATGCGGGTGAACGAGTTTACCATCGTAGATGGCCCAGATGGGAACCCTAACCCTAACCCTAACCCTAACCCTAACCCTAACGACGATGAGAACCTTGGCGTAGATGAGTCCGACCCACGCTATCGAGGTCTACCTCCGAGGAGCGGGGGTCAGGTGAACGCGATCACGATGGCGAGCCCCCCCATTGGTGAGATTGGTGGGCAGGTGAACTTGTGGATTGAGGGTCGCGAATTTCCGAGTAACGCAGAGGTTAAATTTAGTAGCCCTGACATCGACACCGCCTACAATGATGGAGAGGCGCTAGAGATGATCGTGGAGCAGAACACAGACTCAAGCAACGGGAACATGGACGGGATCAACTACAGGGTCCGCATCTCTCCTGCGGCCGCACGAGGGCCAGTTGACATCACCGTCAAAGACCCCGCGACCGGCTCAAGCTACACGGCTGAGGGGATCTTTGAGATCGTAGCGCGAGGTGAGGGCCTCAACATGAACGTGACAGGCGCAGAGGACATCGAGGCGGTCACGTCCGCTTCACCTCGCGCGTTGAGAGCAGGGAACAGCTCCGCGATGTGGGTCTCAGGCCTCGGCTTTAACCTACGCTCTCAGATCCAATACTCGAACGCGACGATCAGGCAAGTCCGACCCTCCGAGGCGGTGATTGAAGCGCAAAACACCCCTGGCTTTGATGGGATCCGTAGCTATCTCGAGATCCCACCCAACACACCACCTGGCCCCGTAGACATCACGGTACAGAACCCAAACGGGACCAGCGCGACTATGATGGGCGCCTTTGAGGTGTTCCCACCCAACGGTGAGCTGCCAGCAGGGGGAGCGACCCTCCCACCCCCAGAGTGTCTTGAAGATGACTCTGACCTTCACGTGGTCTTCGTAGGCCAGCTCACACCTAACCTGATCGCTCAAGGAGAGGAGACCGCGGTTGAGCTCGTCGGGGTAGGCTTTGGCTGTCAACCGGAGGTCTTCATTACGGCGGGGGTTCAGTGCCCGTCAACAAACCCCTACTGCGACCCATCTCAGCAGATCCAGAGCGCAGGGGGAGTGCAGATGACCTCGCCCGCCTATCGTTACGCTGACCCGATCAACCCAAGTCGTCATATCCTGCGTTTTAACATCAAGGTGGACCCTGCTGCGCCCCTTGGGCCACGCTCGATCACCGTCAAAAATCCAAACGGGAGTGATGAGGCGAACCCTCAAGCCTTCACGATTGTCCCCGCCGTCTCTAATGGAGGCGCCGCCTGCTCAGCCGACCCTCGGCGTCCTCAAACTGTCTGGAGCGTCCTCTTAATCGCGCTCTTGTGCGTGATCTCAATCTATCGTCGCTCACAAGAGGCGCGCTAGCTCACAACACCTAACAGAGACGCTCGTCGTGCCTCTGACAAACGATTTAGTTAAGATTCGTTGAGGAGAAGACCTTGATTAACTTATGGAGTCACTGTCCTATGCCTCGTGATCCTAGAGCCTTAATCACCTTACTCTTGGCCTTCAGCGTATCGGGGTGTTTGCGTAAGAGCCCGGTGATCTGTGTTGATGAAGCTGAGCCAGCTCCATCTACTCAAGCGGGAGCACAGACGACCGGGGGCTCAGAGGCGGGCGTCACTGGGGGGGGGACAGAGATGGAGGCAGGATCGCAAGGAGGTGGGGCGGGGGCTCAGGAGGGCCCATCAGGGGGAAGCTCAGCGCTACCTGAGGCAGGCGAGTGGGCTCCGTATGAAGAGCTACCACCACGTCAGGCAGGGATTATCAACGCGATCACCAAGGCGAGCCCAGCGTGGGTTGAGCAGGGGAGCGAGGTGAACCTTTGGGTCGAGGGGAGAGAATTCCTGACGGACGCAGAGCTACGGTTCAGCAACCCAGACCTCCTCCCTGCTGACCTTGGGGGGGTGGTAGAGGGGGTAGAGGTCATCTCACGTACCGCCTCAAGCGACGGGGAGATGGATGGTTTGATTTACTATCTCCGCGTGCTCCCAACCGCGCCCTTAGGTCCCGTTGACGTCACCGTGCAAAACGTAAGCACTGGGAGCCAATACTCTGCGCCGGGCTTAATCACGGTGGTCAGCGCTGAGGAGATCACTGAGCAAGGCGCTGACGACGTCATCGCTGTCACAGGCGCGTCTCCATCCATTGTGCCCATCGGCTCAAGCGCGACAATGTGGATCACCGGTCAAGGCTTTAATCGACGCTCCACGATCCTATATTCTCGCCCTGGCATACAATTGCTCAGGCCCACTGAGACGGTGCTAGAGACGATGAACGAAGGAGAGAATGGGATCTACAGCTCCATTACGATCCCAGACAATGAGCCCGCAGGTCCAGTGAACGTCACTGTGCTGAACCCAAATGGAAGCTCAGTGACACGGCTTAACGCCTTCGAGCTTGGTAGCGCGACACCTGCTCCCCCATCACCTGAGCCACCGGCCTGTCCAGACGACCTTGAGCTCAGCGTCACTCGAGTAGGCCAGCTTACACCGCTTGAGCTGAGGCGAGGTGAAGAGCGGATGGTCGAGCTAGAGGGAGAGGGCTTCAGCTGTCGCGCAGAGGTCCTCATCAGCGGGGATGGGGTTGAGGTCACAAGCACAGCGCAACGGAGCTCACCAGCTGACGACAGCACGCTCAGCTTTACGGTTCGGGTCGCGGAGGGAGCCACGCTCGGGCCACGTGGGCTCACGGTGGTCAACGCAAATGGAAGTGACCAAAGCAACCCGCTCGCCTTTACTGTGATCGGCGCTGAAGATGGAGGGGAGCCCTCCTCTTCATGCCCATGATTCAGCTTGTGTTTTTCTCCTGAATCGGCTTCAATCCATCGGCTCGCGCTGATGGCGATCGGGCCGATCATATCTCAGGAGATCAAGATGATAAGACCTATGGTTAAAAGAGAAGTGACAGGCGCCCTGACCGCCGTCGCGCTCCTTACTGCGCTCTGTCTAACGGCGTGTGACGGGGACTCAAAAGCTAAGACGAGCGATGGAGGGGAGGCGCCGGAGGGCGCGACCATGAACGCCGTGGCAGGCGCCCAGGGTGGTGAGATGGGCGCTGTTATGGCCCCCGAAGCAGGCGAGATGGGGGGGATGAGCGTTATGGAGGGAGGAGATATGGTGGCGGGGACGCCTGTCGGAGGTGAGGAGCCACCTCCTCCACCTGCGTTCTGTCCAGATGAGATCATGGAGGTGCAACAGTCTCGTGGCTTTACCCTCCCTTATCCAGTTTTCTCAGGGATCGATGACCGCTCTGACTCTGCGCGCTGGTCGATCAACGTGGGGATGGTAGTCGCGGCCCGCGCAGGGAGTTACTCACTAGAGGGCTCAACCCCAGACGACTGCTTTATCTGCGCGAGCATTGGGTATAACTGCACTCAAAATGGTTGCGCTGCGCGTTTCTTTGCTACCGAGGGGACCGTGGTCGTCACCGAGATGGGCGATGGAGGTGATCGCCTCACCGGGACGATCCTAGAGGCGAAATTCATGCAGATAGGCGCGGGTAACACCCTGCGTGAGCCTGATATGCCTGTCTGCTTGCAAGAGCAGGAGTTTGACGTTGTCCTCCCTGCTTTGGTCGATGACGTGGTCCCGAACTACAAGCTTCAGAACTGTGAGACGGGGGTGATGGAGAACCTCTACACCAAGACCCAAGACCAAAACGGGCTCTGGATGATCGCGACAGCGGGCTGGTGTCCTGCGTGTCGTCAACACCTCAATGACATTCATAACAACAACCTTGAGACGCTTGAGCAGGGCAGGGTTAAGCCTATGTTTGTAGTCATCGAGAACGACAGCTATGAGCCTGCGACAGTTGAGTTTTGCCGAGCATATGGCCGTCGTTACGCGGATGACTCCTCCAACTTCTATGTGGATCCAAACCTTGATATGACGAGCAAAAACATCTGGCGCTACACCCAGCCCGATGGCTCTTGGGGGATCCCATGGAACAACCTCATCGAGGGTGGAGACAGCAACGTCCTGCTCTACTCCGATAACGAGGGCCCTCGCTCAGGGCTCACCCAGACCCTTAACGAGCTCCTGAACCGATAGCCGAGCTCTTGACCTTACCCAGGTCAACAAAGGCCTGGTTGTTCATGATGACGAAGGGGCGCTCGGTGAGGGTCAGCTTGCCTGCGCCGTCATGAGCGATGATCTGAAGCTTCCCTGAGCCGTAGCCCATAGGGCCTTGGCTGTAATAGTGGGCTTGGAGCTTGTAGGGGGCGGCTGACGGCTCATAGACCGTGAAGCACTCAGGTCCGTAGCCTGTGGTGATGTCAGCGTAGAGCTCGCCACCGCTCGCGAGGTGCTTGTTACTGTAATAGGCGTGGTTACCTCTCGCGTCATAGATATGGAAGTCTACATCGTTGGCGTCCGTCTCCCAGCTCAGCACAAAGCGCACGGAGTGACGTGTGTCTACACGCAGGCTGTGAGAGGCGAGCAGGCTCTTTAGCTCCTCAGCCCGCTTCGGCTCACGCTTGAGCCAGGCGGACGCGATCAGCTGAGCGTCCTCTTGTAAGATCTGCTCAACTCTCGCGAAGCGCCCGCTCGCGCGCCTCGCGGTGATCCCTGTGAGCGCGACCCTGAGCGCCTCCTCGTAGCGCTCAGCCTTGGAGAGCGCCATCGCGAGCATATGATATACTGAAGGGTGATCGCCACGTTGCTCCATCGCGACTTGGTAGGTCGCGATCGCGAGCGCTAGACCCGCCTCATCAAGCGTCTCGAGCCAGTTCCCCGCGAAGCGACGCATATCGGCTCTGCTCGGATAAAAGTCGATGACGCTCCCATAGGCGCGCGCGGCCCGCTCAAGGTCGCCTGTCGCTTTGTAGCTCTTCCCAAGCCCGATATAGGTGAGGACGTTCAAAGGCTCCTCGCTTTGCCACTTGAGCGCGGTTTTAAGCGCTCGCTTAGATTTCTTTTTATTGAGATGTCCCTCAATGACCGCCATAACTCCTTTCAGCGCGGGCACCTTGGGGCGAGGTGGCTCTGGAGCTTCACGCCTACTTGATCGGGGACGCTGGGCCCTGATCGGCCGAGGTCTCCTGTTGGGCCGTCGTCGCGCTGATCGAGATGGCGCTCGACGAGGCTCACGATCAGCCACGACCCCACCACCGCCTGACCCGACTCCTGAGCGACTTAGTGTGGGCACCGTCTCCTCCATAGGCATGGGATCAGTAGGAGGAGGAGGAGGAGGAGGAGGCGCGCTCTCCATCATCCTGGGCGACGAGTCAGCCTCCATCTCATCTGCAGAGGGCACGCTCGGGGCGGAGAGCGAGGCGCTGGTAGGCTCGGGAGTAGGCGCGTCTAGCAGAGGCGCCGAGGCGGAGGTGGGAGGCGGAGGGGAGGCGCCCTGTGGGGCTCTGTCTGGGATGCTACGTTGCATCGACCCGCGAGACCTACCCTTCTTCAGTGACCTCCGCGGGCGCCGTACTGGCTTCGGTGGCGGTGGTGGAGGAGGGATCGAGGCCTCAGCGCGCTTCTGTCGCTCGATCCCCCTGTTCCCGACTACGAGGATGTCACTCAGCGCGCGACGATCAATCCCAAAGCGACGGTACATCGCCTCATTCTCGAGGACGACGAGCGCTGTGTAAGGCGAGAGGACGCGGTGCTCTGTTGAGAGCTTGATGATCTGCTGTTGGATCACGCCCTTCATGTCGGGGTCTTGGGTCTCCTGCTTCCCAAGCAGACGATCGATACGCGCCCGTACCCAAGCGCGCTCCAAGAGCGCCTCATCTGCCTCACGAGCCTGTACCTTAAACTGAAGTGGAGACGCGAGCGCCCCACCAGAGAGGGTTAGGTTTAGGGGGAGGTGAGCGGGCAGGTCGGCGAAGATGAGCGCCTGATCACCGGGCTGGAGACCTTTGAGCGTAGAGGGCCAGGTCCACTTCGCGCCAGGGACCGTGACTGTTAACTCCCCAAATGTACTCGCCTTAAGCCGATTGATCCGATCCTCTTCACTGTGCGCTTGGGTGAGGAGCGCGCCTGACGAGAGGCCCTTTACGGCGGTGATCGCCTCAAGCGCTGAGAGGTCACGCGCTGACTGCTCAACCAGCGCGTCGACTCGCGTCACGCCTTGAGGGATCAGGGTGGTAGAGATGAGCTCACCGAGGGACGCTGGAGTAGATGGGCCGTAGGTGTAGACCCCATCACTGATCAAGAGGACTCGGCGGTCTAGCCCTTTCTGTGTCCCTTGAGCGAGGCGCTTGACCACAGCTTGTAATCCAACCTCAAGGCTTGAGGCGCCTAGCGCTCCCCTTGTCTTAAGCGCCTTGATGTCTCCTGGCTTAAACTCCGTAAGTGGCCCAGAAAAGACCTCCTGAGCGCTCTGATCAAAGGCGATCAAGCTGAGCGCCTCTACGCCGGCCTGGCTCAGCTTTGAGATGAGCGACTGTAGGCGCGAGAGTCGTTGCTCAAAGCCGATCATGGTTGAAGCAGAGGTGTCGAACAGGATCACCATATGGCTCGGAGCGCTGACCCCAAGCTGAGCATCTGGGAGGGTGACGCGCGCGAGGGCGAGCTGTTGGTGACGTAGCCCTTCAACAGCCTTCACCTCCCCTCCCGTGATGACCCAGTCTTGATCAGGAGTGAAGTTCTTCTTTGTCACCTCCGAGACCTCATACCGCGCGCTGTCCCCACCGAGTGAGCTCTTGACCCCCCCCGCTGAGCCTCTCTTGGCGACCATCGCCCTCAATGAGAGGCTCTTGATCTTTGGTAAGCCAAGGAGTGGGAGGGTGTAACGCTCTGAGGCGCTGCTCAGCTCCTGTGACCAAGAGATGATCAGCTCCTTCTCCTCGTTGGGCATGATCGGAAAAACCCGCGCCCTAAACTGGTTCCCTGCGTCCTGCTCTAGGAGCGCGGGGTCTTGCTTTCTGTGTAGGGCGTCTTCATAGGCGCGCCTCGCGGCTTGCTTCTCGACGACCTCACCCTCCATCCAACGCCCCCCGATCTTCATCGCAAAGCGACTGAGCGCCGCTCGATCGGGCATCGTCACCTCAAAGCGACCCTCAATTCGACGAGAGTGTGGATTTTTGAAGGTCAAGCGTAGCTCAGTAAAGGCCAGCGGGCCATCAACCACAGCGTCTGCCTTCAAAGCAATGAGCTTGAGGCCGACCCCATCTTGGGTCGTGAGTTGATAAGGGGCGCTCAGCTTGGGCGAAGGATCGCTGACGAGCTTAAGTTGAGCTGAGCTGAGCAGGGGAACGCACAGGACGCACATCATCAACATCAGACGTCTGAGACGAGCGCTGAGGCGATGGCTTCGTGCTTGAGAGTGTGACAAGTCAGGCATAAAGGCTCCTTGTGTGAGGAAGGTCAAGGTCAGAGGAGCTAAGCGCGTTCGCTTAGCGATCCACTGCAACGCGAGCCTCACACAATTCGCTCTATGAGGCGACTTAAATCCTTAATTTTCTCCTCAAACCCAAGAGAGCGATAAGCAAGACTGAGCCCCATATAAGCGCTGGGTGAGCGCCATGATGACCCACGTGGCATCCAGTCTCTGAGGGCTCCCCTGCCTCCATTTCAGGCTCAGGCTCAGCCTCAGGCTCACCTGAAGGTAACGGAGGGATCTCTGTGTCTGGGTCAGCGTCATACAGCCCTTGTCGATCACAGCTCTCACCGACGATCGGCTCATTCACAGAGAACGGCTCAGGGGTCGCGAAGATGAAGGTACAGTCGCCTGCCTCTGGGTCACACCCTACTGGGCAACCAACGGGCTGGGTGAGGGTGAGGCACTTCGCCTCGGACTCTGCTCTGCTCCTACCCCACTCATCCCAGACCTCGACACGATAGCACTCCTCACGAGGCAGAGGCGCATAGAGCGTGCCCACCAAGGTCGTAATTGAGCGCTCAGATGCCTCCTCTGTGACGCCAGGGAGAAATTTCACGAGCCGCTCCTCTTCGTCTACCTCACCGGCGATCGGCTGACCCTCAGCGTCAAAGGCGGTCGAGCTGACACGGTAGATCGCGTACGTCACCTCTGGGTTTGGGAGGGGCTTAAAGGTGAGGCTGAGGTTGAAGTGAGAGGGGATGACGCACTCGAAGTCCTCTGCGTTGATGTCGGTGTAGCCTTCACCACAGGCCGCCTCTAAACTCACCTCTCTGAGGCCCCGAAAGTCCCCGATCGTAGCGAGCGCTTGGTTGTGTGTCTTAAAGCTCAGCTCAACCTCAGCGAACTCTCGTAGCCTTGGGTTCGGTGGCTCAAGTCTTAGGGTGTAGTCTGTGCGCTCAGCGAGGCTCATTAAGGGCTTAACGATCAGGAGGTTTACCCCAAGTGGACCATTCTCTACGAGCTGGTGTGCGCTGGTCGTCATGAGCAGGGCGGGGAGCTCCGCGCCGTCTACATCGGTGAAGCTCACCTGGTCGTCGCTAGGACACCAGCTCCCAGTGTAAGCGATCTTCATCGAGCCCTCCACAGGCCACCGCAGTGAGCTGTCATCTTCAATCGGTAGCCTCGGGGGCTGAGTCCACTCGATCGCGACCCGGTCATCTACACAGCCCTGAGCGTGTAGAGGGGTCGCCACCAGCGACGCGACCACTTGAAGCGTGACGCTCGCGCCCGCGATTAAGGGTAGAGACCGAGAGAGGGGGATAGAGCGAGCTTGGCTCACCGACATGGTGTCCTCCTTGTTGTTCGTAAAGGTTTGGGCTATGGAGTAGACCGCAGAGGAACTAGTCGACTCCGCGCCTTGATGCTGTATAACATCAAAGGGTAAGACAAGAGAGCGCAATTCGCCCACTCGACTTGGTCTCTACTCGAGCCCCCTGTCCTGTTCGATGAGCCTTGCTCACATCAGATCCGTAAGAGTGCCTGTATGAAGAGCTCAAAATCATGGAAACGTTGGTATCTAGAGACCCTCGCGCTCAACGGCTCGAGGATGATCTACCAAGGGGGTGACAGCTCTGGACCGATCCGCGTGGTGGACCTTGGACCGTATCGGGCGCTGTACTTTGACTCACCTAGCTGTCAAGGTCGCGTCCATAGACATAAGCCTTGGATTCCGGCCTCGGACTACATCACCTCTATGGTGTTTGGCGCGACCCTCGCCCAAGGACATCAGCTCAAGCGTGCGCTTGTCCTTGGGCTTGGACCAGGGGCGGTTGTCCACTCCCTCAGGAAGATGAGCCCCGAGCTGAAAATCGACACTGTCGAGGTTCGCTCAACCGTGATCGAGGTCGCCAAGGAGCGCTTTGAGGTCCCTGATGATGAGCTGATTGAGCACATCTGCTCGGACGCCGCCAAATTTTTCAAGTCGTACAAAGACTCTGGCGACGAGCCCTATGACTACGTGATCGTTGACCTCGCCATCAGTGAGGGCCCCTCACCGCTCGTGACTCAACCTGCCTTTTGGACCGCGCTCGCTACCCTAGTCGCGCCCCAAGGCGTGATCTGTATCAACCTCTGGCGAGGTAAAGAGCACCTGTTCGACTGGACGATCCGACAGATGACGAAGACCTTCAATCAGGACCCGCTCTGTGTCGAGCATAAGCACATCGAGAACATCATCGCCTTCAGCTCACCTCAGCCCCTTGAGGCGAGCCACGTGAAGGGTGGCCTTAAGCGCTTAGTCTCGCTTGGGGATGAGTTGGAGCTGAACGTGAGGGGTGGGCTTGAATTTCTCTTACGCCAGATGATGGAGCTCACCCCAGAGTCGACATCGGAGTCACAGGCGGAGTTACAGGCCGACTCACAGACCGAGCACGACCCCAGTCTCAACGATCAAAGTGAAGCGCTGAACAGCTCACCTCGCGACAAGAGCACAGACGCTCAGCCTGTTGAGGGAGACACGGCTGAGCAGGAGGTGAGGGTTGATCCCTATGAGCCCTCTAGTCCACCGAGCGCAGTTGAACCAACATCATAGGGCTACATCATGACGACCAACGACGCTCCGCTGTGCTCTCCTCCGCTCCCAAGTGGGATCCAACTTGTGTCACGATCTGATACTCCAATCCCTGTGGAGCGCTATCTCTTAGAGAATGGCCTGACGCTCCTTGTGCACGCTGATCAGGGCGTGGAGTTAGTGAGTTACCAGACCTGGGTAGCCGTCGGGAGCGGCTCCGAGCTCGCAGGGAAGACTGGGCTCGCTCACCTCTTTGAGCATCTTATGTTTAAGGCTACAAAGACCCATGAGGAGGGGGTCTTCGATCGCGCGCTGGAGGAGGTCGGCGGGAGCGCGAACGCCGCGACATGGTTGGATTGGACGTATTACTATGAGGATGTCCCGAGCGCTCACATCGGTCGGGTCATCGCCCTAGAGGCCGACCGCCTCTCAGGGCTCTTACTGAACGAAGAGCAGTTAGAGGCCGAGCGGAAGGTCGTGATGAACGAGCGCCGGGAGTGTGTTGAGGATGACCCTGACGGGCTCATGGATGAGCGCCTGTGGCGGCTCGCTTTTGGTGAAGGGCCGTATGGGCACCCCACGATCGGGTGGATGGACGACATCAAGGGACTGACGCTCGAGGACTGTGAGCGATTTTATCGCGCTCATTACGCGCCCAACCAGGTCGTGGTCGTCGTCAGCGGAGCGGTTGATCGCGAGACGCTCTTTAAGCTTATGGTAGAGCACTATGGTCCGCTGTCTTCTCAACCTTACCCTGAGCTACCAGAGCGAGTCATGACCACTCAGGTGGGGCCTGTCCGTGAAGAGCTCCCCTTAACATTACACGCGCCCCGCGTGTCGATCGGGCTCATCGCTCCACCGATCACAGACCCAGCGTCGCTAGCGCTTGAGTGCTTAGATGAGCTCCTCAATCAGGGGGACTCGTCGCGACTCCATCGGGCGCTCGTCCTTGAGAGAGAGTGGGCGACAGGGGTATACTCCGCGGTCCCTACGTTTAAGGGTCATGGGCTCTATGAGCTCACCTTAGAGCTCTCCCCAGATGCGCCCGTTGATGAGGCGACCGCGGTCGTCTTTGAACAGCTAGAGGAGATCGTTCAAGGAGGCCTCACGCAGGGGGAGCTTGAGAAGGTGAAGCGTCAGAAAGAGCTGGGCGCATATCGCGCCTTACAGACCCTTCAGCAGAGAGCGCACGCGCTTGGGTTTTGGGAGCTAGTGTCGGGTGACTATCTGTCCGGCCTCAACCGCGCGTCATCCATCAGTGAGGTCACGGAGAGAGATGTTCGTAACGTCGCGCGAGCGCTCCTCGACCCTGCCCGACGCTTCATTGTTGTCGGTCAACCGACACCGCTTCATGAGCCATAATCTCAACTTATCGAGGAGGAGCCAATGAGTCGCTTTACCTTAACACGCCTTACACAGTGGGACGTTCTAGCGGTCGCCTTGAGCTTAGCGCTGACCGCGTGTGATGATACAGCGACCCCCGGCACTGAGCTCACGCCTACAGGGGGCGCCCCCCAAGCAGGGGTGACCCTTGAGTCTGGGTTCAGCGTGACTACGCCACTTCAGGGCGCGGTCTTAGGGATGAGAGAGGTCGCGGTCACGGGGACACACGCTACCGCGCAGGCGGTGAACGTCAATGGGGACAGCGTCCCGGTGATGGGGGGGCGATTTAGCGTCACCTTAAACCTAGATGAGGGGACACACGTCATCACGGTGTCGGATCTCTCAAGTACGGTGGACATCGACGTGATGGTAGACCTCACTCCACCTTCAATCGAGATCGGCTCACCAAGTTATGGCGCTCATATTGACAGCGCACAGACGACAGCGGTAGGCGTAGTGGGTAGCAGCTCTGATGAGTTCTCTGGCGTCGCAGAGGTCTCTGTCAATGGGGTCTCTGTGCCCACAGACCCTAATGGGGCCTTTCAATACACCTTCCAGCCTAGCGAGGGGCTGGTCCCTGTTGAGGTCAAGGTGACAGATCGCGCAGGTCATGAGGCGACCGCCTATCGGAGCTTCTTATATGGTCGCTTCAAAGAGTGGGCGACCCCTGTTCAGCGCTCTACAGGCGCCTTCATCTCAGCGTATGGGCTAGACGCGCTCGAGCGAGCGATCAAGAGCGCGCTTGACAATGGGCTCATCAGCGAGCTGATCGTAGACGCGGTTGACCCGAGCAATGGTGTAGAGATCCTCGGGATCGAGGTCATGGACACCGTGGTCTCCCTCGAGCCACGAGCGGGCTATCTAGACGTCGCGCTGTCACTTCAAGGGCTGAGAGTGACCTTCAACGTGGAGTCACCCTCTACCTCTGGTGACATCTATGTAGACGCGATGGTCAGCGCGAAGCTCTACCTTGATGTGCTGTCTGACGGTAGCCTTGACGTCAGGGTCGTCGACCCGATGGTTGACCTCGCTAACTTCGACATCTACGCCAATGGCGCGATCGGGGTAGGAGCAGACTTCTTAGAGGGCTTCATAGGTGACCTCGCCGAGCAAGCCCTCCTCTCTATTTTACAAGAGGTCTTGGTTGAGAGCTTCGTTGACCCCTCACTCTTTAGACCAACGCTGACGGTCCTCCAGACGCCACTTCAGGTCGAGGTCTTGGTTGAGAGCGCTGAGATCAACCCAGAGGGGGTCGACATCAAGGCTGGGCTTGGGCTCGCCTCACCTGACATCGTACGCCAGGCGCCAGGCTACCTGTATGACGTGACGCCCGCTGAGGAGCGCATCCTGCCGAGCATGATCTCTGCGTTCGCGACGCTCAACGGCCTCCAGATGATCCTTGGGCAGATCTGGCGAGCGGGCCTGATCGACATCAACTTGCTCGACCTCGTAAGTGAGCCACCAAGCGCCCTCTCGGGGGCGCTCTTGGCTGGTTTTACAGACGGCAAGCTCACAGAGTATATGGC
>Ga0181593_10004084_pt1 | contig 13293 bp, 15 predicted proteins | sample 071ome_19_FD_133756 | JGI IMG/M metagenome (GOLD analysis project Ga0181593, IMG submission 133756) | Coastal salt marsh microbial communities from the Groves Creek Marsh, Skidaway Island, Georgia - 071413AT metaG (megahit assembly) | ecosystem: Environmental > Aquatic > Marine > Intertidal...
AGGGCGAGGCGGGTTGATCTGAATACAGTCACTCGCGAGGAGATTGCCAATTGGGAGCCAGGTGACACACTTTTATTGTCGGGCAAAATGTTGACAGGACGGGATGCTGCTCACAAAAGGATTCTGGAGCTGCTAAAGAATGGCAGCCCGCTGCCTGACGGCGTTGATCTAAAGGATCGGTTTATTTACTACGTTGGGCCGGTTGACCCGGTACGGGACGAGGTAATCGGTCCTGCTGGACCAACCACGGCAACCCGCATGGATAAGTTTACCGAACCGTTGCTACAGGCGACCGGTCTCATGGGGATGATAGGTAAGGCTGAACGAGGCCCTACTGCGATAGAGGCTATTAGAAAGCATAAGGCGGTTTACCTCATGGCAGTTGGAGGCGCGGCATACCTGGTGTCTAAAGCCATTCGCAAGGCTCGGATTGTGGCCTTTGAAGATTTGGGCATGGAGGCGATTCATGAATTCGAAGTGGAGGATATGCCTGTGACTGTCGCGGTTGATGTCAATGGAACATCCGTGCATCAAACCGGACCTGCCCAATGGAAAAAAAATATCGAAGACCGGAAAATTGAAGTTCCTTAACTGGCGCCGGCCGTATCGTTTTTTACCGTTCAGCAGAAGTCGGGGTAGTTGTTGGCAACTTCCAGACTTATGCTCTGCTGCAAGCCGGTGATTTTAGTATTTTGTCTGGATATATCGACATCATTTTGCTCGAGTACATTTTCTCCAAACTGGTAGATCGCATCGTAGTGCCCTGCACAGGCCTTTTCATCGTATGCGTAAATCTTCTCCAGAGTTTTTTCGTGGCGTTGCAGATACTCCGCCATGGCCTGCTTTCCGTGCTTTCTGGTTAACATGGTGTGGGCACATTTCGGTGAAAGCACCGAAGCGGTGGCGTTATTTCCCCCAAACCCCTTGGCATTGATAATGACGGCTTCCATGGCGTCGGGTTCCACTTCCCGATGTTGCAATAATATGTCCAGTCCTTCGGTGTAAACATCATCAGCCAGATTTTCAATGGTAGTGATTCCAGGAATTATGCCGCGCTGCCAGACTCCCAGACTGGTCACCAGCTGGTCCCCCGCCGCTGTGGCAATGGTATGTCCCAAATAGGCTTTGATGGCAGTGACAGGCCAGCCATTGATGCCATAAGCCTGGGCGACCTGGCTGATAATATGTGATTCCGAAGTCCGATTCTGCGGAGTTCCTGTTCCGTGAGCCTGAACGAAGGTTCTGTGCCCTATGTCCTTGTCGCCAATAATATTGGCGGTTGCTGCCATTGCCTTGGCCATGGTCAGGTAGTTGCCTACTCCAGGACCAGCTATTGATTTTTTATAGCCATCCGCACTTACGAAGACTTCATTGACGGCACCATGAATGCTGGCTCCCAACTGCAGCGCCAGTTCATCGTCAAACAGCACCACATACTGGGCGGATTCGGCCATGGTAAAGCCTGCATTGTCACCAAAGGGCCGGCAAGCCCTCGTATGCGCTGGAGGTTCGCTTTCCGAAAGGCCGTCCAGCTCCCTCAATTTAGCGTCGCTGGCAAGAGCCCCCATGCTGACGAAACCATCGAATAATTCGGGAGCAAGAGGTGCTTCACTGGTGCCAACAATTACAACCCGATGAGTACCCGACTGGATGTCCCTGATGCCCTGACGCAGGTTATAGAGAAAGGTTGCACACGCTGCCACACTAGGCCCATTTCCGCCGAGGTTGCCCATGACATAGGCATTGATGAAATCCGCTGGCATTTGCGCCAGACCGAGCGGCAATTGTTTAGATGTCGGTTTTTTACCCAGTAGACGAGACTGGAATAACCCTCCATAGCCGTTGAAGTCCATCTGTCCGAAACAGCTTGCGGCGTAAACGGCAATCTGGTCGGCAGGAACCGTGTCGCGAATGGATTGCCAATCGATACCGAGAGAGTTGATAGCATCAGATGCGCCAAATACCGTTAGCTGCAATGTCCGTGGATGATTCCGGGAAGGATAGTAATCTCCGGGATCAAATCCGCTGGGCAGCTGACCGGCGCTATTGACTTCGGAGTCTCGATGGCAATTGAGAAATACATCCAGATTGTCATTGACCAGAACATGGATTTTGTCATCGCTAGCGGATTGCCTGGTAATCGTCCAGCCAGAGGGGAGTGGATCGGGAAGCTGTTTCCTGCTAACAAAAAATTCAAGCGGCTGGTTATTTACTCCGGATAGTGCGACGCGTTTATTGAAGGGAATCTGTTGCGGATCGAAAAGGTTGTTTTCCAGCTTTCGTATCAGAGTTCCTGCTAGAATCCTGTCATTGATCGCGTCAAGATAGGCCCCCGGTTCAACAGTGTTTCCATCACTATCCTGCCAGCCATCGTGACCTTGCTTTAGGAGGCCCATCAGCGTAGCCAGACCAAGCCGGGTGGAGCTGCTTTCCTTGCGGGACAGCCTGTCAATGACCAGACGCCGGTAGCCGTGGTGCAGGGAGCTGCGACCTGCCGGGTTGATGCCGCCAAAACCAACAATTACGGGTAGTCTGGCCATCGAGAAAGTCTCCAGTGCGGTCAGTTATGGCGGTTAACTATAATTGGGCGACCGCGTGTCATATATGGTAAATCAGACAGTTATTATGCCATATTAGCCAGTATAGAGGGGGGCTTCGCTTGCCCGACCGACTTGCGCTGCCAGTTGACTGTCATGGCGCTTGCTCGTTGTCCGCAGACTGGTTACCTGCATCAATTGTGGTACTCTAGTTTTATTACCTATTTTCGCAATTAACGCGGCTTGAGGAGGATCAATGATTAAAAAACAACGACTGTTAACTGCAGGGTTCATTGTAGGGATATTGCTGGCGAGTAACGTTGGCCTGGCACAGGACGACCGCTTTGCCAATGTCACGATTGAAACGGTACCCGTAGCTGGAAATATTTCTATGCTGGTTGGATCAGGGGGCAACATAGGTGTCTCTGCCGGAGCAGACGGCATACTAATAATCGATGATCAGTATGCTCCGCTAGCCGATCGTATCCGGGCAGCACTGGCCGATTTGGGTTCTGACACGCCGAAATTTATTCTGAATACCCATTTTCACGGCGATCACACCGGCGGTAATGCGAATTTTGGCGCCAGCGGTATTATCGTTGCTCATGAGAACGTGCGGGTCAGGCTTCAGGAGTTGAATTCAGAGCCGGTTACTCTGCCGGCTGTCACCTTCGATGACGATGTCACGATCCATTTCAATGGTGAGGATATCACCCTGATCCACATGCCGGCAGGACACACAGATACTGACAGTGTGGTAATGTTCTCCGGCTCCAATGTCATCCATATGGGTGATCATTTCTTCAAAAACGCGTTTCCGTTCATCGATCTGGCCAGCGGAGGTTCGGTTCAGGGTTACCTTTCCAATCTGGAAAGGGCGTTGTCCTGGATTGCTGACGATACTCAGGTTATTCCGGGCCATGGGGCCCTGGCAAGCAAGGCCGACCTGCTCGCTTTCTATGAGGTCATCAAGGATACGTCGACGGATATACGAGTCAAAAAGTCTCTGGGCATGAGCAAGGAAGAAATTGTGTCTGAAGGGCTTGATCCTGGCCTCGAATCATGGGGGGCTGGTTTTATCAATGCGCAGCGTTGGATAGAGACGGTTTACGACAGTTATCCCCGCTGACCCGAAGTTTGACGGGTATGACAATCGAAACACAAAATGTCGAGCCCGAGTATCTGGCTCGACTGCGTGCGTCGCACAGGGTGCTGGGAATTCCAGAAAACTTTCTGGACACTTCTCGGCTCCCTCTCTGCATCGAGCCCGAAGACCTGGTGGACACCGAACCAGACTATTATTGTCGCCCGCAGAAACTTACCCCCGCGGCCAATCTCGCCTGGCGGGCGATGCGAGATGCCGCCGCCGGGGACGGGGTGGTCTTGCACCTGATTTCCGCTTTCCGGAGTATTGAATATCAGGTGCAGTTGATTCGTAAAAAGCTGCAAAACGGCAACTCGATAGAGGAAATTCTCAGCGTGGTGGCAGCCCCCGGATTTAGCGAACATCACACTGGCAGGGCGATTGATTTAAATACCGAAAATTGCGCCGTACTCGAAGAAAGTTTCGAAAAAACTAAGGCATTTCAATGGCTTAATGTTAATGCAAACAACTTCGGGTTTGTCTTGAGTTATCCACGGGACAATAACCTGGGTATTGCTTATGAGCCCTGGCACTGGTGTTACCAACCGCTTTTTAATGACTCCCACAATTTTTAGACAAAGCTGCGATAAGTCGGTATCTTTGAAGTGCACGGTCTATCCGCGGCACCTTACTCAATTCACCTTGATCCATCTCAAGTTACCTATGCGCCAGGGGAGGATAATAAAAAACGAAGCACATGGAAGAATAGCCATTATCACGACTTAACGGAGAAAATTTTTATGACCAATGAGTTTCAAGTTGTTTTTCATAATATCGACCAATCTGATGCCGTTATCGACGCAGTCAATAAAAGAATAAGTAAATTGGAACGCTATTGTGACCAGATCATTGCCGGTCGCGTAGTACTGGACTCACCTCACAATAATCATTACAAAGGCAAGGTTTATTCAGTTGGACTTGAAATTCATACTCCCCAACGAGAAGTCAGGGTTAATCAGGATCAGCATGACAATCATGCTCACGAAGATCTCTATGTTGCTATCCGCGATGCATTTAACGCAGCAGAACGGCAGTTAAAATCTGTAGACAAGAAACATCGCGCCGATCCACTGGAATTCGCAGACACCGAAATGGTTGCCGACGGGATACACGATGACCATGCGCTTGGAATCAGCCTCTGAGGCTCGAGTAAATTGAAAAACCTGACCGAACAGCAAAAAATCGAACTTGAGGCTGCGACCTTTCGTCGTCTGCTTCAACACCTTGACGATCATAAGGAGGTTCAGAATATCGATCTCATGAACCTGGCCAGTTTTTGCAGAAACTGCCTGTCAAAATGGTTCGCAGCAGAGGCAGATGTCCGCGGTCTCTCGGTCGATTATGATCAGGCCAGGCAGCTCGTTTACGGGATGCCTTACGACGAATGGAAATCCAGATATCAGAAAGACGCCACCAGTGCGCAGCTTTCAAAATTCGAGGAACTCAATCCTTAACTTTGAATAGCTTGCTGCGAACCAGCGAGCGGTATTCACTCGGAGTCACCCCGGTGTCCTGCCTGAAGAGACTGCCGAAATGACTGGTATCCGTGTACCCAACTGTGAATGCTATTTCAGCGATGGTCAGGTTACTTTGTTTCAATAGTTGCCTGGAATGATCGATTCGGGTTTCTCGCAGGTATTGAACCGGAGTTGTGCGGGTCGCGGCCTTGAAGCGACGATTCAGAGACCTGACACTGATCTTAAATCGCGAGGCCAGTTCATCGATCTGGACGGCATGCTGGTAGTTTCCCTGAATCCATTCCTGGATTTTGATAATTAACTCGTCATGGTGAGTTTCCCGTTGCTGGTAGCCAAGCAGCATGGATTCGTAAGAGCGTTTGATCTCGTGGGTAAAATGCTTGGCGATGTCGCTGGCGATAACGGTACCAAAGATTTCCTCGACCAGGTGCAGGGTTACGTCTCTGGCAGCGTTGACACTTCCGGTGCAGTAAAGATTGTTGTCCAGCGTGATGAAGCGCTTTCTTTCCAGCCTGACGCGTGGGTAGCGAGATTCGAAATCGTCAAAGTAGTACCAATGTGTGGTGGCGTCGCGGCCATCCAGCAATCCGGCTTCGGCCAGGAAGTAGCTACCGGTCACCAGGCTACAGAGTATGCTCCCTTCGCCATGAAGCTTTACCAGCCATTCCAGCAGTGTTCCCGATGTTCGCAAAGTTTTTACGGGGGATCCCCACAAGCCCGGCACGAAAATAAGATCACTCTGATCTATGCTCTCAATTGCGGTAGCGGGAGCGATCATCAATTCACCAGCCATGCTGGAGATTCCGGGTTCGATCCCTGCCACCAGCAGTTCCAGATTGGCATTTGGGCCGCCATTGACTCGACTGATTGTTCTGGCTGCATGCAGCATTTCCAGAGGAATAGTAATGCTGCTGGCCAGGGCTCTTTCTAAAGCGACAAAGACTACTCTCATGGCAAATCGTAATCGATGGAAACCAGAAAATAACTGCGCCGCCCGGAGGGAGTGTCCAAGCTGATTTCACTGTCTACCTGTTTGCCCAGTAACGCCCTGCCCATCGGCGAATCGATGCTGATAGTTCCGGTTTTCGGGTCGATTTCATCGGCACCGAGCAATCGATAAACCGTTAGATGTCCGTCCTCATCTTCCAGTCCAACTGTCGCACCGAAATAAACTTTGGATTTGTCATCGGGAGTGTTTCTGACGACGATGGCTTCATCGAGTCGCTTGCTCAGGTAACGAACACGACGGTCAATTTCTCGCAGCCGCTTTTTACCATAGATGTACTCGGCATTTTCAGATCGGTCTCCGAGAGCGGCGGCTTCCGAGACTGACTGCGTTACCCTGGGCCGCTCGACTTTCCACAGGTATTGCAGTTCTTCTTTGAGCCGCTGCTCGCCGGCGGTGCTTAAATAATTTGAGCTGGGAGCCGGGGGTGGACGGTAGCGGCTCATGCTAGCGCTCCTCGAAGAGCGCCAGTTGTGGTGCCGAAGCAGTATTTTTCGGAGTGGCGCTGTTTTTGACTTCGCTGCTTTCGGTCATTCCCTCATGGACTGGACTGAGTCTCGCCCCGATGCCAAGAAGTCTGACCGGGCGTAGCCCTCGTTGGTACCCTTCTTCAAGAAGCTCTCTGTATTTTTGCAATTCCGTGGTCGGAGAGAGGGTTTCGACAGTGGTCGATATGAAATCGTGGAACTTGATTTTAACTACCTGCTTGGAGATCCGGTATTTGTCGCGTAGTTTTTCGATTCGCTCAAGCAATTGTTCGTGCAGGCCAGGTAGCTCTGCCAGGCAGGCATCCAGGCCAGGCAGGTCAGTAGCAAAGGTGTTTTCCACGCTTATCGATTTGCGAATGCGGGTCGGCTGGACCGCTCTGTCGTCAACACCTCTGCAAAGATCATACAAGCGTTTACCAAAACTGCCGAAATGACTGTCCAGTTGATCGCGATCAAAATCCCGCAGGTCGCCGCATGACTGGACACCGAGTTTTTCCATTTTTGCCGCCGTGACTTTTCCAACACCAAATAACTTTCTGACGGGAAGTTGGCGGACGAAACTGTCGATCATAAGGGGTTCCACAACGAATTGGCCATCGGGTTTGTTCCAGTCACTGGCAACCTTGGCGAGGAATTTATTGGGTGCTATTCCCGCGGAGACCGTAATGTTGACCTCCTCTGCAATCCGCGCACGGATCTCAGAGACGATGAGAGATGCACTACCACGGTGGTGTCGACATGAACTCAGATCAAGAAAAGCCTCATCAAGTGACAAGGGTTCGATAATATCGGTATAGTCCCGAAAAATATCTGTAATCTGCGCGGATGCCGCCCGATACCTTGCCATTTCCGGTTTGATAATTACCAGCCCCGGGCATATGCGTCTCGCAGTTGCTGAAGCCATGGCAGAGCGGACACCAAATTCCCTGGCCAGGTAGTTGCAGGTAGCCACCACGCCACGTCGCTCGGGCGAACCGCCGACGGCTATTGGCAGTCCGGCGAGCGAGGGATTGTCGCGTATTTCGATCGAGGCGTAGAAGCTGTCACAATCGATATGGGCTATTTTGCGAACTGCTGACATAACGCAACTTGGAAACGGGCGGTTCTTGCATTGCTTTTCGGTCAATTTACAGCAAGCAATGAAGCAAGTAAATCAAGCTACAGCACCAGAGTTTTCGGCATAACGGAGCAATCCGATGTCGCTTTTACCCAAAGCAACTAACTGGACTAAAAATCCAGTTTTTGAACCTCGGCAGATTGATTTAACGAGTCCGGCTCAGATGCAATCGCTACCGCATCAGGTCCCTGAGCGTTCAAATTCCCGCATGAAATCCACCAATGCCTGGCAGCCTTCCACCGGCATGGCATTGTAGATGGACGCTCTGGCACCACCGACGGCACGATGCCCCTTCAGGGCGTAAAGCTTGTGTTCTAATGCTTCGTCGACGAACCTGTCGAGTAGACTTTCGTCTGCCAGATTGAAGGTTACGTTCATGATTGATCTATGATTGGGATGTGCCGTACCGCGATAGAAATCGCTGCCGTCGATCGCATCATAGATCAATTGCGCTTTTGCCTCGTTGCGGGCTTCCATGACAGAGACTCCGCCCTCGTCCTTGAGCCACTCGAGTACCAGCGACATCATGTAGATGGCAAAGGTGTTGGTAGTATTGGCCAGCGAGTGATTGTCGGCATACACCTTGTAATCCAGCAGAGAGGGAGTGAAGGGAAGGGCATGTCCTAACAGATCTTCACGGATTATGACTATCGCCAGTCCAGCAGGGCCGAGGTTTTTCTGCAGGCCGGCAAAAATAATGCCGAATTTTGAAATATCAAGTTCCCGAGACAGAAATTCCGAAGTCATGTCTGCCACCAGGGGGATATCACCGGTGTCCGGGAACTGGTGCCATCGGGTACCGTACAAGGTATTGTTGCTGGTTATGTAGGCATAGGAGTTGTCCGCTTCCAGACTCGCAGGATCAAAGTCCGGAATGCGGTCAAAATTGCTTGCTTCACTGCTCGCACCGGTGATGGCATTGCCATAACCGGCAGCTTCTTTGCGAGCCTTTACTGCCCAGTTGCCGGTTTCGATGTACGTGGCTTTTCTGGATTCATTGCGGCCAATGAGATTCAGAGGGACTGCTGAAAACTGCATTTGTGCCCCACCGTGAACGTAAAGAATTTTGTAGTTTTCTGGAATGCCGGCCAGTTCGGCAAGCATGGTGTCGCAGCTATCAATGATCTGGTCGAACTCCTTTGAGCGGTGGCTTATTTCAATAACGCCGGCTCCCATATTGTGGTAATCCAGAAACTCTGCCTGCGCCTTTTCCATGACTGGAATGGGCAGCATGGCAGGACCAGCGCCAAAATTATAAATACGTGTCATGAGAGGTTCCCTGTAACAATCAGATCAGTAGTTTTTTAAAGCAGCGTAAGCTTGACAACATCCTCAATGCCGGAGATCGCGTTGAGCGCGTCTTGCGACGGCGCAGACTCCAGATCAATCAGGTTATACGCAATTTCACCTCGGCTTTTATTCAGCATGTCAATGACATTGATGTTCTGATCGGCCAGCACTGAGGTGATTTGTCCCAGCATTTTGGGAACATTCTTGTTGGTAATTGCCAGTCTTGTGCTCCGGGCCGCACCTGATGCGCGGTCCAGCGATAGGGAAGGGAAGTTTACCGAGTTCCGAATGTTACCGTTCTCAAGGAAATCCATAAGTTGATCTGCAGCCATCACTGCGCAGTTCTCTTCCGCTTCGCGGGTACTGGCGCCTATGTGCGGCATGGAAATGACATTTTCGCGCCCCATCAGCTCAGGGCGTGGAAAATCACTGATGTAACTGGCGATTTGACCGCTGTCGAGGGCTGTCAACAGGGCATCGGTGTCTACGATTTCGTCGCGAGAAAAATTCAGCAGGCAGGTGCCCGGACGCATGGCGCCAAAGATGTCCCTGTTGATCAGTCCGCGTGTCGCGTCAAGTACCGGAAGATGCAGCGTCACAAAGTCGGAGTTACCGACCAGCGCGGCGACGTTTTCAATGCGCTGTACCTGACTTGGAAGACGCCATGCTGCCTCCACGGATAACGCGGGGTCATATCCGCGCACTGTCATTCCCAGCCTGATGGCCATATCAGCGACCAGTGAGCCGATCGCCCCCAGTCCAATGACCCCAAGAGTCTTGCCGGCTATTTCGCTGCCCTTGAATCGTTTCTTTTCACTTTCCAGTAATTTGGACATGGACTGGTAGTCATCAACATCGGTTAGCGAATTGACAAAGTCGATGCCTGGCAGAATTCCTCGCGAGCCCAGTAGCAAGCCGCAGAGGACCAGCTCTTTGACCGCATTGGCGTTAGCGCCCGGGGTATTGAATACGACCACGCCGGCTGCGGTGCACTCGCTGACGGGCACGTTATTTACGCCAGCGCCTGCCCGGGCGACCGCTTTAAGATTGGGCGTGATAATATCCGCGGTAAGTTTCTCGCTGCGCAACATGATGGCATCAGCGCCTTCTATTTCGGGTGATACGTTGTAGCCATCGCTGGTGAATCGATTAAGACCTTTTTCGGCAATGTTGTTGTAAGTTCGGACTGTAAACATGAGGTATTTCCGGGCTATTGCTGATGGGCGAAAAGAGAAAGATGCGGTGGTAATCTGGCCCTGTTTTCAGGGCGGCATTTATATCGCGAAACGGCATTAAAAACCAGTCGAAATTCATCGACTGAGTGAAGCAGAGAGTGTGAATTAGAATAATTGGAAAAGGCGGGTGCAATGACCAGATTTAACGTTGGAGAGCCTGTCCAGGTAGCTGGCTCGGCAGTCAGGGTTAGGCGGCTTCTGGCCCCGAATGCCGGACCCATGACGGGCCCGGGAACCAATACTTACCTGATAGGTGATAAGGTCCTGGCGCTCGTAGATCCCGGCCCTGATGACCCGTCACACCTGAAAAGTATCATCGAGGTGATAGCGGGCAATCCACTTCGTTGGATACTTGTAACCCACACTCATGCCGATCATTCACCGGCTGCTGCGAAAGTTGCAGAATTGACAGGCGCGGAGTTGGTGGGCATGCCTGTCCCGGCTGGTGGCCATCATGATCACAGTTTCATGCCAAACCGTACTTATCTCAATGGCGAGATTCTCAGCTGTGAGGAGTTCAATATCGAGTTAATCCACACTCCCGGACACGTTTCCAACCACCTGTGCTACCTGCTCAGGGAAGAGAAGCTGCTATTTACCGGCGACCATATTTTGCAGGGAACCACTTCGGTGATTTTGCCCCCCGATGGCGACATGGCTGACTACATGACGTCGTTGCACAAGTTGCGCGAACTTCCGCTAGACTACCTCGCACCCGGGCATGGAGATATCATGAGCGCTCCCCTCGAGGCCATCGATAGTCTGATTGCTCACCGAAACAAGCGCGAGAGCAAAATCATGTCAACCATGGCATCTACAGGCGCCTGCGATATCGATACATTAACTCTGGCCGTCTATGATGATGTTGCGCCGCATCTGTTGCCATGGGCCCGGTTGACCTTGGAAGCGCATCTGATCAAACTTTGCAAAGAGAGAAAGGTCAGGGAGAGCGGCCGGGGCTGGGAATTGTTGTAATGCCGGAAGGTCAAACTTGGGTTGGTAATCCATCGCAATCACTCTGGGTGCTTTACATGCTCAGGACTGCGGATTCCAGGTTGTACACCGGTATCACTACTGATCTAGCGCGCAGATTTGCGGAACATTGTCAGGGCGGACGCCTCGCTGCCAAAGCACTGCGGGGAAGGACACCCTTACAGCTAGTTTATTCCACTACCTTTGATAATCGCAGCCAGGCCTCGGTTGCAGAGTATCGGATTAAACGCCTGAGCAGGGCGGTCAAAGAACAGTTGGTTGCGGGCGATATTACTATTCAATCAATATTGGCAGGCGATGATTGAAATTCGGTGTCAGCGCCGTGCAAATTGATATCACTACGTCAGAAAAATGTATGAGTTCGGTGAGCAGATAGCGAAATGAGAAAAATCGAAAACTGGATGAATCTGGCTGCGAGTCTCGGTGTGCTGCTTGGCATCCTTTTCCTGGCCCTGGAAATTCGTCAAAACACCGAAATGATGCGTTCCCAGGCACGAGATTCTATTACTGACAAACAGATGATGTTCTCGGAATGGGTTACTACGGAGCCAGAAATGGCCGTAGCGATATCCGAAGCAAATTCGGGGCTACAGAGTATAAGTCCTGAACACAGGCTTATGTACACGTATTTCTTAACTGGCGTCTGGCGTGAATGGGAAAATTCCTATTATCAGTATCAGCGTGGCCTGTTTGAGGCAAATGAATTTGAACCCAGAACCCGGCGCTGGCGTTCGCAAATGGAGTCAGAAGCCGCACGTGCCATATGGAATGGAACGCGGCTCTGGTATGCGCCGGGATTTCGGGGAGTAGTGGATGGATTTGTAGACGAAATTGTCGCGGAAATTCGTCAATCCGAGTCCGATCGCTAACTGATTGCAGGGCCTAAAAGTCATGAAAATTCCCATTGGTATCAGCAGCTGCCTGCTGGGCGAAAACGTCAGATTTGATGGTGGCCACAAGCAACATTCCTATGTGCAGCAGACGCTGGGAGAATACTTTGAATTCAAGCCCTTCTGTCCGGAGGTTGCAATTGGTCTGGGAATTCCGAGAAAGCCCATTCGCCTGGTCCGCCAACCCGATAGCGAAGAGATTCGCTGCGTGTCAACGGTCGATGCCAGCCAGGACTACACTGATCAGCTGAGGGACATTGCGCGGCAGCAAGAGCACTGGCAAGGAGACCTTTGTGGCTACATCCTCAAACGAGGCTCTCCCAGCTGCGGTATGGAGCGGGTGAAGGTATACGGAGCAAAAGGCATGCCGATTAATGATGGCGCCGGAATTTACGCGGCCAGCATGATGAAAGCGTTCCCGGAACTGCCCTGCGAGGAAGAGGGCAGGTTGGGTGATTCAAGGCTACGAGAAAATTTCATTCAACGCGTCTATGTAATGTGGCGTTGGAGACAGTTTCTGGGAAACGGTGCAACCGTTGGCAAACTCGTGGATTTTCATGCTCGGCACAAGCTAATCATTATGAGTCACGATCAACAGGGCTACCGAAATCTGGGTAAATTGGTGGCCAGCATTCGAAAGGAGAGCCTGCGTGAGATGCTGCCCGTTTACCTTGCAGACTTGATGAAAACGCTCAAGAAAATTGCCTCGGTCGGAAACCATGTGAATGTGCTGCAACATATACAGGGTTATCTCAAGCAGAACCTGGATAGCGATGACAAGCAGGAACTTATGCAATGCATCGAGGAATATCGCAGGGGAATAGTTCCACTCATTGTGCCCATCACCCTGCTGAATCATCACTTTCGCCGCAACCCCGACGAATACATCGAGCGTTCCTGGTACATGAAACCCTATCCGGCCGAATTGAGTCTTACCAACAATATTTGAAGGTTAAGCGTTGCCACCCGTGCTCAACATAGTGGGAATCGACCACCTTGTGCTGCGCACCTCGTGCCAGGAGCGCATGCTGGATTTTTATCAGCATGTTCTTGGTTGCAGTCTGGAAAGGGAATTACCGGAAATTGGTCTGTTTCAATTGCGGGCAGGTGAGGCA
>Ga0181593_10004089_pt1 | contig 13288 bp, 10 predicted proteins | sample 071ome_19_FD_133756 | JGI IMG/M metagenome (GOLD analysis project Ga0181593, IMG submission 133756) | Coastal salt marsh microbial communities from the Groves Creek Marsh, Skidaway Island, Georgia - 071413AT metaG (megahit assembly) | ecosystem: Environmental > Aquatic > Marine > Intertidal...
CTCCCCGTGCACCGCGATCACATTGTCTGGTCGAAGTTTCTATTCGCCTTCTGTGGTGGCATTCTGCCTTGCCTCGGTCTGATTACCCTCAGTGACTCGATGCTGGGCATCCCCAGGCAGACGCTGGTGATTCATCTTATCTGCTGCACCATGCTCTGCAGCGGCCTCTCGGGCATTGCCGTTGGCCTGGGTGCTCGTATGCCTAATCTGCGGGAATCGTCTCCTGCCAAAATTGCGGCTGGCTTTGGAGGCACGCTCAGCCTTGTTGTTAGCGCCCTGTTCATCATTGGCGTTGTCTTGCTGGTCGCCCTGCCAAGTCACCTGGATCTCATGCGACGAACACTCGGCGTCGTCCCGGAAAAAAATCTGATTGGCCTGGTCGGCAGCCAGACTGGAATCATGCTCAGCCTCGGACTCGTGGTCCTCCTGGGCCTGACGGCGACGTTTGTGCCACTGCTCCTGGGCATTCGTGCTTTTCGACGGTTTGAGCCCTGAACGCTCTTGGGGCCTGCTCGGCGTCTCGAATCGCCGCTCATAATCAGTCTTCAATAATTGCCGTTTCAGGCTGCACATTTGTGCCGAAGAACATTGGCATGGAGTGCTTTTTCACCGCTGGATAGCCTCCAGTGGCCGAATCGCCACGATGGTCTATTCTGAGAATAGAGAAGTGCCACCAAAGGTCATGCCGTTACTGCAATCCGTTCCTGATTGAAACCTGGGTATGTTTCACGTTCCAGAGCCACCGTTGCCGTCCAGAAACGCCGCGGCCTCTCCAGCCTCGGGACACCCCACACACGTTCGAATCGGTGCCGTCCAGTACCTGAACACTCGGCCCCTTATCTATGGGCTGAGCGGGAATCTCGACTTTGACCTGCCGAGTCGACTCGCTGACCGCCTGGCAGCTGGCGAACTCGATGTCGCACTGATTCCTTCCATCGAACTTTTTCGCGGGCTATCTGCCCAGCAGAACGCATATCGCATCGTTTCAAAGTCTTGCATCGCCTGCCGTGGCCCCGTGATGAGTGTCCGGCTCTTCTTTCGGACACGCCCCGAGCGAACCCGCCGGCTGGCTGTGGATGAAGGGTCTCGAACAAGCGTGGCCCTGACTCGCATCTTGTTGCACGAGCGGTTTGGACTCGCCCCAGAACTTGAGACCCTCCCCCTGCAGGCAAACGCTGCTGCCACTGATGCTGATGCCGTTCTCCTGATTGGTGATCGGGCCATCGCACCCACTGGCGGTGGCTTCCAGGCCGTCTGGGATCTTGGTGATGAGTGGTACCGCTGGACAGGGCTCCCGTTCGTCTTTGCGGTTTGGGCAGCCCGCCCCGGCTTCGCAAGCCAAGGACTGGCTAACCGGCTTGACGCTGCCAGAGAACGCGGCCGCGCCAACCTGGCCGCCATTGCGGCTGCTGAGGCAGGGCCTCACCATTTGACGGTACCGCAGTGCCTCGACTACCTCCAAGATAATCTTCACTATGATCTCGGCGACGCAGAGCGACGCGGACTGCAGTTGTTTCAGGAAAAAGCCACACGCCTCAACCTTGCTCCAGCAGGCTTCAGCCTCCGCCAGGCCTTCTCTTCATCGCTTCCTTTTGCCTCCGGTACGCCTTGATGGACGCTCACCTCAATCAGGTTCTTGACGCTGTTGCGGCTGGTGACGCCCGACTTACTGCGACCGACGCGGTTCGCCTGCTTGAGTCAAATGAACTCGCCAGGCTCGGACGGGCAGCCCACGCCGTCACAATGCGGCTCCATCCAGAGCCATACCGCACCTACAACATCGATAGGAATATCAACTACACCAACGTCTGCACCGCAGTCTGTGATTTCTGTGCGTTCTACCGAGGCCCCAAACACCCTGAAGGCTATGTCCTCGACCGCGACACGCTCTACCAGAAAATTGCCGAAACAGTCGCGATTGGTGGCGACCAAATCTTGCTGCAGGGCGGCATGCACCCCACTCTGACGCTTGAGTGGTATGAGGATTTGCTCCGCGACATCAAAGAGCGTTTCCCACAGATCAACGTGCATGGCTTTTCCCCCCCCGAACTCCATCACCTGACCAAAGTCGCCAAGCGTCCCCTGCCTGAGATTCTCGAACGTCTGGCGGCTGCTGGCCTCGGATCTCTTCCCGGTGGTGGTGGAGAAATCTTGGTTGACCGCGTCCGCAAGGCGATGACCCGTGGCAAGGCCCTGACCGACGACTGGCTGGAAGTCAACCGACAGTGGCATGCCTTGGGGGGCAAAAGCACGGCAACGATGATGTTTGGCCACATCGAAACCCTGGCCGAGCGTGTTGAGCACCTTGAACGGCTGCGGCAGGTCCAGGATGAAACGGGTGGGTTCACCGCGTTCATTTGCTGGTCGTTCCAGCCAGACAACACCGAGATGGATGACATTCCACCCGCTGGCTCCTTTGAATATCTCAAGACCCAGGCGGTTGCCCGGCTCTATCTCGACAACTTCCCCAACATCCAATCGAGTTGGGTCACCCAGGGCCGAGAGATTGGCCAACTTGCCCTTCTTTTCGGCGCCAACGACATGGGGAGCCTCATGCTTGAGGAAAATGTTGTGAGTGCTGCCGGAACCGTCCATCACCTCACCTTGGAAGAAATGCGTTCGGCCATTTCGGAACTCGGCTGGATTCCCCGCCGGCGCAATGTGTTTTATGAACTGGTCGATGACGCTCCTGAATCGGGCGTGCCTCTGCCGACTCCGGTGAGCACCACCCAACTGCCGATCTTGTCAGCAGCACCATGAGCCGATCCATCCGGGGCTCAGTCTCTCCGGCAACCCATCGGCGGGGTGACCTCTGGCTGAAAACCCGTTGGCTACTTCCGGTTGTCGGTCCACCGGTTGAGCATGCCTGGCTCCACGTCAAGCGTGGGCGCCTCCACGCCTTTGGGCAATGGCCTCCGCGGCAGCATGGGCAGCAGTTTGTTGACCTTGAAGACGCGGTCGTGACAGCGGGCTTTGTTAATGCTCACACCCACCTCGAGTTTTCTGACTGCCAATCGCCGTTCGACACCACCGGCGGGCTCCCAGACTGGATCGAACAAGTCATCGACTGGCGGCGACGTCAGCCCGCAGGCACGCGGGAATTGGCTGTCCATCGTGGCCTGGCTGAATCAGCTGAGGCGGGGGTGGTCGCCGTGGGCGAGATTGCCACCACTGTTCCCGCCGGGGCAGATCTTCATGCCCTGCAGGCCGGCCCTCGAATCCGCATCTTCCGAGAGGTCCTCGGCCTTGCCCCGGTATGTCCTGGGGTTGCGCCAGCCGCGGTGGCGACTGCCCGTCGCGACATCCAGAGGCTCGCCCAAGCCGGCTTCGCGACAGGACTCTCGCCGCATGCTCCCTATTCAACCCAGTGGCCTATGGGCCGCTGGGCACTGGCTACGGCCCGCCACCTTCACTCGCTCACCAGCACCGCCGGGGGGCATCGGAAACTGGTGCCGCTGGCCATGCACCTGGCCGAATCGGAGGACGAGCAGGAATTTCTCGAGCAGCAATCGGGCCGCTTCCGGCAACTGTTTGGATCGTTGGGAGTCTGGCCCACAACACCGCCAAGGTTGGCTACCACGGCTGACTGGATCTCACTGCTGGCCCGGGCTGACCGTGGGCTCATCGTGCATGGCACGCACCTTCCCAGCGATCGGCTGGCCTGGGCCCGCCTCCAGCGTCACCGGCAGCGGCTTGCCATTGCCGTCTGCCCGCGAACCACGCAGGCTCTGGCTGGCCGACTGCCACCGCTGGCCGATTTCCTGAATGCAGGAATCCGGGTCTGCCTCGGTACAGATGGCCGTGGCTCAAACCCCGATCTCTCCATTCGGGCTGAGGCAGCCTGTCTGATTAACGCCGGGCTGATTAGCCCCGAACAGGCACTCACGATGACGACCGTCAATGCGGCCTGGGGCCTTGGCTTCGACCGTACGACGGGCTTCCTTGCCCCCGGCCGTCCAGCCGATCTCGTGGTGCTCCGCCCAGCGGTCGCAACCACCACTGCCGCGTCCGCGACTGCTGCGGTGTTCGCTCCTGACACCCATGTCACTGCCACTCTCCGAGGCGGCCGACTTATTGCCGGATCGCTTGAATAAGCCAATGGCAGAGAGCGAATGCGACGGCCCTCTGCCTGCCCTCTCTTAGAGCCGGCAGTTGGCAATCTGGGTTTCGATGATGGCTGAAGCACCTATCGCCTCAAGCCGCTCCATAATGCCGTGGGATTCCTTCCGCCGCACCATGGCTCGCACCGAACACCATTCCGCATCTTCCAGTGCACTGATCGTCGGTGAATTGAAGCCCGGCGTGATTGCCTCAGCTTCTGCCAAGCGGCTGCGTGGGACGTTGTATTCCAGTAACGACCAGGCGCGGGCGATTACCACACCTTCCAGCCGCCGTACAATGCGATCGGCCATTGCTGGGTCAACCACGTTGCTGTTCTGCACCAGCACTGTCTCATAGCGGCCGATTTCCTCAAGCACCCGCAGCCTGTTGGCCGCCAGGGTGCTGCCGGTTTCAACCAGATCAACCACCGCATCGGCCACCCCCAGCGACACCATGATTTCGACGCTTCCCGACAACTCGACAAGGTGCACCTCGACGCCATGCTGAGCCAGCCAGTCACGGGTTATCCGTGGGAAACTGGTAGCCACCCGTCGCCCCTGCAGGCTCTTCGGTGAGGCAATGTCGGCCGTATCAGGTACGCAAAGCGCCAGACGGCATGAGCCGACACCCAGTGCCAGCCGCTCAACCAAGTCGGCTCCTGCTTCTGCAACAAGATCGGCACCCGTGATCCCCAGGTCGATGGCTCCCTCAGCCGTCAGAACAGGAATGTCGTCTGTCCGCAGGAAGACAATTTCGACCGGAATATCGCGACAGCGGGCAAAGAGTGAACGCTGAATGCGACGGAACGATAGCCCGGCATCTTGTAGCAGATCAGCAACGACCTCAGACAACCGGCCCTTACTCGGGATACCAATGCGAAGCAGCCGCTCAGCGGTTACAGGAACAGAGTCAGTCATGAATCAGTCTCTTTTTGTTGTTGCGCGAGATCGGCTGCACCACGCTACAGCCGAGGGTGATGGTCACGACGCCGATGACCGCGCCGCCTTTTCTTCCAGCCCCGACATACCAAAGCGGCCCGCCAAGGTCGTCTCTACCTGCTCGAGGGTCAGCCCCCGGCAGGCCAGCAGAACAAGGGCGTGATAGAAAAGATCGGCTGCCTCAGCAACGACCCGCTCATCAGACTCAGTGGCAGCCGCCTCGACCAGTTCGCCGGCCTCCTCGGTCACCTTCTTGCTAATTTTCGGCACACCACCGGCTAAGAGCTGGCTGGTGTAGGATCGTTCGGTACTGGCGGCCTTCCGGGCCGCAATAATGCCCTCGAGCTGCTCCAGGATTTCACCGACACGTCGCTCCATTAAACCCGCGCTCCAAACCGCTTTTCTCGTGATGGTGCCCTGCGGGCGCTCTGCCCACCGGCCCTCCAACTCTACCACGCCACCAGAACGTTCCCGAAACCGCCCCTCCAATGCCCGTTTCAGCCCCAATTCTCGGTGAAGACTGCCTCATCCTCACCGGCCCGACGGCAACTGGCAAGACAGCTGTAGCGGTTCGGATGGCCCAGCGTCTCGAGGCCGAGATCCTGAGCGTCGACTCGATTGCGGTCTACCAGGGCCTCGATATCGGCTCAGCCAAGCCGACCGCCAGCGAGCAGGCCGCCGTTCGACACCACCTTATTGATCTCGTCAGTCCGATGACGCCCTTTTCTGTCGCCGACTGGCTGGCAGCCGCAGCACGTGCCGTGTCTGATTGCCGGCGTCGGGGCCGACGCATTCTGTTGGTTGGTGGCACGCCGCTCTACCTCCGTTGTCTCCGTGATGGCCTCGATGACCTCCCAGCCAGCGACGAAACACTGCGGACCAGGCTTGTCGCTGAGGCAGCCGCCAAGGGCAGCGGGCCACTGCATGAGCGACTAACAGCAGCCGATCCTCTCCGCGCCGCCAAGATTCATCCCAATGACACCAAGCGGATCATCCGCAGCCTGGAGGTGCTTGAGGCAACCCACCAGGTTCAGCCGCAAACCTGGTCGTCTACTGACCGGCCTCTTTTCCCCTGCCCGCTGATGGTGCTCGACACCCCCCGCAGGCTGCTTAACGAACGGATTGACCGGCGTGTCGATGCCATGTTCGCCCGCGGTCTTCTTGAGGAAACCGCAGCTGCCGAAGCCGCAGGGGGAATCGGTCAGGTGGCCGCCCAGGCGGCAGGTTATGCCGAAGCCCGTGATTGCCTGCAGGGCCGCATCAGCCAGGCCGAGGCAGTCAGTCGCACAAAACAAAGAACTCGTCAGCTCGCAAAGCGCCAACGCACGTGGCTACGCAGCTTTCCAGACGCAATCTGGGTCACGGGGTGACCGCAACCACGATTCTCTCAGCGGCTGCCTGCCACCGGGACGTCTGCAAGCAGCGCTGCTGCGCAAATTCCGTGCCAAAGGCTTTCAGATGCTAGCACCTGATCTGCTAGCACAAGACCTTGTGGTGGCAGTATTGCTTCACCACAAAATCGTAAAAATCCTTGTCTTGATTTTGCAGGGCGCTATCTTCACCGCCGTTGCGTTCGAGACTGTCGCTCAAGGATGGGTGGCACGACCGCATATCAGTGTTGCTTGACAAAGGACTTTTCATGGCAGCCAAACCGGTAATCGGCATCAATATGGACTTCCGCCCCAGCCGCAAGGAACATGCGGCCCTCTCGTTTGTGGCGGCCGGCTACTACGACAACATCATCCAGTCGGGAGGAATTCCCGTCATTCTTCCTCCCCTGGAGGACGAAGAGGATCTGATGCGTCTGCTCGACACCCTCGATGGCGTCGTGCTCATCGGCGGTGCCGATCTCGATCCACGACGGGATGGCTATATGCCGCATCCAGCAGTGCGGCCGCTGGACGAACGCCGCGAAGACTTTGACCGAATGCTCGCCAAGCATGTCTGTGCCCGCCACATGCCCGTGCTGGCCATTGGTTGCGGTATGCAATTACTCAACATCACCGAGGGTGGAACGCTGTTTCTCCATCTCCCGGAAGACCAGCCACAAACCATCCCCCATAAAGATCTTCTTGACCCAGCTCACCGACATGGGCTTCTGGTTGAGCCCGATTCAGCGATGGAGCGGGTCTATGGCGATGGTGAAATCCGCGTCAACAGCATGCACCATATGGCCATCGACGATCTGGCCACTGGCTTCCGGGTCACGGCCCGCTCGCCCGACGGGGTCATTGAGGCCATCGAAAGCCAGACCGAGGGCTGGTTCGCGATTGGCACCCAGTTTCATCCTGAGGCTGAGTCTGCCTCCGCTCTCGATGCCAAGATCTTTGAGGAATTCATCGTCGGCATCACGGGTGAGGTGCCGGCCATGCGACTGGTCGCCTAGCAGTCACAGAAATTATTTTGCTGCTCAGCCCGCCGGCCACTTCCGGGTGACCGGCGGGCCTTTTTGTGCCGCCAGCTCCTCGCCAAAAGTTTTCTGATGACAAGAACCAGGGCACCCTTGCCCTGCTATGCCGCGGCCGTTGCAATCGGAACAACCAGTTCCCCTCTCTCTAACCGCGATGACTCCCTTTTCCGCACCTGCCCCGAGAGCATGGTGAATAATTCAACGGACGACGACTGTCCGCGAGACTCCGCCACGCCGTGAACAATCGGCATCGTGGCTGGCGACCATCGCAACCACCTTGGCTTCCGCGTGCTCCCTCATGCTGACTGACTACGACCTCCACCTGCTTGGCGAAGGCCGACACTGGAAGAGTTACGAGAAACTCGGTGCTCACCTTCAGCAGGCCGCTGGAGTGGCTGGGGTTTCCTTTGCCGTCTGGGCCCCGAACGCCCAAGCGGTCAGCGTGATTGGCGAATTCAACGGCTGGGATGGCCAGCGGCATCAGATGCGGAAACTGATTCCCTCAGGCATCTGGGAACTGTTTGTTCCAGGCGTTCCTGCTGGGGCCAGCTACAAGTACCGTGTGCAGACTGACGAGGGCGTCACCGACCGCGCCGACCCCTACGGCTTTGCGGCTGAAGTGCCACCGCAAAATGCCTCGCGGGTGACGGATCTCACAGGGTATCACTGGCAGGATGCTGACTGGCTAGAACAACGTGGACGCAAAGATTGGCTTGCCGAGCCGATTTCGATCTACGAAGTGCATCTAGGCAGCTGGCGGCGGCCAGGAGATGAACCGGCGCGTTGGCTAACCTACGCCGATCTTCAGCGTGAATTGGTCCCTTACTGCGTTGAGATGGGATTTACCCATGTCGAGTTCCTGCCTCCCACCGAGCACCCACTTTCTGCCAGCTGGGGCTACCAGACCATCGGCATGTTCGCCGCGACCAGCCGATTCGGCTCACCGCAGGATCTCATGGCCCTTATCGACAGCCTGCATCAGGCTGGAATTGGCGTCATCATCGACTGGGTTCCTGCCCACTTCCCCAAGGATCAGCATGGGCTGAGGCGGTTTGACGGGACAGCACTCTACGAACACGAAGACCCGCGACAGGGAGAGCACCCCGACTGGGGCACGCTCATCTTCAACTACGGTCGCAACGAGGTCGCCAACTATCTGATCTCATCGGCGCTCTTTTGGCTTGACCACTACCACATCGATGGGCTGCGGGTCGATGCGGTCGCCTCAATGCTCTATCTCGATTACAGCCGCAATGAGGGCGAGTGGCTCCCCAACTGCTTCGGCGGCAGAGAAAACCTTGAGGCGATTGAGTTCCTCAAGCAATTCAACATTCAGGTCCACCACCACTTTCCTGGTGTCCTTACCATTGCCGAGGAGTCAACCGCCTGGCCAGGAGTCTCACGGCCAACCTACACCGGCGGCCTTGGCTTCAGCCTGAAATGGAACATGGGCTGGATGAATGACACCCTGCGGTACATGCGGCATGACCCGATCCACCGCAAGTATCACCACGATGAATTGACCTTCAGCCTCATCTATGCGTTTCATGAAAACTTCGTCTTGCCGCTTTCACACGACGAGGTCGTTCACGGCAAGGGGTCTCTGATCGAACAGATGCCAGGAGACCGCTGGCAGAAATTTGCCAACCTCCGCCTGCTCTACGCGATGATGTGGTGTCACCCGGGCAAAAAACTTCTCTTCATGGGAGGTGAATTCGGCCAGTGGGCGGAATGGAACTTCGACGAAAGCCTGCAGTGGCATCTCTTGGAACACGAGGACCATCGGGGACTATCACGGTCGGTAGCCGACCTCAACCAGATGCTCCAAGCCGAACCGGCCCTGCATGAAATCGATTTTGAAGGCCGTGGCTTTGAGTGGATCGACTGCAATAACTGGCAAGAGAGCGTGCTTGCTTTCGTCCGCCGCGGCGCAACCCCGACAGACCAGCTGATCGTCATCTGCAACTTTACCCCAGTACCGCGGCCTCACTACCGAGTCGGCGTGCCACTGGCGACCGAGTACACAGAACGCTTCAACAGCGATGCCACTCCCTACGGTGGCAGCGGCGTCGTCAATCAAGGCCCCCTGCCCGCTCAGCCCGTGCCACACCATGGCCGGCCGCAGTCGGTCGTGCTGACCGTCCCGCCGCTGGCCGCTCTTGTGCTGAAACCGATCGTGGCGTCTCCGTGATGACTCGCCGAAGGCTTCTTAGCGTGCTGGCCGGGGGTCACGTTTCCAGGTAAGCCCAGCCTGGGTTTCGAGGCCATCAATCCAATCGGTAAAGACCTCGGCAAAGGCCTGCTGTGCAACCATGGCAATTCTGCGTTGGTCGCCTTGGGTTTCGGAGAATCGCTCCCGCAACTCGGCCTCAGCCGGCTCATGGGCAATGACCCGCAGGGCATAGCAGAAGGTCTGTGGCTCGTTGAAGGCGGTTGCCCCGGCACCGGCTGGTGTGGTGAAGACAGCCTGCATGAGGGCCTCTCCTGGCATGACAAGGCCATTGGGTGACGAAAGCAGTGGCGGTGCACCAAATCCGGCCGCCCCTTCGGTCAACCAGGTAAAGGGGCCAACCGTCAGCACCTGCTCTGCAGCTTCTTCCCCGACCACATCCCCGACCACATCCTTGAGCGATTTTTCTCCAGCCGTGGCCACAAGCTCAGCCGCTCGTTTCTCTGCCTGAGGTCTGGCGGCAACAATTCGCCAGGCTTTTTCAACCGTCTCCCGGGCCTCAGCAAAGGTTGGCACACGCTCTTCGCGGTCATCTTGCTTCCAGGAGAAGTAGCGGTTCCCCTCGGCATCTCGTGAGGTGATGGGCCGCAGGGCAATCCCCCCTTCACCAAAGATCATCTCGACCCAACGCTGCTGCCGGATACCAAACCGGCTGCCAGGATCAGGCACAAACTCAAAACTGCTGCCAATGCCTCCGGCGGCCACAGCTGCCGGCGCTGCAATCCAATCAGACTCAGCAGCGACCAGCCCCTGCTTGGCGGCAATTTTCTCGATGTCTGGGGCGGCCGGCTCGGCCGTTCCGTCCTGGCCACGTGCCAGCCAGACAGCCCGGTCTTCAGCGTACGCGGTCAGATCAGCGGCTAATGCCGAAAAGACAGCATCGATGCGGGCGGTGGCCCGCTCACTGGTGAGTTGCTGCCGAATCTGATCGGTCACCTCTTCAAGCGGCTGAAAGGTCATCTCTGGAGGAGGGGCTGGCGTTGCCGCATCCTTCGCCTCAGCCGGAGCGGCAGCCGCTTTTTCGGCTTCGGGTGCCGGCGGCTCCTCGGCCACCTGCTCAGTCGACGGCTCCGCGGACTCTTTAGCAACGGCCGAAGTCTCAGTCGGCTCGGTGCCGTCGCCAGCATCCTGCAGCGCCACCGGCATCACCCTGAGCCGACCGCGAGAGGCCGCCCCACTGTCCGTTGCGGCAGGGGATTCGGCCGCTGGGCTGGACTCTTCGGCATCGGCTTCAGCTGCGGCAGGCTCGGCTGACTCAGCATCCGCGGCGGGGGCCTCTGAGTTGCCTGGGCTCTCTTGGGCACCCACTTCCGGTGTCTCGGCTGGGGGCTCCGCTGTTGTGGCCGGCTTGCTACTGCGGAATCGAGTCTCTTTATTTGCCTCGTAATACGCCTTCACATCCGCATCGGTAATGGTCTTGGCCGCCTCTTCCTCAAACTTCTTCTGCTCTGCCATCAAGGAGGCATAGCGGATGCGATGCGGCTCTTTAAACCCTGGGTCAGGGCTTCGCGCGACCGGCAGGCTGTCTTTGTAGCGTTCAAAAAATGTTCGTAATTCAGACTCAGCCGGCGCCGGCACCGACACGGCAAAGTCTTCGACAGCCACAGGGAAGGCCTCGACCGTGGCAGCCTGCTCAAGCCGCTTGTAGAAATCCCACCGCCAGCCGGGGGGATCGCCGGAAAACCCTGTCTGGAACAGAAGCAACATGTTGCGGGCCACGAGTGCAGTCCGCAACGATTCAAAGAGATCGCCTGCCGAAACCGGAGACCGTCCGTACCGAAGGCTGGCAATCATCGCGTCAAACTGGTTTTGCCGAACCATGTTGTTGGTCCAGATGGCCAGGAATTCGTTGATGGAGTTGTTGCTGACAACCATGCCGAGCTGGTCAGCCTCACGGGCCAGGATCATCTCCCGCACCAGCAGTTCCTCCCCCTCTGGGAAGGTCGGCAGCCGTGATGGATCCCGCCCGGCGGCAGCTGCCGCCTGCATGAGGAACCGGTTCGCAAGCGTCCGCAGTGCCACCGCCCGATCAAGCTCCGCCTCGCGGATCTCACCCCCGTTCCAGGCAGCGACAACGGGGTCAGCCGAGGCCTGCCCGCCCCCCATCTGCAGGATCGGGGGCAGCACGAAAAAGGCCAGCATGGCGAGGATCGCCACGGCCACGAGCATCGATTTCTGGTTTTTCCTGAAGAATTCGAAGGATCCGGCCATGAAACCGCCTATTCACGAGTATCTCGGCGACGGAAACCACCGAGACTTGACAAAGAGAGAGAGGGGAGGGTAACGCTGGAGACCCCGTACAGGGTCAGGTCGCAGATTGTAGCGCCCGCCGTCTGTGCGCCAATCCCGATCTGAGTCGCCCCCAAATCGCCCCCTCTATCCCAACCCGCATTCCGACTTCCCCCGACTTTCCCCACCGCGAAGAATCATGGCCAAGAAAGCCGCCAAGCGAGCCCGCAGTAGTAGCCGATCGACGTCACAGGCGACGCCTCGGGGCGATTATGAACTTGTCATTGTCGAAAGCCCAGCCACGGCGAAAACCACCGAAAAGTACCTGAGCACGGGCTTTGTTGTGAAAGCCTCGGTTGGCCACATCCGGGATCTGCCCAGCCGTGCCCCCAAAGGGACGAAACAGTTGGTTCCGGGGGTGGACCTCGACCACGACTTCGCCCCCACCTATGAGGTTGATTCAGGAAAGAAAAAGACGGTCACCGAACTCCGCAAACTGGCCAAGGGAGCCCGCGATATCTGGTTCGCGACCGACCTTGACCGCGAAGGGGAGGCGATCGCCTGGCATCTGGCCGAAGAGCTCAAAGTTGACCCCAACTCCGCCAAACGGGTGACCTTTGACGCCATCACGAAATCGGATGTGCAGCGAGCCTTCCAAAACCCCCGCGGCATTGATATGGCCCGCGTCGAAGCGCAGCAGGCACGTCGGATTGTTGACCGGATCGTCGGCTACCAGGTTTCCCCCATTCTTTGGAAGAAGGTCGCCTCTGGCCTGAGCGCGGGTCGTGTCCAGAGTGTGGCAGCTCGACTCGTTGTCGAACGGGAACAGCAGATCCGGGCCTTCACGCCTGACGAGTCGTGGGAAATCTCCGGCTGCCTCAGCTTTGACGTGACTGCCGCCGGCCAGCTTCACACCGACTGGACCAGCTTTATGGCGGAGCGGGACGACCGTGGCCGTCCCCCCATTGTTCGGCAGCGAATGGCGTGGCTGGCAGATCGTCGCAGCCTTTCCGCCGAACTCGTTGAAGTCGGCGGGAAGCCGCTGAAGATCCATGCCGACAAGGCGTCGGCGGATGATCTGGTCGATGCCGCCGTGACGGCCGCAGAAGCAGCCGGCCTCCTCGACGTTGAGATCGATCGTCAGACTGACCCCGACGGCAAGGGACGGGCACAGCAGACCGTCATGGTACGTGGACGCCCTGACCCGGCGGCCCGCTATGCGGTCGTGGCCATCGACGTGACGCGGACGAAATCGAAGCCCTACCCCCCCTTCATCACCAGCACGCTCCAGCAGGCAGCCAGCAGCCGGCTGGGCATGTCGACCGATCGAACCATGCGGGTTGCCCAACAACTCTACGAGGGGATCGATCTGCCTGGCGA
>Ga0181593_10004092_pt1 | contig 13282 bp, 15 predicted proteins | sample 071ome_19_FD_133756 | JGI IMG/M metagenome (GOLD analysis project Ga0181593, IMG submission 133756) | Coastal salt marsh microbial communities from the Groves Creek Marsh, Skidaway Island, Georgia - 071413AT metaG (megahit assembly) | ecosystem: Environmental > Aquatic > Marine > Intertidal...
CCAGTGGCATCAAATGCTTGGTGATGACCCCAACCCATGAGTTGGCCCTGCAGGTAGAGTCAGTCTTTAAAACTTTGGGAAAACATACCAATGTTACTGCCTATGCCATACACGGTGGGGTGGAGCAAGACCCCCAAAAAGAGCAGTTGGAAAAAGGCGTTGATGTATTGATCGTTACTCCAGGTCGCATGTTTGATTTATTGAATCAGGGCGATTTGAGACTAGATAAAGTGGAAATCTTGGTGTTGGACGAAGCTGATCACATGCTCGACCTTGGGTTTATTGCGGACATCCGCGGAGTGATGCACAACATTCCTTGGAAAAAGCAGACGCTCTTTTTCTCAGCTACAATTAACGATAAGATCAAAGACATTGCCTATTCATTGGTGCACAGTGATGCCATTCGCATTCAGATCTCACCCAAAGATCCCGTTGCCAAAAACATTGAGCATTCGGTTGCTTTCATTGAAATGGACGATAAGCGTTTCTTTCTAGAGAGCTTGATTAAGAGCGAGTCTGATAAAAAGATGTTGGTGTTTGTACGCACAAAAGTGCGGGCCGAGCGATTGAAAAAAGCCATGGAACGGATTGGGGTAGAAACCGACACCATCCACAGCGACCGTGAGCATGCCGACCGTGAGCGAACCATGAAGCAGTTTAGAAAAGGCGAACTCAAGGTATTAATCGCTACTGATGTGAGTGCGCGAGGTATCGACATACCGAACGTGGAGTTTGTAGTGAACTATGATTTGCCAGAGTCTGCGGAGCAGTATGTGCATAGGGTAGGGCGCACGGGTCGCGGAAGCAACAAGGGCCAGGCGTATAGCTTTTGCAGCACGCAAGAAAAGGAGTTACTCAAAGAAATAGAAGAAAACTTAGGCAAGCCCATTGTTCGACTGCAAGTAAGCAAAACCGAATACGACAGTGTGGTAAACGCTACGCTGGAAAAACGTGAGGACAAAAAGTACGATGTGCTGGCCCTCATCGAAGAAGCTGAAGAAGCCAAGAAAAAAGTCAAGAAACGGAAGGGTAGGAGGAAGGGAGATCGATAGCTTGTACTGAGCCTTGGATGTTTCTCGCGCGTTTGAATACACGCTATTCGGGCAATAATTCTGCTGCGATATCAGAGATACGGGTCTATCCGAATCCTGCGGGTGACAAACTCTACATCGCACTCGAAATGTATGACTTTGAAACTATAAGTCTTAATGATGCGGCTGGAAAATTGGTACTTAATAAACTTCTGGTTCGTGGGATAAATACGGTGTCGTTGATGGATTTACCTGCGGGTGTGTTCACCCTCATATTGAGTGTTGGGGCAGACAGCAGAGATATGACGGGGGTAAAAACTTAAGGCCGAGCCAGTGCCCTGAGCATGCCATTGAAAATAAAGCCATGGAATGGCAACACGGAAAACCAATAGAGTCTTCCCAAGACACCTAAAGGTCTGAATGTGGCAGTTTGGTAAAGTTGATTGTCAACGATTTTAAATTCAAGCCAAGCTTCGCCCGGTAACTTCATCTCGGCAAATAAGAGCAATCGACCTTTGTCTCGATCGGCATAAAGCACACGCCAAAAATCGAGGGTATCTCCTGCGTTGATTGACGTAATGCTCGTGCGGCCTCTCCGCAGTCCAACACCACCCCATAGCTTGTCGAGCAAACCCCGCAATTTCCAGAGCCAGTTGCTATAATACCAACCCGTTTCTCCGCCAATGCTCCAAATCCTATTTATGGTTTCCTGTTTATCGGCAAACTCAAGTTTGCGCTTGTCCACGAAGCAACCGAAGGTGGGCACTTCGATGAACTCTGAGATGTCGAAGTCAATACCGCTGCTGGCATAAGAGTCTTTCCAACTCGATAGAATCGAGTTGTTTTCGATTTTAGCAAAGGCTCTGTTGAGCGATTCCATGTAGCCCATCGGCTTGATATCCAAAATGGAATTGATGCTGTTGTCTCGACATACCACTTCTACTTTCATACTGTTTACGAGTGAAACGGCCAGCTTGTAGGAGGTAGTAGTCACGAAGTATAACCAATAGGAAGAGAGGCGCGGAGTCATGACAGGGACCACGATGATTTTGCGCTTCAGATTTCTACTCTGAGCAAAACCAAGGAGCATTTCCTTATAGGTCAGCACATCGGGCCCTCCAATATCAAAGTTTTGATCGAAGACTTTTTCATTGAATATTGCTTTGGATAGGAACTCAATCACATTCACAATACCGATAGGTTGGCAACGCGTGTTCAGCCATTTCGGGGTGATCATGATAGGTAATTTTTCCACCAAGTCGCGAATGATTTCAAAGGAAGCGCTACCTGAACCAATTATGATGCCTGCTCTGAGTGTGGTAAGGTGGTACGTTCCTTTTTTAAGCTCCACTTCCACATTCTTCCTTGAACTTAGGTGTTTTGAGAGCGCGTCTTCATTGACAATGCCACTTAAATAGACCACATGTTTGGCGCTTGTGTTTGAAAGCGCCTCTCTAAAGTTGATGGCCGAGGTCTCCTCCAGAGATTGGTAATCCCGAGAGGCGGACATCGAATGAACCAAATAATATGCTCCATCGATGTCCTTTGGGATTTTATACAGCGAGGCGGGATCTATAAGATCTACCTCAATGACCGAAATCTTGTCCTTCACCGAGTCTGGCGGATTGAAACGCTTTACATCGCGCGCGCAACACACCACTTCGTGGCCTGCTTCAACCAGCACAGGGAGTAGGCGTTTGCCAATGTATCCCGTAGAGCCAGTGAGGAGAATTTTCATGTTTGGGTAGAAGTTGTGGTGATCAAATACCGATCAGAAAAGATAGCTTTTATCTCTTGTTGAGATAAGCAGAGTACATCCACACCAGCTTTTCTTGTTCTCTGATATAGTCACTCATCTGTGCGTTGGTTCCTTCGTCCTCAATTTCACCAGATAGCGCGAGAATGTGACGCTGCTTGGTAAGTAATATTTTAAACGCATTTAAAATCTGCTCGATGGCCTTGTCTCCATCGGTTACCTCATTGCTTTCTGGGACTTCAGTTACACCGAGGTAATCGGTAAACTTATGTTTTGGTGTGTGTCCGAGAGTTAAGATGCGCTCGGCCACCTCATCTATTTTCACAAATAGATCATTATATAATTCCTCGAACTTCAGATGCAATTCGAAAAATTTATGACCACTGATATTCCAGTGATATCCTCTAGTGTTTTGATAAAAGGTAGAATAATTTGCGAGTAAATCGTTGAGTAAAGCTGCTAATTCTTTGCTTTTGTCGGTAGCTAACCCTATTCTGTTTAAGTGGTCCATAAAGTTTTTAAAGTTTGACTAAAATTTAACGGATGTATCTTGCCATCCTTTCTTAATCCTACAAGTGGCGGCAGGAATTGTTTTTATAGCTACCAATTGAAAACGCTTCTAAACAAGCAGAGGACATTATCGGGTAGGAAACTACCCTAGCAAATCTTCCATCCCAAAAAAGCCTTTTTTTCCAGCCAAAAACTCTGCGGCTATCACTGCACCTTTGGCAAAACCTTCGCGGGATTTAGCGGCATGCTTTAATTCAATGGTATCGATGGGGCTTTCATATTTTACAATGTGTGTGCCCTTCACATCGCCTTCGCGCAATGCTTCTATAGTCAAATCACCTTTCTGAGGGTGTTCAGTGCTTAGCTTCCAATTATGTAAATGCTTAGATCGCTCAATGATTTGTTCTGCTGTGGTGATGGCTGTGCCGCTGGGCTCATCGAGTTTCTGAGTATGATGAATCTCAGTCATTGATGGCGTGTATTCCTCATAATTCGACATGATTTCAGCCAGGCGTTTGTTCAATTGCCAAAACAGATTCACGCCAATACTGAAATTGCTGGCCCAGAAAAAGCTGGCGTTCTTTTCTTCCACCAACGCTTTCACTTTGTCCATCTCATCGTACCACCCTGTCGTGCCCGTAACGATGGGTAGCCCTCGATCAATGCCCCAAGAGAAATTCTGTATAGCCGACTTCGGTTGGGTAAACTCGATGCATGCATCTGCCTTCTCCAATGCTTGCCATTCCGCAATGGTTGAGTTGCGATCCACTTTGGCTACAATCTCGTGATTACGGTCAAGAGCAACTTGCTCGATGATTTTACCCATTTTGCCGTAGCCAATGATTCCAATTTTCATGCGTTAAAATTTAAGCGTTAGCGATAAGCTTGTGGTGGGATTGGTCATGGCGGTAGTTTGTACACTTGGATTCCAATGCAAGCTCAGATCTTCCGACACATCGAAGTAATAGAGGTGAGCATCAACGGCCGCATCTACAATTTGCATCATGTAAAAGGCTAAGAAAGCAATACCCGCGTATTCCATTTGAGTTTGGTAAGCTTCAGCCTGGCTTTGAAGATCGGCTAGTCTATAGCGGTTGTCATAGAGTAGGGTGTTGTCTCCGGTAGACTCAATTAAAGCTGCATGTTCAGCATAGGCAGATTTGAATTGATTGAATAATACTCTGTTGGAAACTACGAAGTATCCCGTTGCACCAAGTGCACCATACACGATGGGAAGTTTCCAGTAGCGTTTGTTGTAAATCTGTCCGAGCCCGGGTGCAACGGCACTCATCAGCGCAGCACGCTTTGGATTTCGCTGAGTGGGGCGTGCGAGCGTATCTGTCTCGGTGGTTTTAGTTTTGGTTGTGGTGGTTTTTGCAATGGTTGTTGTGCTATCCTTTTGCCCAACGCACCAATGGGAAACCCCAAGAATAAGTACCAATAATAACCAACGCATGGTGCAAAATAACGCCCATTTTTGGCAGAACTTCAGATTAATAAGAATAATTCTGATTCGTGTTTTGAAGTAATTGAATCAGGCGGTTCAAATCGTGCTCATTGGTAAATTCAATGGTGATTTTACCGTTGCCTTTTGGTAGAAACTTGAAATCAACGCCTGTGCCCAAGTGATGCGCAAGATTTTGACGAGCAGAATTGTAAAACTGCTTTTTACTCTGTGCCTCATCTGTCCAAGGTTTGGGCGCTTTGGTCTTCCGTGCTAAATTCTCAACATCGCGCACGGTGAGCACTTCATTGATGATGCGCTCAAAGAGCTCCAATTGTTTTATTGGGTCTTCGATGCTGATCAGAGCACGTGCATGTCCCATTGAAATATCACCCTTTTGCAGCGCCATTTGAATTTCTGCAGGAAGCTTTAATAGCCTCAAGTAGTTGGTAATGTTGGATCGGCTCTTGCTTACCTTTTCGCTTAATCCTTCATGGGTGAGGTCGCATTCATCGATGAGGCGTTTGTAGCTGATGGCCACCTCAATAGGGTTGAGGTCTTGGCGTTGAATATTTTCCACCAATGCCATTTCGAGCATGGTTTGGTCGTTTGCTAAACGGATGTAGGCTGGTATTTCTTCCAAACCCGCCAACTGCGATGCACGGAATCTACGCTCACCACTTATCAATTGATAAGTGCCATCGCCCATGTGACGCACGGTGACCGGCTGGATGATGCCGTGAACCCGAATACTTTCTGCCAATTCATCCAAGGCCGTGGTTTCAAATCGTGTCCTTGGTTGGAATGGATTTGCCGTAATCGACTCAATTTTGAGGTTGGCCACGGAGCCAGTAGAGGGCTGAATATCTTTTGCTGAATAGCCGCTTGATCTCGTATCGAGATCTACGTCTTCGAGCAGAGCACTCAGTCCACGACCAAGGGCACTCTTTTTAGGATTCGCCATCGTAAATCTCCACTATTTTGTCCTTATCGCTGATGCGAGTCATTTCATTTTTCTGCAAGATCTCACGCGCTAGATTCAAATAATTCACTGCACCTGTGCTGCTGGCATCATGCATAATGATTGACTCACCATGTGAAGGCGCTTCGCCCAATCGAGTATTTCTGTGAATAATGGTATCAAACACCAGTTGCTGAAAATGCATTTTCACTTCTTCAATCACCTGATTGGCCAATCTCAATCGCTGATCATACATGGTCAGTAGCATTCCTTCGATGCTGAGTTCAGGATTCAATCGTGTTTGAACAATCTTGATGGTGTTCAATAGTTTACCCAAACCTTCAAGGGCGAAGTATTCGCACTGAACGGGCACGATTACACTATCTGCTGCGGTGAGCGAGTTGATGGTGATGAGGCCCAAGGAAGGTGAGCAATCAATGATGATGAAGTCATAATCATCTTTGAGTTTGTTGAGCGCCATCCGCATCATACGCTCACGATTGGGCATGTTGATAATCTCAATTTCGGCACCCACCAAATCAATATGAGCAGGAATGATATCGAGGTTTGGATTCTTTGTGCTCAGAATAATGTCTTTTGGCTCTACTTGATTGATGATGCACTCGTAAATGCTGGTGCGCACATTTCTGGGATCAAATCCTACACCCGAAGTTGCGTTCGCTTGTGGATCAGCATCTACGATGAGCGTTTTCTTTTCAAGCACTCCAAGGCTCGCTGCCAAGTTGATACTTGTGGTGGTTTTTCCAACCCCACCTTTTTGGTTCGCAACTGCTATTATCTTTCCCATATTCTATATTAATTCTTTCTGTTCTCCGATTTCCATCAAAGCCAGGTTAACAAGGTTGTCCGTAAACTGCTTTTTTGCAGCCTCGTGATCGATTTCTATGTATCCAAAAGTGTCGTAATGCATTCCAATGACTTGATCACACTTTACAAATTTGGCTGCTCGAATGGCATCTGAAACACCCATGGTGAAGTTATCACCGATGGGTAAAATGGCGTAGTCAAGATTCACGTCTTCTCCGATTAACCGCATATCATACGTCAGTGCGGTGTCTCCTGCATAGTAAATGTTGGTGTCTCCAATGCAAAGAACAAAACCGCCAGGATTACCTCCATAAGTACCATCCGGCAACACGCTAGAGTGCACAGCATTTACATACTTCACGGTGCCAAAATCAAATTCCCAACTGCCTCCATGGTTCATTGGATGGCCATTGTCTATGCCTTTTTCAGCAAACCAAGATACAATCTCAAAGTTGCTTACCACTTTGGCGCCAGTGCGTTTCAAAATTGCCTCAGCATCCGCTACATGATCCTCATGCCCGTGAGAGATAAGCACATAATCGCACTCAATTTTGTCCACATCCAAATTCGCCACCTGAGTCGCGTCTAAATTCTTCTTTCGAATCTCTTGCACAATAGAATTGGGGCTGATGAATGGATCGAAGAGAATTTTCTTTTCTCCCGTATCCAACAAAAAGCAAGCATGACCGAGGTATGTTAGTTTCTTTTTGATTTCTAAATCAATTAACGTCAAATTTGATCAAATTAGAGGGGCGTTCGATGGAAGTGCGCAGCTAGTTATCCGTCTTTTTTAAACATGAATCTGTGAACACCCGGCAAAAGTGTTTGTATCTATTCAAGCCCCGATTAGATTGTGCTTGTAGCTAAGTGTCAGAATGTTCGATGATGTATTTTTCTGCCCATGCCCCGTCTTCAAAAACTTTTCCACATTTTTTGAAACCAAGTTTATCCAAAACACGAATCGATCGTTCGTTTTTGGGTAAAACAAAGGCGAAGATTTCAGTCAAGTCCAATGTGTTGAAACCGTATTCTAATGAAGCCTTGGATGCTTCCGTGGCATATCCATTTCCCCAATAGTCATGTTTCAGCCGGTAGCCCAAGTCATTCAATTTGTGGTCTTCTAGATATTTGATGCTACAAAAACCTATGAATTCACCAGTGTCTTTGAGCGTAACTGCAAACCGACCATATCCATGTTTGGAGTAGTCACCAAGCACATCTTCTCGAATTCTGCGCTCGATTTCTTCCAATGAAACCACGCCACCATCGTGGGTATATCTACTTACCGATGGATCCAAATTCATCTCATAAGAGGCATGCACGTCATCCATGGTATGTGGCCTCAAAACAAGTCGTTCGGTGGTGATGGTTTTCAAGATGATCTACTGTGATTATAGGCCAAATGTAATCTACACTGATCGTGCAATGCGTGAGAATAAATGACGTATTTTAGAGCGCGGCAAACGTATGAGTCAAGTGGTTAGAATTCAAGATGTTAAGAATGATGGATTGCTTGTCAATCCCATCATTGACATGCTTAAATCGTATCAAGTATTCTGCTTTCGAGGTGATCTTGGTGCCGGTAAAACCACCTACATCAAATCTATTTGCCGGGAATTAGGAGTGAAAGATGAAATGTCAAGTCCGTCTTTTTCAATCGTCAATGAGTATAAGACTGCGCATGGAGAAACCCTTTATCATTTTGATTTATACCGTTTGAAAAATGAAGCAGAGCTGATCGATATTGGCTGGTATGATTACCTAAATGAGGAAAGTTCCTTGTTCATTGAATGGCCCGACAAGGCCGAGAACGTAATGCCGGAAGATGCTGTGTACGTACAAATAGAAATTGAAGCAGATTCAACCCGAAAAATCACCATACAAAAACCTGAACCATGAGCCTATCAAAAGAAGCCCAACGAGCGCTTTCTCAATCTGCAATGATTCTACCACAGGAGCAAATGCAGCCCGTGGGTCAAAAGCATAAAAAGTTGTTTATCGGAATCCCCAAGGAGATCTCTATGCAAGAGAATCGGGTTGCGATGGTTCCGGAGGCGGTGCAATTATTGGTGAATAACGGTCATCGAGTCAAACTTGAAACTGGTGCTGGAGAGGCCTCACATTTTTCAGACAATGAGTATAGTGAAGCCGGAGCAGAAATTGCTTACACCACCAAAGAGGTTTATGAAGCAGAGCTCATTTTAAAGGTGGAGCCTATCTCAGATGATGAAATGCAATACTTAAGACCCAAGCAGGTCTTGATTTCTGCCATGCAGCTCAATGTGCACCCCAAAAACTACATTAAAAACTTGATGCAAAAGAGGGTGACGGCAATTGCCTGGGATTATATTGCAGATGAAGACGGGGTTTTACCTATTGTGCGGAGTATGGGTGAAATTGCAGGAACAACCTCCATACTTATTGCCGCAGAACACTTAAGCAATAAAGAAGGTCAAGGAATAATGCTTGGAGGAATTACCGGTGTTTCTCCTACACAGGTAACTATTCTTGGTGCGGGTACCGTGGGCGAATATGCCGCAAGAGCAGCGCTAGGCCTTGGAGCTGATGTTCGTGTATTTGATAACGCTATATCGCGTTTACGGAGATTGCAAAACAGCATAGGTGTCCGTGTTTCAACTTCCACCATACAACCCAAGGTACTTTCAAAGGCTTTGATGCGTGCTGATGTTGCCATAGGCGCCATTCGAAGTTTAACTGGCCGAACCCCATGTGTGGTGTCTGAAGAAATGGTGCGTAACATGAAACCCTCATCCGTCATTGTTGATGTGAGCATTGACCAAGGCGGGTGCTTTGAAACCAGTAAAATCACCACGCATGATAACCCCACATTTAGAGTACACGATGTAATTCATTATTGCGTTCCTAACATTGCTTCACGAGCAAGTCGCACAGCCTCGCATGCGCTTAGCAATGTGACAGCGCCTCTTTCGATGAAAATTGGAGATGAAGGTGGATTAGAAAATACCATACGAAACAACCACGGCATACAGAATGGAGTGTACTTGTATAATGGCACGCTTACCAACCAGTATTTGGGAGAATCATTGAGGCTTCCATTCAAAGATTTAAAGCTTCTGTTGGCCGCCTTTTAGCAGACCATTTGGTTTTTTTTAACCGAACTAAACCGTTTTCAATTAGGTCTGTTACATTTACAAGATGAAGCCCGGTGAGTATATTGTTTTCATTTTCGTTGGAATCATGTTACTCTCGTTTTTCGGTCTTTATATTTGGTTCCAGATAAAACGAATTAAGCGCAACCGCCACAAAAAAGGTTAGTGTAAAATTTGAAATATGCAGAACATCAATTTAAAAGCAGAGCTAGAAAAGCAACAAGAATTTGTAGATCAGAATGCCTTAGTGGCGGAGGCAAAGTCCATCTTAGAAGATAACGTCTCAAGAGAGCATAGCATCGCTCAGCGCATTGCGGAAGGTACGCTGGGCACATCATCCGAAAGCTTCGATCATTCAAGACTTGATAAGGCTCGAATTTTCGATACAGAAGCGATCGAACGGCTTTGCACAAAATTTCGCCTACGTTTTTTGGACAGTACCTTATTCAAGGGTGAAATCCCATCGGAGGCGATTCATCAAATCCGGCATATCGAATCCAATATTGGAATCAAGTTCTCAACCTTTAAGGTAGTTGCTCCTTCAGAGCGCTTCCGCTTGAAAGACAGTACAAAAGATCCTATTCTCCTTGCCGAACTACCAAATGGACGGCATTATTTCATTTATCAGTGGGGAGACGACATGAAATGGTATCAGTCTATATTGAAATACCCAATGCGCCATTTTGGAACATTGACCATGTCGGCCCTTGCGCTTGGAGCACTCATTACAGTGCTAATGCCTACCCAGTTTGAGCAAGGTCAAGCAGAGTTTTTCTACCGGTTTTTCTTGTTCAGCATGTCATCCGCATTGATCTTGACGTTGGTATTGATCACTGGCATTATGTATTCAAAGGACTTCAGCGAGAATATTTGGAATAGTAAATTCTTAAAGTGATTAACAAGGGAGTAACGCTCATAATGCTGCTCATTGGTTTTACGGCCTGCACCACTACCGCTACCAAACAGAAATCACCAGAGTGTTACTACGAGTCATACGATACGTATGCTGAAGTCATTGAGATCAAAGATCATCCTGATGGCGATGGGCGTAAAGCGGTGATGATGGATTTTAAGGCCAGTAAGTTGGCTCTTGCTACACAGGAGTTGGGCGACCTCAAAGACATCGTTATTGATAAGAAATTCGTGAAAAAGCACAACATACGAGTTGGCAATAAATACGAAGTGTTGGTCACAGATCTCACTCGGGGAGACTGCGAAATCAAACAAACAGTAGCGTTTAGCCATCGATTTAAGTAATGAAAACTCCCGCCACACCATCACTCATCAGTGGAATAATTGCGGGCGATACGCTGAGCCTGTCAAGGGCCATAACGGTGGTAGAAAGCATGCGCTCCGAAGATCGAGAACAGGCGTTACAGCTTGTAGATGGCGTATACAATCAACGAAAGGCAGCACTGCGCATCGGAGTTACTGGCATACCCGGGGTAGGCAAGAGCACCTTCATTGAAAAACTAGGGCTGGAAATTGTCAATTCAGGTTTAAAATTAGCCGTGTTGGCGGTTGACCCCAGCAGCACAAGAAGTGCTGGAAGCATTTTGGGAGACAAAACCAGAATGGAAGATTTGAGCAAGCATCCCAATGCATTTATTAGACCTAGCCCATCTGGGGGAACTTTGGGTGGGGTTGCTGCCAAAACAAGAGAATCGATGTTGTTATGCGAGGCGGCAGGTTTTGATGTAGTGTTAGTAGAAACGGTAGGTGTGGGTCAAAGTGAGACCGAAGTCATCAACATCACCGACACCTTTTTAATGCTTGCCATGCCCGGCACTGGAGATGAGTTGCAGGGCATAAAACGCGGAATCATGGAAACGGCAGACATCATCGTGATCAATAAGGCAGACGGTGACAATTTAAATCTGGCCAATAAGGCCAAGAAGCAACTGGAGATGGCGCTGCATCTATTTCCAGAACATGAATCGAAATGGCGTCCATGCGTAATGAAGGCATCTGCATTGCATAACGAGGGTGTGGATGAGGTTTGGAAGATGATCAAACTTCGGCAAGATACCATTGAGCGTAACGGTTGGCTGGCCGAACAACGAAGGCAACAGCAACTCAGAGCGTTTCAGCGCCTCTCTGAAGAGGCATTCTATTCCATGGCCCTTCGGCAATTTGGAGGTTCGAATGCCCTTGCACCCATTCAAGAAGGACTCGAAAAAGGCAATACCAATGAGTACGGTGCTGCCCTTGAACTGTTGAGTAAGCTTAACTAACCTCGGTAGTGAAAAAGAGCACAGAAGTAGGTTATCCACTGAAACTAGAGACCTCGAGGCTCTTGTTAAGGCCTAATGTTGAGCGTGATATCGATCATTGGACTCGTTTTATGAGCAGTGAGGCATGCCTCGAATATTTTCCCGCATATCAACAGGGAAATCCTGAGGACCACGCCACCAAATGGATTGAAAAGCAAATCGGAAACTACGATGCAGGTAAGTATGGAATGTTATCGGTAATTGAAAAAGATACGGGTGCCTATGTCGGACAGTGTGGCCTATTGCACCAATCCATTGACGGTGCAGATGAACTGGAAATAGGCTATTCCCTATTGTCGACTATGTGGGGAAAGGGATATGCCACCGAAGCAGCTGTGGCATTGAAGCAATGGGCATTTGAACAGAACATCGTTCAATCACTCATTTCCATTATCCATCAGGAGAATGAGAGTTCAAAAAGGGTTGCGCAACGAATGGGAATGACTCTGGACAAAACCATGAACTGGAAGGATCTTCCGGTGTGTATTTATCGGATGCAAACCAATAATCAATAGCCCCAACTCTGATCACGGAGGCTGTATCGGTTTATGGCGAATTTGATTCGGGGTTCAATCCTACCAATACTCGAAACCGCATCTACATAATAAACTCCTATGCGCCATCGGGCTCTACTGGCTTTGAAATATCGTTCAACGCCACCGAACCATTCGCCATATCGATATTGGCTGTCTTTAATCCAAAGCCCACTGGTACCCACTACGGTGTGAATTCCAAGTTTGTTTACCAACGGGATCAGATTCATAAATGCACCGTTAAAGTGATGAACGTAATGCGCTTGCACAAAAAGGTCGTTTGCGAATAAGGTTGTGTCTTGTATTTGCATGGATTGCATCAGTGAAGCGAAGAAGTATTGATCTCCTCTTGGGAAGATTTTATAATCCACATAGCGCAAATCTTGTTTGTTGAAGAATTGTCCGGACTTCACACGGTATGAAGAAGTTCCCAGCGTTCGCACTTTGAACTGCTGGTAAATCCCAAGTTCGGCATAGTCAAAATTGATATCGCTGCCAAAAAGATTGGGTATTCCACGTTTGTATGTGACGCTGAATGTTGGCCATTTACTTCCTAGAATCACCTTGCGATACGGTTCGGTCATATACTTCTGAAATGGCGTATAATCAAGCCGTAACGTGGTAATGAAGGTTTCGTATCGAGCGAAGGTGAGAGGTGTGTTACCACCAAACCAATCTTCAGTAATCGGGCCAAAATCGTACCCATCGATGGGGAGCCGTTCTACGTATTCGAAGATGGCGGTGCCTTGAAGTCCATTGGCTAATTCTCGGGTGATGTACGGACTAAATCGATTTTCTTCAATCCAGTTCGATCG
>Ga0181593_10004096_pt1 | contig 13278 bp, 15 predicted proteins | sample 071ome_19_FD_133756 | JGI IMG/M metagenome (GOLD analysis project Ga0181593, IMG submission 133756) | Coastal salt marsh microbial communities from the Groves Creek Marsh, Skidaway Island, Georgia - 071413AT metaG (megahit assembly) | ecosystem: Environmental > Aquatic > Marine > Intertidal...
CGGTCTTTTTAAAATCTATATAAAACAATAGGTTACGTTTTTTCAGGAGGCGGCGAGGAAGATCGTTAGGGGGAGTAGAGGCTATATTTCCCACTCTCTTGTAAGATATATCGCACAAGAGAGTGGGCTTATGTCTTACGTTTGTGCATTCGCAGTGAAACGATATGTTACAGCAATGGGTCAATATTACCGACTTCTCAGGTTTGCTGTAGGTACTGTGCGTGGTGTCTGTGTTGGCTTTCTGTAACTCAGCGCGCTTTTTTTGCGCGCTTTGCATCTGCACGAACTTGATTGTAGAGCTCTGAGAACCCCTGAGGATCAACAAGTTCCCCATCGTCCCTCAGGGTGGGGTAATCGAGGCCGGTTTCACGGCATAGTCTCGCGATTTTTGGCTGACACCATTCGAACAGTAGCCTCTCAAACCATTCTTCCGGCAATCTTGGCGCGTCGTACATGCCTGCACGCTGACGCTGATAGTGCGCTTCATTGAGAATGATGGCGGCTGCAACGGAGACATTGAATGATTGCACCATGCCTCGCATCGGAATGATCAGATGCTCGTCGGCCATATCTGACGCAATGTCACTGACGCCTTCTTTTTCGGTGCCCATTAGTAGTGCCGTGGGTTGCGTGAAATCATACTCCCGATAGTCAATTGCACGTTCGGTCAGGTGTGCGGCGACGACTTTGATTCCCTTGCCCTGAAGGTGACGGATACCCGTTTCAATATCCGGGTGGGTCTTTGCTTCAATCCAGTCTGCGGAGCCAGCGGTGGCGGCGGTTTTCAGACGATATTTATCGCGTGGCCAGACACAGTGGATTTCAGGGATGCCGACCGCATCGCAGGTTCGGGCGATCGCAGCGAGATTGTGCGGTTTATAGACTTCGTCGGTGATGACGGTCAGATCAGGCTGGCGCATTTCAAGCGTACGGCGAATACGATCGTAGCGTTCCGGGGTCATATCCGGCACTCCTGGGTGGTCAACAAAGGGCGAGGATTGTATAAAAGGCTTTTCACAGATGCACGAGGGAATCATGAGCGGTAATCCTTTCACTGGTATGCAGTATGTCTGGCGGGGCTTCCAGAATCTGACAACTCCCGGGCTGCGGCGCTATGTCGCGTTCCCTCTGTTACTCAATATTCTCATCATGGGGTTTGCCAGCGTCTGGGGAATCAGCAAGCTGGACGGTTGGATCGGAGAGCTGCTGGGGTATCTGCCATCCTGGTTATCGTTTCTCTACTGGTTACTGATGCCTCTGGCCGTGATCGTTGTGGTCTTTTCGCTGGTGTATTTCTTCAGTGCGTTATTGATGATCATTGCAGGACCGCTGAACGGTCTGCTGGCTGAGCAGGTCGAGGTCATGCAGGGACACCGCTTGCCTGAAGAGTCGGTTGTTGCGATGACGGTACGCACGCTCGGACGTGAACTGACCAAGGTCATGTACTACCTGCCACGCTATCTCGGAATTTTCATACTGGGTCTGGTACCCGCTGTCGGACAGATGATCGCTCCAGTGCTCTGGTTGCTGTTTGGCGGCTGGATGATGGCGGTGCAATACACGGATCTTTCGTTTGATAACCATACCAAGCCCTTTATTCAGGTCAGAGAGCAGATGTCGCAGGATTTTCTGACCGTCATGGGGTTCGGATTGCTGGTGGCGCTATTACTGACGGTGCCTGTGGTTAATCTCTTTATCATGCCTGCCGCTGTGATCGGTGCGACACTGATGCGCCTTGAGCGTATGCCTTTCGGCGGTGAATCTTCGGAAATCAGCTATGCTGAGTTATCAGAGAAAGATAAGCCAGGGCTGACACATCATGAAACTGAGGGTACTGGTCGTCGATGACGCTGCCTTCGTCCGCGACCTCGTCAAAAAAGCTGTCCGTGACACTTATCCGGGCTGCGAAATTAACGAAGCCGTCGATGGACGTAAGGCCATCACGTTACTGAATCAGCGCGAAATTAATCTGGTGCTGTGCGACTGGGAGATGCCGGAAATGTCCGGCATTGAAGTACTTGAGTGGATGCGTGCCGACGAGCGTTATAAGAAAACCCCGTTTATGATGATCACCAGCCGGGGAGATCGCGACCATGTTGTGAAGGCAGTTCAGTCTGGCGTTTCCGACTATATTGGTAAGCCTTTTACTCGTGAGAACTTCGTTGCCAAGGTCAGCAAAGTGGTGGCAAAAAGCCTGGGGATTAAGCCAGGGGAAGGGCCCGCCTTTAAGGGGATGCCGGGGCAACAGTCTGCCGATGTCTTAATGGGCAAGCCGGCGGGAGACGGGGAGAATCAGTCCGCAGGAAGTAAACCGGTGGCTCAGGATATGGGAGGCGCGAGCGTCCTGATGGGGGGGCAGGCAGAGCAGGCAGCGAAGCCCGCCAGGGCAAAAGCGAAGGCTCGTGGCGTTGCCAGTGTGCGCTTTGGCTCCGGCAGCTCAGCCAGACTCGTGCTCAAAGACATTAACCTGCAGGAAATGATCGGCGTGTTTCGCCGCGAAGGTGCTTTGCCAGCACTTCTGGAGCCAGCGGTGGTAGACATTATGGGGGACGATAATGGTGATATCGCCCGCATTAATGGCTATGTGAGAATGATGCAGGCGCAGGAGCCACATCCTGAAGCAGAAACGATCCAGATGCTCATCCGCTTTGTCGATGACGATGAGGAGAAGCTGGCAACACTGTCCCGCTTTATTGCCAAAGTGCGCTAGTCGCCTCAGTCAGTCGCCTTTAAATCCAATACCTGATGTGCCCGCAGTAAAGCAGGCGGTAAAACAACTTCCCTTGCCATAATCGCTGCTCACCTGAAGCTGACCATGGTGTCTCAGCAGGACATGTTTGACGATGGCTAAGCCGAGACCGGTTCCCCCCGTGCTTTTGCTTCTGCTTGGGTCTGCTCGATAGAACCGTTCTGTGAGTCTCGGCAGGTGATGTTCCTCAATGCCTATGCCGCTGTCTGATACGCTCATACACAGGCGATCCTGATCCTGATACCAGCGTATCGCTACCTTTCCGCCATCCGGCGTGTACTTAACCGCGTTGATAATGAGATTGGTAAAGGCGCTGCGTAGTTCATGTTCAAACCCCGACAACGAAGCATCTGACTCTATACTCAGGTGGATGCTGTGGCGGCCGTCAGAAATGGCCGTCGCCTCCTCCGTAATCTGCTCCAGAAGAGTGATAATGTCGACGTTCGTGCGCGATTCCTCTCCACCATTTTCAAGCCGGGACAGAGTCAGCAGATCGCGCACCAGAGAATCCATACGACCCGCCTGGTCCTGCATCTGAGTCAGCATTCTTGCTGCGCTCTCGGGAATCAGTGCTTCGAACGTTTCCAGATAGCCCTGAATCACGGTTAATGGTGTGCGCAGTTCATGGCTGACGTTGGCGACAAAATCTTTCCGCATCTGCTCAAGTTGTCGCAGGCGACTGACATCGTGTGCGACGATCAGACGTTCATTGCGCCCGAACGGCGTGATATTGAGTGAAAGCCAGATATCTTTTGCGACGGGAGAGCGGATCTCGATCGGCTGGTGGTAATCCCCCTTATGCAGATACTCGGTGAATTCCGGAGCGCGCATCAGATTGGTCAGCGGCTGATTGATGTCCACCGGGTCCCGTAAGCCGAGGAAGGCACCGGCCGAGCGGTTCCACCATTCAAGGTTGCCATGGCGATCCACCATGACGATGCCTTCCTGAAGGGCAGAGGTTGAATCCTGTAAACGATCCGTAATTGCCTGAAGCTTGTGGCGGTAGCGCTGGCTGCGTCGGGTCGGGCGAAGGGTAAGCTTTATCAGATCCTGCCAGATACCGGACATGACGGGAGCATCACGGCGCTCGTAGGTCTCCAGCCAGCTTTTCATTCGGGAGGCCTGGCGCAAATGCCACAGGAGAAGTAATAAGGTGACGATGGCCAGCGGCAGAAACGGCCATGGGCTCCACAGGATGCCGCTGAGGCCAATGGCCAGCAGCAGCAGGAGCCGCCGAAGCTCCTGTCGCCATCCGGGCATACTCAGGAGGCTTTCGTAGAAAAGCGATAACCTGTGCCGCGTACGGTCTGTATGAGTCGTTCATGCGACTGCCCAAGCGCTTTGCGCAGTCGACGGATGTGGACATCCACCGTGCGCTCTTCAACATAGACGTTACCGCCCCAGACCTGATCGAGCAGCTGAGAACGTGAATACGCCCGCTCCTGGTGCGTCATAAAAAACTGCAGAAGGCGATACTCTGTCGGGCCCACTTCGACGGCTTTTTCGTTAGCCATCACGCGGTGGCAGACCGGGTCGAGAATCAGGCCATCAACTTCGATGGTTTCCTCGACACCTGGCGGAGTCGCCCGTCGCAGCACTGCCTTCAGACGAGCCACAAGCTCGCGTGGCGAGAAAGGCTTGGTAATGTAATCATCAGCGCCGCTCTCAAGCCCCTGCACTTTATTTTCTTCTTCGCCTTTTGCGGTGAGCATGATGATGGGCAATTCAGCGGTCGATTCTTCGCGTTTCAGGCGTCGAGCGAATTCGACACCACTGACGCCGGGAAGCATCCAGTCCAGAAGAATCATATCCGGACGCTGATCTACCACGATAGAGTGGGCATCCTGCACATTTTCGGCTTCAAGGCATTCGTAGCCTGCCATCTCAAGAGCGACGGCGATCATTTCACGGATGGGTGCTTCATCGTCAACGATGAGTACGCGTTTACCGGCGGTAGTCATAACTTCCAGTCACAAGTTGTTGATCATTACTGCTGCATTACACAGAAGGAATGTTACAGATATGTGACTGATCCGCCGAAAGAGCACAGACGCTCAGCGGCGGTAGCATCCAGAGGTCAGTCTTCAGGCCAGCATGTAGTGGCCAATAATCCCCAACCAGACAATAAAGCCGAACCAGTGTGACTGGCGGAATACCATAAAACAATCTTCCCGAGAGCGACTGCGGGCCGCCCAGAGCTGCCAGCCAAGGAAGGCGGCACCGATAAGAAGGCTCAGGTTATAGACCCAGCTGAAACCAAACTGTTGACCCGCAAACCAGAGAAAGCCCAGGCTCATGGCCTGCAGCAGTCCGATCATGTGGAGGTCCAGTTCGCCAAACAGGATCGCGGTCGATTTAACCCCGATTTTGAGGTCATCATCGCGGTCAACCATGGCGTAAAAAGTATCGTATGCCATGGTCCAGCAAAGGTTTGCAGCGTAAAAAAGCCATAGATACGCAGGCAGTGATTGTGATTCAGCAGCAAAAGCCATGGGGATAGCCCAAGAAAATGCGGCGCCGAGAAACAGCTGTGGCAAATGGGTGTGACGCTTCATAAACGGATAGATGGCCGCCAGAGCAACGCCCCCTAATGACAGCCAGATGGTCATGCCGTTGGTAAATAAGACCAGAACGAAAGCGATCATACAGAGCAGAGCAAACCCTGTGAGGGCCGCTTTGGGTGTCAACGCTCCGGTTGCCAGAGGGCGTTCATTGGTGCGCTTTACGTGGCCATCGACCTTGCGGTCTGCGTAGTCGTTGATGACACACCCCGCCGAGCGCATGAGAAACACCCCCAGAGTGAAAATTATCAGGTTGGCGATTGAAGGCATGCCTTCTGCTGCGGTCCACAGTGCCCAGAACGTTGGCCACAAGAGAAGGTAGGAACCCACTGGCTTATCCAGTCGGGTAATGGCTACCCAGGCGCGCCACTGCGGCCATAGAGAATCGAGTCGGGCTGTCAGCACAGATACCTCAGCGTCGGACAAAAATGAATCAGGTGAACGCGGTCAGGTCGGGGCTGAACGCCTCAGACACCATCAGCGAACTGCTCCCCACAGTAAAGACGGAGCGCCGGGCCCATTTTAGCGCGGCCGGATTATCTTTGCAGTGAGAGACGTAAATCGGCGCGCGACGCAGGTCAGGCTGACTGAAAAGAAAACTGCCAAGTGAGCGGTTTCCCAGATGGCGCAGGCGCGCCAGCCTGTTTTTCAGCGCTTTTTCTGGCACTGCGGTGCGCGCATAAACCACCGGAGTATCGCGTAATTTGAGAATGACTTCGCGGTACCAGATGCGGTCAGAGAGGCTCAGCTGCAATTCCCGCTGTTCTGTTGGTGTGGGTTGGCCAACCCCTTCGTTAACGCATTCGACGCTGAATTGCCCCGGTGCCAGAGCGGACAGTCGGGCGGTCAGAGAGCCATTGTCGAGTAGCCATGATCGCCAGAATCGAGGCAGTACTGACGGTGCGACCTGAAGGCGCGCAGACCAGCGGGGGCTTGCCGGATGGATGATCGCAGAGAAGGAAGGGGTCTGTTTCATGGCGCGGAGAATGCGCTAAATCGGCCCCTCAGGCAAGCCTGATGGGGGTGGCTGGTCAAAAAATGCCCGGAATTGACCGTTGATTTTACGGCGCCGGATCAGTACTTTTAGCGACCTTTTAAAACTCACCGAATCATAGGTTATCGGCATGAAGAAGTGGCAATGTGTTGTATGTGGCTGGATTTACGATGAAGCGGAAGGCGCTCCGGAAGAAGGCATCGCACCTGGTACCCGTTGGGACGATGTGCCTGACGATTTTATCTGCCCTGACTGTGGCGTAGGTAAAGAAGATTTCGAGATGGTTGAAATCTGATGATCCGGGCTGCCGGTTCCCGGCAGCCCGCTCTGCTGCTCTGCAGACCTTCCTTCCCTGACAACTGAAACGGATCCCTTATGAGTAATTCATCTGCTCCTATCGTAATTATTGGCTCAGGCCTGGCCGGATATAACCTGGCAAAAGAACTACGTAAACTGTCGGCTGATCAGGAGCTTCTGATGATTACGTCAGATGATGGCCGCAGCTACTCCAAGCCCATGCTTTCTACCGGTTATGGTAAAAACAAAACCGCGGATGAGCTGGCGATGAATACCGCAGCAGGTATGGCGGATCAGCTCAATATGACAATCCGTACCAATACACGAGTCACCGGAATAGACGCAGACGCGCATACTATCAGTCTGGGCGATGAGACGGTGCCTTACAGTAAGCTGGTTCTGGCGTGGGGTGCTGAAGCGGTTGGACCTCACATCGATGGCGATGCGTCTGACCGGGTCTTCTCAATCAATGACCTCGAAGATTATGGCCGTTTCCGCGCCGCTGCCGATGGTAAAAAGCGCGTGCTCATTATGGGGGCCGGTCTGATTGGTTGTGAGTTTGCCAATGACATGACGGCAGGCGGATACGAGTGTGAAGTCGTTGCTCCATGTGATCACGTTTTCCCGACCTTGCTGCCGGAAGCGGCTGCGGATGCGGTACAGCGTGGACTGGAAAGCATTGGTGTTAAGTTTCATCTTGGCCCTCTGGTCAGTCGCATTGAACGTGACGGCGACGGCGTTGTGGCAACTCTCAGCAACGGTGATGAAGTCCGCGCCGACGTTGTCGTCTCTGCCATTGGTCTGCGCCCGCGCATTGCGCTGGCTGAGCAGGCTGGGGTTCGGGTCAACCAGGGGATCGTTGCCGATCGCCAGTTGCAGACCAGTGTTGAAGATATTTATACGCTGGGTGACTGTGCTGAAATAGAAGGCCGTGTTCTGCTGTATGTATTACCGCTGATGGCGTCTGCCCGTGCTCTTGCTAAGACATTGACCGGAACGCCGACCGAGGTCAGCTACGGTGTGATGCCGGTGACTGTGAAAACTCCTGCATGCCCGGTTGTGGTTTGCCCACCGCCAGCGAGTGATGCCTCAGGCCGCTGGATTATTGAGCAGGAAGGCAATGATGTTCAGGCAGAATTCCGCAATGAAGCGGGTGATCTGCTCGGATACGCTTTGACCGGAGCAAAAGTAGCGAATAAAGTAGCACTCAACAAAGAATTACCGGCGATCATGCCCTGATTCTCTGTAACACATTGGCTCTGATTCAGCGCCAATACTGACAACAGAAACAAGGATATAACTATGCGTAAACCAGAACTGGCCGCGGCCATCGCTGAAAAAGCTGACCTGAGCAAAGAAAAAGCAGCAGAGGTTGTTACTGCTTTCACTGATCAGATCGCTAAGTCTCTGAGCGAAGGCGAATCTGTGACTCTGATTGGTTTCGGTACTTTCGAAGTGCGTGACCGCGCAGAGCGTCAGGGTAAGAACCCACAGACTGGTGAGCCAATCACCATCGCTGCTGCCAAGGTTCCTGCGTTCAAGCCAGGTAAGGCTCTGAAGGAATCCGTACAATAAGCGGTTATCCTGATGTTATCACCGTCGGCGAGCTGACCCACGAGTGGGTGCGCCGGCTGGTGGTCGGAGAGGGGCTCTGCCCCTTTGCCAGTCCAGTCATGGACACCCTGAATATCACCGTATCCACTGCAACCGATGACCGCACGGTCACGGCTGAGTACATGTCACTTCTTCAGCAGGTGGCTGAAGCTTCCCCCGAAGAGCTGCCCACGGCACTGTTTGTCACTCCTGAATTGTTTTCTGATTTTGAAGAGTATTGGAACTGGTTTCTGATCTGTGACGACCTGCTGGTGCAGATGGGATATGAAGGCTTGTTGCAGCTGGCGACCTTTCACCCGCATTATGAATTCGAAGGTGAAGACCCTGACGATATGAGTCACTTCACCAACCGCTCACCCTATCCTATGTTGCACATCATTCGTGAGAAGGATATCGAAGAGGCCTTAACACAGGTGAAGTTCCCTGAGAGAATTCCTCAGAGAAATCGCCAGCATATGCGCCGGATTGGTCGCGCTGGCCTGCTTGCGATCATGCCTGCCCTCGCGGATACTGATGTGCTGAATCATCGCTGACGGGCGTTGAGTCCCGGTTTCAAATAAGGAGTCCCTCTTGATTAAATTCCGTATGTTGCTGTGGTTGCTTTCCAAGCTGATGAAAAAGGCGGCGAAGAAAAACCCTGATTTCCGCAAGCAACTGGACGGTCAGGATATGGCATTCCAGATCCAGACTGATGATGGTAAAGCTGTGCGCCAGTTTGTGATCCAGGATCAGAAAGTCTCAAGTAAGGGCAAACCACACGCCGATCCGGCGTTTGTCATCAGTTTCAAAAACGCTCATAAAGGTCTGAAAATTATGACCTCAAAGGACCGCAATGCTTTTATGCGCGGTATTCAGGAGAAAGACATCGCCATCAGTGGCGACCTGTCGAAAGTGATGTGGTTTCAAGGCATCGCAAAACACCTCAAGCCCTGATTTTTCGCAGGGGAGCGCTGGCAAACAATAACAAAAAGGAGGTCATCGAGTGACACTTACCACCCGAATTTTACTGGCAATGGCGGTAGCGATTGCACTTGGTACGGTCACCAATGGCCTGCTCGCGATGCCGGACCTGAATGAATCGGTACGCTTTGTTCTCGACGATCTGCTGGCCTCAGGCCTGTTTGCCCTGATCGGTAAAATTTTCGTCGCAAGCCTGAAAGTACTTGTCGTGCCGCTGGTGTTTGTCTCACTGGTCTGTGGTGTCTGTCACCTGAGTGATCAGAGCAGCCTGGGGCGCATGAGCCTGAAAACCATTGGGTTGTATCTTGTTACAACGGCCATTGCGATCAGTGCGGCTCTCACGCTGGCCAATATCGTTAATCCCGGAGTTGGGGTCGAAATGACCAGTGACAGCACCTTTGAAGCACCAGCCGCCGTGCCGTTCCTGGATGTGCTGGCGAATATTTTTCCGACCAACCCGTTCCAGGCTATGGTCGAAGGGAATATGTTACAGGTGATCGTGTTCGCCATTCTGGTGGGGCTTGCCATTGGTCGCTCCGGTGTTCCCGGTGAACGTCTTGGTAAGCAGTTCAGTGACTGGAATGAAATCCTGATGACGCTGGTTACCATGCTGATGAATCTGGCGCCTTACGGTGTCTTCGCTCTGCTGTTTACCTTGTTTGCGTCAAAAGGCCTGGGGCCGGTACAGGAGCTGCTGGCTTACATGTTTACCGTGATCGCCGTGTTGCTGATTCATGGTTTTATTGTTTATCCGGTGATGCTGCGCCTGCTGGGCGGTGTCTCGCCGCTCATTTTCCTTAAAAAAATGTGGCCGGTACAGATTTTTGCCTTCAGTACGGCATCCAGCAGTGCGACCTTGCCGGTTACGATTAAGAATGCCGAACAGAATCTCGGCGTCGGTACGCGGGCGGCGTCTTTTGCACTTCCTCTGGGCGCGACGATTAATATGGACGGTACTGCGATTATGCAGGGCGTTGCGACGGTCTTTATTGCGCAGGCGTTTGGGTTAGATCTCAGTCTGGGCGATTACCTGATGGTGATTGCCACTGCGACTCTGGCTTCTATCGGAACGGCCGGGGTGCCGGGAGTTGGCTTGATTACATTATCGATGGTTCTGCAGCAGGTCGGCCTGCCAGTGGAAGGCATCGCGTTAATTATTGGTGTCGACCGGTTGCTCGATATGATGCGTACTGCCGTGAATGTGACTGGCGATACCATGGTCTCTGTCATCATTGCGAAGACGGAGGGCGTGCTGAACCGCGAGCGCTATGAAGATCCTGCTGCGATTGGCACGGGTAAGTGAGGCGGACCTTGGGAATGGTTTCCAAAGCGCTGGCAGTTCTCATGCTCAGTGTGTCTGTTCATGCCGTTGCCAATGATGAATTTGCGGATGAGATTATTCGTCTCAGCGGTGTGATGGGCATGTCCGATCAGGTGCGGCAGCTTGCGGAGGCGTATCGTCAGACTCTTCCTGAGGGCGCTCAGCAGGATTACCTTGAAAGTTTGGTTGTCTGGTCGCAACCGTCTCTGCGTCAGGGCTATGAGAGTGTGCTTGCCGGGTATTCTTACGAAGTCCGTAAACAGATAGCCAGTTTGCTGGCCTTGCCATTGATGTCACGTGCACGCCGGGCTGAAGAGGTCGCCCTGCTCGAACAGGACGACCCTGCTTATCAGGCTTACATGCAGAAGCTCCGGCAGAAGCCACCGGTGTCCTCCCGGGTCGACCGTATTAACCGTCTTGCCGGGGCCATGATGATGCCTGACTGGCTCATGCAAGCGCAGGCTGCGGCCAGCGGTCCGCTGACGGATGAGCAGTCAGAGGAAATACGCACGACGACGCGCCATTTTCTGTTGTATGCCTATCGACGTTTAAGTAATCCGGAAGTGGAGCAGTTGATCAGGTTCTGGAGGGAGCCTGTGATGCAGCGCTGGATGCGTGATGCCATGGCGTCCCTGCCATAACATCAGGATAGTATGAGCGTAATGGTGTCCTGAACGGGTTACTTTTTCTGGTTCAGGATGCTGATCAGGTTTTCGAAACTGTCCTGGTTCTCGACCAGAGTATCAGCAGCTTCAGCTGCATCCTCCGCGGTGAGTCCCAGGCGTGCGTAAACGTCTTCCGGGATCTCTTCCGAAGGGCCGTCGCCGACGCCGCGTGCACGCAGCAGCCGCACAGCGATATACAGCAGGTTGGCGTATCCGGAATGATCACCTGCATAATCCGCATTGTGCATCTGGCGCAGTGCCGTGATCAGTTCGACCGGCATCTGCCACTGATGCATCAGCGCTGCAGCGCACTGTTCCCGACTCATCCCCAGCAGGTAGTGTTCAATAAAGCAGCGGTTAATATGCGGATTGGCTTCGATGTGACGATTGATAAGTGAGAACTGCGGTGGAAAAATCTGACCGAGAATCAGAAAACCGAAGTTATGAAGTAATCCACTCAGATATGCCATGCCCTGAGAGGGTCTTCCTTGCGGTGCGATTTTGCGTGTCAGCTCACCACACAGTGTCGCGGTCATAACGGCCTGCTGCCAGAACGGTGTGTAACCGTTAGGACCTTCCTTAGGTACTGTTAAGGAGCGCCCGAGCGCCAGCCCCAGAGCCAGGTTGATGACCAGATCAAAGCCCAGAACGCGTATCACTGCCTCCTCAACACTTTTAATCTCTCCGCGGGTACCGTAGTAAGGCGAACGTGCCCAGCTAAGCACCTGAGCAGACATGCCGGGGTCGATCTCAATGGTCGTGGCAAGAGATTTTGTATCCGCTTCAGGATCGACTCTCAGCTCAATAATCTTGCGTGCGACCTCGGGCAGAGGCGGCAGATCCAGTGTTTCTTCTAACCGCTGCTTGATACGCAACGGCGTGAACTGACGGATCGCCGAATGCACGTCGTCAAGATCCTGGTCGCTGCCCTGTTCCGGAGTGTCGGGTCTCAGTGGCGTACTGAAATTGCCCAGATGAGCACTGGTGGTCAGTGCACGGAACTGATCCATGGGGATCTTTATCCAGCTCTTGCCGTCGTTCCCGGACAGCACAAACAACTCCTTCTCACGGAGCAGAGCATTGTCGATCAGTGTCTCCAGCTCGGTAATCTGTGGGATTGCCGGAAATTGCTCAATATTGTGTTTCTTTTTGAGGGCATCTAACTCTTCAACGGACAATGCGGTGAACTGTCGGCCAAGGCGGTGCGATAGCTGTGTCAGGTCAAGCATACGGTCTCCTGGGACCAATACCTGGACCTGGCCGAGACCGTCCTTAAGAAACACGTTATAGGCAACCTTGGAGGAGTAGGATGCCGGTGGGTTACTCTGCATAATCTCAAACAGCTCCTGCTCGTCGGCGGCGGAATAGGGGATACGCCAGTCTTCAAGGATTTTCTGTACGACGGTTGAAATGGCTGACATGTCACGCCCCGGAAATTCGATCTTTCAGAAAATATAGTCGAGATATCGGAGACTGCAGCGGTCTGAGAGGGAATAACCTGAATTTGTCAGATATTACGGATGTTTTGTTCTGGAAAGAGCGGTATCAGACGTTAGCAAAGCGTTCGGCGTCTCCCAGCCAACGGCTGATTAGCGGCTGCACGCTGGCGGGGTGTTTGTACCAGAGGTCATTGGCCATTTCCTGTACCTGTGGCAGAAGCGCGGCGTCACGCTGGAGGTCGGCGATACGTAGCATCTGCAGCCCGGTCTGGCGTGTCCCCAGCAGCTCTCCTGGCCCGCGTATTTCAAGGTCCTGCTCCGCGATATAGAAGCCATCCTGGCTGTCGCGCATTACTTGCAGTCGCTGCTTGCTGGTGAAGGACAGTGGCGATTTATAGAGCAGCACGCAATGACTTTTTGCGCTGCCCCGCCCTACCCGTCCGCGGAGCTGGTGCAGTTGTGCCAGACCCAAACGCTCAGGATTTTCGATGATCATCAGACTGGCATTGGGCACATCCACACCAACCTCGATCACCGTGGTGGCCACTAGTAAGTCGAGCTCGTGTGCTTTAAAAGCCGCCATAATGTCGGCTTTTTCCTGAGCTTTCATTCGTCCGTGCACCAAACCAATCCGCAGCGCTGGAAGTGCCACTTTCAATTCTTCTGCTGTGTTCTCAG
>Ga0181593_10004097_pt1 | contig 13275 bp, 11 predicted proteins | sample 071ome_19_FD_133756 | JGI IMG/M metagenome (GOLD analysis project Ga0181593, IMG submission 133756) | Coastal salt marsh microbial communities from the Groves Creek Marsh, Skidaway Island, Georgia - 071413AT metaG (megahit assembly) | ecosystem: Environmental > Aquatic > Marine > Intertidal...
ACCGAACCAGTGATGGGCTTAAGGCCCAATACCCGGTGATTGGCGCGTTCACCTTTGCCTACGACAATCAACTTGAGCAGTACGTGCAGTTGCCGCCACCTGGCGAGAGCAACATCAGTATGCGCGAGGTCGCAGAGACCTATCTCGAAACCATGGGCGATATTCCAGATGCGGAAAATATTAACGTGCAGTACACCGCTAATCAGGGCGAGGCCGTACTCACATTTGTTTTCGCGCATTTGAATGAAGAGCGACTCAAGCAGGCTGCGGCTGAACTGAGAAACTACCTAGTAACGTTTGAGGATGTCTTTTTTGTTCGCGATAACCAACGTGGCGAGATCGATGAACTGAATATCCGCCTGAAACCCGGCGCACAAACTTTGGGTGTCACACTCTCCGATGTGTCGCGTCAGGTTCGCCAATCCTATTACGGTGAAGAGGTTCAACGCCTACCTCGCCAGTACGGTGACGTGCGCGTCATGTTGCGCTACCCACAGGATGCCCGCGAGACTCTAACGTCGCTTCGCGACCTCAATGTGCGAACCAGTGACGGGCGTCTCATCCCCTTGGCAACCGTGGCTGACATTGAGGTGCGTAAGGCGTCACAGCGGATTGTGCGTAGGGACGGCCAGCGCATCTTTGAGGTGTTCGCTCGGGTCAATGTGGACTCGATGGGTGACATCAACGACATGGTTCAGGATGAGTTCATTCCTGAGCTTCAGCAGCGTTATCCCGCATTGCAAGTCATCAAAGGGGGGTGGGAAGAGCAACAAGCTGAATTTATGACGGAAGTCACCCGTCTTTTCACCATTGCCATGCTGACCATTTACGCGCTTTTGGCGGTGGCCTTTAGATCGTACACCTTGCCGACGATCATCATGTCAGCGATTCCCTTCGCGTACATGGGCGCTATTTTTGGTCACCAGCTGATTGGCATTCCGCTCGATATGTTCTCGTTCTTCGGTATGGGAGCGGCCGCGGGGGTCGTCGTGAATGATAATCTGGTCCTGATTGATTACATCTTGAAGCGCGAGGAGAAGGGTGACGATCGCTTCACCGCTATTATCAACGCAGCGAAAAATCGTTTCAGACCGATTCTGCTAACCACGCTCACGACCTTTGTTGGACTCATGCCGATCATCGCAGAGACGTCTCAGGCGGCCGCGTTCCTCAAGCCGTCAGTTATCTCGCTGGCGTTCGGCGTGTTCTTCGCCTTCTTTGTCAGCCTGTTCTTGGTGCCTGCGCTTTACCTGATTGGCGATGACTGGCGAAAGACCAGATCTTGGTTAGCGCGATTTTTCCCGAGGTTTTCCAAGGAAGAAGCAGTGTAAGCGCAGTCATTTGCGCCTACGCATAACCCCTTCGCCTACAAGCCCTCGGCAAAAAAATTCGACCGTTTAGCGAACGTCCTTCATGAGACGCCTAACCAGAGGCGATACCAGTAACACAGCGATACCCACGCCAACGCCGTACATAAGGAGCTCAGTGAACAACGCGTTGAATCCGCTGTTGTCGAGTCTCCCGTCTTCACCGCCGATGCTTGAGAAGAAAATGGCGAGTTCCGACGCTAAATAGGAACCGTAAGCACTGGCTAAGAACCATGCGCCCATCATCACGCCGACATAGCGGGCAATCGACAGTTTTGTAACGGCAGAGAGTCCAATGGGGCTTAAACAGAGCTCGGCTGACGTGTGAAGGAAATACGCCAGCACAAGCCACCAGGCTGACACCAAGCCTGCCGAGTCTGGATTGTTGAGCCCGATAAGCAGTGCACCAAATCCAAGCCCTACTTGAACAATGCCGAGACCAAACTTCGCAGGTGTCGAGGGTTCAATATTGTTCGACAGCAGTGCTGGCCACATCAGGGCAAAGAGCGGCGATAGTAAGATAATGAAGATGGCATTGGCAGAACCGAATTGCGCTGCGGTCAATTCCATGCCGAACAGCGTCAGGTCCGTTGCTCTGTCGGCAAATAAGGTCATTGATCCGCCCGATTGCTCAAACATCGACCAGAACACAGTGCTGATAACGATGAGAAAGAAAAGGGCGCTCATTTTTCCCCGCTCTTCTGAGTCGCACTGTGTCGCGAGTAGCCAGACGAACCACGCCAAAAAGAGTGCGGCCACGGCTGGCAACATGAACCCAACACCATTGGGTTGCTGCAATACCATCCAGATGACAAAAACGGATAAGACGCTGTAGACACTGATGGTGTTCTCTACATTGAGTAGACCAAGCGATGCGCTAGCGGGTTGCTTTAAAACGGCGGGATCCGATGGGTCGCCATGACCCTCCAGCCAGTCCTGACCAAGCGAAAAGACGATTAAGCCAATGAGCATGCCAATACCGGCAGCGCCAAACCCGTAGGCCCAGCCATAGGCGCTGGCTAACCAACCGCAGAGTAGAGACGCGCTGGCGGCACCGATATTGATGCCCATGTAGAAAATGGTGAAGCCGCCATCTCGGCGCGGGTCATTCTCGCCGTAAAGTCGACCGACCACGGTGGAAATATTGGGTTTTAACAAGCCAACACCGACCACAATCAGCGCCAGCGCAAAATAGAATACGGTTATGGCCTGATCGTCCCTGACGATCTCGCCGGCGATACCTTGCGTAGCGGGTACGCCTTCAAACGCCATGGCGCAATGACCCAAAACGAGCAGGATTCCACCCAACTTGACTGATTTCGTTTGACCAAGGTAACGGTCCGACACAATGCCGCCCAGCAAAGGCATGGCGTAAACAAGCGCTGCGTAAGCTCCAAGGATCCGTAACGCCTCACCGTCACTGAATAGATGATGCTGAACCAGGAAAAGCACCAGTAGGTACTTCATACCATAGAACGAAAAGCGCTCCCACATTTCCGTGGCGAAGCAAACGAATAATCCGCGTGGGTGTCCGAACCACTCAGGGCCAGCCGGCATTGCCTGTGTCGTCATGGTATTCCTTATTGTTGTTAACTAACGGTTGAACGGACCGTGTTTCAGGCTGCTGCTGATATGGCCCGTTTCTGTGTGGCTCCCAGTAGCGCACACATCATGTCATCAGGATCGCGGATTCGCTTAACTTGTGCAAATAGTGCGGCGGCCTGGGGGTAGCAGTATTGAAGGTAGACCAGCCATTGTTTCAATGGATTGATCGAATACTTGCGGCCGTAGCGCGCCCCATTGGCTTCAAAGAACTGGATAAGTAGCTCTGCAACTTCCGGCCAGGTCATGGGGTTGACGGGAACGCTCTCCGCATGCGCCTTAATGGCGCGACCAAGGTCAGGTCGACAGAGCGCGCCTCTTGCCAACATGAATGCATCGCAGCCACTTTGCTCGCGACAGCATTCGAGATCACTGGGCGTCCAGATCTCACCGTTCGCGATAATGGGAATACTCCGGTGGTTAGAGATAGTGCCCAGCTGCGACCAATGCGCAGGGGGACGGTAGGCCTCTACTTTTGTTCTCGCATGGACCGTCAACTCGTCGATACCACTCTTGATCGCATAGTCGGCGATATCAGCGAACTGGGAATCGTCATCAAACCCCAGTCTCACCTTTGCGGTAACGGGTGTGTCTACGGGTGTTGCGTCTCTCACGGCCTTGCAAATATCGAAAATGAGCTCGGGGGTTTTCAACAAGGTTGCACCGCCCCGAGATTTATTGACCGTTTTCGCGGGACAGCCAAAGTTGAGGTCGATGCCCGGCGCGCCCAGCTTGGCAACTATTTTAGCGTTTGCGGCCATCAAAGCAGGATCTGACCCGAGCAACTGAACGTAAACCGGAGTACCAGAGGCTGTTCTTCCCTCAGTTTTGAGTTCGGGACACAGTCGATGGAAGACTTTTGGAGGGAGCACCGTACTAGAAATACGAACAAACTCGGTGACACAACGCTCGTAGCCACCGATTCCTGTCAGCATCTCGCGCATGACCGATTCCATCACTCCTTCCATTGGAGCAAGTAGCAATCGCGGCGGTTGGTTTGACGATTTGTTCATAACATCTTTGAAAGTAGAGTAACTCGTAGCGTAAATCTTACAGATGACGCGATCGTTCTACGTTTGTAGACTGTCGGTTTGGTCGCAATATTAGCCGTTTGTTACAGGGCAAGTCACAATGAATCCCAATTATCTTGATTTCGAGCAGCCTATCGCAGAGCTTGAGATGAAAATCGAGGAACTAAAATCAGTTGTTGATGATTCCGAGATTAATATCAGCGATGAGATAGATCGTCTCAAGTCCAAGAGTCACAAGCTGACACAATCGATTTATTCCGGTTTGAGTCCTTGGGATATTGTACGCGTTGCTCGTCACCCGCTGCGGCCTTATTCGCTCGATTACATTCCATTGGTGTTTGATGACTTCGATGAGCTACATGGCGATCGCCATTTTGGCGACGATAAAGCCATTGTCGGCGGTGTCGCGCGCCTTAACGACCGTCCCGTTATGGTCATTGGTCAGGAGAAGGGTAGAGCGGTCAAAGATAAGGTGTACAGAAACTTTGGTATGCCGAAGCCCGAGGGATATCGCAAAGCATTGCGCCTAATGGAGATGGCCGAACGGTTTAAAATGCCGGTAGTGACGCTGATTGATACTCCCGGAGCCTACCCGGGCATTGACTCAGAAGAGCGAGGTATCTCTGAGGCGATTGCTCAGAATCTTGCCGTTATGTCGCGTCTGAGAACCCCGATCGTGTGTGTGGTCATCGGCGAGGGATCGTCCGGTGGTGCATTGGGCATTGGGGTCGGAGATCACTTGGCGATGCTTCAGTACTCAACCTACTTCGTTATTTCGCCCGAGGGTTGCGCAAATATCATTTGGAAGAGCAGTGAATTCGCGCCCCAAGCGGCCGAGGCGATGGGTGTGACGTCATCGACACTCGAGGAGCTTGGCATTGTCGACACGACCATCCAAGAACCTTTGGGTGGTGCGCACCGTGATGTCGAAGAGATGGCGCGTCGAATCCGAGACCATGTTTCGCGTCAACTAGACCGTTTGTGTGCCACTGATATGGATAGTTTGGTTGAGTCTCGGTATCAGCGATTGATGGCCTACGGTAGCGCATGATCGCGTCATGGCGCTGCTTCCGGCACTGATTGCGCAAATCGACTCACTGCAAACAGCCAGCAGAATCTTTGTTGGCTTTTCAGGTGGTGCCGACAGTCACAGCCTCCTCCATGCGTTGGTTGAACTCTCCCGGCGTCAAGCCTTGCCTCCCATTATTGCGCTGCACATCAATCATGGACTTCATGAAGACGCCAATGACTGGTCTGCGCATTGCGCAGCGGCGGCTTCTGATCTCGGCGTTGAATTTCATGAGCGGGCTGTATCCGTCGACGCAGGAGCATCCCCTGAGGCGCAAGCGCGCGATGCTAGATACCGCGTATTCGAATCTTTCCTAGATACTGGAGACGTCCTTTTGCTCGGTCATCACCTTGATGATCAGGTTGAGACGGTACTGTTCCGCCTGATTCGGGGAGCTGGGCCCTCGGGGCTGGCTGGAATACCCGAACAACGACCCTTGGGCAGAGGCTTGCTTATGAGACCGCTGCTGAGCATAACCCGAGCCCAGATTGAAAATTATGCAGACTCCCACGAGCTCGGCTACATAAATGACGGTAGCAACGAGGACACGCGCTACGATCGTAATTTCCTACGACACGAGGTCTTGCCGCTTATCGAGTCTCGATGGCCGGGCTATCGCTCCGGGTTTGCCCGTTCCGCAGCGCTAAGCGGTGAGCTCGCCGCATCGGACCATTTCGATAACGTAACCGAGTACACCCGGTACGGCGGACCCTATTTGCCCATGGATGTTCACGATGCTAAAACCTTGCATCGCGCGCTGCGCGGATGGCTAAAAGAACTAAATGCGCCTCTACCTGAGTTTGTGGCCTTAGAGGAGTTTGCTCGTCAGTGCATGCAGGCGCAGGGAGATAAGTTGCCCGAGCTGAGAGTAGGGGACTATCTGTTGCAGCGATGGCGTCAGGGTGTCCATCTTTATCCTGCAGACATTGATCGTGACTTCGATATTTCGTGTGAGGTCGGTGACGCGCTGTCAGGAACATGGGGCTCTATGGCATGGCAAGAGGCCGATATGGGGTTGTCCGCGGGTGTTACCATTCGGGTCAGAGCACAGCGTCACGGAGAGGCTGTATCGCTTGGGCAGCGGCCCCGGCGTTCCGTAGGGCAATGGCTCCAAGAGGCAGGCGTTCCGCCCTACTTGCGAGGGTGCTATCCCTTAGTGCAAGTCGGCGATGAGATCATTGCCATTCCTGATGTCGGGCTGGTCTCAGACCGCTCAAATTTGAGCCTCTGTAAAGAAGGATTAGTACCGGTCTGGACGCCGCCAAAAATAGCCTTTCTAAATTGAGCGAGTGACGACTCTTTGGTAAGCTGAACGCCCATCGGAGCTATGCTGTCGGCAACCATTTGTTCGCCGCCCCACAGTTCCTCTTGCTTTGGTGGAGTTCATGACGCGATACGTTTTTGTTACCGGCGGTGTTGTTTCCTCATTAGGAAAAGGAATAGCGGCGGCATCGCTGGCTGCTGTGCTCGAGGCGCGCGGCCTCAAAGTCACACTTCTGAAATTAGACCCCTACATCAACGTTGATCCGGGGACGATGAGTCCGTTTCAGCACGGGGAAGTTTTCGTTACCGACGATGGTGCGGAGACAGATTTGGATCTCGGTCACTATGAGCGTTTCACCCGGGCTACGATGTCCAAGCGCAATAACTTCACCACGGGCCAGGTCTACGACGAAGTGTTGAGAAAAGAGCGGCGTGGCGATTATTTAGGTGGGACTGTTCAGGTCATTCCTCACATTACGGATGAGATCAAGCGACGTGTAATTGCAGGCGCCGAGGGAGCCGATGTGGCGGTCGTCGAGGTGGGAGGTACCGTCGGTGATATCGAAAGCCAACCGTTCCTAGAAGCACTGAGACAGTTAAAGCTTGAGGCGGGTGCATCGCGCGCATTGCTAATGCACCTCACCTTGGTGCCTTATATTCCTACTGCAGGTGAAATCAAAACCAAGCCAACTCAGCACTCGGTGAAGGAGCTGCGCTCGATAGGTCTTCAGGCCGATGTGCTGTTGTGCCGATGCTCTGTCGATATCGACGACAGCGCCCGAAAAAAGATTTCACTCTTCACCAACGTTGAAGAGCGGGCAGTGATTCCTGTGCTGGACGCTGATTCGATTTATAAGATCCCAAAAAATCTGCATGACAAGGGTCTCGATGACTACATTCTCGAGCGATTTGGTATGTCCCCAAGTGATGCTGACTTTACCGAGTGGGACGATGTTGTCGCCCGGGAGTTTGCCGAGCGACGTGCTCGGGTGAAGGTTGGAATGGTGGGTAAGTACACCGATCTCATCGATGCTTACAAGTCGCTCAATGAGGCGCTGGGACACGCGGGTTTGCATACCAATACGCACGTTGATATCGAATACATCGATGCGGAGGATCTCGAAACGCAGGGAACCGAAATTTTGGCAACGCTGGACGCTATTTTGGTCCCCGGTGGCTTTGGTGACCGCGGCATTGAAGGCAAAATTGCAGCAGTGAAGTACGCGAGGGAAAACAAGATTCCTTACCTCGGTATTTGTCTCGGCATGCATATGGCCATGATTGAGTTTGCTCGGAACGTGTGTGGCCTCGAAGGGGCGCATTCGACCGAAATGAATATTGATACGCCATACCCCGTCATCGGCCTGATTACCGAATGGCAAACAGAAACGGGTGACATCGAGGTTCGTGACGAGCATTCGGATATGGGCGGCACGATGCGCTTGGGATCACAGCCTTGCTATCTGGTTGACGGTACGAAGACCCGGGAGATCTATGGTAGTGACGTCGTTAGAGAACGTCATCGTCATCGTTATGAAGTGAACAATACGTTGGTGCCAAAGCTAGAGGCGAAAGGAATGAGGATTTCCGGTTGGTCGCAGGATCAAGGTCTGGTGGAAATGGTTGAGCTTGCCGATCACCCCTGGTTTGTAGCCTGCCAGTTCCACCCGGAGTTTACTTCCCGCCCGCGCGGCGGCCATCCGCTATTTTCAAGCTTCATTAATGCGGCGGTTGGGGTTAAGCACTGATGGCGCAGAAGACCGTCAGCGTTGGCGACGTCACGTTTGCTAATGACAAACCGTTTGTCCTCGTTGGTGGGGTCAATGTTTTGGAGTCTGAACAATTTGCCGTTGATGTTGCGGGTACGTACAAGGAAATCTGCGCTGAGCTTGATATTCCTCTGGTGTTCAAAGCGTCTTATGACAAGGCAAACCGGTCCTCTATAAACTCGTTTCGTGGTCCTGGCCTGGAGAAAGGACTTGCGATCTTTGAGGCGATAAAAAAGGCTACGGGCCTGGCCACCATTACCGACGTCCATACGCCGGAAGAGGCCGCACCCGCGGCCAGTGTGGTCGATATTATTCAGCTACCGGCCTTTCTAGCGCGCCAGACAGATCTTGTGCGAGCCATGGCTGAGACAGGAGCTGCTATCAATATCAAAAAGCCCCAGTTTCTGAGCCCTGAACAGATGAGCAACATCGTTCATAAGTTCAGAGAGTGTGGCAATGACCGTCTGATCCTCTGCGAGCGCGGCAGCAACTTCGGCTACGACAACTTGGTGGTCGATATGTTGGGGTTTGGCGTTATGCGCAAAACGACTGGCGACGCGCCGGTCATCTTTGACGTTACTCATGCATTACAGCGTCGAGACCCCGGTGATGCAGCCTCAGGTGGCCGCCGATCCCAGGTGGTAGAGCTAGCAAGGGCCGGTATGGCAACCGGGCTGGCAGGACTCTTTTTGGAATCACACCCGGATCCAGATAAGGCGTTGTGTGATGGGCCCAGTGCTTTACCTTTACAGCAGCTGCGGCCATTTTTGGAACAAGTAAAAGCCATCGACGATCTCGTCAAAGGGCTACCTCAACTGGAAATTAACTGACACTAAGTGGAGTAAGCGGTGAGCGAAATTATCGATATTCGGGCGTTTGAGGTTATGGACTCTCGAGGTAACCCTACGGTGATGGCCGAGGTCACCTTGGATGACGATACCGTTGGTGTAGCGTATGCACCATCAGGCGCAAGCACAGGTTCTCGCGAGGCGCTTGAATTGCGAGATGCGGACCCTTCGCGTTATTTGGGTAAAGGCGTGCTGACTGCTGTTGCCAACGTGAACGGACCGATTCGCGAATGTTTGATTGGTCATGATGCCATGGATCAGCGCGCGGTAGATCAGCGAATGCTGGACGCCGATGGCACGCCTAATAAGAGTAAATACGGTGCGAATGCTATCTTGGCAGTCTCACTGGCTAACGCGCGAGCCGCGGCGCAATCAGCAAAAATGCCGTTGTATGAGCACATAGCTCATCTAGCAGGTACCACGCAGCTCACCATGCCTGTGCCGATGATGAATATCCTCAACGGGGGAGAGCACGCTGATAATAATGTTGATATTCAAGAGTTTATGATTCAGCCGGTATCTGCGACCTCGTTTGCTGACGCCCTACGAGTGGGTGCGGAGATTTTCCATCATCTCAAGAAGGTGCTGGGCGCCCGCGGAATGGCGACGTCGGTTGGTGATGAGGGTGGTTTCGCGCCTGACTTGCCATCGAATGCGGCGGCACTTGAGGTCATCGCTGAAGCTGTTGGAAACGCGGGATACGTCCTCGGTCAGGACATCACCTTGGCGCTCGATTGCGCAGCCTCTGAATTCTATCGAGAGGGTCAGTATCACCTATCAGGTGAAGGACGATCTTTCTCGAGTGAGGGGTTTTCTGACTACCTGGCTGACCTGGCGGCGTCCCATCCTATTGTCTCAATAGAAGATGGACTCGACGAGTCCGACTGGGCGGGCTGGGCATACCTAACCGAGAAGCTTGGGGATAAGGTACAGCTTGTCGGCGACGACCTGTTCGTCACTAATACCAGTATCTTGAAGCGCGGCATTGACGAGAATATCGGCAACTCGATCTTGATCAAGTTCAATCAAATCGGATCACTCAGTGAAACGTTGGATGCGATCAAAATGGCGCAGGATGCAGGCTTTACCGCGGTCATCTCTCACCGCAGTGGGGAGACGGAAGACGCTACGATTGCCGATCTCGCCGTGGGCACGGGCGCGGGACAAATTAAAACAGGATCACTTTGTCGATCTGACCGCGTGGCGAAATACAACCGCCTTTTGCGCATTGAAGCCGAACTCGGCATGACCGCTCCCTACCGAGGTAGAGCGGAATTGGAACGAGGCGCCTGATTCATGCGGCCCCTGCTGCTAGGGCTTCTGGGGCTGCTGCTCCTCTTGCAGTACCGACTATGGCTGGGTGAAGGCGGTATTCGCGAGCGACAAGGACTTGAAGCACAGGTCCGCGTGGGTGAGGAGGGTAATCAGCTGCTCAGAGAGCGTAACGACGCGCTAGCGCGCCAGGTACTCGAGCTTCAAGAGGGCGACGAGATGCTAGAGGCCGTCGCGCGCGAAGAGCTCGGATTGGTTCGGCAAGGAGAGGAGTTTATCCTTTTTGTCGATGATGACACCAAAGAGAAGTCGCCGTGAGCAGTAGCATCTGGGCAGTTGTCCCGGCCGCCGGCAGTGGCAGGCGTATGGCGGCTGAAGTGCCAAAGCAGTATCTTCTGGTCAATGGCGTACCTATCCTCGAGCACACGTTGAGCGCATTGTTGGCCTGTCCGGATATACGCGGTTTGGTGGTCGTTTTGGACCCAAGTGATCGACGTGCCGACTCTATCGAAAGCCTTTCAGATCCGCGGGTATTCCGGGCAGCGGGAGGCAGTGAGCGAGCAGATTCAGTGCTATCGGGCCTTCAGGCCATCGCGCCGTATGCGAGCTCCGATGACTGGGTGCTCGTCCACGATGCGGCGCGTCCCTGTATTTCGGTTTCTGTATTGCGACAGTTGATCGATCATACGGTCGAGAGTGGAGTGGGTACCGTACTTGCCCAAGCCTCCACCGATACATTGAAACGTGTGTCTTCGAGTATGAGGGTAAGTGAGTCGCTAGATCGCCGCGTTGTGTGGCGGGCACAAACACCTCAAATGTTCCGCTTGTCTGAGCTTGAGACAGCCTTGTCGTCTGCACTGAGCGAGCAGTTGCCGATAACGGATGAGTCGATGGCTATGGAGTTATCGGGCTTTCCTGTGTCTATTCTCGAGGGGCCCTCAACCAACATTAAAGTAACCCTACCTATCGATTTGGAGTTTGCAGAGATTATCTTGCGACGCATGGCAGAGGAGATCGACTCATGAGGATTGGTCATGGCTATGACGTGCACGCCTTTGGCGATGGTGATCACATCATGCTTTGCGGTGTTCGCATCACGCATCAAAATGGCTTGATGGCGCATTCGGACGGTGACGTAGCACTTCACGCGCTCACCGATGCCTTGTTGGGTGCCCTGGCACTCGGTGATATTGGGCACCATTTCCCCGATGATGATCCAACCTTCGAGGGCGCAGATAGTCGACAGCTGTTGAGGCAGGTGATGACGCTAGTTAAAGCGCGGGGTTTCGAATTGGGCAATGCTGACCTCACGATTATTGCGCAAGCACCTAAACTCGCCTCACACATTGCCGCCATGCGTCAGAATCTTTCCGACGATCTAGGCGGCGATATAGACCAAATCAATGTCAAAGCGACGACAACGGAAAAGCTGGGTTTCGTGGGACGAGAGGAGGGGATTGCAGTCCACGCGGTCGTGTTGCTAAAGGAGAGTCCACCCCAGTGACTGATCTTCGCGGCATCGGCATGACGTCGCAACGAACGCGACTGAGACTCATTGAGCGTTTGAAGGTACAGGGCATTGTCGACGAGCAGGTCCTCGAGGCAATGACAGAAACGCCTAGACACTTCTTCGTTGATGAAGCGTTGTCCCATAGAGCTTATGAAGACACCGCACTACCGATTGGGTTCAATCAAACCCTGAGTCAACCATACATCGTTGCGAGGATGACGGAGCTGGCTCTAAAGGCTGGCAGGCCCAAACGGGTATTGGAATTGGGTACGGGCTCCGGTTATCAAAGTGCCGTCTTGTCGAAGGTGGCGGATGAAATTTACTCGGTTGAGCGAATCAAGCCGTTGCTGGACAAGGCACGGGTGCGGCTTCGCAAACTCAAGGCGCGAAATGTACGTTGCAAGCATGGTGATGGCTTTGAGGGTTGGGAAGAGTTTGCGCCCTTCGATGTCATTCTGGGCGCCGCTGCACCTGAGACAGTACCCGAGAACTTACTCTCTCAGCTCGCGCCGGGCGGTCTATTGCTTCTGCCAGTGGGTGGCAATTCACAGAAGCTGGTAAAGATTCAGTTAACCGAGGAAGGGTTCGAAGAAACGATTATTGAAGATGTTTTCTTTGTTCCCATGCGGGAAGGGCTTCAACGATGAGACTCAGTCGAGATCATTGGCTGGGACTATATTTACGCGGAGTCGCGATGGGGGCGGCAGACCTTGTGCCTGGCGTCTCTGGCGGAACGATCGCTCTCATTACCGGTATCTACCATCGGTTTATTGCGGCCATTGCCAGTGTCGGAATCGACGCACTACGTATGGTTCTGTCAGGAAAGATCAAAGACGCATGGGCCCATGTCGATGGAAACTTTTTGGTTGCCGTAGGTGCGGGAATCTTGTCGTCTGTCGTCGCACTAGCCTCTCTACTTAACTGGTTACTTCTGAATTATCCGCTGCCGTTGTGGGCGCTGTTTTGTGGTTTGATTTTGGCGAGTGCGATACATCTCTTTTACACAAGTCGCATCGACTGGACAGGACGTGAGTACGCGCTATGGCTCACAGGTGCAGGCGTAGCTACGGTCATTGGTTTAATGCAGGCAACTCAGCTGCCCGTTGGCCCCGTCAGTGTTTTCTTCGCCGGTGCTATTGCCATATCTGCCATGCTACTGCCGGGCATTTCAGGTAGTTTTTTGTTGCTCATTATGGGGATGTACCAACCGGTGATCGGTGCGCTCGTCAATATTGATCTGACTACCATTGGGCTTTTCGCGATGGGCTGTCTCTGTGGGCTGCTAGTCTTTTCTCGGCTGCTAAAAGCGCTGCTGGTGCGTGCTCAGCGGGCCACCATGGCAATCCTTTATGGCTTCCTCTTGGGTTCAGTCATTATGTTGTGGCCTTGGCAGCAACCAATAGCATCGATAGTTGATCGGCACGGTGAAAACCGTGTCGTGCAGAGTGTGCCCGTGTTGCCTCAGACCTACGAGGAATTGGTAGGTGAGCCTATGCTTTGGGTCTGCCTTCTTGCGTTTAGTTTAGGTGCTGGACTCGTTTCAC
>Ga0181593_10004098_pt1 | contig 13274 bp, 14 predicted proteins | sample 071ome_19_FD_133756 | JGI IMG/M metagenome (GOLD analysis project Ga0181593, IMG submission 133756) | Coastal salt marsh microbial communities from the Groves Creek Marsh, Skidaway Island, Georgia - 071413AT metaG (megahit assembly) | ecosystem: Environmental > Aquatic > Marine > Intertidal...
TAAGGCAACGGGTTTTGATCCCGTCATTCGCAGGTTCGAGTCCTGCCACCTCAGCCAATTCTATCTCCTCCATCTTTGAAATCACTGCATCAAGGGGACGACTGTGTCTAAGTTGATGGTATTCACCGGTAATGCTAATCCGGAACTGGCTAAGCTCGTCGTCGAGCGTCTTGATCTCTCTATCGGTGAAGCCACCGTGGGCAAATTCAGTGATGGTGAGATAACCGTCGAAATTAACGAGAATGTCCGCGGCAAAGACGTTTTCATTCTCCAGCCTACCTGCGCACCGACAAACGATAACCTCATGGAAATACTGCTGATGGCCGACGGTCTGCGTCGCGCATCTGCCAGCCGTATTACTGCGGTGGTTCCTTATTTCGGTTACGCACGTCAGGATCGTCGCCCGCGTAGTGCCCGAGTGCCTATTTCTGCACGCGCTGTGGCAGACATGATGTCAGGCTCTGGCATTGACCGCGTTCTGACTGTTGACCTGCACGCTGACCAGATTCAGGGCTTCTTTGATATTCCGGTAGATAACGTATACGGCTCTCCGATTCTGCTGGACGATATGGAGCGCCAGAATTTCGAAGATCTGATTGTTGTATCTCCGGATATCGGTGGCGTAGTCCGCGCCCGCGCTATAGCCAAACAACTGAATGTCGATCTCGCGATCATTGATAAGCGTCGTCCGAAAGCCAACGTTTCAGAAGTGATGCACATCATTGGTGACGTCAAAGACCGCACCTGTGTTCTGGTCGATGATATGGTCGATACCGCCGGTACTCTGTGCCAGGCAGCCAAAGCCCTGAAGAAGTTCGGCGCGAAAAAGGTTGTCGCCTACTGTACACATCCTGTACTATCCGGCCCCGCGATTGAGCGCCTTGCAACTGCAGAGCTCGACGAGCTGGTAGTGACTGACACTATCCCTCTGTCTGAAGCCGCACGCGCTACCGGCAACATCCGTCAGCTGACCATTGCAGGGCTTCTGGCTGAGTCGATCCGTCGCGTAAACAACGAAGAATCCATCAGTGCGATGTTCCGTTAAGCCCAGCGTTTAACAGCAACGGACTGATTATCCGGCAACTTCAGAACATAAGGGAGTTGCCATAACGACCGCCGGCGTTGGTCGCAAACTCCGGCGGTTTTTACATCCTGAAATGAGGAAATCACTATGTCAGACTTCACTTTGTCTGCTGTAACTCGCGAAGATGCGGGGAAAGGTGCGAGCCGCCGCCTGCGCCGCGAGAATGGCGTACCAGCAATCATCTACGGCGGAAAAGCCGGTGGTAACGACCGTAAGCCAACGCCTGTTACTCTGAAGGCGAACGAGCTGAACAAACTTCTGGAATCAGAAGCGTTCTACAGCTCAATCATCACTCTGTCCGTTGACGGAAAAGACGAGTCAGTGATCCTGAAAGATCTGCAGCGCCACCCAGCGAAAAACCTGGTTTGGCACGCAGACTTCCTGCGTGTAAGCAAGTCATCGAAAATCACCACCACAGTTCCACTGCACTTCCTGAACGAAGATTCATGTAAGGGCGTTAAGCTGGGCGGCGGTAAGATCATGCACCAGATGACCACACTGGACATCATCTGTGCCGCTGGTGACCTGCCAGAGTACATCGAAATCGACATGGCCGACGTTGAAGTTGGCGGTGTAATTCACCTGTCTGACCTGAAGCTGCCAAAAGGCGTTGAGTCTCAGGCTCTGTCACACGGTGAAGAGCACGACACTTCTGTTGTTTCTGTTATCGAGCCTAAAGGCACGAAAGAAGACGAAGCAGAAGATGCTGAAGCAGAGGGTGGCGACGAGTAATCGCCCCTTCAAGAAAAAAGCGGGGCTTGTCCCCGCTTTTTTATTGTCTGTTATTTTCAGAACGCGTCTGTTCAAGTCAGTTCTGAACCGTACAGGATGTTTGTATGGCTGATCCCATCCGTCTTATCGTTGGCCTCGGCAACCCCGGCGCCGAGTACGAAAACACCCGTCATAATGCTGGCTTCTGGCTGGTCGAGCGCCTCGCCCGTCAGGAAGGCATCACCTTGTCCCCCGATAAAAAGTTCTTCGGCCTGTCCGGTAAAGGGCGTATTGGTGGTCAGGAGTGTTATCTGCTGATGCCGACGACATTCATGAACCGCAGTGGTCAGGCGGTGGCTGCATTGGCGAATTTCTACAAAATTAAAACCAGCGAAATGCTGGTTGTTCATGACGAACTGGATATGCAACCGGGTATCGCCAGATTTAAAACGGGCGGAGGCCACGGAGGACAGAATGGACTTCGGGATATCATCGCCCGTATGGCAAACCAGAAAGACTTCCATCGCCTGCGCGTTGGCATTGGCCACCCCGGAGACAAGAGCCTGGTGACAGGTCATGTGCTGGGGCGGGCGAGTAAAGCAGAGCAACAGGCGATTGATGCTGCGATCGACGAGGCGCTGCGCGTACTCCCCGACGCCATCAGTGGTGATCTGCCTAAAGCCATGAATCGACTTCACAGCTTTAAAGGGTAAAATACCCGACTTAATTTTACTTGAACTGAACTTCAGGACTTTACCATGGGCTTTAAATGCGGAATCGTTGGTCTGCCCAACGTTGGCAAATCAACACTCTTCAACGCACTGACAAAATCAGGCATTGCGGCAGAAAACTTCCCGTTCTGCACCATTGAGCCGAATACCGGCATGGTGGCGATGCCAGATCCGCGTCTGGACGCGCTCGCTGAGATCGTCAGCCCTGAAAAAGTCATTCCAACATCAATGGAGTTCGTGGACATCGCGGGTCTGGTTGCTGGCGCGTCTAAAGGCGAAGGCCTGGGCAACCAATTTCTGGCCAACATCCGTGAAACCGATGCTATTGCTCACGTTGTCCGCTGCTTTGAAGACGATAACGTCATTCATGTCGCCAATAAGGTTGATCCGGCCGCTGACGTAGACATCATCAACACGGAACTGGTTCTGGCTGACCTCGACTCCTGTGAAAAGCAGCTGCAGCGCGTCACACGCACAGCCAAGGGTGGCGACAAAGATGCCATCGCACAGAAAGCACTGCTGGAAAAACTTATCCCGCATTTCGAAGAAGGCAAAACCGCCCGGATGCTGGACATGGACGATGATGAGCTTCGCACTGCCCGTCAGTTCCACCTGCTGACCACCAAGCCTACCATGTATATTGCTAACGTCTCTGAAGAAGGCTTTGAGGATAACCCTTACCTCGACAAAGTCCGTGAGATCGCAGAATCAGAGGGTGCCTCAGTGGTGGTGGTCTGTAACAAGATTGAAGCCGAGATTTCTGAACTCGAAGATGATGAAAAAATGGACTTCCTCGAAATGATGGGTATGGAAGAACCCGGACTGGACCGTGTTATCCGCGCCGGTTATGAACTGCTTGGTCTGCAGACCTACTTTACCGCCGGGGTGAAAGAAGTCCGCGCCTGGACCATTAAAGTAGGCGCTACCGCACCGCGTGCTGCTGCCGCCATCCATACCGATTTTGAGCGGGGCTTTATCCGCGCTGAAGTCATTGGGTATGACGACTTCATTCAATACAAAGGCGAGAACGGTGCGAAAGAAGCCGGTAAGTGGCGCCTCGAAGGTAAAGAATACATCGTCAAAGATGGCGACGTTATTCACTTCCGCTTTAACGTCTGATCGCAAATCAACGATCCAGCTCATAAGCGTACCAGTGCTTTGCTATGAAGGGCGGGCACTGGGTTTAAATCTTAAAACTGGAACAATCAATTCATTTCAAGCAGCTCTTATCTCACCAGAGAAACAACTATACTGAGTCACTTCTCTGTCGCTTTACCTCCAGGTGAGTTATGCCCCCTCCCGCACTGCGTCTGCCACTCCCCCTTCTTCTGGCCATGCTGACCGCGATAGCTCCGTTGGCCATCGACATGTATCTGCCTGCTATGGCCAGCATGGCCAGCTCTCTGAGCAGTGATATTCATCATGTCGAACTCTCTGTCAGTACATTTTTACTGGGATTTGCGCTGGGACAGATTACCGGAGGCCCTTTGTCCGACCGCGTAGGTCGTCGTCCGGTAATATTCATCGGTCTGATTCTTTTCGGAGCCGCGAGCGCTATCCTGACTCAGGTTGAATCACTGGACGGGCTACTTTTACTGCGGGCTCTGCAGGCAATTGGTGGAGGGCTGGCAGTCGTCAATTCGACCGCGATTGTCCGCGATAACTACGATGGCGCTGATATTGCGAAAGTACTCTCAATGGTGGCGATCATCATGATGGCTGCTCCCTTGCTCGCTCCCCTGCTCGGTTCTTTGGTACTCACCCTGAGTGGCTGGAGAACCATATTTGGCATTCTGAGCACATATGCGGCCGTTCTGATTATTCTGCTTCTCTGGCAACTTCCCGAGTCGAACCCCCCTCACCTTCGGGTAAAACGATCACCACTGGAAGGCTACAGAAAAGTACTCAGCCACCGTAGCGCCCGTCGTTATATCCTGATGCTGGCCAGTGCATTCAGCGGTATGTTCGTATTTATTACAGCATCCCCTTATCTGTACCTCGAACACTTTGAACAGACTGAGACCACGTTCCCGCTACTCTTTGGCGCTAACGTCGCCGTCATTATGGTAATGAACCGGCTGAATATCCGCTTATTAAAGAGCTTCAGCCCCCTGCGCCTGATGACTGTCGGGGTCGTCATACAGTTTTGTGCTGCGTTGACCCTTCTCTTGCTGAGCCTGTCCCCGTGGTTTGTGCTGCCGTTCGTATTACCACTACTTATGGTCTACGTCGGTTCACTCGGGCTGATCACCGCAAATACTATGGCGACAGTCATGCATCACTTTAAAGAGGTTGCCGGATCAGCGACTGCACTGATGGGAGTGATTCAGTTCAGCGGCGGTGCACTGGCAGGACTGTTGTGGGGCAAACTGCACGACCACACGCCAGTACCGATGATGGAAGTCTCGCTACTGACGGCTTCTCTTGCACTATTCTTTCTCTGGTACGCGCGGCGTGCCGACAACCAGGAGTTGCACTCCGTCAGCAAGCGTCTGGCAACAGACTGATGCATGAGTGCAACAATGAATACTTGAGTAATTCGCTCGGGAGTATCAGAATGAACGTTCATTCCGTTTTATGAAGACTATGGACAAGCGCCAGCTGATTATCGAAGCCACCTGTGATCTGATCGCGGTGAACGGCCTCCAGGCCACACCCATTTCATTAGTAGCTCGTCAGGCTTGCTGTGGTGCAGGAACTATTTATCGCTACTTCGAGACAAAAGAAGAGCTGATAGAGGCCGTTTACCTCAGTCTTATGTCGAGGTTTACAAGGGCCTGCCTCAAAGGACTGGACGAAAGCGCTGGCGTACGGGAACAGCTCAATTCAATCTGGCTGAACCTGTACCACTACATGCGGGAAGAACCGAAGGACGCCCTCCTTCTGGATCAACTCAGCGTAGCACCAGCGATCAGTGCAGAACTCCAGAGTGTCGGTAAGAAGGAATTGATTGAGCGCATTCACCCGTTGTTTGCCCGAGGGCGAAACGAGGGATTGATACGGGATATCCCGGACGATGTACTCGGGGTATTTGTTTATGGCGGTATTTCTACCCTACTCAGGGGCGAACGTAATACACCAGGACAATGCGCAGGCGAAGCTACACACGAAGTGACCGATGAGATGCTTCTCAGTATTTGCTGGGGAGCCATAGGAAAACACGACTGACTGTCAGGAGAACACCATGGCGACTGCACTACTCTCAACCGAAGAACAGGCAAGTACAACTACGTCAGCGGCTAACGAAGTGTTGCGTCCAAGCTCCACCAACACCCCACGGACGGACTTTTACGATCTGATTGGCAACATGGCTCTTAAGAACCGCCGTCAGCGCTCTGGCAATCAAACGCCGTCTGAATAAGCCGACGTTCGATTCAGAAGTTAAACGGGTACTGCACTGAATCCTCAGTGCAGTACTGCGTCCTCACCGCTGTCACTTTCAGCGAAGGCGGGAGGCAGTGCACAACTGCGATTCACCACGAATACACTGTGCTCAGGCACGATAGAAACGCCATCAACCTCAATGTCTTCGAGCAGAATGCAGGTCAGATCTATCGAATCCATACCCACAATGATCGCCATCGGGCAACCGTGATGGGTATGTAACGCAACGAGATCGCCAATTTCCACTTCTTCACGAACGGTATTGATATCGCCTGCAACAAGGTCGTCACTCGGCCACGGCGTCTTAAATCTTGCCAGCGCCACCAGCTGAACGATCCCCTGCACGACACCATCATTGATATCGAGAACCATACTGTCATCAGTTTCTTCGGCATGATCTCCGGATACCCGATCAAGCAGGCTGAGGAAAAGGTCGGAATCTTCTTCGGTCCAGCGTACGTCTACGGCCTGACTGCCGGAGCGACGGGAGCAGAAACTTACCTCGGTCGGAACAAGCGTGGCTGGCTCACCTTCGGCTGCAGGCATCAGCAGACTCACTGCATCAAAGCCCGAGTTATCGTTATTCTGGATACGCCAGTAGAGCGGTTGCATTTCTGCGTTCATAAGGTCAACTCCTTATTCACCTGAATCGGGTTAAGCCTGTGAAAGGCAATCTGATCCTGGGTCCCCCTGTTCTGCAACAACGTGATTAATGTATAGCAATCGCGGAGAGGCTCCACAAGCCCCCTTTACGGTAAAGCGGCATTCGATCACACACAAAAACGTCAAAGCGGTCATAAACTCAGAAGGGATATTCCGACGTATGAAACGTCCGTTATGGGGCCACAGGCGCCAATAACGCCAAGCTTTAACCTCATGATAAACTGCGGGCGATTTGCCAGTTTTCAAGCCAGCACGAGTCAGTTCAGACACAAGAGAGGTAGTTTATGATCCGGGTTTCAGTTTTCAGCGCAGCGCTGGCCATCAGTCTGATCAGTGGGTGTGCATCGACCCCTGAGGGGCTCGATGCCATCCAGGATCGTGCCAGCCGTGAAGCCGTCAGTACCGCACGTTCGGGTGCCACGCTGATTAACGAAGCTGAACGTCTCGCCAACGACGCGCAGGCTCAGGAAACCTACCGGTTCGCGCCAGCCATGACCCTGTCCGCAGCCGATAGCCTGGAAGATGCCCGTACTGCGCAGAAAAAAGGTCGCGCTGACGACGAAGTCCGCGAGTATGCACTCACCGCAGCCGCCACCTACCGTAAGGCGCTGGATCATACTCTGCTCGCCAGAGAGACTCTGGCTCCCTCTCTGGCTCACCTGGAAGTATTGAACCGTATCAACAGCGATGAATACTATCCGAGCGAATACCGGACCATAGAAGGTGATCTCGGCGATATCATTGAGACGCTGGAACGCACCGGCGCCCCGGCCAGCACCAATCAGACCCAACGCCAGCTGCTGCTGGATATGCACGAGCTGGAGGTGAGAACCGTAGGCTTTGTCGAACTGCAGCAGACCCGCAACCGCATCACTGCTATGCGCGATGCCGGTGCACCGAAACTGATTCCAGACAGCTTCAGCACAGCAACCCTTGCGCTTGCCTCCGCCGAAGACCTGATCAGTAAAACCCCACGGGCAACCGCGGAGATCGCCTCTCAACGCGCAGCAGCCATCACAGCGACAGACCATGCTCAGGTGATTCTGTCGATGGTGAACGAGATTCTCAGTGTCGATAAAGACAACGCAGAAGCGCTGGTTCTTCGTATTGAGCGTTGGCTTTACAACATCGCCGTCGCTCTGAAATACCCGGATATACGTCATCTGCCGATGGACGAGCAGTCCCGCCAGTTGTCCGAAGAGATCGAAGACGTTATTCAGCGTTGAAAGCGGCGGATTCTTCCATCGGCCTCTGGCGAATAAGTGACCAGAGGCTGTATACTAGCGCCCCTTTTTCAAACGGCCAGACGCAGCAGTATGACTGAACAGGTGAAAAAACTTTACATCAAAACCCACGGTTGCCAGATGAACGAATACGACTCATCACGTATGGCCGATATGCTGGGTGAAAGCCATAAAATGGTTGTGACCAACAACCCTGAAGAGGCTGATGTCATCCTGCTGAATACCTGCTCCATCCGCGAAAAAGCGCAGGAGAAAGTATTTCACGAGCTGGGCCGCTGGAAGCAGCTGAAAACCACCAATCCGGACCTCAAAATCGGCGTGGGAGGGTGTGTCGCATCGCAGGAAGGCGACGCCATTATGAAGCGCGCCCCATTCGTTGACATGGTCTTCGGGCCGCAGACACTGCATCGCTTGCCAGAAATGGTCAACAAAGCGCGGGATTCGATTCAGGTGGTCGATGTTACCTTCCCGGAAATAGAAAAGTTCGATCATTTACCTGCGCCAAAATCCGAGGGTAGCTCTGCGTTCGTCTCGGTGATGGAAGGCTGCTCCAAATACTGTACCTTCTGTGTTGTGCCCTATACCCGTGGCGAAGAAGTCAGCCGTCCTATCGCCGATGTATTGAAAGAGTGCGCGACACTGGCAGCCCAGGGCGTGCGTGAGATCAACCTGCTGGGGCAGAACGTGAATGCCTATCAGGGAGACACCGGTGATGGCGACTACGCCGATCTGGCAGAACTGATTACTCAGGTCGCTGAGATCGAAGGCATTGACAGAATCCGCTTCACGACCTCGCATCCGGTAGAATTCAGTGACAGTCTGATTGACGTATACGCAGAAGTGCCTGAGCTGGTCAGCCACGTTCATCTGCCGGTTCAGAGCGGCTCAAACCGCATTCTGGCGGCCATGAAGCGCGGCCATGAAATTGATCTCTACATTGACAAAATCCGCCGCCTGCGTGAAATACGCCCGGACATTTCGATCTCTTCTGACTTTATTATCGGCTTCCCCGGTGAAACCGAAGAAGACTTTATGGATACCATGAAGCTGATCGACGAAATTGGCTTCGATACCTCATTCAGCTTTGTATACAGTGCCCGTCCCGGAACACCTGCAGCGCAGCTTGAGGATGACACACCAGAGTCCTTGAAAAAGCAGCGCCTGAAAATTCTGCAGGATCGTATCGTTCAGAATGCCCAGTTGATCAGCCGCCGAATGGTGGGTCGCGAAGAAGTTATACTGGTGACTGGCGTGTCCAAGAAAGATCCTGGTGAACTCTCGGGCCGCACCGAGAACAACCGGGTGGTAAACTTTAAGTGTGACGATCACTCCCTTATCGGGAAATTCGTCCGGGTACAGATTGAAGATGCTTACCCGAACAGCCTGCGAGGCATCATGCTTGATGCATCACAGGCCTACTGATCACCAACATCATCGAGGTCAATTTGTCCGACGAGCAGCAAAGTAACAGCACGACTCCTGAACCGGCCGCCCAGCAGCACGCCGTCAGTTTCTCACTGGAGCCGGACGATGCCAGTCGTCTTGCTAACCTCTGCGGTCATCTGGACGGCCATATCAAACAGATTGCGGACCACTACGACCTGGACATATTCAATCGTGGCAGCCGCTTTCAGATTGAAGGCAAAGTCGGCCCGGCAAAGCGCGCCGCCGACCTGATACAGCGTCTTTACAAAGAAACAGGAAAAGGCACTGAGATCAGCCCGGATCTGATCCACCTCTTCCTGCAGGAAGACAGCGCCCGCCCCTCACAGCGGGGCAAGCGTACCTACGATGCCGATAATGGCATCATCAAAACCCCACTGGCCGTGATTAAACCGCGCGGTGACAATCAGCTGGAATACCTGGCCCAGGTACGTAAATACGACATCAATTTTGGTATTGGCCCCGCCGGTACCGGGAAAACCTTCCTCGCCGTAGCGGCTGCCGTCGAAGCACTGATGCGCGATGACGTGAAGCGCATTCTGCTGGTCAGACCAGCGGTTGAAGCGGGTGAAAAACTGGGCTTCCTGCCCGGTGACCTCGCACAGAAAATCGACCCATACCTGCGTCCACTCTATGATGCGCTATACGAGATGCTTGGCTTTGAAGCGGTTACTAAAATGATCGAGCGGAATCAGATCGAAATCGCACCACTGGCCTACATGCGCGGGCGTACTCTGAGTCATTCGTTCGTCATTCTTGATGAAAGCCAGAACACGACCAAAGAGCAGATGAAAATGTTCCTGACCCGCGTTGGTTTCGGCTCCAAAGCGGTGATCACCGGTGATATCACACAGGTGGATCTCCCGCGGGGGGTATATTCAGGCCTGAAGCATGGTCTCGAGGTACTCGATGGCGTTGAAGGCATTGGCATGACCCGCTTCAGTAACCGCGACGTTGTTCGCCACCCGCTGGTACAGCGTATCGTTGATGCCTACGACAAGTTCGACGAAAAAGAAGACGCCCGTATCGCGCGAGAAAAAGCAGAGGCAAAAGCCCAGGCCGCGGCAGCTCAGGCAAACGCCCAGAACAGTGATCAGGGCGAATGAATCTGTTCCTCGACGTGCAGTTCGCTGACGAAATTGCTGACGTAACGACGTTGCCAACAGAAGCGCAGCTGACACTCTGGGCCACCACTGCGTTGCAGGGGCGGACCGGATTTTCTGAGCCAGAACTGACGATCCGCCTGACCGACGACGAAGAAAGTCAGGCACTCAACAGCGAATACCGTGGCAAAGACAAGCCGACCAATGTGCTCTCCTTTCCGTTTGACGCGCCACCAGAGGTACCGCTCGAACTGCTTGGCGACCTCGTTATCTGTGTCGGCGTCGTTGAACGTGAAGCCGTAGAACAAGGTAAGACCGCAGAGGCCCATTGGGCCCACATGGTTATTCATGGCTGCTTGCATTTACTGGGGTACGACCATATAAAGGACGACGAAGCCGAAGAAATGGAAGCGCTGGAGCGTGACCTTCTGGCTTCACTGGGGTATTCGGACCCATATCAGGAGCCGACTGAAAGCACAGACCCCAACGACACAAACCCGACCCAAGAGATATCATGAGCGAAGACCGATCGGGCCAACCCCGAAGTTGGCTGGAAAAGATTAGTGATCTATTCACGGACGAACCACGCACCCGTCAGGATCTGAAAGACATCGTACGCGCTGCCGCTGAGCGCAGTATTGTCGATACCGAAACGCTCACCATTATCGAAGGTGCCCTGCAGGTTTCCGATATGCAGGTGCGTGACATCATGATTCCCCGCTCGCAGATGACCTCCATCCAGGAAGACGAACACCTGAAAGAGTTTCTGCCGCGTATTATCGACTCCGCTCACTCACGCTTCCCGGTCATTGCTGAAAATCCGAATGAAGTCAGCGGCATCCTGCTAGCGAAAGACCTGCTGCCCCTGCTTATGAAAGACAGCTCTGACGACTTCCGCGTGCGCGATATCCTTCGTCCGGCCATTTTTGTGCCAGAGAGTAAACGCCTTAACGTCCTGTTGCGCGAATTTCGCTCTAACAGGAATCACATGGCCATCGTTGTCGATGAGTTCGGTGGTGTCGCAGGCCTTGTGACCATTGAAGATGTTCTCGAACAGATTGTGGGAGACATCGAAGACGAGCACGACTTTGATGACGAAGAGCACAATATCAAAGAAGTGGACCCCGGTGTTTTTACGGTGAAAGCATTAACACCACTGAGCGACTTCAACGAGACAATGAACGCCAAACTGCTTAACGCCGATTTCGACACGATTGGCGGCATCGTCACACATCATTTCGGCCGCGTACCAGAGTGTAATGAAAGCATACGCATTGATGGCATGAAATTCAGAGTCATCAACGGCACCAGCCGTCAGATCAACCTTCTCGAAGTCCACATCGACGACTGAGCAAACCAGAGTCCCTTTATGTTTACACGCGCTGCCCTGCCATCATGGACCGCACTGTTGGGAGGCGCGCTGTTTCCTTTCGCTCTTGCTCCCTATTTTCTCTGGCCTCTGGGGCTGGTGAGCCTGGGAGCACTGTTCTTCGCCCTACAGTGCAGTGATACCAGTAAAATTGCCTTTAAACGTGCATGGCTGTTTGGTTTTGGTCAGTTCGGACTTGGCGTGTCCTGGATTTATGTCAGCATGCACGACCATGGAGGCACCCCTGCATGGCTGGCCGTGCCCGCTGTGGCCCTGTTTGCAGGGTTTCTCGCGCTGATACCCGGCTTATGGTTTATGCTTCGCCAGAGACTCAGTGGGCAACAGCTGGCGGTATTCAGTTTTGCCGCATACTGGTTGCTGCAGGAATGGTTCCGCAGCTGGTTTCTGACCGGTTTTCCGTGGTTGTATGCGGGCGATGCACACCTATTCACCTGGCTATCAGGCTGGGCTCCCGTTTCAGGTGCTTACGCTATCTCCTTCATTCTGGCTCTGACTGCGGCATCCTTAGTCATCGTTGCTCAGACACGGCAATGGGTATATCTGATGCCACTGCTGTTCTGGCCCGCAGGTAATGCGTTACAGCAGGTCCAATGGACACACGTAACTGGCACAATGACGGTCGGTGTCGTACAGGGAAACGTTGATCAGGACAGGAAGTGGCTGAACGAAGAAATTTTCCCAACCATCGATCGTTATCAGGCAGACACCCGCCCGTTGTTAGGCAACGACCTGATACTCTGGCCTGAAACGGCCGTCACACTGCTTTATCAGCGCTATCGCCCCTACATGGACCTCTTCGCTGAAGAGCTGCGGGAGAACAACAGCACCGTCATTACCGGTATTCCCTTCCGCTGGCCGCGCGGCTCTGAACTTGAAGGGCAATATCACAACACCATCGTTGCCTTTGGTGAGGGCGAAGGGATTTATCACAAGCAGCGACTGGTGCCTTTTGGTGAATACATACCGCTTGAACAAGCGATTCGTGGTCTGATTCCTTTCTTCGACTTACCCATGTCCAGCTTCCGCGCCGGAGAAGACGACCAGGCGTTGTTAAAAGTGACTGTCCATGACGATGAAAGTACAGAGCTTGCGTTAATAGCTCCCTACATCTGTTATGAAATTGCCTATCCTGATCTCGTTATAGATACCGCAAAAAATGCTGACCTGCTGGTGACCATCAGCAATGACGCCTGGTTTGGTGACTCATTAGGGCCAAAGCAACATATGGCATTAGCACAGATGCGGGCGCTTGAAACCGGCCGCTGGCTACTGCGCTCGACCAACACGGGTATCTCAGCACTCGTCAATCATAAAGGTGAAGTCATCGACCGCATTCCAGTGAGTGAACGCACCAGTTTCAGTTCCGTGGCTGAACGCCGCACAGGCGAAACCCTGTATATGAAAATCGGCGTACTGCCACTACTGTGCTTTGCATTCACCCTGATTGCACTTGCAACGCTTATTCAAAGGAAAGGTCGTGGCGAAACTGCTCTTTAAACTCAACGGTGTTACCGAAGAAGA
>Ga0181593_10004102_pt1 | contig 13268 bp, 14 predicted proteins | sample 071ome_19_FD_133756 | JGI IMG/M metagenome (GOLD analysis project Ga0181593, IMG submission 133756) | Coastal salt marsh microbial communities from the Groves Creek Marsh, Skidaway Island, Georgia - 071413AT metaG (megahit assembly) | ecosystem: Environmental > Aquatic > Marine > Intertidal...
CGCCATACACCTCATGATCGCGCTCGCGATGGTGCTGGTCATTCTGCTTCAGCGCAGCGAGGGCGGCGGGCTCGGCATCGGTGGCGGCGGCGGTGGCGGTGGCTTCATGTCGGCGCGCGGCACAGCCAATCTGTTGACCCGAGCCACCGCGATTCTGGCTGCTTGCTTCTTCGTGACCAGCCTGAGTCTGGCGATTATCGCCGATTCGGGGCGCCGCGGCTCGATCGCGGACGAGATCCGCATCGATGGCGCGCCGCAAGCGCCGACCGCGCCGGCGGCGCCAGTCTCTCAGTAAATAAATCAAAGGCTTAGAGTGCCGTACGATTCACGTACAGGGCGTGAGTTCGGGTGAATCGCCGCGTTTTTAGCGGTGTCCCGATCCGTTCTTTTCGGATATAAAACACGTCCATGTCTCGCTTTATCTTCATCACCGGCGGCGTGGTCTCCTCACTAGGCAAGGGCTTGGCCTCGGCGGCGCTCGGCGCGCTCCTGCAAGCCCGTGGATATAAGGTCCGGCTGCGCAAGCTCGACCCGTATCTGAATGTCGATCCCGGAACCATGAGCCCCTTCCAGCACGGCGAAGTCTACGTGACCGATGACGGCGCGGAGACGGATCTGGATCTGGGGCATTACGAACGCTTTACCGGCGTGCCGGCGCGGCGCAGCGACAGCGTAAGCACGGGCCAGATCTATATGGACGTGCTGACCCGCGAGCGACGCGGCGAATATCTGGGTGCGACGATCCAGGTAATCCCTCATGTCACCGACGCCATCAAGGCGTTCATTCTGGGCGACGTCGAGGACGAGGACTTCGTGCTTTGCGAGATCGGTGGCACGGTCGGCGATATCGAGAGCCTGCCGTTCCTGGAGGCGATCCGACAACTCGGGAATGAGCTTGGTCGCGAGCGTACCCTGTTCGTGCACCTGACCCTGGTGCCCTACATCAGATCCGCCGGCGAGTTGAAGACCAAGCCGACCCAGCATTCGGTCAAGGAATTGCAAAGCGTGGGTATCCAGCCGGATATCCTGCTCTGCCGGGCGGATATGGACATCCCAGCCGACCAGCGGCGCAAGATCGGGCTGTTCTGTAACATCCGCCAGGAAGCGGTGATCGCGGCGCTGGACGTTCCCTCGATCTACGATGTCCCGCTGAGCTATCACGCCGAGGGGTTCGATGACGAGGTTTGCCGGCATTTTGGTCTGCTCGGCGACGCGGACGACCTGGATCTCTCGGTTTGGCAAAACATCTCTCGAACCGTCGCCCAGCCCGAGGGGACGGTGAAGATCGCGATCGTCGGCAAGTACACCAGCCTGCTTGATTCCTACAAATCCCTCGCCGAGGCGCTGACCCATGGCGGGATCGCCAACGGGGTGAAGGTGGAGCTCGACTGGATTGATTCCGAGATCTTCGAGAGCGAGGACACGGTCCATCATCTCGACGGCGTGCATGGGATCCTGGTGCCGGGCGGGTTCGGTGAAAGAGGGGCCGAGGGTAAGATCTCCGCCGTTACCTTCGCACGCGAACGCCAAGTACCGTATTTCGGGATATGCTTCGGCATGCAGATGGCGGTTATCGAGGCGGCGCGAAACCTGAGCGGGATCGAGGGCGCCGGCTCCACCGAGTTCGGGCCCTGCGAGGAGCCGGTGGTCGGTCTGCTGACGGAATGGATGCGCGGCAATGTCCGCGAGGAGCGCGGCGCCGACACCGATCTCGGCGGTACCATGCGACTTGGCGCCTATGATTGCGATCTTCTGGAAAACTCCCGCGTGCGAGAAATCTACGGCGCCGCCCAGATCAGTGAGCGCCATCGCCACCGCTATGAGGTGAACAATACCTATCAGCCGCGGCTGGAGGCGGCGGGGCTCAGATTTTCGGGGCTTTCGCCGGACAAGAACCTGCCGGAGATCGTCGAGATCCCCGCGCATCCCTGGTTCGTCGGCGTTCAGTTTCACCCGGAGTTGAAGTCCAAGCCGTTTGATCCGCATCCGCTCTTTACCAGTTTCATAGCCGCCGCCGTCGATCAGTCGAGGCTGGTCTGATGAGTGTCGCCGCGCCCTGGCGGGTGAAGATCGGCGCGCTGGAAATCGCCAATGATCTTCCGTTCGTCCTGTTGGCCGGGCCGTGCCAGCTGGAGAGCCGGGAGCACGCGTTCGAGATGGCCGACGCGCTGACCGGCATTTGCGGCGAGCTGGGCATTGGTCTGATCTACAAGACGTCCTTCGACAAGGCGAACCGTAGCAGTCTCTCGGGCAAGCGCGGGATCGGCATGGACAAGGGCCTGCCGATCATGGCCGAGCTTCGAGAGCGGTTCGGCTGTCCGGTGGTGACCGATGTGCACGAGCCCTGGCAATGCGCGCCGACGGCGGACGCGGTCGATGTGCTGCAAATCCCCGCTTACCTCTGTCGTCAGACCGATCTGGTGGTCGCGGCCGGCGAAACCGGCAAGGCGGTGAACGTCAAGAAGGGGCAGTTCCTAGCGCCCTGGGACATGAAGAACGTCGCCGCCAAGGTCGAGGCCACGGGAAATCGTAACATCCTGCTGACCGAGCGTGGGACCAGTTTCGGATACAACACCCTGGTCTCCGACATGCGCGGACTGCCGGAGATGGCCAGGACGGGATATCCGGTGGTTTTCGACGCGACCCATTCGGTGCAACAGCCCGGCGGCCTCGGTGGCTCCAGCGGCGGTGATCGGACCATGGTGCCGGTTCTGGCGCGGGCCGCGCTCGCGGTCGGCGTCGCGGCGGTGTTTCTGGAGACCCACGAGGACCCGGATAACGCCCCGAGCGACGGTCCCAACATGGTGCATCTGAAGGATATGCCCGCGCTGCTGAAAACATTGAAGGCATTCGACGCGCTGGCGAAGGCGAATCCGGTCTGGAGCGTCGACGCGGCGGGCTGATACACTACCCGTCTGTGCTGGGGGAGTGGCGCGGTGCCGGAAATTCTCAACTGTTTCCCGCTTACGGTGTTCAAGGACGGGCTAGGCCTTGAGCGGGACTATCGCCACAAACTTGGCGATTTCATCACCCAGAGCTATCGCGACGGCGTGAAAACGGGACAATCGAACCGGGCCGCCTGGACCGGCGATAAGAACGGCTGGGAGTTTCTGCACGAGGAGGCGGTCTTCGCCGCCTTTTTCAAGGCCGTGCACAATAGCCTGCGGGCATATCTCGACATGCTGTCGGTGAACGGCGAGAGGGTCGCCCTGCACTACACCCGATCCTGGGGGACCGTCAGTGAGCGGGGCCAGAGCATTCGGCGGCACCGACACAATCAGTCGCATATCTCGGTCGTGTATTATCCGGTCAAGGACGCGAATACCGGGAACCTGATTTTCCACATGCCCGACCCTCTGAACGAGCTTTCACCGGGTTTGTTCGAGCCACACGCCGTCAATCAGGGGCTGCTGAAGGCCTCGACGCCGCTGAACAGCGAGATGGTGGATCTACCGGTGGCCGAGGACGATATCGTGATTTTCCCGTCCAAGACCTATCACGGCACCGAGCCCAACAATACCGACGGTCGGCGGATCTCCATCGCGATCGACGTGGTCATGACGCTGAGCGATTCGACGGGGGTGGAGTACCTGTTGCCGCCGGTCGGACGTTGGCGGGAGGCTGGCGGGGATTGAATCTCGATCGATCTCGAAAGGTTAAACCGGTTCTCCGTTCTTTCGCGTGAAGGCGTATCCGGTGCCGGTGTAACTGCCGACGAGATCGACATCGGGATAGCTGCAAGTGTCGCCGGGCGTGCGGTCCCCGACTTCAAGATAAACCACGTCCTCGTCGGTATTGTTGGCGAGCATGTGGCCGTTGCTCTCGCCCGCGGCGAAACCGGCGCATTGCCCGGGGCCGATCGTCGTTTCGCCCGCGTCGGTGACCAGGGTCGCGGTGCCGGATAGGACATAGATGAACTCGTCCTGCTTGCTGTGCCAATGACGGAGGGACGAGCCGCTTCGGGGTTTGAGGGTGACCAGATTGACGCCGAAATTGGCGAGGCCGGCATGATTGCCGAGCCGGCGCTTGTGACGCTCCTCGCAAATCTCCTTCAGCGCGCCGGGATAGGATGCCCCGGTGACGGCCTCGACATCCGAAGGCGAGAAGACGACGGCGTTGTTGGCGTTTGACATAATTGAAAACTCCCAGGGACGGTCATGGCGCCGATGATCGCATTCATGGAGAGGCTGTCAATCTCCGGGGCGGTGTTCAGTCGACGCGGTTCTTGATTGCCGAAACGGGCCTCGGACGCTATTCCTCCGCCACAATTCATTCCGCCACTTCGGAGCCGCGTCATGAGCGCCATTCTCGATATCCACGCCCGCGAAATCATCGATAGCCGGGGTAACCCGACGGTCGAGGTGGATGTGCATCTCGATAGCGGCGTCATGGGCCGCGCCGCGGTGCCCTCCGGGGCATCCACGGGAGCCTACGAGGCGCTTGAACTGAGGGACGGCGACAAGTTCCGCTATGGCGGCAAGGGCGTCACCCAGGCCGTGGACGCGATCAACGGCGAGATCTTCGACGCGCTTTCCGGGCGCGACGCGAGCGAGCAGATCGCCATCGACGCGGCCATGCTCGACCTGGACGGGACCGAGAACAAGGCCAGACTGGGCGCCAACGCGACCTTGGGCGTGAGCCTCGCGGTGGCCAAGGCGGCGGCGGCGCATCTGGAGGTACCGCTTTATCGCTATATCGGCGGCGCCTTTGCCCATGTCCTGCCGACGCCGATGATGAACATCATCAATGGCGGCGCGCATGCCGACAACCCGATCGATTTTCAGGAGTTCATGATCATGCCGGTTTCCTCCGAGACCGTCGCCGACGCGGTCAGGACGGGTTCCGAGATCTTCCACGCGCTTCGCGCGGCGCTCAAGGATGCCGGGCATAACACCAATGTCGGCGACGAGGGCGGCTTCGCGCCGAACCTTTCGAATGCCGACGAGGCGCTGGGCTTCGTGATGAAGGCGATCGAGGCGGCGGGCTACCGGCCCGGCGAGGATGTGGCGATCGCGCTCGATCCGGCTTCCACCGAGTTTTTCAAGGACGGCCAGTATGTTCTCGCGGGCGAGGGGCGTACCCTCGACTCGGACGGCATGATCAAGCTCTATGCCGATCTTTGCGCGCGCTATCCGATCGTCTCGATTGAGGACGCGCTGGCCGAGGACGATTGGGACGGCTTCACGGCGCTCACCAGGGAGATCGGCGACAAGGTGCAAATCGTCGGCGATGATCTGTTCGTCACGAACCCCAGCCGCCTGCGCGAGGGGATCGCCAAGGGCGCGGCGAATTCCGTATTGGTCAAGGTCAACCAGATCGGCACCCTGACCGAGACCCTGGAGTGCATTTCCACCGCCCATCGCGCGGGCTATTCCACGGTGATCTCGCATCGTTCCGGCGAGGCAGAGGACGCCACCATCGCCGATCTGGCGGTGGCGGTGAACGCGGGACAGATCAAGACCGGCTCGCTTTCACGCTCGGACCGGACGGCGAAGTATAACCAACTGATCCGAATCGAACAGGAGCTCGGCCCCGCGGCGGCCTATGCGGGGCGGAGCACGCTTCGCGGCTGATCCTTCCACGTGACCCGCCGAATCGGTGGCGCTATCACCTTGGATTCGTGTTTCTTTCTTGTTGACCCTCCGATTCGCTAGTGATTCAATCCGGCGAATCGGAGACATCCATGGCCGCAATTGATATTCGCAGACGCGTCAGGCGCATGGCCGGCCCTACCTTGGGTTGCCTGCTGGCCGCGTATTTCGTCTATCACTCCATCCAGGGCGATCACGGCGCCCTGGCATGGCGACAGCTGGATCTGTTGATCACAGAGGCGGAAAGCTCGCTCGCGACCCTGGAAGAACAACGCACCGCGCTCGAGCGACGGGTGCGGATGCTGCGTCCGGATAGCCTTGATCCCGACATGGTCGAGGAACAGGGCCGCCGGATGCTCAATTTCTCCCATCCCGACGACGTGATCCTCATTCCGAAAAGCGAGTAGGCTCGTCGGGAAGAGCGCCTCAGGTGATGGGAAACACCCCCGGGCGCGCGCGGCGAAAGGGGAGGGTGTCGAGCAGGGCCGGGCCCCAGTCGGGCGTGTCGACGATGATGATCTCCGCCGCCTCTTCTTCCCAGATCGCGCGGAAATGCGTCTTCGAGCGCAGGACCACGATATCGAAATCGTGGTGATCCAAGCCGAATTGCTCAAACGGGTCGAGATTGATCGCCGATAGATTAGCCGAGATCAGCCAGATCACGATTTTCCCGGTCCGGATCACGGCGGTGGCGCCAAGCTCCACCGGACGGCCCCGACCCATCTTGCCTCCCATGGCGAAGGTTTTCTCGCCGGCCCATTCCACGGTGCCCGTCACGCTCACCGGGCCGCCGGCCTTCTCCGAGCTGTGGCTGCCCACCGTCAGGGTGACGGTAGCGCCGGTTCCGGCGGCCAGCGCTTGCTCGGCGGCGCGCGGATCCCAGATATAGGGCACCGCCGCCTTCACCTCGGGCGTCTCGAGCAGCGCCCGCAAGGTATAGGTCGAGTCGTTCATGCGGTCGGCGTGCTCCAGGATCACGACGGGCTTGTCCGCTCCAGTCGCCACCGATTTGGCGCGAGCAAGACCGTCCTCCACGGTGAACACGCTGTCGCGAGGATAGAGGGCTTCCCGGCGCTCCCAGATCAGCGCGGCCATTTCCTCGGCGGCGGCGGCGGCGATCGCGGGATCGGCGTCACTGGTCGCCAGGATCGATATGCCGATCTGGGGCACGTCGGCATAGGCGAAGCCCATGACGACCGAGCAATCCAGCAGGCCGGGCGTTTCCGCCTCGCGCCGCCGCGCCTCGGCCATGACATCCGACAGCGGCGCCACCGGGGTCGCGGTGAAGATCGAGGGCAGGGTGATCGGCACCTTTCGGAGCACGGTGTGGGGCGCGAGCGCGCCGCGTAGCTTGCCGATCAGGATTGTCGCCACCCGATGCGCGGTTTCACCCATGTCGATATGTGGGCTTTCGTGATAGGCGCTCATCACCTCGGCCAAACCGACCAGTTCCGGGTCGAGATTGCCGTGCAAGTCGAACGCGACGCCGATCGGCAAGTCATCACCGATGCGGGCACGCAGGCCCTTCAGAAAATCGAGATCCGTGCGTCCGCCGACCGTCACCAGCGCGCCGTGCAGGCCAAGCAGCAAACCATCGATGTCGTCCCTGATCGCCAGCACGCCGTCGGCTATCTCGGCGAGGAAGTGGTCGAAGGCCTCTTCGCTCGCCGCCGCCGCCGCGCCGGCCTCGGAATAGACCAGGGGCACCGCTTCGACGTTCAAGGCGGCGCAGGCATCCAGAAACCCGCCGGGTACCGTGTTGGTTCCGGCGAAGGACGACGTCAGCGCCGCCCCGCGCTTGGCCAGACGCTCGAACTCGGCGAGGCTGGTGGGTTCCGGCAAAAAGGTCACGGATTCAAGGTTGAAACCGGCAACGGCGAGGCGCATGGGGTACTTCCTTTCAGTGGCGCGACAGTATCGCATTTTCGCGGCGCGGTCGGGCGGATTTCGCGGCGGTCGATTGCTTGATCCCGGTTGCCAAGTGCATGGCTTGCCGCGACACTGCGGCCAAGATGGCGTTCAATATACCGAGGCAATACACCGAGGCTTGACGATATACCGAGTGCGGGACCGCCTGAACGGAGAGAGTGATGATTCCCAACGATTATCCCAGCCTTAATTTCGATCTGGGCGAAACTGCGGACATGCTCCGCGATTCCGTGCGCTCCTTCGCCTCGGACGAAGTGGCGCCAAGAGCCAACGATATCGAGGCGGCCAACGATTTTCCGGAAGACCTGTGGCGCAAGATGGGCGATCTCGGCGTGCTGGGCATCACCGTCGAGGAGGAATATGGCGGCGCCGGCATGGGCTATCTGGAGCATGTGGTCGCTGTCGAGGAAATGAGCCGGGCATCCGCCGCGGTCGGCCTGTCCTATGGCGCGCATTCCAATCTCTGCGTCAATCAACTTCGGCTCAACGGCACCGAGGAGCAGAAGCGCAAGTATCTGCCGAAACTGATCTCCGGCGAGCATGTCGGTTCGCTTGCCATGAGCGAGCCGAGCGCCGGCTCCGATGTGGTCGGCATGAAAACCCGGGCGGAAAAAAAGGGCGATCGCTATATTCTGAACGGCACCAAGATGTGGATCACCAACGGTCCGAACGCGGACACGCTCGTGGTCTACGCCAAGACCGATCCCGACGCGCATCAGCGCGGTATCTCCGCCTTCATCATCGAGAAGGGCATGAAGGGTTTTTCGACCTCGCCCAAACTCGACAAGATGGGCATGCGCGGATCCAACACTTGTGAGCTTGTGTTCGAGGATTGCGAGGTGCCGGAGGAAAACATCGTCGGCGGCCTGAACCGGGGCGTGAATGTCCTGATGAGCGGGCTTGATTATGAGCGCGCCGTTCTATCCGCCGGGCCGCTCGGCATCATGCAGGCCTGCATGGACGTGGTGGTCCCCTATGTCCACGAGCGTACCCAGTTCGGTCAGCCGATCGGCGAGTTTCAGCTCATGCAGGGCAAGCTCGCGGATATGTACGTGACGATGAACGCCTCGAAATCCTATGTCTATGCCGTCGCCAAGGCCTGTGACCGGGGCGAGGTCACCCGCAAGGACGCCGCCGGGGTGATCCTCTACGCCGCGGAGAAGGCGACCTGGATGGCGCTCGAGGCGATCCAATGCCTGGGCGGAAACGGCTATATCAACGACTATCCGACGGGACGGCTGCTGCGTGACGCCAAACTCTACGAGATCGGCGCCGGTACCTCGGAAATCCGCCGCATGCTGATCGGGCGCGAGCTTTTCAAGGAGACTGCGTGATCTGGGCCGGTCTGGCGGGCATCGCGGCGTGGTTGGCCGGTTGCATCCTCGCCGCCGTCGCGGTCGCCGAGCCGGTCGCCTACGCGCGCTTTCTGGTCGACGGCCAAACCAAGGTCGGAGTGGTGCGCGGTGATCGGGTGCTGGAGATAGAGGGCGATCTGTTCGGCGATCACAAGCTGGGCGATACCTTCCACTATCTCGTCGATGTCCAATTGCTCGCCCCGGTGGCGCCGGCCAAGGTTTTCGCGGTGGGCCTGAACTATCGCAGCCACGCGGGAATGTCGGGCGCCAGAAAGCCCGAGATCTTTTACAAATCCCCGACCTCGGTCACCGGGCCGGGCGCGCCGATCCCCTATCCCGAGGATGCCTCGAGCCTGCATTACGAGGGCGAGATGGTGGTGGTGATCGGCAAGGGAGGCAGGTTCATCGCCGAGGCGGACGCGCTCGACCATGTCTTTGGCGTGACGGCGGGCAATGACGTTTCCGAGCGGGGCTGGCAAGGAAGCGACCTGCAATGGTGGCGGGCCAAGGGGGCGGACGGCTTCGGTCCGATCGGGCCCTATCTGGTGCGCGGGCTCGATCCGGGCAAGCTGATGCTTGAGACGCGGCTAAACGGCGAGACGGTGCAGCGCGAGGAGACCAGCGGCATGCTGCACGACACCGCGGCCATCATCAGTCATATCAGCCGGCACGTGACCTTGTCTCCGGGCGGCGTGATCTTCACCGGCACGCCCGGGAGCACGCGATCCATGCGGCCCGGCGACGTGGTCGAGGTCGATTTGCAAGGCGTCGGGGTACTGACCAACACCGTGAAGCGAGAGCGGCCATGAGCGAGATCGAGGGATTGGAAACCGGACCCGACGGCGTTACCCGTTGCTGGTGGTGCGGCGACAAGGATGACTACCGGCACTATCACGACACCGAATGGGGCCGGCCCGTCGCGGATGATCGCACGCTGTTTCAGAAGATCTGCCTGGAAGGCTTTCAGTCCGGCTTGAGTTGGCTGACGATTCTGCGAAAGCGCGCCAACTTTCAAGCCGGTTTCAGCAATTTCGAGTTCGACGAGATCGCGAAATACGGCGATGACGATGTAGAGCGTCTGGTGAACGACGCCGGCATCATCCGCCATCGCGGCAAGATCGTCAGCACCATCAACAACGCCAAGCGGGCCATCGAATTGCGCGAGGAAGCTGGATCGCTGGCCGCGTTTTTCTGGAGTTTCGAGCCCGACCCCGAGAGCCGACCGGCGGTCATGGACATGGCGGCGGCGCGGACCCTGAACCTCACGGCGGAATCGACGGCGCTTTCCAAGGCCCTCAAGAAACGCGGCTGGAGCTTTGTCGGCCCGACCACGTGCTATGCCTTCATGCAGGCCATGGGCATGGTCAACGATCATCTGGAAGGCTGTGCCATGCGCGCCGAGATCGAGGACTTGCGAGCGGGATTTACGCGCCCGGCTCTCAAGTCGTAGCAAATCGGCGTGTATCCATTTCAGAGGAGAAGCCCATGATCGGAACCCGCATCAGCTCCGGCTCGCCCTTCGAGGAGATGGCCGGCTATTCCCGCGCGGTGGTGGATGGCGACATGGTCTATGTCTCCGGCACCACCGGCTATGACCCCGATATCGGCGGTTTCGCCGCGACGGTCGAGGAACAGGCAGAGAAAGCCTTTTCCGTCATCTCGGCGGCGCTGGCCGAGGCGGGGACAAGCTTGGAGAATATGCTGCGCATCCAGGTCTATGTCGCCAGCCGACCGGAGTTCGACCGTATCAAGCCGATCATCAAGGCGCATTGCGACGCCGCGTGGCCGGCCAACACCACGATCATCTGCGCGCTCGCCACCGAGGAAATGCGGGTCGAGTTCGAGGTGACGGCGCGGATCGGCTAGTTGGACCGGCGGAGCGGCCCGCGTTACGCCGAATTGAGGTATTGAAGCCTCTCGCCATGACGCCAGTATACCGTCGTCCTGGCGCAAGGCAGGACCTCGCGATGGATGCCCTTGACGGTATTCGTTTGATCCCGTGGAACTATCCGAGGCCCAGCTGTTCGCCAGGGCGACGGGTATGTGTAGGCATGGTGATTTTGGGGGATTGCCCCGGTCCCAAAACGTCGTACTGGCGCAAGGCAGGACCTCGCGATGGATGCCCTTGACGGTATTCGGTTGATCCCGTGGAACTATCCGAGGCCCAGCCGTTCGCCAGGGCGACGGGGATGTGTAGGCATGGTGATTTTGGGGGATTGCCCCGGTCCCAAAACGTCGTCCTGGCGCAAGGTAGGACCTCGCGATGGATGCCCTGGACGGTATTCGTTCGATCCCGTGGAACTATCCGAGGCCCTGCCGTTCGCCAGGGCGACGGCGAGCTTTAGGGGCCAAACGGGACGCGGTTTCCGGTCAACGCGTTATGGTGTTAGCCGCCGATTATGACCGGGAAGTTTTCGCCGTCCATGGGGTCTCCGGTGCGCTTGGAGAGGTCATGTAGCGGCTTGCTGGTGCCCGGACGCTCGTCATAGGTCGCGTCGTCGCCGTTATAGCGAACGGTATAGCCCCGGCGGCGCAGATCCGCCCTTTGATTGCCGCCGGCGCCATGCACCGTCATGGCGTGGAAGACGTACATGTCGCCGGGTTCGAGGTCCCAGCTGACGATGTCATAGGCGTCGCGATCCGCCTCGACATCGACCATCTTCTCGTAGTTCGGATTGATGTCGTAGCCGGATTGCTTACCCTTGGCGCCGGCGCCGAAATTCTCCGGCTGAAACCAGCGATCCCATTTGTGAGAGCCCCGCACGAATTCAAGCGCGCCGGTTTCCGCGTTCACCGGGGCCGGCGAGAACCAGAACGACACCACCTGATAGCCGGTAACCGGCCAATAAGGCTGGTCATTGTGCCAGCGGGTTCGGTTGACGGTTCCCGGTTCCTTCACGAACAACTGATCGTAGAGAAGATTGACCTTGGAGGATTGGAACAGTTGCTGGGCGATATTCGCCAACCCAGACTCAAGACAAAGGGCGCGGAAGTCCGGGTCATTCTGCCAGATCTTCAGATTGCCGTGGAAATGGCCCTTGCCGTCCTCGGGAACGTAGCCGTGAAAATACGGGCCCGGTTCGGCGATATCACGTTCGATCGCGGAGGAGAGCCGGTCCAGCCAGCTTGTATCAATGACGCCGCGCAACACGAGAGCGCCGTCGCGGTTGTAGGTTTCTCGCTCGGCGTCGGAGATCTGATAGGATGCCTTGGCCATCGCCGTTTCTCCAGCTAGTGTTCGTGTCCGCGCAGCATAAAACGAATGCGCCGATCTCGAAATAGCGTCGGCGGATCGTCAATCGAAGGGAATGTGACATGAACAGCCTGACCGCCATGGCCGAGAAAGTCGGCGCGCTTTTGAAGGAGCGGAAACAGACCGTCGCGGTGTCCGAGTCCTCGACCGGCGGGTTGGTCTCGGCGGCTCTGTTGGCGATCCCCGGCGCGTCGGCCTATTTCATGGGCGGCGGCGTGATCTACACGCACCGGGCGCGCGAGACCCTGCTTGAAATCGATTTCAACGATCACCCGGGCATTCGCTCCTCGAGCGAGCCCTATGCCGAACTCGCGGCGGCGACGATCCGAGGCCGCTTGGGCACCTTCTGGGGACTTGCCGAGACCGGCGCCGCCGGGCCGACCGGCAACCGATACGGCGATGCCTCGGGCCATACCTGCATCGCCGTTGCCGGACCGGTGGAGCGGGTGTTGACCCTGGAAACAGGCCTGACCGACCGCGAGCGCAATATGTGGCTGTTCGCGGAAAAGACGCTGGAGACCCTTGAGGAAGCGATCCTGGCCGCGGATTGACGTCGTGGCGGTACCAGCTAGATGTGATTGGAGAGACGCATGAGCCGTGTTTTTGGTGACCTGAGACAGCTAGGCTACGTGGTTCGCGACATCGACGCGGCCATGAAGTACTGGCACGAGGTGAACGGCGTGGGGCCCTGGTTCTATATCGACCGGGTGCCGCTGGCGTCTTTCGAGTATAAGGGCCAACCCTCGGCCCTGGAGATGTCGATCGCGCTCACTTTCTCGGGCGGCGCGCAGGTGGAGCTGATTCAGCCGCGCAATGACGCGCCGTCGCTCTACAAGGATTTTCTCGACGCGGGCCAGGAAGGACTGCAGCACATCGCCTATTGGCCGGAGGATTACGAGGCGGCCAAGCGCCAGGCGCTGGCTCAGGGTCTTGCGGTCGGCCAGGAAGGCAGCATCGCCGGGCGCGGCGGTTTCATCTACTACCAGACCACGGGCCATCACGGGACCTGCGTGGAGTTCGCGGAGTTCAACGCCTATCGGCAATACCAGTTCGCCGAGATGGAACGGGTCTGCCGGGCCTGGGATGGAAGCGATCCCATTCGGACAACGCTTCCGGCGCCCCCGTCTTAACGACTACCCC
>Ga0181593_10004110_pt1 | contig 13257 bp, 17 predicted proteins | sample 071ome_19_FD_133756 | JGI IMG/M metagenome (GOLD analysis project Ga0181593, IMG submission 133756) | Coastal salt marsh microbial communities from the Groves Creek Marsh, Skidaway Island, Georgia - 071413AT metaG (megahit assembly) | ecosystem: Environmental > Aquatic > Marine > Intertidal...
AAGCGGTGGCCAATGGCATGCGCCGCCATGGGGTGCTGCTGAATTTTCTGGGCAAGCATTACAATGTGCTGAAAATGCGCCCGCCCATGGTGTTTTCGCGCGACAATGTAGATCAAATGATCGCGGCACTGGATGCGGTTTTGGCCCAAACCCCGCCCCCAGACCTGCCCGCCAGCACCGGCACTGTCCCCACCGGCGCTATCCGCTCATGAGCGCGCCCTTGCCCCTGCGGGCTGCCGCCCTGTGGCAGTTGGATCCGGCCCAAATTACCCTGGCTGCGCGGCGCGAAAATATCGTGTTTCGCGCCAATACCCCCGAGGGCTGTTTTGCCCTGCGCCAACATCGCCAAGGCTATCGCAACGATGCCCAGCTTTTGTCGGAACTGGATTGGATGGCGCATTTGGCCGCAAATGGCGTGGCGGTGCCGCAGCCCAAACGCTCGGGGCGGGGGAATTTCGTGGAAACCGTCGATGGCGTGCAATATGATTTGTTGACATGGTTGCCGGGCCAAATGCTGGGGGCCCAAGGCCAACTGGATGCGGTGACAGACCGCTGCGGATTTGCCCGTCAATTGGGCAGCTTGCTGGCGCAGTTACACGACATATCTGATGCATGGGTGCCGCCTGCGGGGTTTCAGCGCCCGGCATGGGATGTGGCGGGTTTGGTGGGGGAAAGCCCGCTTTGGGGGCGCTATTGGGCGCACCCCGATTTAACCGGGCCACAGCGCCAGCTGCTGCGAGATGTCCGCGATAAGGCCAGCCAGATCTTGGCGCAATGCGCGGGCGATATGGATTATGGGTTGATCCATGCTGACGCCATCACCGAAAATATCTTGGTGGATGGCGGGCAAATTTACCTGATCGATTTTGACGATGGCGGCTGGGGCTTTCGCGATTTCGAATTGGCCACGTTTTTGATGCGCCAGATCGATGCGCCCGATTACCCCCAGATCCGCGATGCGCTGTTGCAAGGCTATGCGCAGCGGCGCGCTGTGGCCCATGACATGTTGCAGCTTATGCTGGTGTTGCGCGCGCTGACCTATGTGGGCTGGGTCATTACGCGTATCGGCGAACCGGGGGCGGCCGAACGCAGCCAGCGTGCCATCGCCACTGCCCAGTTTTTTGCTGAAGAGTTTTTAAATGGAGGATCCGCATGAGCGCAGATAAAACCATCTTGGTAATCGGCACCTATGACACCAAAGACGACGAATTGTCGTATCTTGCGGGCTGCATCACGGCCCAAGGTGGTGGGGTGTTGCGGATGGATGTCAGCGTCTTGGGCAACCCCGTATCGCCGGTTGATATCACCAAGGCACAGGTGGCGCAGGCTGGCGGCAGCAGCATCGAGGCCGCCATGACGTGTGGCGATGAAAACACCGCGATGCAAATCATGGCGCGCGGCGCCGCAGCCGAGGCACTGCGCCTATACCGGGCGGGGGCTGTTGACGGGGTCATCGCCTTGGGGGGCACCATGGGCACAGATCTGGCGCTGGATGTCTGCGCGGCCCTGCCCTTGGGGGTGCCAAAATACGTGGTCTCGACGGTCAGCTTTTCGGCCATGCTCCCCCCCGAGCGGCTGGCGGCCGATATCCAAATGATCTTATGGGCGGGTGGGCTTTATGGCCTGAATTCGGTGTGCAAATCATCGCTGTCACAGGCCGCGGGTGCGGTTCTGGGTGCCGCCCGCGCCGCCGAGCCGCCGCGCGCCGACCGCCCGCTGATTGGCATGACCAGTTTTGGCAAAACAATTTTGCATTATATGGTCACGCTTAAGCCTGAATTGGAAAAGCGCGGCTACGAGGTGGCGGTGTTTCACGCAACCGGCATGGGGGGGCGGGCTTTTGAGAGCTTGGCCTCGCAAGGCGCCTTTGCTTGCGTGATGGATTTTGCCACCCAAGAAGTGGTGAACCATCACATGGGGTCGGGCATATCTGCCGGGGCCGACCGTGCCACCAACGCCGGGCGGCGCGGCACTGCGCAAATCGTTTCTTCGGCCTGCTACGATCTGGTCGATTTGATCGGCTGGCAGCCCATGCCGCCGCGTTTGCAGGGCCGCCCCACCCATGCCCATAACCGCCTGCTGACATCGGTGGTGCTAGAGCCCGCAGAAAGGGTGGAAATTGCCCAGATTTTGGGCGCAAAACTGGCGCAGGCCACCGGGCCTTCGGCCTTTGTCTTGCCCTTGCAGGGCGGCAACGAATGGGACCGCCCCGATGGCCCCCTGCATGATGCCGAAGGCTTGGCCGCTTTTAACGCCGCGATGCAGGCCGCCATACCCGCCACCACCACGCTGCATGCTTTGGATTGCCATATCAACGACCCAGAGTTTTGCGAAAAAGTGTTAGAAATCTTCGATACATGGGTGGCCCAAGGTTTGGTGCCTGCGGGCAAACCGGCCTAAGGGGCGGGGGGGCTGCCCAAATAGGCGCGCAGGGCGGCGGGCGGTGTGTCAAACAACGCCCCTGTTCCCACGGGGGGTTGGGCCTGCCCCTCGGCCACCAACGTGCATAGGGGGCACAGGCGGCGGGCGTCTTCGGGGGCATGGGTGACCATGATCAGGGTGATTGCGGCCTCGGTTGTTAGCTCGGCCACCAAATCCAGCATATCGGCCCGCAGGGCGGGGCCAAGTGCCGCAAATGGCTCGTCCAGCAGCAGCACGGGGCGGCGTTGCAACAGCACCCGCGCCAAGGCGGCCCGGCTTTGCTGCCCACCGGACAGATCTGCCGGGCGGCGCACGCCCATGCCCGCCAGCCCAACACGTTTCAGGGCAGCGTCGATCTGCTGTTGCTCGGCGGCGCTGTGGCGCAGCGTGGGGCGTAGCCCCAGCCCAAGGTTTTGCGCCAGGGTGAGGTGGCCAAAAAGGTTGTTGTCTTGAAACAAGATCGAGACAGGCCGCGCGGCGGGTGGCTGGGTGTGCAGGGGCTGATCGCGCCATAAGATGCGCCCTGATGTCAGCGGCTGAAATCCCGCAATTGCGGCCAGCAGCGTAGATTTTCCCGCCCCGCTGGGCCCGATCAACGCCAGTTTTTCACCGCTTTGCAGCGTGAAATCTGCGCTCAGGGTGAAATCACCCAAAGTGATGCGCACTTGATCAAGCTGCAGCATGGCGCCCCCCGCGATCAAACAGCCAAAACAGGCCAAAACTGCACATCAACAGCAACAGCCCGGCCCCAGCGGCGGCCTCGGTCCGGTAGGCGCCCATCAGGCGCAGCACCTGCAAGGGCAAGGTGGCATGCTGGGGATCTGAAAACAAGGCGATCACCCCCAGATCACCCATCGACAGCGCCGCTGCCAACCCCGCGGCAAACCCAAGCGCCGGTTTAAGCTGTGGCCACAGCAACCACCGCAGGCGTGCCACCCCCTGCAGGCCCAAACTGTCGGCCAAGCGGCCTTGGCTGGCCTCGATTTGGCGCAGGCGTGGCAAGATCAACCGCAAGGCAAAGGGCAAGGCCATAACGGCGTTCACCACCACGGTGACGGGCAAGGCCAGCGCGGTGGGATTGGCCCATGGATTGACCAGCAAGAACACCCCGGTGCCCACAACCAGCGGCGACAGCGCCAGCCCGCCGATGGCCAGCAACTCAAGCCCGGTGCGCCGCAGCGCCGTGATCGCCAAGGCGCAGGCCAAGCCCATGCAAAGACCCGTTGCCGCCAGCGCCACACTCAGCGACACCAGCGCCGCCTTCCAAACCGGCCATGGCAGCGCCAGCAGGGCCGGGGCACCGCGCAGCACCACCGCGATCAATGGCGCCATCAAAAAGGCCGCCACCAGCCCGATCAGCGCCCCGTCCCACAGGCGCAGCAGCGGCTGGGCCGCCTCGGGGCGCAACGGGGGGCGGCCTTGGCCACCGGCCAGCCCATGCACCACGCCACCAAAGCGCAGCGCCAAGGCCGTGGCCAGCGCCACCAGCGCCAGTTGGATGCCCGCCAGCATGGCCGCGCGGCCCAAATCGAAATCAAAACGGAAGGCTTGGTAGATGGCCAGCTCTAGCGTGGTGGCACGCGGCCCCCCACCCAGCACCAGCGCCACCGCGAAACTGGACAGGCAGATGGCGAAAATCACCGCAAAGGCGCCGGGCGCCACACCGCGTAGCATGGGCCATTCGATGATGCGAAACACCATGCTGCGCCCCATCCCCAAACTGGCCGCAAGGCGAAACCGCTCGGCGGGAACGGCCTGCCAGCCCTGCAATATCATTCTTGTGGCAAGGGGCAGGTTAAAAAACACATGCGCCAAGACCACACCATGCAGGCCATAAATTTGCAGCTGCGGCAGGGATAGTGTGGCCAATATCTGGTTTAGCCATCCCGCCCGGCCAAAAACCGCTATCAGGCCCAAAATGGCCACGATCACGGGCAAAATAAATGGCGCGCCCATCAGCCCCAGCAACAGGGCGCGCCCACGAAACTGGCGGCGCGACAGCGCCCGCGCCACCGGTATGGCCAAAGCCACCGATACCCCAGCTGAGATCAGCGCCTGCAATACCGTAAAGCGCAGCGCCGCCCAATCGGCGGGTTGGGGGGCGCTGCCGCCCCCGGCGTGCCACAGCACAGCCGCCATGGGCAGGGTCAAAAAAACCGCCAAAAACAGCCCGGCCACCCAGCCGGGCCATTCGGGCAAGCTGCGCACCGTTGGCACCGGGCGGGCCTAGCGGGCCAAGGCGTTGCGCCATTCGCTGATGGCGGCGTCGCGCAGGGCACCGGCCTGTTGGGGCGACAGCAGTAACGATTTGGCGGGGGTGATCAGCGTTTCAAACCCGGCAGGCAAGCCGGTGCTGGGGGTTTTGGCCGGATACATCCAATTGGTGGTTGGGATGATCGATTGAAAGGCATCCGTCAGCATGAAGCGCATGAACTGATCGGCCAATTCGGGCTGGTCGCTGCCTGCCAATTTGGCGGCCACTTCCACCTGCATGTAATGGCCTTCGTCAAAGGCGGCGGCGGCTTTGCTGGCGTCGGATTCCGCGATCAGATGATAGGCGGGCGAGGTGGTGTAGGACAGCACCATATCGGCCTCGCCCTCTAGAAACAGGCCATAGGCCTCGGACCAGCCGGGCGTGACACTAACGATATTGTCGGCCAAAGCCTGCCAAATTTCACCGGCCTGATCGCCATAAGCGGCCTTCACCCACATCACCAGCCCCAGCCCCGGCGTAGACGAGCGCGGATCTTGGATGATGATTTTCAGATCGCTTTCAGCCAAGTCGCGGAAATTGCTGGGCGCAGGCAGATCGGCATTTTTGACAAAGGCAAAATAGCCCCAGTCAAAGGGCAAAAATACCGCGTCGTCCCAAGCAATGGGCAGCGATAGATCGGGCTGAAGGCCATGTGGGGCAAACAGGCCGGTTTCGGTGGCGGCGGCCATCAGGTTGGTATCCAGCCCCAGCACCACATCGGCGGGGCTGCGGCCTGCCTCTAGGCGCAGGCGTGCCAAAAGGGCGGCACCGTCGCCCGCGCCCACAAATTGCAAATCGCATCCGCATGTTTGCTCGAACGCGGCCTCAACGGCGGGGCCGGGGCCCCAATCGCTGACGAAGCTGTCATAGGTATAGACTGTTAATATGGGCCTATCTGCAGCCATAGCTGTGCTGGCTGCAAAAAGTCCCGTGGCAAGCGCAAGATGTTTCATGTCATCCTCCATATCTGCGACGGGCGGGCAGAAAGTGCTGGAGTGATGTCCATACCCTTCCCTCCGCCGGTCCTAACCGGTTCAGGTTCAACGGGTTTGCAAAAGCATCTCAGCCCGTTTCCGGGCACCCCGAGGTAAGGCGCAACCTAATGCGCGTGCCGGCTGGCTTCAAGGGGGATTGTGGTTAGAATTCTGCGCTGACCTTGGGCAGGTTCAGCGCCTGCATCAGATCACGCAGCTCTTGGCGGGCGGCAATGTTCGAGATGTTTAGCTGTTTGACGCCGATATCTTTCAGATCCAGCAAGGTCAGGCCGCGGGGGAACAATTCGCGGAAAATCACCCGCTCGGAAAAGCCGGGCGCCACGCGAAAACCAATGCGCTTGGCCAGATTATCCAGCGCTTGGCCCATTTTTTCTTTGTTCACCATTTGCTGGGCACCCACGCGGTTGCGCAAGACAACCCAATCGATCGGGCGTAACCCGGCCTGTGCGCGCAATTGCCGGGCGTTCCACACCATTTCGGAATAGACCGATGGGCCCAGAATTTTTTGCCCACTGTCATCGACGCGGGCCAACAGATCGAAATCGACAAAGCTGTCGTTCAGGGGGGTTACCAAGGTATCGGCGAGCGAATGCGCCACTTGGCTTAGGCGGGTGTGCGAGCCGGGGCAATCGATCAAGATGAATTCGCAATCTTGGTCCAGCTCGGCGATGGCCGCAGTTAGGCGTTGATCAAAGGGGTTTTCCCCTTCTTTCAGCGTTTCGTGGTTTACTTCGGGCAATTCGATATATTGGGCCGAAGGTATATCGATGCCTGATTTTTGCGCAAATTGCTGGCGGTTTTGGGTGTAGCGCCCAAACGATTTTTGCCGCATGTCCAAATCCAGCGCGCCCACCTTGTGGCCCATGCGCGCCAGTGCCGTGGCGATGTGCATCGAGACGGTCGATTTGCCGGCGCCGCCCTTTTCGTTACCAACTACAATAATATGCGCCATTTACAGTCCTTAGTCGCGGTGTTGCCTTAGTCGCAGTGTTGCGGGCCAGCGGGGCCAGTTTTTTGCAAGGATACGTTGAGCGCAGGGCTTTGCCTAGCGCATATGCGGTGTCTTGGGCGCACTGCATCGCATCTGTTGCAAAAATATGGAAGGGGCAAAAATGCGCGTCAGGCCCTTGGCCTGAAACACAAAACGCCGCCCCCGAAGGAGCGGCGCCTGTTGTTGGGTTACCAAGGTCTGGCTTAGAAGCCCAGACCGGCATATTTGTTTTTGAACTTCGACACGCGACCGCCAGCGTCGGTCAAGCGTGCGCCGCCGCCGGTCCATGCCGGGTGCGAGCTGGGGTCGATATCCAGCGCCAAAACGTCGCCTTCTTTGCCCCAGGTCGAACGCATCTTAATGATGGTGCCGTCGGTCATCTTTACGTCGATGAAGTGATAGTCGGGATGGATGTCGTTTTTCATCGCGCCTGTCCTTATGCGTCGGCGCCGTCAAGCGGCTTGTAGTTGGAAACTTCTGCGATACGGGCCGATTTGCCACGACGCGCGCGCAGGTAATACAGCTTGGCGCGGCGAACGCGGCCACGGCGCACCACTTCGATCGAGTCGATGTTGGTGGAAAACAGCGGGAATACGCGCTCTACGCCTTCGCCAAACGAAATCTTGCGAACGGTGAAAGACCCGGCAATGCCTTTGCCGTTTTTGCGGCTGATGCACACGCCTTCATACATCTGAACACGCGAACGGGTGCCTTCGGTCACTTTATAGCCAACGCGAATGGTGTCGCCGGCTTTGAAATCGGGGATGGTTTTCCCCAGGGCGGCAATTTGTTCCGCCTCTAGTTGTGCGATAAGATCCATCGCTTTTCTCCAATCTGATCGCGGTTCATTCCGCGAATGTCTGTGTCGCCTCAGAGCTCTTGGTCTTCGATCGGGTCCGCCGCAGCGCCCGCCAGAGATACAGGTCGTTTTTCTTCGGTGCTGGCCGGGACTGAAGCGCCGAAAGCTGCGCGCCCATTACCAACGTGTCCACAGGCCGAATCCGGCCGCAGACTGGCGCTGTATAGGCAGGTGCGGGGTGGGATGCAAGCCTTATAGCAGGCGCCTTGCGCCGTGGTGGCCCTGCTAGGCACCGCCCTTTTTCGGGCGATCTGTGGCGTGCGCCTGCTGGTAGCTGTCCCACATATCGGGGCGGCGCGCGCGGGTTAGGGTTTCGGCCGCCTCTTGGCGCCATTTTGCCACCTGCCCGTGATGGCCAGACATCAGCACATCTGGAATGGTGCGGCCCTGCCATTCGGCGGGGCGGGTGTATTGGGAATGTTCAAGCAAACCCTTCGCGTGGCTTTCCTCGGCAGTGCTAAGGGCATTGCCCAACACCCCGGGCAAAAGGCGCACGGTGGCATCCAGCATCGCTTGGGCCGCAATTTCGCCCCCCGTCAGCACGAAATCGCCAAGGCTGATTTCTGCCACGTTGAAATGATCCAGCACCCGCTGGTCGACCCCTTCGAACCGCCCGCAAAGCAAGATCAGCCCGGCATCCTGCGCCCAGGCGCGGGCGGTGGCTTGGGTAAAGCGGGGGCCACGGGGCGAGAGGTAGTAGATGGGGGTGCCGGGTGGGTGGCGACGCTGTGCCGCCTCGAGCGCGGGCCCCACCACATCGGCGCGCAGCACCATGCCAGCCCCGCCGCCTGCGGGCGTGTCATCGACATTGCGATGTTTGCCAATGCCAAATTCGCGCAAATCCAGCGTATCGCATTGCCACAGCCCATCGCGCAGCGCTTTGCCTGTCAGGCTTTCGCCCAACACGCCCGGAAAGGCCTGCGGAAACAGCGTTACAACACTGACACGCCATGCACGCGCCAAGGGCGCCTCGGCCATCAGGTCGCGGGGCTGTAACGAGGCCTGCATGGATTTGCGCCCATGCGATTTTGCGGGTTTTGGGGTGTCGCTCATGGGCTTGTGCATAGCCAGGTTTTGCCCAAATGCAAGCCGCAGGCGTTAAAACAGCCCCTCGGGCGGGTCGGCCACGATGCGGCCCGCAGCCAGATCAACCGTTGGCACCGCCTGTTGGGTAAAGGGCAAGAGCACGGTGGCCTTCAGCCCGGGGCCATGGATTTCCAGCAAATCGCCCGCGCCGTGGTTCAACACGGCTTTCACCCGGCCCAAAGCTGTGCCGCCTGTATCGACAACATCGAGGCCGATCAGATCGGTGTGATAAAATTCGTCGTCGGGCAAGGCGGGCAGACGGGTGCGGGGCACAAACAAGCGAATGCCGCGCAGGGCATCGGCCTGCTCTTTGGTGGAAATGCCGCTGAGACGCGCGGCCAAACCATTGGTGATGGCCCCCTCGATCTGCACCGAGAATTCCATGCTGCCATCTTCGGTTTCCAGCGGCGCGTAGGTGGCAATATCTTCGGGATGGGCGGTGAAGCTTTTCAACCGCACTTGGCCTTTGACCCCAAAGGCGCCGCCGATGGCGCCCACGCATACACGATCTGTCATTGGTCTGCCCCATGGCAAAGCTGGGCCCGGATTTGCCCGCCCGCCGCAAGGCAGCGTTCGGAATGGGCGTTGCGTTCGTAGAAGACACCGATCACGAAGGCGATGGCAAGCAAGAAAGGCAGGCGGATCAGGGCAAACATGGGCGCTCGTGTGGCTGCAATCGTCTGGCTGGGGCGGTGGGTATCGCGGGTGTTGCGTGAGGCCAAGCGTGCCGCCAGATGAGTATTTAGAGCAAGATGAAGAAAGGTGGCAGGGGCGGTGGGCACCCCTGCCGGCCGGCGCAGGGCCGGGATGCGGCCGCGGGAAAAACCCGCAGGCCACAAAAGCCGGGCATTATTCCGCTGCGGCTTCTTCTGCGGCCGGTGCGGCTGTGGCAGCAGCTGCTTCGGCTGCTTTGGCATCGGCGCGATCTTGGGCTTTTTTGCCGGGAACAGCCTTTTTGGGGTTGTTGCGGGCGGTTTTGGGGGTGACGCCAGCCGCTTCGAGCATGCGTGCGATACGATCGGTTGGCTGGGCGCCTTGGGCCAGCCAATGCTGGACGCGCTCGACGTTGAGTTTGACGCGCTCTTCGCTGTCTTTGGGCAGCAGCGGGTTATAGGTGCCCAGTTTTTCGATGAAGCGGCCATCGCGCGGCATGCGCGAATCGGCGGCAACAACGCGGTAGAAGGGGCGTTTTTTCGAGCCACCACGGGCCAGACGGATTTTCATTGCCATTGTACGTTCTCCTTTGAATGGCGGGATGGCGGGGGGACCCGCCTTAGGCTTGGTGTTGTTTGTGGTGCTGAATGACTTCAGCGATGATGAAGTTTAAAAACTTCTTGGCGAATTCAGGGTCGAGATCGGCCTGGGTTGCCAATTCTTCGAGCCGTGCGATCTGTTGCGCTTCGCGCGCGGGATCGGACGGGGGAAGGGCGTGTTGGGCTTTGAGCTGGCCCACCGCTTGGGTGTGCTTGAACCGCTCGCCCAGCGTATAGACAAGGATCGCATCCAGACGATCGATGCTGGCGCGGTGGTCTTTCAGCAGCTCGGCCGCGCGGGTTACAGCGTTTTCAGTCAACGGCGTATCCTTTCGGTTTGAACAGCGGATCGCAGTAATTGGCGATTTCCATTTCGATGCCATGGGCCAGCTGGCTGCCTTGCAGCGCGGCGGGGCTGGGGTGGCGATAGACCGCGTCATTGCCATCGATCGTGGCGGCGTTTGGCTGTTTGGTGGCGCCTAAACGTTCGGCCAAGCGGATGGAATCGAGGTTTTTGGGGTCGATATAGCTGACGGCGGTTTCCCAGCGCAGCGTATCGTAGAAATACTGGCGCACGCGGTGTGTGGCCTCGAGCGCATAGCCGCGCCCGGCGACATCGGGCCAGATGATCCAGGCGATTTCGGCCTCGGGCCATTTGGCAGGTTTCCAGCCGCCCGCCATGCCCAAGGTTTCATCGGTGTCGCGGCTGTGGATCATCCACATGCCATAGCCGCGGATCTGCCAATGGCCAATTTCCGCCGCGTAGAGCATCCACGCCTCGTATTCATTCAATGGTCCGCCCATGAAGCGCGAGCGGTAGCTGGAAAAAGTGGCCTTGAAATTGGGGTAATCCGCGGGTTCGGGGCCGCGCAGGACAAGGCGTTTGGTTTCCAAGATGGGGATGTTGCGGGTGCTCATGCATAGGCCCCCACGTCGCCGTCGCCATCCAGTTCTGCGGGGCCGGGATGGCGGTAAAGCAGGTCTTCGCCCATATGCACGTTTTCATAGCGCCGTTCAAATCGTGCGCCCAGGCGTTCGGCCAGCCGGATCGAGCGGGTGTTGCCCGGCACGATATTCGAGGTCAGCGTGGTGAACCCCAGATCGGCATAGGCCCAGTCGCGGGCGCGGGCGGCGGCCTCGAACGCCACGCCACGGCCTTCGAACCCATCAAACACCACCCAGCCCAATTCGGGTTCGGGCCAGCCATCGGGGTTCCAGATGCCGGTGATGCCGGCGGGGGCACCTGTGGCCCGGTCTTCGATCGTGAAATAGCCATAGCCGCGGATGTGCCAATGCCCGACGCTGAGCGCCACCCAACGCCACGCATCATGGCGATTGGTATAGCCACCGAAACCCTTGGCGCGCACCGGATCTGTGAGAAAGGCGATCAGCGGTTCGATATCCTGCGCCATATGGCTGCGCAGGATCAGGTTTTCGGAATGCAGGGTGGGGGCGGCGGTTAGGGTCATTACTTTTTCTTGCCCAGTCCCGACAGGCCGCCGGGCAGTTTCATGCCGCCAAGGCCGCCCATGCCGCCGGGCAGTTTGCCGCCCATGGCCTTGGCCGCCTGTTCCAGCGCGGCTGGGTCCATTTGCGAGGGGTCCATGCCCGCAGGCATGCCGCCTTTGCCGAACATGCCTTTCATGGCCTGTTTCAGCATGCCGCCTTTGCCCATTTTGCCCATCTTTTTCATCATGTCGGCCATTTGCCGATGCATTTTCAACAGGCGGTTCAGGTCGGCCACATCCATGCCCGCACCGGCGGCGATGCGTTTCTTGCGGCTGGCCTGCAACAGCGCGGGGTTGGCGCGTTCTTTTTTCGTCATCGACTGGATCAGCGCCACCTGCTGGCGGATGATCTTGTCGTCGAAACCGGCCTCTTTCACCTGCGCGGCCATTTTGCCCATGCCGGGCATCATGCCCATGATGGATTCCATGCCGCCCATCTTCATCATCTGTTCCAGCTGCATCTTCAGGTCGTTCATGTTGAACTGACCCTTCTGGAAGCGCTTCATCATGCGCTCGGCCTGTTCGGCCTCGATGGTTTCTTGCGCTTTTTCGACAAGGGCCACGATATCGCCCATGCCAAGGATGCGGCCGGCCACGCGCTCGGGCTCGAAGGTTTCCAGCGCATCCATCTTTTCGCCAAGCCCGACAAAGCGAATGGGCTTGCCGGTGACGGCGCGCATCGACAGGGCGGCACCGCCGCGCCCGTCGCCATCCATCCGGGTCAGGACAACGCCGGAGATGCCGATCTTGGCGTCAAATTCCTGCGCCACCTCGACCGCGACTTGGCCGGTCAGCCCATCGACCACCAGCAGGGTTTCGCGGGGGCTGACCACGGCGGCGACATCGGCCACCTCTTGCATCAGCACTTCGTCGATTTGCAGGCGCCCGGCGGTATCCAGCATATAGACGTCATAGCCGCCCATGGTGGCCTGTTGCTTGGCGCGTTTGGCGATATCGACGGGTTTTTGGCCTGCCACGATGGGCAGGGTGTCAACGCCGATCTGGGTGCCAAGAATTGCCAGCTGTTCCATCGCGGCGGGGCGATACACATCAAGCGAGGCCATCAGCACGCGTTTGCCATCTTTTTCGCTGAGGCGCTTGGCCAGTTTGGCGGTGGTGGTGGTTTTGCCGCCACCTTGCAGACCGACCATCAAAATCGGGGCGGGCGGGTTGTCGATTTTCAGGCGGCCCGGGTCTTCGGCGCCGGTCAGCACCTCGACCAGTGCGTCATGGACAATTTTTACAACCTGTTGGCCCGGCGTCACCGATTTGGTGATGGCCTGACCAGTGGCTTGATCTTGGACTTTTTTCACGAAATCGCGCGCCACGGGCAGCGATACATCGGCCTCAAGCAGGGCAACGCGCACTTCGCGCAGGGCGGTTTTTACGTCTTCTTCGCCCAAAGCCCCTTGTTTGGTAAGCCGGTCGAATACACCGGAAAGGCGTTCTGAAAGACTTTCAAACATGTCTCTGGCTCCTTTCCGCCATGGCTGCCTTGCCGCCCATATGGGGGGGCGGGGTGGTTCGTGAAACCCCTGTTGCAAATTGCAATCACCCCCGTGGGCGCAACGCGCTGACGGGGGGCGATCCTTGTTCACAACATAGGACCGGAAGATTGACACCTTCCGTGATTGGGGGCTGCATAGGCCCCCGCGCGCCCCGAGTCAAGCCATGCAGGGGTTTGCCCGCCAAAACACCCGCACAGCGTGGTTGTGCCTGCAGCTATCCGGGCGTATCATCAAGACGCATGCAGATGCGACCGGTTTTGTTTTGGTGGGCCTTAACGGCCATGTTTTGTAGGTTCGGTTTTATGGGTGCCATCGACTTATTCTTGAAGCTCCGGGTCCCGAGGGGCTGGCGGGCGGCGATTTGGCGCAAACAGTGTTTGCC
>Ga0181593_10004112_pt1 | contig 13249 bp, 7 predicted proteins | sample 071ome_19_FD_133756 | JGI IMG/M metagenome (GOLD analysis project Ga0181593, IMG submission 133756) | Coastal salt marsh microbial communities from the Groves Creek Marsh, Skidaway Island, Georgia - 071413AT metaG (megahit assembly) | ecosystem: Environmental > Aquatic > Marine > Intertidal zone...
AGATTATGCTCGTAGGCAGTGATCTTGGCGTGCTGGATGAAGACGGACGGGCGCGACTGAGGGCGGGACGGGTGGGCTTTGTCTTCCAGTCATTCTATCTCGTAGAGACATTGACGGCGCTGGAAAATGTCATGCTGCCCCTTGAGTTGGCGGGAGATGATGCCCCACGCGACAAAGCGGCCGACTGGTTGGATCGCGTGGGACTGTCAGACCGCTGCGACCACTACCCCAAACAACTGTCAGGGGGTGAGCAACAGCGGGTCGCGCTATCCCGCGCATTCGCCATTGAGCCCCAGATTCTTTTTGCAGATGAACCGACTGGAAATCTGGACGATGCCGCCTCCGATCAGGTGGCGGAGTTGTTGTTCTCGCTCTGCAGTACTCGTCAGGCGGCTTTGGTGCTGGTGACGCACGATATGGTTTTGGCCCAGCGCTGCGATCAGCATCTGCGTCTTGAGAGAGGTCAGGTCATCGGAGTTGATGAATGAGATTTTCTCTGCGTCATGGCGCGCGTCAGTTTTGGCGGGACTGGCGTTCCGGCGAGATGCTCGCTTTGGGAGGCGCGCTTCTGACGGCCGTCGCGGCAGTCAGCGCCGTGGGCACTTTCTCCGATCGGGTAGAGAGCAGCCTTCAACGAGGAGCAGGGGAAGTGATCGCGTCAGACATAAAGCTGACAGCGAGGGCGCGAGTTCCTGACGAGATTGAGACAAAAGCCAGATCTACGGGGCTTTCTACCGCGAGGACGGTAGTTTTTCCAACGGTGCTATTTATCGATGGCGAGACCTTGCTTGCATCGATCAAGGGCGTCACACCTGAGTACCCGCTTCGGGGGATGCTGGGCCTGCAGGGCGACTCAGATCGGGAAGAATCGGTGCGCTCGGCGCATGGCCCGGATAGGGGTCAGGCGTGGGTAGATAAGCGGCTTCTAACCAGCCTGGGACTGCGACTGGGCGATCGTCTGGATATTGGAGAGGTCTCGCTCAATCTGGAAGCCGTTTTGGAATACGAACCCGACCGGGGCGGCCAATTCTTCAGTTTTAGCCCAAGGGTTTTGGCGCATTATTCAGACGTCGAAGCCTCTGGGCTACTAGGGCCTTCCAGTCGAGCGACCCACGCGCTACTCGCAGCGGGTCCTCTGGATGAGGTGATCCGTTTTCGGGAGTTTCTCGACGCGCAAGCGTTCGAGGGAATCCGAATTGTTGATCTCGAATCGGCCCAGCAGCAGGTTGGTGCCACTGTCGGAGCTTCCACCGAATTTATTGGGCTGGCGTCACTGGGCACTTTATTCATCGCGGGAATTGCGATTCTGGTTGCCTCACGGCGCTATGTCGACAGACGTCGTCGCCATGCCGCATTGCTTCGATGCTTCGGGGCAACGGGGCCGACAGTCCTGCTGATACACCTTCAAACCCTGGTCATGATGGGGGTGGCGTGGGGTTTTTTCGGAGCTGTGTTGGGTTTTGGCGCTCAGGAACTGATGACCCGTCTTTTGGGGGAGGTGTTTTCCCTCGGGGCTGGCAAAGCCGGTTTTGGCGCGATCTTGATTAGTCTTTTGCTCGGTTTGGTCCTGTTGATCGGCTTTTCAGGGCCGCAGTTGGCCCGATTGATGAGAGTCGCTCCGATGGAGGTGCTTAGAAGGACGGAAGCCCAAAGGGCGTTGATCTCGGATACGTTGTGGTATTCGGCGCCGATCCTTGCGCTGTTCCTGCTTGCGGTTCAGCAATCCGGGCAAAGTCAATTGGTGTTCTACGTACTGGCAGGCATTGTTTGCGCCCTCGTGCTGATGATGGCAGCGAGCTTTGGGCTGATCAGACTATTGAAGCGCAGCGCGCGAGGCGTGGGCGTATCCTGGCGCTTTGGACTGGGCCGGTTATATCGGGATCCGATCGCAACGACTTTTCAGATAGCGGCAATGGGATTGGGACTCACTGTGCTGGTAACGCTGTCGCTTGTCCGCGGCCAACTGTTCGACAGTTGGGAGTCTCGAGTGCCGTCCGGATCTCCAAACTTTTTCCTCGCAAATGTGCAGGATTATGAGCAACCAGAGGTCTCGGAGTTTTTTCAGGAGAACCTGAGTCAGAGCCTGGAATTTACTCCGATGGCCACAGGGCGCCTTGTTACGATAAATGGTCGCGTGCCGACCGCGGAGGAGTATCCCGATCCGCGTACCGCGTCTCGAATTGAAGGCAACCTGAATTTTTCATGGGCTAAGGAGATGCCCCGCGGAAACACGCTCATCGAAGGAGACTGGTGGCAGCCTGGAACCAAAGATCGGGTTGTCTCGCTGGCGGAGAGTTGGGCGCAGCCTTTGAGAGTGAAGGTGGGAGATCGAATCGGTGTTCGTGTGGGTTCGGAAATCATCGATGCAGAAATTGCGAATCTACGACGAGTTCAGTGGGAAAGTTTCAACCCAAATTTTTTCGTTCTGTTTCCACCCGGCGTGTTTGAGGACGCACCGCATAGTTTCTTGAGCTCGGTGCGCCTTGAGGAAGAGCAACAGGATGTCCTTGTGGATTTGAGTCGACGGTTTCCGACGGTGAACATTATTGATATCGGAGCAATTCTGGGACAGGTACGCCGCCTGATGGAGATCGTTGGCGTGGCGTTGAACCTGGTATTTGGGTTCACTCTCGCTGCAGGGGCGGCGGTACTGTTTGCAGTGATGCAATCCAGTCATGACGCCCGGGTGAGGGAAGCTGCGATGTTGAAGGTCCTCGGTTGCGATTACTCCCGGCTGACCCGTGCTTTGAATACCGAGTTCATCGTAATCGGCGTCGTTGCAGGAATCATCGCAGCGGCGGCTGCCACCCTCACAGGCTGGCTACTGGCAACCCGAGTGCTTGAGCTTGAATATACCCCGCAACTCTCAGTGGTGATCATTTCAATACTGGTGAGTATTGTGTTAGTCTGGGCTGTCAGCCGATCCGGAGTACGCAGTGCACTGCAGGCTCCGCCCCAGGCAACCCTGAAGGCTCCGTGATCCTGCAGGACGGCGATTCAAACTCGAAGAGCCGCAATCAGCAGCTTCATTCTTAATTATGAGAATTCCAAGCTTCGTAACTGAGACTCGACGTAGTGATGCACTCTCTTTTGCGGCTCGGTTAGGACGCACAAGCAGGCTGCTTTGCCTCTGTCTGTTGTTGGCCCCTGTCGCCGGATTTGGTCAAGGCGGCGCCGACCGAGCGTTGCCGACCGAAACGGAGGCCGAGAGTGCCTCTGAGTCGAGTACGAGCACCCAAACAACCACGACGGCCACCCCAGTGGCAGTCAGCGGATTCGGGGTGGCGGTGCTGGATACTGGAGTGGAACCGGTGGCTCCGATCACCCCGGATGTCATGCTGCCGGGTAGTGCAAGTTTTGTGGGCAGAAACCCGCTCGTAGATTACGCTGAGCAGGGGACCCACGGGACTGCGGTCGCCCAGATCATCCGAACGCTCTCCCCTGGAAGCAGAATCCTTTCGCTCCAGACCTCAACGGGAAGTCGTTCAATTTCAGCCAGTGCCGCTGCCCAGGCATTGCTTACCGCGGCTGCAAATCCCTCGATTCGCGTCATTAATCACTCAAATGCTGCTTTGGCAATGGTTCGTGGAGACGCGATCCTGGCCGCGGCGGTTGCGGATCAGGTGATCGTAATGGGGTCGGGTAACGACGGTCTGCCGAGGCCGAACGGAGACGCCCTGCACGCGCCGGGACTGGGTGGCAAAGGCATTATTGTTGGAGGACTGGGTCCCGACGATGAAATGCTCGGTTTCAGCAACCGCGCTGGAGGTTACGCCCAACACTACGTGGTCGCGACGGGCGCTTCTGCGTTCGCAGACTATTGGGGGACCTCGTTTGCAACCCCCCGGGTCAGCGCCTTGGCGGCCCAGTTGCGCCAGCGCTGGCCGGGACTCAGGGCGGAAGAAGTAACCGATATCATTAAGCGCTCGGCAACTGATATGGGCGCGCCGGGAGTGGATGCCAAATATGGCTGGGGCCGTATCAACGCCGCCAGGGCTTTTTTGCCGTTGGGAGCGCTGACAACGCCAACGGGGGCGTCAACGACTGCATCCACGACTGCATCCACAACAGAGGAAGATACGACGTCTGAAGAAGACGCTGGCGGTGATGAACTTTCGCTGCGCCGTTTGAGGGTAGGAACGCCGCTCCACGCGGCACTTGTTGCGCAGCCGGCGTTACGCAAGGTGCTCGCTCTGGATCGCTACGGGCGGGACTTTAATCTGGATCTTTCAAAAATGACGAGCGCGGTGGATCCCAAAGGGCGCGCCCGGCAAGTGGTTCAATCCTGGATGGGGAACACCGACCGTACGTTACTGGAGTCCGGCTCAGGGTATCAGATCTCCTCATTCGCCAGCGCCGATTCGACTGGCGCACCGAGACTGCACTTGGATGTCTCACCAGATGAGATCGTCCGTTACCAGGTGGGATACAGCGTGCGGCCCGAAACCGGCCACGCAGTGCTCGGCTGGATTCCTCATGTCGACGATGGCGCGGGTATGCCGAGCGCGTGGCGACGCACTCTTGCGGGAGGCAACCATGATGAGGGATTTCACAGTCTGACGAGCTATCGCTTGAACCAGATGGTTCAGCTTGATGTTTCGCTGGCCGATACGCATGACAGTGAAGAACTCGACCAGGGCAACCAGCAGTGGGCCTCGGCGATTCACCTTCAGAACGATACCTTTGGAGCTTCATTCGAGGGAGGGATTCTCGCAGAAGAGGGGAGTCTGTATGGGAGTGCCCCTGGCGGTGCGCTGGGCGTAGCTTCGGCGGACACCCGATATTTTCGTATTTCGGGCTACGGACGCATAAACAACCACCTCGCGGTCCTCGCCGCCTTTTCCGGGGCGTTGACCTCGGTGACCGAGGCGGAGGATAGGTTACTCGATGATTTTTCCGATCTCACAGCCCAGTCGTGGTTGGTAGGCTTGGGGGCAAAGGGTGTTTTTTCGAAGAAGGATGGAGCCAGCCTCACGGTCTCTCAACCGCTTAAGGTAACCGATGGTTCAGCGGACCTCGATGTGCCCTATGGGCTGGGCGCGGATGGTCGTATTCTTCGGTATCAGGAGCGGATCGGCCTGGCGCCCTTGGGTTCTGAAACTTCGTTGGAGCTCACCTATCGCATCATGTGGTCAAAATCGCTGGAAATTGGCGCCTATGGGGCGATGCGTTATGAGGCCGGCCACAACCCCCAACTGGGGTTGAGAACTGAACTAGCGACTGTCGTACGGGGTACATTTTAGGACGTACTGACGAATTCGTGATTGCGTAAGATAGGCCGTGTCAGTACCTCATGAGAGGCGCACACACTTAACTACGATACAAGAGTCATGCCTATCGAATCAGTTCGCAGCAAATCAAGTGCTGCCCGCCAACACGGCGCAATGGAGTTCAGCGAGCCTCCGGTGGATCTCGACGGCGTCCGGCTTTATCGACTTGCCCGACTCAGGGACGAGATGAGACAAGCGGGGGTTGCTGGACTGCTCCTCTTCGATCAGATCAATACGCGGTACGCGACCGACGCGACAAACATGCAGGTCTGGTGTTCGCACTATGAAACCCGTTGCGTGTTCGTGGCGCTGGAAGGTCCCGTGGTGCTCTATGACTATGCCAATCATCCGCATTTGGCTCAGGACCTGCCGGGAGTCGATGAGTATCGGGTGATGCCGTCTTTTTATTTCTTTTCCGCGGGCTCTCATTGCGAAGCCCGCGCCCGTAAATTCGCAGACGAAATTGATGACCTGATGCGCACCTATGGAGGTGATGACCGTCGTCTGGGTATCGATCGGCTCTCATTTATGCCCTGTGACGCGCTTCGCGAGAAAGGCCTGGTTTTAATTGAAGGTGAGGGCATAGCTGAGCGGGCACGGGCCGTTAAGTCCCAGGATGAACTGGCACTGATGCAGGTCTCGATGAATGCTTGCGAGGCGGCCTGTGATTCCATGCGTGAGGCGCTTGAGCCCGGCATTACCGAAAATGCCTTGTGGGCCAAGATGCATGAGACGAACATCCGCATGGGCGGCGAGTGGGTCGAAACCCGCCTTCTGTCGTCGGGCCCGCGCACCAATCCCTGGTTTCGTGAGTGCTCTATGCGCCCGATCGAGAAAGGCGACATGGTGAGTTTCGATACCGACCTGATCGGACCCTATGGTTACTGCTCGGACATTTCCCGATCATGGTTGTGCGGCGACCGCCCGAGCGATGAGCAGCGTCGTCTTTATTCGGCAGCTTATGAGCAGATTGAGACGAATATCGGAGTTCTGCGCTCTGGTCTCACACTCCACGAAGTGTCGGAACGCTGCTGGAAAATTCCCCAAGAGTATCTTTCGAACCGATACCCCTCGCTGATGCATGGCGTTGGGCTGGCAGACGAGTATCCCAGCATCAAACACGAGGTGGACCTGGCAGCGAAGGGGTACGAGGGGGTGCTCAGTCCGGGTATGGTGATCTGCGTCGAGTCATTTATCGGGGTTGAGGGTGGGCGTGAAGGCGTCAAGTTGGAAGAGCAGGTTATCATCACGGGGTCTGGGGTAGAGCGAATGTCCAGCCTGCCTTTTGAAACCGATTGGTTATGACATGTCTGATAACACCGCGGCGCTGGTAGACGCGAGAGTCGACTGCCTGCAGTACTGTAACTGGTCCAGAAAGATCTTCTCGCAGATGCGCGAAGGCGGGTTGGACGCAGTTCATGTGACCATCTGTTATCACGAGGACTTTCGTGAGGCAGCCGCCAATGTGGCGGACTGGAACCGGCGATTTCTCGAGTACCGTGACCTGATCATGCCGGGCCGCTTTGCCGAAGATGTTTTGGCCGCGCGGCAATCGAACCGCACCGCCATCTTCTTCGGTTTCCAGAACTGCTCGCCGATTGAAGCGGATGTCGGACTGGTCGAGGTCTGCCATCAGTTGGGCGCTCGGTTCATGCAGCTTTCCTACAACAACCAGTCATTGCTTGCCACGGGTTGTTATGAATCAGATGATCCTGGGATCACCCGTATGGGCAAGCAGGTCATCGCGGAGATGAATCGAGTGGGACTCGTGATAGATATGAGTCACTCTGCTGAGCGTTCAACGCTTGAGGCCATCGAAGCGTCCTCACGACCTATAGCCATTACCCATGCCAATCCCTCTTTCTGGCATCCGGCGCTACGCAACAAGTCGGATGAGGTGATCCGAGCATTGTCAGAGACAGGCGGCATGATCGGGTTTTCGCTTTATCCGCACCACTTGCACGAAGGGACTGAATGCAGCTTGCAGAGTTTCTGCGAAATGGTCGCCAGGGCCGCAGATCAGTTTGGGATAGAGCATCTGGGTATCGGGTCGGATCTTTGTCAGGATCAGCCTGACAGCGTTGTGGATTGGATGCGAAACGGTCGCTGGACCACTGAGCGAGATTTTGGTGAGGGCTCGGCAGACAAGCCCGGGTTTCCGGCACAGCCTTCCTGGTTCAAAGACAGCCGCGACTTCCCGAATATTGCGGCAGGTCTTGCGAATGTTGGTTTTGACGATCAATCGGTTGCCGCGGTGATGGGAAACAATTGGCTGCGCTTTTTTGAGCAATCCTTTGTTGGTGTCTGAGCGCCACGGTATTGTTCTGAGTCCAGAGTTGTCACCCAGAAACATTTAATCTAATCAGCAAAAAGAGATAACACTGAAATGTCGGTCGCGCCGAATCAACTAGACCTGTCCGCAGACAAACCTCATTTAGGCAAGTCAGACGTATCCGCGGGGCTTCGGCCACCAGAGCGGGTATGCAAACTGGACCGGATGGGCGCCGCATTTCCGACTCGCCTCAGTTTTATGCGTTTGTTGCTGCGTCGGATGTCCCGCGAGAGGTGGCAGATGAAGCGGGGACATTTTGTACTTGATGAAAATGGCTACGGAACGGCCGTGTACACCGCGCAACTTTCTGATCGGGCCTATTCCCTGATCGCTTTCGCCAACCCTCTCGCCGATGAAGACAGGACCGACCGCGTCATTGCTTCGGCCTGGGATGCGGCCTTCGTCCTCTTCGACGGAATACCCTCACAAGCGGATATAGACCGGCTCAGGGTACAGGCGCCTCTGCAGGAAGCAGGGCGATTCGAGGCGACGGACCTCGTTATCTCCCGTGCCAACCGCAGCCTGCGTCTTTTTGAGTATGTGTGCGACTGTCTTGCCCGGGGCGAGCAGCCTGAGGCGACCAGGCTTAATGAAGTGGGCTATCTGATGCGGACAACGGCCGTTTACGGTAATGGCAAGTTCGGAATCAGTGATCGCTCTCGGATTGCGTCGCGAGAAGAGACACAGAATTCTTTTCAGGCTGAGATGTTGACGGTATTTCTGATCCGACAGTTTACGTTTGACCAACTGGAGCACATTGCTTCACGTCGCTTTGGGGGCACAGCGGTTGCCCTGGCACCGAGTCTGAAAAGATCTCTGGGGATCGGTAATGCAACGGGCCTGGGTATGGCGCCTTTTGTTGTGAGCCACCCTGAACTCTTGCATCATTGGTTCCATGCTCGCGAGAGCGCTCTCGCCAGGGTCCGTTCGATGGAAGGGATTTCGCTGGACGACATAAAGCGTGCCCTTGAGCTTCAGCAACGGGCCTACCAGCACGTTAATGAGTGGCGGACATCCGACGAAGACTACCAACAGCGTAACCGGAAACTGCTGCAAAATCTTCTTGAATTCCAGCATTGGCTTGAGTGTGCAGATGAAGAGCAGCGCGGTGGGAAGTTATGGGATGTGCTCTTTCGACGTGCTGAGACGACTTTCGACTTGGACGGTCAGGAACTGCTGTGCGCGCTGCTGATTGAGATCTACCCAGAGGTCTCAGAAGGGCTCGACGAGATGTTTCATGTCCATGATCCAGAGCCACTCCACATCACGGAAACGGTCAGGGCGACACTAGAGCGATTGGACGGCCAGTATGGCTGGACCGACGACATTGATTTCTCAGCAGACGAGCAAAACGCACACTTTTGGTATGTCTCTGAAAATAAGCTCGAGCCCAGATTCGGCCGCAGGGCGGAAGAACCAGGGGCGGAACAGGAGATGCCGGTCGCGATCGCGAGGGATATGGCCGCGTTTCGTCACAGACTCCGCGATTCAGACCCAGACCAGAGTCTGAGAGTATTCCTCCAGAAGTATCCAGAATTCCGTCACCTCGCGCGCCGGGCCCAGGTACTTGGGCGATACCCTTATGGCGAGATCCGCGATAACTTGATTGCTGAAGGCTGCTCTCCGCTTGACATCCTACGATTCAAGCTTTCTTTTTTTGGTGCGGCAAAATTTGATCCAAAATCATCTTTGTGGACGAGAATCACGATGTTCCAGGGCGCTCCCCTGATGACCGAACTTGACCAGCCCTGGGCAGATGACTGGTGGCTTTCGGTTGCGCCACAAAATGCCTGATGCGCCAGTCCTCCACGGAGTTCGGTCAACTTCTGGTTAAAGCTGGACGCGGTGTGGGGCTCCCACTGGGGGTCGCGGAGGATCTGATCGACCCCGTCATCTGGCTTCAGATCTGCGGATTCCCCGGAGAGTACGAATTTCATACGGCGCTCTCCGCCCTCGATGAAGGACGGACTGAAGCACGGTTTCCGGACCTTCTGAACACGGATCGATTAACCACTTCGGGGAACGTATCTGCGGCTTACCTCGCCACCGCAGCTTGCGATTTGCTTCAGTTGGGCTGGCCTGAAGTTGGTGAGGAGGTCTTGCTACCTGGAACAGAAAGCCCGCGACTGGTTTCGACAGCGCTGGCGCTTTCTCATCGCCTTCTCAGGCGAGAGCATTTTTTAAGGATAGTGACGCGTGACGAAGTTTTTATCTCTGGCCCGGGCGCAGAGATAATCTGCGTGAGAAAAGAGCCTCAGCATCAGACCCCGAGCGGGAGCGGAGAGGAGGTAATCCGCCTGTCGGCAGAACAGTCCGGGTTTGACGGCGCAGGCATAGTACTGATTGATCGTGTGAAAGAGGAGCGGTTCTTCGAGGTCTGCCGTCTCAAAGGGCTTTGCGCCAGCCCGGCGATTATCACTCAGCTGAAGGCTTTCTCGGATCGGCTGCTGGTCCCCGAGTCAGAGCATTCTCTAAAGTTCGGCGCAGGTGCCGGGATAGTTGACTCGGACTGAGTTCGGAGCCCGCCGCTGGTGGATGCTGGCAGGCTTGTGGTTTTGCTATATGGCCCTCGGGCTCAGCATGGCGAGTCTGGCACCGTTGGTGTCAGAGATTGAAGGAGACCTTAGTTTTAGTCATAGCGCAATGGGCACCGTCATGGGTGCTTGGCAGTTCGTTTATATCTTTGCTGCGATTCCTTGCGGCATGCTTTTGGATCGTATCGGCGCCAGATGGGGATTAGCGATTGGCGCCCTGATTATGGGGCTTTCCGGCATTTTGAGGGGGTTCGCCGGGGAATATATGGAGTTGCTGGCCGCCGTTGCGCTCTTTGGGCTTGGGGGTCCTCTGGTCTCCGCAGGGGCGCCCAAAGTCGTTCGCGAACATTTTGAAGGCGCGCACCGGGGGCTCGCAATGGGCATCTATATCACAGGCCCAGGTATTGGGGCGGTGGCTGCGCTGAGCCTCACTCAATCAGTTGCTCTTCCTTTGCTCGAGGGAAACTGGCGGCTGCTTCTTCAGATCTGGGGATGGGTCTGCATTGCCTCGGGAGTTTTCTGGCTGTTGGTGGCAAGGGATGACTTCGCAACAGTGGTTGAAAACGAGGGAAGGATCGGCCTGTCGGATCTGGCGGAAGTAATAAGGATTCCGGCAGTTCGGCTGATTCTATTGATGAGCGTGGCTGTGTTCGCAATAAACCATGGGATGGGCAATTGGCTTGTTGAGATGCTCAAAAACCTTGGGGCGAGTCCAAGCAAAGCCAGTGCGCTTGCGACGATACCCGTGGCCGTCGGAGTGTTGAGTGCGTTGACGCTCCCGCGGATGGCGGTAGGATCGCGGCGATTTGCGGTGCTCACTTTGCTGTTTACTTGTTCCACTTTGGCCAGTCTTTCCCTGCTCGCCCAGCCACACGGCATCTGGCTTTATGTCACGCTCGTGGTTGAGGGGATCGCGGCGGGCTCCATGATGACCGTGCTGGTGCTTACCTTGGTCGAAGTCCCCGGAGTGGGAGCCAGACGATCCGGCACGGCCGGAGGATTTTTCTTTTCTGCTGCAGAAGTCGGAGGAGTCGGGGGACCGGTATTGATCGGTATCCTGTTTAGTGCCCACGGGCACTTCAGCAGTAGCCTGATGTTCCTCGCGCTGTTGGGAGCCTTGCTTTTGGTGAGTGTATTCCCATTACGAAGATTTTTAATTCTTGAACAACGTAGTGCAGCCTTAAGAACTGGCGCTCCCTAGGGGAATCGAACCCCTGTTTCCGGCGTGAGAGGCCAGCGTCCTGACCGCTAGACGAAGGGAGCGTTTTTGAGCTAACTGGGGTTGGCTAGTTGAATTGAACTATATCGGCCAACTTGCATATGTTACTCGGGTTTGCAGACCGGGTTAAACAAAATCTTGACGGGGCCGTTTAGGGAAATCTTTATCGGGGGAATTACAGGTTATTCAATCGGCTCCGAGTCGAGAAACCGGTTGACAATATTCTCAAGCATTCGGCTGACGTTGTTGGTGTAATCGTTGTGCGATAGGGAGCCTGCAAAGGCGATTGATCCCGTCGAAAAGACGGCGCCCCCGTTTGGCGTTTCATAGAAGACCATATCGCAGCGCACGTGCGGACAAGTCTCTCCGTTGACGGCCGAATGGGCGTGATGATAATCCTCAACCACCCAGTGAAAGTCAGCGCCAAAATCGTCTGCTGTGGCCACAACCAGGGCGTGGGAAGGGGTGCCTTTGCGGACATCCGCGCTGTCAATTTCACTGCCGGCTGCGCCGCCAAACACCAGCCCAAAATCGCCAATGGCCTCATCTTCAGCGATACCGTCGAACATCCACGCGCATCGGGGATCGAGACTGGCTGCGGTTCGGCGATACGGGCGGCTGAAGTTAAATCCCTGGGCAGAGAACCCTACGCCGCTTAGCTGGTTAGGGGCGATTCCCGATCGGGACCACAGTCCCGACAGTTCCCCCGAGAAGCTCATGTGATATTCGCCGGGTTCAGCGATCCAACTGCGCATACCATCTTCCGCCCGGCGCATTTCGATGGCGCCAGGAAATTTCGGACTATAGGCGACTCGCCAGTAGAACCCGTTCCCTCCCATGTAGATAAAACGTCCGCCCTGATGCTGATAGGAGAGCAGGGCGTTCATCATCGGCAGGGAGTAGTACTCAGGGTGGGTGCATGTCATCACGCAGTCGTACCCTTCAATGAGACTTACGCCCTCAGCGTGCAGATCATCATCCGTCACTACGTCGAAGTAAAAGCCTTTCTCAGCCAGCCAGTCGGTGATGTGGCTGTCAGCGTTGTATTGCCATAACTCCTCGTGGGGACCCATTCGAAGCATCGGCCTAAGGCGAGACGCATAACAGACGCCCGATCCATCGCTATGATCGTCGTACATGCTTAGGCCGAAAAGGGCCTGGTTCTGCAGATAAAGGTCTGCCATGGTCAGGGTGGCAAAACAGGTGGAAGATTGTTCGATTAGTGAGCCCCAGTCGACATTCATGTGGTTATTGACATAAGCGTAGTAGCTGGCAGTGGGCACGAGCAGGCATAGGCGTGCGGTGGGTTTGCCGCGAGGGGGTCGAACATAAAACGGGACGTAAAACTCTTCTGAGTCCTGTTGCAGGTGTGCCGCATAAACTCCGCTTGAGAGATCCTCAGGGACTTTCCAGCACACATCGGTTTGCCATTGCGAGTCATAAAGATCGTCATCGTGGAAATGAATGGCGCCGTAATGTTCCGGTCTGTGCGTCCAGTTCATCTCGGTTCCGTCGTGCTGCCAGCCTTTAACCGCTCTGGTGGGCAGATTGTGGGTTCGACCGTGATGGTTATTGCCGCTCACATCTATGACCTCATCACTTTCTATCTTTTGGCTAAAGTCCCATGCAGCGACCAGCGTACTTTGTTGTGGGGACAGCACCGATGCCTCAATTGAAGGCAGATCCAGCGCTGCATCATGAAGCTGGACGCTGTCGATCTTTCCGTTATAGATCTGAGTAATCAGTAGGTCGTTGTCTTCGTCAAGCGCTGCGCAGCCGGCAATTAAGAACTGGGCGTCCAGCTTAGAAAGCGATACGCCAAGATGAGATGAAACGATCGAGTTCTGTTTTTCAAGCTCGAGACCCTTTTCCTTGATGAGTTGGTATAGGGTCA
>Ga0181593_10004114_pt1 | contig 13246 bp, 13 predicted proteins | sample 071ome_19_FD_133756 | JGI IMG/M metagenome (GOLD analysis project Ga0181593, IMG submission 133756) | Coastal salt marsh microbial communities from the Groves Creek Marsh, Skidaway Island, Georgia - 071413AT metaG (megahit assembly) | ecosystem: Environmental > Aquatic > Marine > Intertidal...
ACTTGATCTTGGCTTCGGACGAGTCGGACTCGCCCTTGTTGTCGACCCAGGAGAGCTTGACGGCGTCGCCCGCCTTGGCGCCCTTGAACTTGAACGCCAGGTAGGGGTTCTTCGACACCGCCGGGCCCCACTGCGCCACCATCACCGTCTTGCCCGCGTGCTCGCAGGTCACCTCGGTGATGTGGTGTGCCGGGATCTTGTTGCCGTCCTTGCCCTTGCGCAGACCGGTCTCCATGGCGTGCGTGATCAGCGCCTTGACCGTGGTCTCGTCGCCGCGCAGCGATGCGCGCATCTTGATGCTCTTGGCCATCGTTCTCTCCTCCTCAGCCGCCGCAGCCGCCAATGGTGACTTTCACTTCCTTGGTCGCGCTCTGCAGCGTACCGCCCGACTTGACCACCGCGACCACGTCCGAGGTCTTGCCCATCTTCACGCGCGTGGCCGCGTAGCCCGAGGCCCCCGCGCCGAGCACGAAGTTCGCCGCCAGCGGGCTCGGGTTGTTGGAAATGAACACGCTGATCGACTCGACGTTGGCCGCCGCGGTCTCGACCGTGATCGGCACCACCGCGCCGTTCTCGGCGATGTCCGGTGCCTTGATCGACACCGCGTCGGAGGCCGAGGCCGTGCCGCCGAGCAGCGTCTTCATCGCGCCCTCGGTGGAATCGGCCGAGAAGGCCTCCTTCGACCAGGCCGCCAGCACGCCGCGTGGCGCCAGCAGGCCCGCGCCCGCCAGCGCTCCCACGCCCAGCGTGCCGCGCAGCAGCAGGCGTCGCTTGTTGTCTACATTCATCTGCATTCTCCTCGCCTGGACCCTCGTAATTTCGAGGTGGTTTGTTCGAACCGTTAATCGTCAGTTCGGCCATTCAAATCACGGGCGTGTCAAAACGCCCGTCATGGCCCGTACGGTGCCACATCCAAGCGTGAATGAAATCAGTGAAAGCGGTCAGGTCGGTAAGGGTTAACCCTGACTTTCGATGATCAGGGTCATCCGAACCAGTTCCGAGACCGAGCCGGCGGCCATTTTTTCCATGACCCGCGCACGATGCGTCTCGACGGTCTTCTGGCTGATGCCCAGGGTGGCACCTATGGCCTTGTTCGCCTGTCCGTCGACGACCAGGCGCAGCACGTCGAGTTCACGTGGGGTAAGCGTTCGGTAGCGGGTCGTCAGCTCTTCCCGGCGCAGACGCTGGAGGCTCTGCTCGGCGTCGCGGCGCAGCGCCTGCTGCACGCAGTCAAGCAGCTCCTGATCCTTGAACGGCTTCTCGACGAAATCGGCGACACCGCTCTTGAGTGCACGCACCGCGATCGGCACGTCGCCATGACCCGAGACGACGATGACCGGCAGGTCGATGCCACGTTCGCGCAACTGCGCATACACATCCAGCCCCCCAAGACCCGGCATGCGCAGGTCGAGCACCACGCAACCAGAGTTTTCGGGAGAGATTGCGCGCAAAAAAGCTTCCCCCGAGTCGAAGGCCTCGACGCGCAGGCCAACCGAGTCCATCAGCCAGCGCATCGAGTCACGCACCGCGGCATCGTCATCGACCAGGTAGACCGCCTGATCAGGCGACATCGCGTGCCTCCGTGACCGCGCTCGGCAGGTCGATGTGGAAGGTGGCGCCGCCACCCGCTTCGACCTCGGCCCAGAGCCGACCACCATGCGCCTCGACGATGCGCCGGCTGATCGCGAGACCGAGTCCCATGCCGCTGCGCTTGGTGGTGTAGAAGGGCGTGAAGGCGTCGTTGAGCGCGGTCGGGTCCATGCCCGGTCCGTTGTCACTTACCTCGATGTGGATCACTTCATCGGTGTGGAGCGTGCTGCGTACCGTGATCCGACGCTGGTCGGTCGGGTTGTGCCCTACGGCCTCGATCGCGTTGCGCAGCAGGTTCACCACCACCTGCTCGAGCTCGATGACGATCCCGTTCATCGATGGCAACGTCTCGGCCAGATCGAGGTCGATGTCGACACCCGCCCGCCCGGCCTCCACGCTGACCAGCTGAGCCGTCTGCACGACGAGGGCGTTGATCTCGATCGGGCCGCGCTGTGGATCGCGCTTGCGAATGAAGTCGCGGATCTGGCGCACGATCTGCGCAGCACGGTGCGCCTGGGTGCTGAGCAGCTGCATCGCCTCGAGCAGCGAGTCACGGTCGGCGCGGTCGTCCTGCAGTCTGCGTATGCAGGCGCCGGCGTAATTGGTGATGGCCGACAGCGGCTGATTGAGTTCGTGGGCGATCTGCGACGCCATCTCGCCCATGGTGCTGAGTCGCGAGACATGGGCCATTTCGGTGAGGTGGCGCCGCTGCTCCTCCTCGGCCGCCTTGCGTGCCGAGATGTCGCGGCAGACGATGACCGCACCGAGCACCTTGCCCTCGTGGTCGCGCAGCGGTGCGCTGGCGTACTCGACCGGGAAGCAGGAGCCGTCCCTGCGCCAGAACACCTCGTCGTCAACGTGGTGCGGACGGTTGTCGCGGAACGTCGCACCGACCGGACAGTCGCGCTTGGGATAGGGGCGGCCGTCAACGTGGCTGTGGTGCAGCAGGTCGTGTTGGGATCGTCCTATCAGCTCGTCGATGGACCAGCCTGTCAGGCGGACCATCTCCGGATTGACGAAGGTGATGGTGCCATTGGTGTCGACGCCGCTGACGCCGTCGCCGACCGCCTCGAGGATCAGCTCGAAGCGGCTCTGGATGCCACGCTTGGCCTCGTCGAGCTTGCGGTTGAGGTGCGCAATCCAGCCCGACAGCAGCACCAGCAGTCCGAGCATCAGTCCACCGGCGATGAATGCACCACGGTACTTGGAGATCACGTCGTCGAAGGTGAAGCGCGGCTTGCTGTAGGGCCCGATGCCGAGTTCCTGGAACAGGTCGTGCACCGCCTGGTAGTCGAGCGGCACGGTCCACCCTGCGTGGCGGCCGGAGAGGGAGGCGGGATGGTTGTGCGGCATCTGCATCAGCGCCACGGCCACGCGCTGGGCGAGTGCGTTCGCCGTCGCGCTTGTCTTGGCGAACGGCCATTCCGGGTAGAGCCGGGTGCTGACCTCGAGAGGGAAACCCTCGGTAGGCAGCGACGCGATGACGCGCACCGACCCTGGTGCGAGGTCGCCGTCCTCGATCATGCGTTCGAGGATGTTGGTGCGCACCGCGCCGAAGTCGGCATCACCGGCGAGCACGCGGCGCACGACAGCGTCGTGGGTGTTGGCGAAGTCGATGCCCGCCAGCTCCTTCCACGGATCGAGCCCGCTCGCCTGCATCTCGCGCCACTGCATCTGGAAGCCACCCAGGGAGTGGAGGTTGACTGCGACGAAGCTCTGATCGCGCAGGCTTTCGATCGTGGCCAGGTCGGTGCGGTCGATACGCGTGATCAGCACCCCGCCGAAGGTGTTGTAGCTCTGCTCACCGTGGCGGTTGTTGAGCGTGGCGATGCGCGAGACGCCCTGGCGCACCTCGAGGTCGACGTACATCCCCGAGTTGACCAGCACGAAATCGACCCTGCGGTAGGCCACCGCCGGCTCGACCTCCTCGAACTCCAGTGGGACCACCGTGAAGTGGTAGCCGGGCAGTTGCGAGCTTAGGTAGTCGGCGGTGGGACCCCAGTTGCGCAGCGTGGCGGCGTCACCGCGGTGGCTGAGCACGCCGATACGGATCGCAGTCTCTTGCGCCAGGCCGACCTGCGGCACGCCGCCTAGCAGCGCGATGAAAAGGATCAGGCCGCGGGTCAGTGTCATGGCATGGCTCGCGAACGTGCGTGCCCGAGTATAGACCGGTCCAGGCTACGGCTTTTCGGCGCGCGCCAGTTCGTTCAGGCGACGCTCGATCTCGGCGAGCCGGGCCGCGATTCGCGCGCTGTCGTAGTCGTCGGCGACGCGCAGCGCCTTGCGCAGCTCTTCCGCCGCCTCGGCCGCGCGGCCGTCGAGCAGCAGCAGCTCGGCACGGGCGCGGCGCGTGCCGACCTCGTCCCGCAGCATCACGCCGGCGTCGTTCAGTATCTGGTAGTAGACGCGGTGCGTGCGCCCGGCGTTGATCTCGGCGACCAGCAGCGCCTGCGCCTCGCGCGCCTGACCGCTGTCGACCAGCAGCCGGGCGTAGGCCTCGGTCAGCGCACGGTGACCCGGGAACACCAGCAGCGCGTCGCGGTACTCGCGTAGCGCAGCGTCACGTTGGCCGCTGGCGGCCAGTGCCTGCGCCCTGAGCACCAGGTACTCGGCACGGTCGGGTTCGGCCGCGATCAGCGGCTCCAGGGTCTCGAGCGCCGCGTGGCCCTCTCCACGCTCGACCTGGGCCAGGGCGAGGGCGTAGCGCGCCTGGTCGTCACCGCGTTTTACGCGCGCGCCGAACTCCTCGACGCGCTGGCCGTCGGGGACCCCACCGAGCGCCTCGAGGCGCATGCGCGCGATGGAGAAGGCCGACTCGTCACGCGGTTTCGGGCGCGGCATCTGGCTGGCACGGTCGGTGGCGCTGGCGATGCGCGAAACGTTGACCGGGTGGGTGCGCAGGAACTCGGGCAGCACGTCGCCGTAGAGGCGCTGGTTCTGTTGCAGGCGGCCGAAGAAGTCGGGCATGCCGTAGGGGTCGAGCCCGGTGTTCGCGAGGATCTGGATGCCGATGCGATCGGCCTCCTCCTCGTTCGAACGGATGAAGTTGAGCTGCGCCTGGGCGCTGCCGCCGAGGGTGGTCGCCAGCGCCGCCTCGCCCAGTTCGCCGTCCACCTGGCCGAGCAGCAGCGCGGCGAGCAGCGCCACCGCGTTGGCGATCTGCATCTGACCGGCGGCCTCGTAGGTGCGCGCCATGTGCCGCTGGCTGACGTGGGCGAGCTCGTGGGCGATCACCGCGGCCAGCTCGCTCTCGGTCTGGCTGGCCAGGATCAGTCCGGTATGGATCCCGATCACGCCGCCCGGTGCCGCGAAGGCGTTGATGGCCCGGTCGCGTACGACGAAGAAGGTGATCGCTCCGGGACCGAGCCCGCTGTTGGCCGCCAGGCGAGAGCCGAGCGACTCGATGTAGCCGGTCACCAGCAGGTCGTCGTGGAGCATGCCCTTGGCGCGCAGGCTCTGCATCAGCGCCGCGCCGATGCGCCGCTCGGCCTGGGGAGTCAGCACCTGTGCCGAGGGGTCACCCATCTCGGGGAGGGTGGACGGGCGTCCCTGGCCGGCCACCAGCGGCGCCAGTGCCAGGCCGAACAGGAACAGCACCAGCCGGGAGATTCGGCCGGCCGCGACGTGTTGGCGCGTGCGGGTCATGCTTGGGTGGTGGTCAGAAGATGGTTTCGGGCACGGTCTACTTGAGTGTGAGACTATCATTAGATGCACCGGTTCGCCGGTGGCCCTATCACCAATGGGTGATTGTCTCGCACGGCAAACGGCGAATACTGGGCAACGGCCCCACGAGGGGCCCTGAACACGCCTACGACTGGAGGAATCAGATGGCCGATTACGATTCGGAACTAGACGCCACCGGGCTCAACTGCCCGCTGCCGATCCTGCGCGCGAAGAAGGCGCTCGCCGGCATGGAGAGTGGTCAGGTGCTGCGCATCGTCGCCACCGACCCCGGCTCGGTCAAGGACTTCGACGCCTTTGCCCGCCAGACCGGCAACGAGCTGATGTCTTCGGGTGAAGAGGATGGCAAGTACACCTTCATGATGAAGAAGGCCTGATTCCGGCGACATTACGCCGGAACGTGCGCCAGGCCGGACGGGAGCAGCGCAATGGAAGAGAAGAAACTCGCGATCATCGCCACCAAGGGCACGCTTGACTGGGCGTACCCGCCCTTCATCCTCGCGTCGACCGCCGCCGCGCTCGGCTACGAGACCCAGGTGTTCTTCACCTTCTACGGCCTGCAACTGCTGCGCAAGGATCTCAGTGGCGTCAAGGTGAGCCCGCTGGGCAACCCCGCGATGCCGATGAAGATGCCGTACGGGCCGCAGTGGTTCCGCGACGTCAACTGGAACATGCCCAATGCGCTGATGTCGATCGTGCCCGGCTTCGAGTCGATGGCCACCGGCATGATGAAGAAGACCATGCGCGAGAAGGGGGTCGCCAGCATCGAGGAGCTGCGCGATTTGTGCCAGGAGGCCGAGGTGACCATGATCGCCTGCCAGATGACCGTCGACGTGTTCGGTTTCTCGCCGAGCGACTTCATCGATGGCATCGAGTACGGCGGCGCCGCCACCTTCTTCGAGTTCGCCGGAGAGTCGGACGTCAACCTGTTCGTCTGAATCGGGACGCATACCGGGCCGGGTCGACCGCGAGGTCGGCCCGGCCTTCTCGTTGAGGGTCCCCACGACCGGCCGCCCCGGGCCGTCTTGACCCATCGCAGCGCCAGGCGCGTCGCCAACGGACTATGATCTCGCCTACCGGGCTCGTGCCCGCCGGCTGATGCAAGCCATGCCAGACGAACCACTCCAGGTCGCCCGCCACGACGGCGTCGTGCGCCTGACGCTCAATCGCCCGCAACGGCTCAACTGCGTCGATCGCGATCTCAACCGGCGTCTGCGCGACACCGTCGAGGAGCTCGCCTCGGATCGCGACCTGCGCGTGGTGGTCGTCACCGGCGCCGGGCGCGCCTTCTGCAGCGGCCAGGACCTCGCCGAGCGCCATGCCGATCTGCAGTCCGGGTCGCCCGATCTCGGCGTGGCACTGGAACAGGGTTTCAATCGCATCGTCGCCGGCATCCGCGCGCTCGAGGTGCCGGTGATCGCGGCCGTCAACGGGGTCGCGGCAGGTGCCGGTGTCGGCCTGGCAATGGCCTGCGACCTGGTCGTGGCGGCGCGTTCGGCGCGCTTCGTGCTGTCGTTCGTCGAGGTCGGCCTGGGGCTCGATTCGGGCCTCAGCTGGACGCTCCCGCGCCGGGTCGGCGCGGCGCGGGCACGTGGCCTGGCGCTGACCGGCACGCCGCTCGACGCCGAGAGCGCCGTCGAATGGGGCCTGGTCTGGCGCTGCGTCGACGACGCTGCGCTGGGCGCCGAGACCGACGCCCTGGTCGAGGGGCTGAGCCGTCGTCCACGCCACGCCCTGGCCGGCATCAAGCGCGCGCTGAACGAGGCCGAAAGCGCGACGCTCGATGCCCAGCTCGCGCTCGAGGCGACGCTGCAACGCACGGCCGGAAGCGATCCGGCCTACCGTGCCGCGGTCGAGGGCTTCATGGCACGTGGGAAGGAGAAGTGAGCATGGCCGAGCCGTTGGCGAGGGAGTCGATCGTTGGCGTGATCGGTGCGGGCACCATGGGCGCCGGGATCGCCGAGGTGGCCGCGGCCGCGGGCCACCCGGTGCGCCTGCACGACAGCCGTCCCGGCGCCGCGGCCGAGGCCTGCGACGCGCTCGCGGCACGCCTCGACAAGCGGGTCGCGCGGGGCAAGGTGGTGCAGGCCGAGCGCGACGCCCTGGTGGCGCGCATCACCCCGGTCGACACGCTGGAGGCCCTCGCCCCGGCGGCGCTGGTGGTCGAGGCGATCGTCGAGGATCTCGCTGTCAAGCGTGAACTCTTCGCCACCCTCGAGGGGCTGGTCGCCGTCGACGCCATCCTCGCCAGCAACACCTCCTCGCTGTCGATCACCGCGCTTGGCGCCGGCCTGGCGCGACCGGAACGGCTGGTCGGCATGCACTTCTTCAACCCGGTGCCGGTGATGCAGCTGGTCGAGGTGGTGCACGGCCTGGCCAGCGATCCCGGGGCCGTCGCGACGGTCCTCGCGACGGCGAGCGCCTGGGGCAAGCGCGCGGTGCGCGTGGCCTCGACGCCGGGCTTCATCGTCAACCGGGTCGCGCGGCCCTTCTATGCCGAGGCGCTGCGCCTGCTGCAGGAGGGTGCGGCCGACGCGGCGACCCTCGACGCCGTCTACCGTGACGCCGGCGGTTTCCGCATGGGGCCGTTCGAGTTGATGGACCTGATCGGACACGACGTCAATTTCGCCGTGACGCGGAGCGTGTTCGAGGCCTTCTTCCACGACCCGCGCTACCGCCCGTCGCTGCTGCAACAGGAGCTGGTCGTGGCGGGGCGGCTCGGCCGCAAGAGCGGCCGGGGATTCTACGACTACACCGACGACGCGCCGCGGTCCGAGCCCTGCGAACGGCCGACCGCGGCCGCGCCCGATGCGATCCGGGTACACGGCGACCTCGGCCCGGTCACGCCCCTGGTCGAGATGGCCGGGGCCGCGGGTGTCGTCGTGGAACACGTGCCGGCCGAATCCGGCGGCTGGATCGAGTTCGGCGGTGCGCGCCTGGCGCTGACCGACGGACGCACCGCCACCGCCCGGGCCGTGCACGAGGGCGGCGACCTGGTCCTGCTCGACCTGGCGCTCGATTACGCCAGCGCGTCGCGATTGGCCATCGCCGTGGCCGCGCAGGCCACGCCCGCCGCGGTGGATGCCGCCGTCGGTTTGCTGCAGGCACTCGGCAAGCGGGTCGTGCAACTCCAGGACACGCCGGGCCTCGCGCTGATGCGTACCGTCAGCCTGCTCGCCAACGAGGGCGCCGAGGCGGTGCTGCAGGGCGTCTGCGACGCGGCGGCGGTCGACGACGCCATGCGCTTCGGCGTCAACTACCCGCGCGGGCCGCTCGCCTGGGGCGACGCCGTCGGTGCGGCCCGGGTGCTGACCGTGCTCGACCACCTCACGGCCGCGTATGGCGAGGACCGCTATCGCGCGTCGCCGTGGTTGCGACAGAAGGTCGCCGCGGGCCGGCCGTTGCGCGACGACGAATCCGACTGAGAGGAGAACGACGCATGCAGATGACCCCCGAGCTCTTCCACCAGTTGCTGCGTCCGGTCATGGCGTTCTGCGCCGCGCGTGACGTGGACGATGACCTGGCCGCCGCGCTCACCGAGGCCTACCCGCCCGATGGCGACACCTTCCTTGCGGTCACGCGCGCGTGCCAGGAGGCCGTGGCGGCGGGCTGGATGTGCGATCGCGAGCACGGCGGCATCCGTTTCGGCCGCGTGATCAAGCCGGGCCCTGACAGCGACGGTTTCAGCGTCGACGTGGTGCACATGGACGAGGTGGTGGGACCGCACCACCGTCACCCGAAGGGCGAGATCGACATGATCATGCCGTTGACTCCGGGTGCGAAGTTCGACGGCCACGGCGCGGGGTGGATGGTCTACCCGCCGGGCAGCGAGCATCCGCCAACGGTCAGCGACGGCGCCGCGCTGGTGCTCTACCTGCTGCCGGAGGGCGCGATCGAGTTCAGCAGGTAGGCGAGCGCGGGGTCAGACGCCGAGGTGCTGCATGTGCACCTCGGGGCTTGCGGCGAGTTCGGCGGCCGTGCCCTCGTAGACGACCTGTCCCTTGGCCAGGATCACGCAGCGGTCGGAGATCCTGAACAGCGCCTTGAGGTCCTTGTCGACGATGATCGAGGCCATGCCGGTCTGCTTGATCTCGCGGATGACGTTCCAGATCTCCTGGCGGATCAGCGGTGCGAGTCCCTCGGTGGCCTCATCGAGGATGATCAGCTCGGGGTTGGTGAGCAGCGCGCGGGCCACGGTCAGCATCTGCTGCTCGCCGCCCGAGAGTTGGTTGCCGAGGTTGCCGAGCCGCTCGTGCAGCCGCGGGAAGAGCTTCAGCACCCGGTCGTAGGACCAGTCGTCGCGACCGTCACGCCCGGGGCGCGCCGCCATGACCAGGTTCTCGTGCACCGTCAGGTTGGGGAAGATGCCGCGGTCCTCGGGCACGAAGGCGATGCCCTCGCGAGCGAAGCGGTGCGGAGCCGCGCGCGTCATGTCGATCCCGTGGACCTCGACGCGCCCCTCGCGGGCCGGGGTCAGGCCGACCAGGCTGCGCAGCGTGGTGGTCTTGCCCATGCCGTTGCGCCCGATCAGGCTGAGCGTCTCGCCCGGGCGAACCACCAGGTCGATGCCGTGCAGGATGTGGCTCGCCCCGTAGTAGGTGTGGATGCCCCTGGCGGCGACCAACGGTTGGATTGCCGCGTCGTTCACACCTCGTCCTCCTCGACGCCGAGGTAGGCCTGCTGCACCTCGGCGCTGTTGCGGATCTGCTCGACGCTGCCGGTCTCGAGCACCTCGCCGTTGACCATCACGGTGATCAGGTCGGCGATCGCGAACACCGCGTCCATGTCGTGCTCGATCAGGATCAGCGTGTGCTCTTCGGCCAGCCTGCGCAGCAGCCCGATCACCTGCGTGGCCTCCTCGCTGCCCATGCCGGCGAGCGGTTCGTCGAGCAGCAGCAGGTCGGGCTCGGTCGCCAGCATCATGCCGATCTCGAGCTGGCGCTGCTCGCCGTAGCTCATCTCGGCGGCGAGGGTGTCGCGCCGCTCTCCGAGTCCACAGGTCTCGAGCGCCCCGAGCGCGCGCGCCTCGACGTCGGCCAACCGGCGGGCCGGGCGGAAGAAGCGCATCGAGCTGGGCCGGCGCGACTGCGCCGCCAGCCAGCAGTTCTCGAAGCAGGTGAAGGTCGGGAAGATGTTGGTCTTCTGGAAGCTGCGTCCGACGCCGAGCTGCGAGATCCGGTCCGGGGACATGCCGGTGATGTCCTGGCCGCGATAGTGGATGCGCCCGTCGCTCGGTAGCAGGTTGCCCGACAGCAGGTTGATCAGCGTGGTCTTGCCGGCACCGTTCGGGCCGATGATGGCGTGCACGACGCCAGGTTCGAACTCGAGGCTGACGCCGAACACCGCGCGCAGCGCGCCGAACTGCTTGCCCAGCCGCTCGGTGGTGAGGAGCGGCTCGCTCACGGCGGTGACCCCCCGTCACCGGGGGGCTTGCGGCGCAGCCAGCGTGCGATGTCGGCCGGCAGCCCGGCGATGCCGCGCGGCAGGAACAGCACCACGGCGATGACGAAGATGCCCATGTAGAGCGTCGGGTGCTGGGTGACGTCCTGCAGCCAGTCGTGCAGGAAGCCGAACGCGAACGCGCCGAGCACCGGCCCGTGCAGCGTGCCGATGCCGCCGAGGATCACCGTCATCATCACGTTGCCGGACTCGTGCCAGCCGAGGTGCGCCGGGCTGATGATCGAGGTGTGCATCGCCTCGAGGAAACCGGCGAAGCCGGCCAGCGTGCCGGCGATGATGAAGCTGACCAGCTTGTAGCGGCGGGTCGCGAAGCCGAGGGCGCGGGTGCGGTCCTCGTTGGTGCGGATGCCCTGGATCACCTGCCCGAACGGCGCGTTCAGCAGGCGCCGCAGGCCCAGGTAGCTGAGGATCAGCGAGACCAGCACGACGTAGTAGAAGGTGTGGTGGTCCTCGAGATCGATCGGGTTCCACGAGCCGATCGCCAGCGTCGGCTTGGCGAAGATGAACATGCCGTCGGAACCGCCCAGCGCGGTGTTCTCGTTGAAGAAGTAGAACAGCATCTGGGCGAAGGCGAGGGTGATCATGATGAAGTAGATGCCGCTGGTGCGTACCGAGAACCAGCCGATCACCAGCGAGGCGAGCGCGGTGACGCCGAGGCAGGCCGGCAGCACCCAGTAGATGGATGCCGTCTCGGTATCCATCATCAGGATCCCCAGGATGTAGCCGGACAGGCCGAAGAACGCGGCGTGGCCGAAGCTGACCAGGCCGGTGAAGCCGATCAGCAGGTCGAGGCTCATCGCGAAGATGCCCAGGATCATCAGGCGCGTGACCAGGTTGCCGTAGTAGATGCCGAGGAACGGCGGCAGCGCGGCGAGCACGACCAGCAGGCCGATCAGGATCAGGTTGGTGGTGAGCGAGGTGCGGAACATCCCGGCGGTTCAGTGGGCCGACTGGCCGAACAGGCCTTGCGGACGCCACAGCAGGATCACCGCCATGGTCGCGTAGACCGCCATCGAGGCGAAGTCGGGCACCAGCACCTTGCCGAAGGTGTCGGCGAGTCCGATCAGCATGGCGCCGATGAACGCGCCCTTGATCGAGCCGATGCCGCCGATGACCACGACCACGAACGAGATGATCAGGATCTGGTCGCCCATGCCCGGGTAGACCGAGCTCACCGGGGCGCCGATCATGCCGGCGAACCCGGCCAGGCCGGCGCCGAGGCTGAACACCACCGCGAACACCCAGTTGATGTTGACGCCGAGCGCCTGGACCATCTCGCGGTTGCTGGCGCCGGCGCGGATGGTCATGCCGAGGCGGGTCTTCTGGATCAGCAGGTACATGCCGGCGGCGATCAGCATGCAGACGATCGAGATGAACACCCGGTAGACCGGGTAGACCTGGTTCTCGGTCAGCGGGATCGAGCCGGACAGCACTTCGGGCACCGGCACGCTGTAGAAATCGGTGCCCCAGAAGATCTTCTGGCACTCGTTGAGCACCAGGATCATGCCGAACGTCAGCAGCACCTGGTAGAGGTGGTCGCGCTGGTAGAGGTGGGCGATGGCCAGGCGCTCGATGGCCAGGCCGAGCAGCATGATCAGCGGCACGCCGAGCAGGATCGACAGGGTCAGGCTCTCGGTGAAACCGAACAGCCACCAGACGATGTAGGCGCCGAACATGTAGAACGCGCCATGGGCCAGGTTGATGATGCCCATGATGCCGAACACCAGCGTCAGGCCGCTGGCGACCAGGAACAGCAGGAAGCCGTACTGGACGCTGTTGAGCAGCTGGATCAGGAAGCTGGTGAAGTCCATCGATGCAGGGTCCTGATGTGCGGACGCCGGCGCACCCGGCAGGGCGCGCCGGCGTCCCGTTCAGGTCGCAGGCAGGATCAGGCCATCTTGCAGCCGGTGGCCGGATCCTCAAGCCCTTCAGCGGCGACGCCAAGGAACTTCTGGGCCCCGCTCCGGACTTCACGCAGGTAGATGTTCTGGATCGGGTTGTGCGCCTTGGACATCTTCCACGGCCCACGCGGGCTGTCGATGAAGTTGGCGTTCTCCATCGCGCTGATGATGTCGGCGGTCGCTCCGGTGTCGCCCCTGACCGCGGCCATCGCCTGCACGATCAGCGAGCCGGCATCGTAGCCCTGCACCGCGAACACGTTGGCCACGCGCCCGGTCGCTTTCTCGTAAGCCGTGCGGAACGCGACGTTCGATGGATTGTCGAGGTCGGCGGAGTAGTGCAGCGTCGTGCGCACACCCTCGGCGGCCTCACCGGCGGCCTTGGCCACGCCCTCGGTCAGGAAGCCCGGACCGTAGAGCGGGATCGACTTCAGGCCGGCCGCGGCGTAGTCCTTGAGGAACTTGGTTGCGCCACCGCCGGAGAAGAAGGCGAACACGGCATCCGGTTTCAGTGCCGCGATCTCGGACAGGAAGGCCTGGAACTCGACGTCCGGGAACGGCACCTCGATGTCCTTGATCACCTTGCCGCCACCCTTGGTGAAGGCGTCGGCGCCGGC
>Ga0181593_10004119_pt1 | contig 13238 bp, 13 predicted proteins | sample 071ome_19_FD_133756 | JGI IMG/M metagenome (GOLD analysis project Ga0181593, IMG submission 133756) | Coastal salt marsh microbial communities from the Groves Creek Marsh, Skidaway Island, Georgia - 071413AT metaG (megahit assembly) | ecosystem: Environmental > Aquatic > Marine > Intertidal...
GAGCAGGTGAAAGGTCATGGTCATTATGGCGTCGACTTCGCGGCGGCAATGGCGCAGGACAACGTGTTCGCTGTTCAGTTTCATCCTGAAAAAAGCCATAACGCCGGTCTGGCGTTGCTGAAAAATTTCCTGAGCTGGGATGGTCAGTCCTGATCATCCCCTCTGACACGATTATTTAAGGTTACCTACATGCTCGTTATTCCTGCTATTGATCTCAAAGATGGACAGTGTGTCCGCTTGCGTCAGGGTCGTATGGACGACTCCACCGTGTTCGGAGACGATCCGGTATCTATGGCGAAACGCTGGGTCGACGCGGGCTGCCGTCGTCTGCACCTGGTTGATCTGAACGGTGCCTTTGCTGGTGAGCCGGTGAATGGCGAAGCAGTCACCTCAATTGCCAAAGCATTCCCAGATCTGCCAATTCAGATCGGTGGTGGAATCCGCTCTCTGGAAACCATTGAGCACTACATTAAAGCGGGTGTGAATTACGTCATCATTGGTACCAAAGCGGTAAAAGAACCGGCGTTTGTTAAGGAAGCCTGCGATGCTTTTCCGGGCCACGTGATCGTCGGTCTGGATGCTCAGGACGGATATGTCGCTACCGATGGATGGGCCGAAGTTTCCGAAGTAAAAGCCGTTGATCTCGCTAAGCAGTTCCGTAATGACGGTGTGTCCGCCATTGTTTATACCGACATCGCGCGCGACGGAATGATGCAGGGCGTTAACGTAGAAGCAACGGTTCAGCTCGCGGTAGAAGGCGGGATTCCTGTGATCGCCTCTGGCGGTGTTACCGATATTGAAGATATCCGCGCTCTGTCTAAGGTGGCAGGTCAGGGGATTCTGGGTGCCATTACAGGCCGGGCGATATACGAAGGCACGCTCAATGTTGCTGAGGCACAGAAGCTGTCTGACGAGTTAACAGGAGCCTGACCTATGGCACTGGCCAAGCGAATTATTCCTTGTCTTGATGTGGATAAAGGTCGCGTTGTTAAAGGCGTGAATTTTGTTGGTATCCGTGATGCCGGAGATCCGGTAGAAATTGCTAAGCGCTACAACGATCAGGGTGCGGATGAGATTACGTTTCTGGATATTACTGCCAGTCACGAAGAGCGTGAAACCACCGTACATATGGTGGAAGCCATCGCTGAGCAGGTCTTCATCCCGCTTACCGTAGGCGGTGGTATCCGTGAAATCGCGGATATCCGCAAGATGCTGAATGCCGGTGCAGACAAAGTCTCAATCAACTCCGCGGCGGTTTATAACCCTGAATTTGTTAAAGCAGCAGCAGATAAGTTTGGTTCGCAATGCATTGTCGTTGCGATTGATGCCAAGCAGGTTGACGACCACTGGGAGATTTTTACCCACGGTGGGCGTAAACCCACAGGCATAAATGCTGTGGAGTGGGCGGTGAAAATGGCCGACCTGGGCGCAGGTGAAATTCTGCTGACCAGTATGGACCGGGACGGTGTCAAAACCGGTTTTGATCTTGGGGTGACTAAAGCGATTTCAGACGCCGTCAATATTCCAGTGATTGCTTCCGGTGGTGTTGGCAACCTTGATCATCTCGTTGAAGGTGTCACCCGGGGTGGCGCCGATGCGGTGCTGGCCGCCAGTATTTTCCATTTCGGCGAATACACTGTGCAGCAGGCGAAAGAACATATGGCCGCCGCTGGTATTGAAATGCGCCTTTAATGCGTATTGGTATGTACCAGATATGGATGCTCGATGACGTCGGCCGCCTGAATAATTCGCTGCTTCCACTCCTCTCTTTTCACCGGCCCCCCGAAACAGAGCCGGATCGCTTCCGGAGGATTGTTGTCGGTTGAGAAGGCTGCACTGGCCACAGCACTGACGCTCATTGATCGGAGGTGGGCGGCAAGCTCCACAGGACTCCACTCTGATTGCTTTGGTAGCTTCAACCACAGGTGAAAAGCTCCCTCGGCGGCAATGATATTGTGTGAGCCCAGTTGCTCTCGGGCGATTTCCAGTCGCGCATTTCCTTCGCGACGCACTGCCTTAATCATATTGTCTGCGACGCCGTCCCTGATCCATTGAGTGACCATGCAATCAGTTAACGGGCTCGACATTACCGATGTTGCCCTCAGCGCTGCCAGTACCCGCTGTGTCTGGCGTTTACCCGGAGTGTGCAGAAAAGCGGAGCGTATTCCTGGACCGAAGCATTTCGACGTACCGGTAATGTAGTAGGTCAGTTCCGGCACGAGAGTAGCAAACGCAGGAGGAGGGTTATCTGCCAGCATAGTGTATGCATCGTCTTCAATGATGGGGATGCTATAACGCAAAGCGACATCGGCAAGCACTTCTCTGCGGCTGCGGCTCATGGTCGTTGTGGTTGGGTTCTGAATGGTTGGGTTGAGGTAAAGCGCGCCGACATTTCCCTCCTTGCAGGCGTCTTCAAATGGACGCACCAGCATACCGTCAGAATCTCTCTCTATCGGGGACAGCCCCATACCGAGTTGCGCAGCTATGGCTTTGATACCGGGGTAAACAAGACTTTCCACGCACAGAACTTTGCCTGGTGTGATCAGGGCACTCATCAAGCCCACCAGTGTGCTGTGAATGCCGGGGCAGATAAGAGTTTGTTCGAAACGTGCGTCTGGCAGGCGCCGGCGCAGCCAGGACAGGGCCGTCTCACGATTCCCCTGTGAGCCGCCAAACGCCTGATAGCGCAGCATATTGTACATATCGGATTGAGTGATGGTTGTGATCGCGCTGTCCCTTATCTCTTCTACTAGTGTCGGGATAGCTGGTTCAATCATCAGGTTCATGGTCATTTCGTAGCTACCGACACTGGGTTTCATCATCGCCGGTTTGCCTTTCACGTAACTGCCTGAGCCAGGGTGCGATTCAATCAGGCCACGCTTTTTGGCCTCTGCGTAGGCGCGCACAGTTGTGGTGTAATTCAAACCGGATGCGTCGGCAAGATCGCGCAGAGGCGGTAAGCGATCCCTCGGTTGAAGACGGCCACTGTTCACATCATCGGCGATGATATCGGCGATGGCCCGGTAGGCCGGTTTGCCGGATGTGTCTTTCAGCAGGCGTACCCAGCGCTGCAGGTCAGAAGTATCCATCAATATCCCCATAGCAATACTCTGTTGCATCTTAGCAGGAAATTGATTGCTTTATATGATTAAAAAATATTGCTTTTTATAGTGATAGTGATTGCACAAATGTGGTGCTATCTCTCATTTTCTGCGTATTTTTAGTGCCTTATTACTGTTTTCTCAGAACTATTTCCATTTAAATCTTGTGGTTATTGTGAGTGTAATCAATATGCAATCAAATCTGTCCAGTCTGGTTGATTGCTTTTTGATCGCAATTATTTTTCTGCACTTTTTACTATATTGGCCCGCCTGCTGCTCCTTAGTTATTCAGACCCGCTGATTAAAGCCTCGTGGGTCAGACTGACATCCAACTATTTGAGGAGCATACCCATGCCAGAGATCACACAACCAGCACACAAGCCCGGCGACTTTTTCGTTGATTACGAAGAGAAGGTATTCGAAGACGTTAAGGCCGAACCCGGCGAGAAAGCGCTGGTGACTTTTCACACAGTGGCATTCGAAGGCTCTATCGGCTTCGTAAACATGCTTCAGGCTACGCGCCTTTTACGCAAAGGCTATGAAACGTCGATCCTGCTGTATGGCCCGGGCGTAACTCTGGGCTTGCAGCGCGGCTTCCCGACTCTGGGCGACGAAGCGTTTCCGGGGCATCAGAACTTCAATAACCAGTTAGCCAAATTTATGGCCGAAGGGGGCAAGGTCTACGCCTGTCGCTTTGCTTTGCAGGCTTTGTACGGTCACGGCGAACCGTCTCTGATTGAAGGCATTCGCCCAATTAATCCACTCGATGTACTCGATCTTAAACTGCTGCACATCCGTGATAACGCAGTGATCGTTGATACCTGGACTGTCTGAGGCAACATCATGGCGAGCAAACACGTCGTACGGGCGGCAGCGGTTCAGATCTCTCCGGATCTGACCAGCTGTCAGGGAACCCTGGAGAAAGTGCTGAATGCCATGGATGAGGCCGCCTCGAAAGGGGTGGACCTCATTGTATTCCCTGAAACGTTTCTGCCGTATTACCCGTATTTTTCATTTGTTTATCCGGCTGTGGCCTGCGGCCCTGAGCATCTGCGTTTATACGAAGAGGCTGTCACCGTACCCGGCCCGGTAACAGAGGCTGTGAGTGAACGCGCCCGCAAGCATGGCATGGTGGTCGTGCTGGGGGTGAATGAGCGGGATCATGGCAGTCTCTATAACACGCAGCTGGTCTTCAACGGTGACGGCAGTCTGTTACTCAAACGTCGCAAGATTACACCCACCTATCACGAGCGGATGGTGTGGGGACAGGGCGATGGTTCAGGGCTGAAGGTAGCTGAAACTTCTGCGGGTCGGGTCGGCGCGCTTGCCTGCTGGGAGCATTACAACCCGCTGGCCCGTTACGCTCTGATGACCCAGCACGAACAGATTCACTGCAGTCAGTTTCCGGGCTCACTGGTGGGGCCAGTATTTGGTGATCAGATTGAGGCGACTATCCGTCATCATGCGCTGGAGTCTGGTTGTTTTGTGGTGAATGCCACAGGCTGGCTGACAGAAGAACAGATTGCATCGGTCACCACCGACGAAAAATTGCAGCAGGCTCTTCGTGGCGGCTGCAACACAGCGATTATTTCGCCCGAAGGAAAGCACCTTGCGCCTGCTCTTACAGAAGGCGAGGGCATGGTTATCGCTGACCTCGACTTCGCCCTGATCACCAAGCGTAAACGCATGATGGACTCGGTTGGCCACTATGCCCGCCCCGAACTGTTGCGACTCAGTATTAACGACGACCCTGCCGTATACCGTCAACCGATGACGGCACCAGACTTTATACCTGATACAGACCCGGTAGCCGACTCCATCTCGCTGAATACTCCTTTCGGAGGTACTTATGAATCAGATAATGACAGAGCGTAATCTCATTAATGAATTACAGACACATGGTTTGCGCCTGACCCGCCCTGACCAGCGGCATGTCAGTCGCCGCGGAGGCGCGGGGCCAACCGACCACCAGGCGGTAACGATTGGTGACAGCACGGTGATGGTTCCTGTGTTTACTGAACCGGCTATGCAGTCGCCTTTTGTGCTGGATGGTCAGAGTGGTTCGACCCTGATGCAGGAAACGACCAATGGGCTGATACCTCTGGCGGATGTGTCTTTTGCCAGTGACCCGGCGTTTTATAGCCGCACAACGGCAGACGGTGTGCCTTTTCAGCAGATCGCTACGCTGCACGGTCGGGATGTGCTGGCGACGACGGTCCTGCAGACCTGTATCCGTTATCAAAGCCGCAAGAAAACCTGTCAGTTCTGTTCCATTGGTCAGTCGTTGAGTGCTGGCCGCACTATTGAGCGTAAAACTCCCGACCAGCTCGCTGAGGTTGCGAAAGCCGCGGTTGAACTGGACGGGGTGAAACATATGGTGATGACTACCGGGACTCCAGCCACGCCTGACCGTGGGGCGGCCATTCTTTGCGAGAGTGTCAGTGCAGTGAAAGCGGCGGTCGATATTCCGGTGCAGGTTCAGTGCGAACCCCCGGATGATGATGCCTGGTTTAGGCGTCTGAAAGAGGCTGGGGCGGATGCTCTGGGCATGCATCTGGAAGCCGTCACTGAGCCTGTGCGTCAGCGTATTATGCCCGGCAAGGCCACAGTCTCTGTCAGCGAATATATGCGCGCTTTTAAAGTGGCGGTTGAGGTCTTCGGGCGTGGCCAGGTCAGTACTTACATCCTCGCTGGGCTGGGTGACAGCGTTGAGGATATTCTTACTGTATGCGATGAGTTGATCGCGATGGGTGTGTATCCGTTTGTGGTGCCTTTCGTTCCTGTTCGTGGCACTCCTCTCGAGGACCATACTCCACCGACCGCAGAATTTATGGATAGTATTCTGCGTCCTTTATCAGCCCAACTTCGTGCATCCCGGCTTCTGGCAACGGATATTAAAGCGGGCTGTGGCCGTTGTGGTGCCTGCTCCAGCCTCTCAAGTTATGAAAAGGAGGAGGGGTGACCATGAAGGCTGAGTATTCAGATTACACCGTCAAGTGGGCTCATCTTCCTTGGGAGCTTGAGCAGTCTAAGCAGTTGCGAAAGCAGGTGTTCTGTCAGGAGCAGAGGCTGTTCGAGCTGACTGATGAAGATGCTGATGATGCGGCTGCACAGAGCATCGTCGCTCTTGGTGATTATGGCGGCTGGCCTCAGCAGGTGGTGGGGACAGTACGTATTCATCAGTCTGCTCCCGGTGAATGGTGGGGCTCACGCCTGGCGGTGAGTCGTGATTTCCGTCACCAGCGTCACCTCGGTAGCGGTCTGATCCGGCTCGCGGTCAGCAGTGCGCACGCACTGGGTTGCCAGCGCTTCATGGCCACAGTGCAGGCTGGTAATGAAGCCTTATTTCAACACCTGCACTGGCACTCAGTGCAACGAATTCAACTGCACGGTTGTGAACACGTACTGATGCAGGCCGATCTTGAATTCTACCCGCCGGACTATTCACCTCTGACCGGCTTTGTGATGACGTTGCCACCGAAATCTGAGCCTCCACTGTCGCTTTGCCCCGAGCTGGCAGGCGAGCGGGTCGAACCTCAGATGAACCGAATGGAGAGACGCCATGCCTGATGCGACCGAACTTTCCATGCTGCTTGCACAGATCAGGGCGCACACCGGCATTGGTCTGAAAGAAGACATCGCGTTACTGAGTGATTCGCTTGACCCCCTGCCTCCCGGGTGGCACCCGAATGGCGACGACACCGCGGCAGTTCCTGTTTCGGATGGCTGGCAGTTGTTTGCGATTGAGGGCATGCAGGGGCGACTGGTCCGGGAGCAGCCATGGTTTGCTGGTTGGTGCGCGGTCATGGTGAATTGCAGTGACATTGCGGCGATGGGTGGACGACCGTTAGCGGTGGTAAACGCCTTATGGGCCAACGCTGAAGAGGCGCCAGAAATTGCCCCGGCGCTGATGAAAGGCATGCGTGATGCCTGTCGTGTCTTCGGACTGTCGTTGGTGGGTGGACACACGAACATGCGCGCTGCAACACCGTCTTTGGCTGTTTCGGTATTAGGGCATGCCTCGGCATTGCTGAGCAGCTTTGCCGCAGCTCCTGGCCAGTCTCTGGTAATGGCGGTAGATCTGCGTGGTGAATTCACCGGTCCCGGTAATTGGAATGCGGCGACTTCGGCACCGCCAGAGCGGCTGCGCCGTGACATGGCATTGTTACCACAGATCGCCGAAGAACGACTCGCGGTTGCCTGTAAAGATATCTCGCAGGCGGGTGTGCTCGGGACTCTATTGATGCTGCTGGAAAGCTCAGCGGTTGGTGCACATGTTCACCTGCCAGATATCCCCAAAGCAGCTGGGATCGACTGGGTGACCTGGCTGACCGCGTTCCCAAGCTTTGGTTATCTGCTGACCTGCAATGACGACCAGAAGGATGCACTCCTCCAGGCCTTTCACGAGCGCGGGGTCGCCGCCGCAACGATTGGCGATATTCGCCCCGGAAACAGCCTGACGGTAAGTGACGAGGTGCATAGTCTGGAGTTTTTTAACCTTCAACACGGACTCACTGGTTTTTCTGCTAATGAGTCCCGGAGAACACACTATGCCTGAAGTGAATTTTCACGTGCGTTGGCCGGATGGCTGCGTCGAGCAATGTTACTCACCATCCACGGTCATTCGGGAGCACTTCAGTGCCGGTGACCAGATGACGCTGGCTGAGTTTCGCCAGCGTTCCCAGACAGCTTTAACGGAAGCCAGTGAGCGGGTGGCCGCAAAATACGGCTTTCATTGTTCCAGTGCCGCTGACCAGCTGCGGCAAATTGAAAAGCGTCTGGCGTCATTTGAGGACGATGGGCAACAGATTACTATTTTAAAAATGGATTAAGCGTTATGACACATGTAACTGAACACCAAACCAAACATATTCCTGTCATTATTGTTGGTGGCGGGCAGGCTGGACTCTGTGCCAGCTATTTTCTTCAGCAGAAAAATATTAAACACCTGCTATTGGAAAAAAATACCCTGATGCACGGGTGGAAGCATGAGCGCTGGGACTCATTTACTCTGGTCACCCCAAACTGGCAGTGTGACCTGCCCGGTCACCCCTACGCCGGTGACGATCCCGACGGTTTTATGAACCACCCGGAAGTAGTCAGCTACCTGAATGAGTTTGCAGAAAAAGTAGACGCGCCCGTTCACGAAGGCGTCACTGTGTACTCAGTTGTCTGCGACAGCAAAGGCCTGTACGAAGTAGTGACCAGTCAGGGGTGTTTTACTGCGGATCAGGTAGTGGTTTGCTCTGGTGGATATCATATTCCAGTGATTCCACGTATGGCTGAACGTTTGCCTCAGAATATTACTCAGATTCATTCAGCGCAGTATAAAAACCCGGCGCAGTTACCAGACGGTGGAGTATTGGTCGTTGGCGCGGGACAATCAGGTGCCCAGATCGCCGAAGACCTGCATCTGGAGGGGCGTAAAGTGTTCCTTGCCACCGGAGACTCCCCCCGGGTAGCCCGTTTCTATCGTGGTAAAGACGTAGTGCGCTGGCTCGACGACATGGGGTACTACCAGATGTCAGTCGATAACCATCCACTCGGTAAAAATGTACGCAGTAATACTAACCATTATGTTACTGGGCGGGATGGCGGCCGCGATATTGACCTGCGTAAGTTCGCAACCGAAGGTATGGAGCTGTTCGGCCTGATGACCGATTACCAGGACGGTGAATTGGTATTCCAGCCGGATCTCGAAGCGCATCTCGACAGCGCAGATGAGACTTATAACAGTATTAACTCCCGAATTGATCAGTGGATCGCGCAACAGGGGATTGAAACCGACGAGGGGCCGTCGGTGTACAAGCCCGTATGGAAGCCCGAGCGCGAGCGCACCCGCCTGAATCTCTCAGAATCCGGCATCACCAGCGTGATCTGGAGTATCGGCTATCGTCCGGACTTCGGCTGGTTGGATGCCCCTGTTTTTAATGGGCAGGGACACCCCCAGCATCAGCGTGGTATCACCGGTCAGCCGGGCCTCTATTTCCTGGGACTGCCCTGGTTGCATACCTGGGGCTCGGGGCGCTTCTCGGGAGTTCGTCAGGACGCTGAGTATCTGGTTAAGCAGATCAAAGAATATCAGGCTGAATTGAACGAATACCGTGGAGATTTACCTGCTAAAAAGAGGAAGGCGTCGATGTCGGCTTGAGAGACTATTGTCCGCAGATAGTGGAATGTGGAATTTACAGAGGTTGGCTTTCTGTCGTTATGGCCAAAAGCGTCTATCCTGAAACGTAGGGCCGCCTGCGATATGTAACCGGGCGGAAATTACTTTTTCGGGGTGCGGCCTGGCGGAAGCCAGAGCGGCAGCAGACGCATTATGATCCAATTTCAATCCGTGAAGTGGAAGATACTGACGCCGATGATCCTGGTATTCCTGATGATCATGGTGTTTATCAACCTGTATTCCTCACATCAACAGAAAAGGCGTCTTCTCGACACGACTGAGCAGCACTTGTTTCAGGTTCTGGATAACTATCTGGATGGCATCAATATGCTGATGTTGACCGGGACGATGGCAAACCGGGATACCCTGCGTGACAAGTTCTCGAAACAGGACGGCGTTGAAGAAATCCGTGTACTGCGCAGTGACGCTGTCAATCGGGTGTTTGGCCCTGGTTTTGCCAGTGAAAAACCACAGGATGAGTTTGACCGCCGTGCGTTGAGTGGTGAGACCGTCACCTTCGTTGATTCGGTGGATGGCGAGCGTCGTCTGACAGTGATCGAACCCTATATCGCCGTTGAAGATCGTCACGGTACTAATTGTCTGGGGTGTCATCAGGTCGATGAGGGGACGGTGCTAGGCGCCGGAAGAATTACCTATTCGCTGGCTGCGGAGGATGCCGGAGTACTGAAAGACCTGATCAGTAACTCATTGGTGAATGCGCTTATCATGCTGGTGGGATTGGCAGGGATCTATTTCGTGATCTACCGGATCGTTATCCGTCCTCTGCGTGGGCTTGAAAAAACCATGTCGCAGATAGGCACGAACTCCGATCTGACATTACGGGTGAGCCTCGGCACCAATGACGAATTCAATCGGGTTGAAGTGGCGACCAACCGCATGTTGGAAAATTTCCAGCCAGCGATCGGTGATCTTTCTCGTACTATGAACGAGCTGTCCGGGGTGTCCGGCGCGCTGGCGACAATTACCCGCGAAACCCGTGATGGGATGGGTGAGCAGCAGCGGGAAAGCCGGGATTTGCTGGTGGCCGTCGAGGAGCTTGCCGAAGCTGCTGATCGCGTTAATGACAGTGCTGTCAACGCTGAAACTGCTGCAGTCTCTGCTCGTGAAAATGCCGAGGACGGCAATCAGGTCGTGGTTCAGGTAGCCGGTACGATTAATGAACTGGCGACAGAAGTCGAGAACGCCGTTACCGTCGTGCAGCAGCTTGCTGAAGATACGCAGGGCATTGGGCACGTTGCCAAGTCGATCAATGAAATTGCCGAGCAGACTAACCTTCTCGCATTAAACGCTGCAATTGAGGCGGCGCGCGCGGGTGAGCAGGGGCGTGGTTTTGCAGTAGTGGCAGACGAGGTCCGCAGCCTGGCGATAAGAACTCAGGATTCGACAAAAGAGATCAACGATATAATTGAGCGCCTGGTGAAGGTGTCAGAGAAAGCTGTTCAGGTAATGGACGCCAGCAAAGAACGGGCACAGCAAGGGGTACAGGATACCGACAGGGCAGGTCAGGCATTGAAGCAGATTGCTGAAGGTGTGGATAATATCCGTTCGATGAATGGCATGATTTCTGGTGCGGCTGATAACCAGAACAGGGTGGTTACCCGCATCAATGAAAACATCAGAGTGATCAGCGAAGCATCAGAGCAAACACTGTCTGCCTCTGGTCGAACCTTTGATCACAGTAATGATCTGGGCAAAATAGTAGAGCGTCTCAGGAGTATTGTTGAACGCTTCCGGGTATAACTGGCGACACACGTACCGCAATTAAAAAAGGCCGGAGAAACCGGCCTTTTTTAATGCGTCATGAATGACTGATTACTTCTTAACGATCAGTTCAACACGACGGTTCTGAGCACGACCCTCTGCCGTCTCGTTGCTGGCGACTGGATTGGCTTCGCCATAACCTTTTGCTGACAGCTTGTCGGCGCTGACGCCTTTATTTACCAGGTAAGTACGTACTGACTGAGCACGGTCTTCACTGATTTTCTGATTCAGTGCATCGCTACCACGGCTGTCGGTGTACGCCTGAATTTCAATGTTGAGCTCTGGATAGCGCTTAAGTTCAGTAGCAACATCATTCAGAATAGTTTCACTATTTTCTGTCAGATTAGCAGAACCGGTCTCAAAGTAGACACCCTGCAGGCTACCTTTAAAGTCAGGGCAGCCATCCGCATCAACGGTCACGTTGGCCGGAGTGTTCGTGCACTTGTCTTTAGTGTCGATAACACCATCGTTATCACTGTCCAGCGTGGCCGCCAGCTTGGCTTTCGCTGCAGCCGCTTCTGCTTTTGCTTTTTCTGCGGCTTTACGTGCTTCTTCTTCTGCTGCTTTTTTCGCTGCGGCAGAATCGTCGGTCATATTATTGCTGGCTTCTTCTTTGTAGCTGTCTACGCTGTCAGTACCAAAACGCATGCCGGCTTCAAGTACGTAATTGTTGTGCTCGATGATTTCGTTAACCATGTCGTCATAGCGATATTCGGCACGCAGGAATACTGTGTCGGTTGCTGCAAGCTGAACACCTGCGCCAACGCTCACTAACGCATTTTCTTCGGCGAAGTTATTCAGAGATGCCTTACCATAACCCAGACCCGCAGTCAGGTATGGTTTGACGGTGTCTTCGCCAAAGAAGTAGAGAGCGCTGAGGCGTGCCTGCTCTACATCGGCGCGACCGTCAATCTGGTCCGGTGATGGCTGAACAATGCTGAGTTCAGCAGCTAACGCTTCGCTGAACATGTAACCGGCGGACAGCTCCAGATCATAACTGTGTTTGATGTAGTCGTCGAAGTACTCTTTAGTCACCTCGTGGTCGGTATGAGCACCACCAAAAGTAATATAGTACGGTTTTTCGGCAGCGGCTGTTGCGCTCATCGCAGTCATCACGGTAGCGAGTATGGTGCGTTTCATTTTGTGTTTCCTTATATTTAAATTATACGCCTGTATAAGGCTGGTAGTACTTTAATTGACTTCCTTCAGGAATGACAGTTCCGTGGAGTTTAAAATTTTTATTTTGTTTTTTTATGACAGGCATTATGCGCTCTGATAACGGAGCGCAGTTTGAAATGGGGTGTATCCGATATTTTTTTCGGATGAAGTCTAAAGCTCTTTTAAGATTTCTTCTTTTTTGTCGGCGTATTCCTGATCGCTGATCAGAGCATCCTCTCTCAGTGTTTTCAGTACTTTCAGCCGCTCTGCAATCGTCTTTCCTTTTGTGTTATCTGAAGGCTGCCTGGTAACTGGCGATGCCACATCCGGAGCATTTTGGGTGATGCAGTCGTAGTACTCAGCAGCGACGGAAACCTTCGTCACTGACTTAATGCCGCCTGCAAGACTGGGTTTGCGATAACGCGATTCGCTGACCTCTGTAATCAGCAGACTATCTGCGCGTAGCTCGCGAGCGTGTTCTTTGTGCTTACGGATGCAACCTTCTTCTGAGGTATCGCTGCAGGATTCCTCACTGATTAACAGGCAGTGGCTGGCTTTTTCTGAATCGATGGTGGCGATGTCCTGAGCCAGAGCCGGGGTGACGGCACTCAGCAACAGGCTGGCAGATAATAAACGGATTACAGGTTTCATACAGTCGGGTACTCATTCATTTCTGAATACAAACGGGAATAAAAAACGAACATAAAAAAGGCCGGTCTCACCGGCCTCTTCAGGGTTAGTCGTCCAGCATCGCCTTGTCGCGTACTGCACCTTTGTCGGCGCTGGTTGCAAACTTGGCGTAGGCCTTCAGAGCAGTGGTCACTTTACGTGGACGCTCATTTGCTGGCTTCCAGCCCAGCTTATCCTGCTCGCTACGGCGATGTGCCAATTCTTCAGTAGTCAGGTCGACATTAATCGAACGGTTAGGGATATCGATGTTGATGATATCGCCGTCTTTCAACAGGCCAATCGCACCACCAGAAGCGGCCTCTGGTGAACAGTGACCAATCGACAGGCCAGAGGTACCA
>Ga0181593_10004121_pt1 | contig 13234 bp, 14 predicted proteins | sample 071ome_19_FD_133756 | JGI IMG/M metagenome (GOLD analysis project Ga0181593, IMG submission 133756) | Coastal salt marsh microbial communities from the Groves Creek Marsh, Skidaway Island, Georgia - 071413AT metaG (megahit assembly) | ecosystem: Environmental > Aquatic > Marine > Intertidal...
GCTGGCGCTGCTGGTGCTGGTGCTGGATCAGGCGACCAAGCTCTGGGCCGCGTCCGCTCTCGACTACGGGTTGCCGGTCGCGTTGACGTCGTTCTTCAACCTGACCCTGGTCCACAATACCGGCGCGGCGTTCAGCTTCCTGGCCGACGCCGGTGGCTGGCAGCGGGTTTTCTTCATCGTGGTCAGCGGCGTGGTCAGCCTGGTGCTGGCCGTGTGGCTGTGGCGCCTGCCGCGCGACGCACGCCTGCTCGGCATTGCACTGGCGCTGGTGCTGGGTGGTGCGCTGGGCAACCTCGTCGATCGGGTCGCCTACGGCTACGTGATCGATTTCCTCGATTTCCACGCCGCCGGCTGGCACTGGCCGGCGTTCAACGTCGCCGACAGCGCGATCAGCTGTGGCGTGGTGCTGTTGCTGGTTGACGGTCTGTTCGGTGGCCGGGCAGGGCGCTAGGCGGGCTGGGCATGGATCTCGCTGTCGTCTCGTCGGCTTTCGTGCTGCTGTTCCTCGCCGAGCTCGGTGACAAGACCCAGCTGATGACCATGACCCTGGCGCACCGCTACCCGGTGCGCCCGGTGGTGGCCGGCGTGTTCAGCGCCTTCCTGGTGCTCAACCTGCTCGCCATCGGCGTTGGCGCCGCACTCTACCGCTACGTGCCGACCGAGCTGGTGCTGGTCGCCGCCGGCCTGCTGTTCCTGTTCTTCGCCTGGCGCTCGTGGTGCGAGGCGGACGGCGAGGACGAGGAGGAGGGCGAGGCGGTCGACGGTCGCAGCGCCTTCGTTGCCAGCTTCACGCTGATCTTCGTCGCCGAGCTAGGCGACAAGACCCAGCTGGCGCTGATCGCCCTGGCCGCCGGCAGCGGCGCGGTCTGGTCGGTGTTCGTCGGCGGCACGCTGGCGCTGTGGGCGGTCTCGGCGATCGGCATCGCGGTCGGCACCACGCTGCTGCGACGCCTGCCGCGCCACTGGATGCACCGCGCGGCGGCGGCGCTGTTCGCGCTGTTTGGCGTCCTGGCGCTCGGCCAGGTGCTGCTCGGCAGCAGCTAGTCGTCGGGTCGCGACGGGTCGCGGGCGTAGCGCGCCTCGGCCGCGTAGTAGTCGTCGAAGCCCACGCTGCGCTTGAGCTCCGCGAAATCCATCAACCCTTCCGTCGGTGGTTGGCCGCCCTGGAGTGCGGCCAGCGCCTCCTGCATGGCGTGCAGCGCGGCGCTCAGCAGCGTCAGCGGATAGGCGGCGATGTGGAAGCCGAGGTCGGCGAGTTCGTCGGCCGGCAACAGTGGCGTCCTGCCGCCCTCGACCATGTTGGCCATCTTCACGCCTGGCACCTCCGCGCAGATGGTGCGCATCTCGTCGATGGTCCGCGGCGCTTCGACGAACAGGATGTCGGCACCGAGCTCGGCGAAACGCTGCGCCCGCGCGATCGCCTCGGCGAGGCCGTGGCCATGGCGCGCGTCGGTGCGCGCCAGGATCAGGATGTCGGCCTCCTCGTCGCGCGCGTCGACCGCGGCGCGGATGCGGTCACAGGCCTCCTCGCGCTCGACCACCGCCTTGCCGCGGGTGTGGCCGCAGCGCTTCGGCATCACCTGGTCCTCGATCATCACCGCGGCGAACCCGGCGCGCGCGTAGCCGGCCACGGTGCGGCGCACGTTCATCGCATTGCCGTAGCCGGTGTCGCCGTCGCCGAGCACCGGCAGGCGTACCGCGTCGCAGATGCGCCGCCCCTGGTCGAGCATTTCGCCGTAGGAGATCAGCCCGGTGTCGGGTGCGCCGAGCTGGGTCGCCGAGACCGCGAAGCCGCTCATGAAGGTGAGCTCGAAACCGGCCGCCTCGATCAGGCGCGCGGAGAGGGCATCGAAGCAGCAGGGCATCACGCGGATGCCGGGCTGGGCCAGCAGGGTACGCAGACGGTCGGGGGCGGTGGTCATCGACTCGCTTCTCCTCTCGTGGCCTTCGGCGCCGGCCGCGTGTTGCTCAGTCCACCGCCGGGTTCCATCGTCCGGTGTCCCAGAAGTGCGCGTAGCGCGCCAGCCAGGGTGCGAGGTCGAAGCCCTGGTCCTTGACCCAGCCGTCGTCGTAACAGCTGTCGAGGTAGCGGTTGCCGGCGTCGCAGATCAGCGTCGCGATGGCGCCCTCGCGGCCCGTGGCGGCCAGCTCGGCAGCCAGCTCCACCGCACCGTGCAGGTTGGTGCCGGTGGAGGGGCCGTAGCGGTGGCCGAGCACCCCCTCGAGGAAGCGCGCCGCGGCGATCGACGAGGCGTCGGGCACGCGGATCATGCGGTCGATCACCTCAGGGATGAACGAGGGCTCGACGCGTGGCCGGCCGATGCCCTCGATACGCGACGGCCGAGCACAGGTCAGGTTGTGGTCGCACCGTGATAGAAGTCGTAGAACACCGAGTTCTCGGGGTCGACCACGCACAGGCGGGTCGGGTAGCCGCGGTAGCGGGCGTAGCGCCCGAGGGTTGCGGAGGTGCCGCCGGTACCAGCCCCGCAGACGACCCAGTCGGGTGCCGGGTGCTCCTCCTTGGCCATCTGCGCGAACATCGACTCGGCGATGTTGTTGTTGCCGCGCCAGTCGGTCACGCGCTCGGCGTAGGTGAACTGGTCCATGAAATGGCCGCCAGTCTCGTCGGCGAGCCGCTGTGCCGCGTCGTAGATCGTCTCGGGTGGATCGACGAAATGCGCCTCGCCTCCGTAGAAGGCGATCTGGGCGATCTTCTCGTGCGAGGTCGCGCGCGGCACCACCGCGATGAAGCGCAGCCCCAGAAGGCGAGCGAAGTAGGCCTCTGAGACCGCGGTGCTGCCGGACGAGGCCTCGATCACCGTGGTGCGCGGCCCGATCCAGCCGTTGCACAGGGCGTAGAGGAACAGCGACCGCGCGAGACGGTGCTTGAGGCTCGCGGTCGGGTGGTGCGACTCGTCCTTGAAGTAGAGCGTGATGCCCGTCAGCGACGGCACCTCGACGCGGAACAGGTGGGTGTCCGCGGAGCGGTTGAAGTCGGCCTCGATGCGCCGGATCGCCTCGTCCATCCAGCTGCGGTCGGCGGTATTCATGGACACTCCCCTTGCGTGCTTCAGCGCATGCCGAAGCGCTCGTCGCGGAACAGTGCCTTGTGTTCGCGCGGCGGTGCACGCCAGTACTGCGGTGGCGCATCGACCTGGGCGCCCAGTTCGGCCGCGGCGTGCCATGGCCAGTGTGGGTCCCACAGCATGCCCCGCGCCAGCGCGACCAGGTCGGCGTCGCCGTCGGCGACGATCGCCTCGGCCTGGGCAGCCTCGGTGATCAGCCCGACGGCGATGGTCGGAAGACCCACCCGGGCCCGTACCTCACGAGCCAGTGGCACCTGGTAGCCCGGGCCGAGGGGGATCTTCTGGTGTGGTGAGAGCCCGCCGGAGGAGACGTCGATCCAGTCGCAGCCACGGGCCTTGAGTTCATCGCCGAGCGCGCAGCTCTGCTCGAGGTCCCAGCCGCCATCGACCCAGTCGGTCGCCGAGATGCGCACACCGAGCGGGCGCTCGGCTGGCCAGACCTCGCGCACCGCGTCGAAGACCTCGAGCGGCAGGCGCATGCGGTTCTCCAGGGGGCCTCCGTAACGGTCATCGCGACCGTTGGCGAGTGGGGAGAGGAACTGGTGCATCAGGTAGCCGTGCGCGAAGTGCAGCTCGACCGCGTCGATGCCGAGCCGCGCCGCGCGCCGTGCGGCCTCGACGAAGGCGTCGCGGATGCGCCGGATGCCATCGTCATCGAGTTCGGCCGGGGCCGGCTCGTCATCGTACGGCCGCATCGACGGGGCCACCGGCACCCAGCCGCCGTCCGCGACCGGTTGCGGTTGCCCGCCGAGCCACGGTGCCAGGCTCGAGCCCTTGCGCCCGGCGTGGGCCAGCTGGATGGCGATCGGCATCTGCGAGTAGCGGCGCACGCCCTCGAGCACGCGTCCCAGTGCCTGCTCGTTGGCGTCGCTGTAGAGACCGAGGCAGCCGCCGGTGATGCGCCCCTCGGCAGTCACCGCGGTGGCCTCGATCACCAGCAGACCGGCACCGGAGAGCGCCAGGCTGCCGAGGTGGATCAGATGCCAGTCGGTTGCGCTTCCATCCTCTGCCGAGTACTGGCACATCGGGCTGATCACGACGCGGTTCGGCAGCTCGAGCTGGCCGAGCCGGTAGGGGGAGAAGAGCTGGCTGGACATCGGGACCGTCCCTGGTGGCTTGTTCGGGCCCATTCTAGCCGGCCCCAGGGGGCGCAGCAGGGATCAATCCAGGGCGGCCAGCCGGCGCAGGCGTGCCCAGTCGAAACGTGGGCCGGGATCCTCCTTGCGCCCCGGGGCGATGTCGCTGTGGCCGACGACCCGGTCCGGGGTGATTTCCGGGAACGCGGCGCGGATCACCTCGACCAGTGCGGACAGGGTCGCGTACTGGGCGTTGCTGAACGGCGTGCCGGGCAGCCCCTCGAGTTCGATGCCGACCGAGAAGTCGTTGCAGCGCTCGCGGCCGGCGAAGCAGGACTCACCCGCGTGCCAGGCGCGCCGGGTGAGCGGCACGTACTGCACCGCACGCCCCGCACGGTCGACCAGCAGGTGGGCGGAGACGCGCAGCGCGTGCACCTCGGCGAAGTAGGGGTGCAGGTCGGGTGGCAGGCGGTTCATGAACAGCGCGTCGATCCACGGGCCACCGAACTCGCCCGGAGGCAGGCTGATGGCGTGCACCACCAGCAGGTCGACGGCGCAGCCCTCGGGCCGTGCGTCGCAGTTGGGCGAGGCGCGGTAAGGCAATGGACGCAGCCGGCCCTTCACCGCGTCGTAGGCGAGGTCGGGCGGCAACGGGTGCGGGTGGACGATCACTCGGGAAGCAGGCCGCGCAGCACCATGTCGGTGAAGCTGACGATGCCGACCACCTTGCCGTGTTCGGCCACCGGCGCACGCGACAGCTCGAAACGGTCGAACAGCCGGGCACAGTAGCGGATGTTCATCTCCGGATCGACCGTGATCACCGGCTTGGCCATGACCTCGTAGACGTTGACCCGCTCGGGTGAGCGGTTCTGGCCGATCACCTTGCGCGCGACGTCGGAGAGCAGCAGCACGCCGTACTCGTCGTCGTCGTGTCGCTTGTTGACGATCAGGCACTTGGTCTCGATGTGGCGCATCGACTTCAGTGCGTCGTAGACGGTCGCCATGCCATCGACGGTGTCGAAATCGGTCTTCATGACCTGGCGGACCCGGACGATCGGTTCGCTCATATCTTTTCCTCCACGACGTTGCTCAACTTGCGAATCTGGTGGCTGACCCCGACGGCGTCCTCGACGTCGACCTGGAACGCGATGCCGGCGCCCTGCTTGTCGTCGAACTCGCCCACCTCGGCGATGGTCTCGAGGATGTCCCGGGCGAGGTGCTCCTCGACCAGCAGCAGCAGCACGTCGCGCTGGGTATCGAGGCTCAGGCCGAAGAAGGTGGTTGCCTCCTCGGCGCCCTCGCCGCGCGCCTGGTTGATGACCGTGGCGCCGGTGGCACCGGCTTCGCGCGCGGCGTCGAGCACCTTGTTGGTCTTGTCGTCCTCGACGAGGGCGATGATCAGCTTGAAATGCATGGTCAATCTCCTTCTTTCCTGGCCCGCGCATTGCATCGGGCGCGCCATTCGCTGATTTGTGCGTAGGCCATGACGGACATGATCGGGAACAGGCAGGTGAAGGCGATCATGCCGAAACCGTCGAGCAGTGGGCTGCGCCCCGGCACGGTGCTGGCCAGGCCGAGGCCGAGTGCCGCGACCAGCGGCACGGTCACCGTCGAGGTGGTCACGCCACCGGAGTCGTAGGCGAGCGCGATGATCATGCGTGGCGCAAAGATCGTCTGCACGATCACCATCACGTACCCGGCCATGATGTAGAGGTGCAGCGGTGTGCCGGTGATGATGCGGAAGGCGCCGAGTGAAATCCCGATGGCTGCACCGATCGCAACCGCTATACGTAGCCCCCAGGGGCTTATCGCTCCGCCGGAAACCTTGTTCGCCTTCATCGATACGGCGATCAGCGACGGCTCTGCAATCGTCGTTGAAAAGCCGATCGCCATCGCGAACAGATAGACCCAGTAGTAGTCGTCCCAGCCAAGCACGTCGTCGATGCCGTCGATGATGAAAGCGGGATCGGTGAGCTGGGCGGCCATCACCTTGCCAAGCGGAAACAGGGCTCTCTCCAGGCCAACCAGGAACAGCACCAGCCCGGCGAAGACGTAGGCGAAGCCGGTCAGGACCTGACGCAGCCGTGGAATCGGCTGGCGCAGCACGATCAGCTGGAAACCGAACAGGATCCCGGCGATCGGCAGCACGTCGCGCAGCGTTTCCACCAGCGTGGTCAGCAGTTCGGTCGCCAGGCCGTCCATCAGTACAGCATCCCGTAGCCCATGACGAAGATCATCGGCGTCAGCGAGGCGAAGGCGATCAGGCCGAAGCCGTCGGTCATCGGGTTGCGGCCCTTGATGCTGGAGGCGAGGCCGACGCCGAGCGCGGTGACCAGCGGCACCGTGATGGTCGAGGTCGTCACGCCACCGGTGTCGTAGGCGATCCCGATGATTTCTCGCGGTGCGAACTGGGTCATCACCACGACGCCCATGTAGCCGGCGATGATCACCCACTGGATCGGCCAGCCACGCAGGATGCGCAGCACGCCGATGACGATGGCGAAACCGACCGACAGTGCCACCGTGATGCGCAGGCCGAGGGCGTACTGGTCGCGTTCCGCCTCCACGTTTGGGATCACGCCACCTCCAGCGGCGGCCTTGGAGGCCTCCTCGGCGACCGCGATCAGCGCCGGCTCGGCGACGGTGGTGCCGAAGCCAAGTGCGAAGGCGAAGGCAAACAGCCAGAAGACGCTGCCCTTGCGTGCGAAGGCATGGGCCATCGATTCGCCAAACGGGAACAGGCCAAGATCGAGACCACGGATGAAGAGCGTCAGGCCGAGGATCACCAGCACGGTGCCAACCAGCACGTCGGCCAGGTTGGGCAGTGGCTGGCGCAGCACCACGAGCTGGAAGAAGGCGACGACCAGGATGATCGGCGCGAGGTCGCGCAGGCTGTCGAGCAAGGTGCTGAGAAAGGCCTGCAGCTGCTTTATCACGTCATCCTTGGCCTCGTGGCGCGCTGGCGCCTGTCCATTCCGAGTCGTTCGCCTGCGCAGGCATTATGCCCGAACGCCCCGAGGTGCCCAACGCGCTATTGGCGCGACCGGTCACGGCGAAGGACAATGACGCCAGGGAGGTGCCATGAACGACGATTTCCACCATGTCGGCGGGCTGCACGCGGTACGCGCCGCGCTCGAGCAGCCGGATGCCGTGGAGCGCGTATGGGTCGACCGGGCACGGCGAGATGCCCGCGTGCGCGGCCTGCTCGGGCAGGCGCGTGCGGCCGGTGTCGCGGTCGAGCGGGCCGCGCGTGGCGAGCTCGACACGCTGCTGCCCGGCGTCAACCATCAGGGTGTCGTCGCGCTGTGCCGTGGCGTCACCGCGGGCGACGAATCGGCGCTCAGGACGCTGCTCTCTGGCCGCGAGTGCCCGCTGCTGCTGGTGCTCGACGGCGTGACCGACCCGCACAATCTGGGCGCCTGCCTGCGTACCGCCGATGCCGCCGGTGTCGACGCCGTCATCGCGCCACGCGACCGGGCCGCCGGGCTCGGTGCCACCGCGCGCAAGGTCGCGGCGGGCGCCGCAGAGCACGTGCCGTTCTTCCAGGTCACCAACCTCGCGCGCACGCTCGCCTGGCTCGCCGAAGCGGGTGTCTGGTGCATCGGCCTGGCGGGGGAGGGTGACGCGCCGCTGCACGCGGCCGACCTGCGTGGACCGCTCGCGCTGGTGCTCGGCAGCGAGGGACGCGGCCTGCGACGCCTGACCCGCGAACGCTGCGATCGCCTGGTGCAGATCCCGATGCATGGCCATGTCGGGAGTCTCAACGTCTCGGTCGCGGCCGGCGTGGCGCTGTTCGAGGCGGTCCGCCAGCGCACGGCGGGCGTTGAAGCCGATGGCTAAAACCGGTAGAAGGGGGTACGCCGGCCTTGCCGGTTTCAAACAATCATCTCTACGGAGGGGGATCCACATGATGAATCGTTTCAATATTGCGCTCTGCGCCCTGCTTCTGCCGCTGACCGGCTACGCCGCCGACTACATCACCAACGCCGACGAGATCGTCTCGAACACCGACTGGGACAAGATGCAGACCATCACCGTCGAGATGGACGAGCACAGCTACTCGCCCGAGAACCTCGAGTTCAAGGCGGGCCAGCCCTACAAGCTCGAGCTCAAGAACCTCGGTGAGAAGAAGCACTACTTCACCGCACCGGAGTTCTACAAGTCGGTTGCCACGCGCAAGGCGCAGACCCGTGACGGTGAGATCAAGGCGCCGTACTTCAAGGCGATCGAGGTGCTGGTCGGCGGCCAGGTCGATCTCTACTTCGTGCCGGTCACCAAGGGCGATTACGCGTCCTACTGCACCATCGACGACCACCGCGAACAGGGCATGGAGGGCAAGATCAGCGTTCGCTGATTCACCTGACATGCGTCGTTTTCACGGTGCCATGATGCTCGCCGCCGCGGCCGCTTTCGAGCCGGCCGCGGCGGCCGACATCATCAAACCGACAGAAATGCTGGCCGAACCCCAGCGCATCCCGGTCGTGGCGCTGGATGCGGCACCCACCGTCGATGGCGATCTCTCCGAATGGGCCGCGGATGGCTGGCAGACGGTCACCGTACAGCCCGCCGTTCAGGATGACGACGACAACCGTCTCGGCACCATCGACGTGCAGCTGCGGGTCGGCGTGCACGAGGGGCGCTTCTACCTCGCCGCACAATGGCCCGATGCCCGCGAGGACACACGTTACAAACCCTGGGAGTGGCGCGGCAACCGCTACCGGCGTGGCAAGCGGCTCGACGACATGTTCGCGGCGCGCTTCGATCTCGCCGGCGACTACCACAGCTGCATGATCGCCGACACCGAGTACCGGGTCGACGTCTGGCTCTGGTCTGCGGGACGCAGCAATCCGAGCGGCATCGCCGACGACATGTGGCAGCTGATCACGACGAAGTTCACCGAGAACGCGGCCGAGTACAGCGGGCCTGGCGGCAAGACCGTCTACATCCGCAAGCGGCGCGACGACGGTTCCCCGGGTTACGCGGTCAACAAGCCCGACCGCAAGACCTTCAAGGGAGACAAGCTGCCAGGGATTCACTGGGACGTGAAGGCCGAGGGCAGCGTCGCCGACGTCAGCGCCAAGGCGCGCTGGGCTGACGGGACCTGGCGGCTGGAGATGAGCCGTGCGCTGGTCACCGGCCACGCCGACGACGCGGAGATGCCATCGGACGGGGTGAGGGTCGGTGCGATCGCGGTGTTCGACCGCAACGCCGGCGAGGACAAGAGCGTCTCTGGCGACCTGCACTACGACTTCGGCGCGCTGCGCTGAGCCCGACCGCGAATTCCCCGGTCTGGGGAGCCACCAGCCACCACTGATCGATTCACCGTCCGGCGCCCGGGGTTGGCGCCCATGGTGCGATTATTCGTGTCTGTCTCGCTGCGCCAGCAGGACGGGCGGCATTCGCGTCACTCGGGTTTCGAGTCGCCCTTGTGTGCCGCGATGACCTGATTGCGGCCGGCGCCCTTGGCCCGGTAGAGGGCGGCGTCGGCAGACTCCACGAAGGCTGCCGGAGTGCGCACATCGAGCTCCGGCACCGACGCCACGCCGATGCTGATGGTCACCTTCAGGCCGTCGACCTCCATCTGCTCGATGGCATGCCGCAGCCGCTCGGCGACGATGATCGCACCGGCCTGGTTGGTGCCGGGCAGGATGGCGAGGAACTCCTCGCCACCGTAGCGGCAGGGCACGTCGACCTTGCGCACGTGCTCCTGAAGCGATTGCGCAATCGCCTGCAGCACCCGGTCGCCCTGGTCGTGGCCGTGCTCGTCGTTGAAACGTTTGAAGTGGTCGACGTCGAACATCATGATCGACAGCGCTGCGTTGTAGCGCAGCGCACGTTCCATTTCGGTGGCCAGCGTTTCGTCAAGGTGGCGGCGGTTGAACAGCCCGGTCAGGCCGTCGGTGGTCGACAGCCGGCGCAGTCGCTCCTCGAGACGTTTCTCTTCGGTGATGTCACGGATCAGCGCCGCTGAGCCGACCATGCCGCCCTGCGGGGTGCGGATGGTTGCGGCGTAGACGCTCAGCACCCGCTGGTTGAAGTGCACGGTCTCCGGCTCCTTGATGCCCGGGTCGCGCTCGAGCAGGGTGTTGAGCCCGTCCTTGTCATCGATCAGGGACAGGAAACCCTCGTCGACGACCTGGCGCATCGACTTGCCGAGCAGGATCTCGGCGGCCGGATTCATCAGCACCACCTTGCCATCGCTGTCGGTGACGACGATGCCCTCGCGGGCACTGAGGATGATCGTCGCCAGCTTGTCCTGCTCGTTGCGCAGGCCGGTGTAGGTCTGCATCAGCTGGCGGGTCATGTGGTTGAAGCTGAACGCCATCTGGCTGAGCTCGTCGCGCCCCATGACCGGCACCGTCTGGGTCAGGTCGCCGTCGGCGGCGCGGACCATGGCGCGGGTCACGCGGTCGATCGGGAACACCACCGCGCGCCGGATCAGCAGCCCGGTCAGCAGCAGCGTGCCGAGGATCGCCAGGCCGACGACCACGGTCGATTGGATCAGGCTCTTGCGAATGTCCTGCTGCACGGCGGCGAGCGAGGTGGTCAACTTGAGCACGCCGCGTAGCGGTTGGTCCTTGCCGTGGCACTTGTGGCAGCCCTCGTCGTTGATGATCGGCGCGAGGAAGGTCAGGAAGCGCTCGCCGCTGGAGCTGGTCTCGTAGTAGGTGGTGGTGGAGAGGTTGCTGAGCGTCTTGCTCAGGTCGGGGTGGTCGCCGGGCAGGACCTGGACGCTGGTCTCGTCGTCGCGTGGCAGGAACTCCTCGTCACCACGCCGCGCATTGACGTCCTCGATGGTGCTGTTGTCCAGGAAGGCCTGCTGGCCTGTGACACGCAGGATGCGGAAGTCGGTGACGTCGGGAACCTGCTCGAGGCGTGCGGCGAAGCCGCGTGCGATGTCGGCGTAGCCGGCGAGCATCACCGACTGCAGCCCCTGGATGACGCTCTCGGTGAGCTTGGTCATCGTGCGTTCGTTCTGCGCCAGGATGTTCTGCTCTTCCTTCTGAGCGTAAAACATCCCCAGCGCGACCAGGCTGAGCGTGACGATGATGCCGACCACGGCGATGATCTTGTGGCCGATGTGCGCGAATGTCTTGGTCATCGGTCGGGCGCCTCCCGCATCCCTGCCGGCCGCGATGCGGCACGACCTTCCCTCTCCTCTTCCGTGCCGAGTCTACCGCAATGACGAGGCCTTCGGGCACCTTTACGCGGTTGCCGCTGCCCGTTCCCACGACTACCATCGCGCGCCATGCGCCGTACCGACTTCGCTTACGAACTGCCGCCCGCGCTGATTGCCCAGGCCCCGCTCGACGAGCGCAGCGCGAGCCGCCTGCTGTGCCTGGATGGCGACAGCGGCGCCATTGCGGATGCCGCCGTCGCCGATCTGCCGCAGCGTCTGCGCGCCGGCGACCTGCTGGTGTTCAACGACACGCGGGTGATCCCGGCACGCGTCTTCGGACGCAAGGCCAGCGGTGGCCGGGTCGAGTTGCTGGTCGAGCGCCTGCTCGATGACGCACGGCTGCTGGCGCTGGTGCGCAGCAGCAAGTCGCCCAAGGCGGGGGGTGAGCTGCTCCTCGACGGCGGCGTGCGCGCGACGGTCGTCGCGCGTCACGATGACCTGTTCGAGCTGCAGCTGCCGGCAGGCACCGATGTGGTCGCGTGGCTCGAGACCGTGGGTCACGTGCCGCTGCCGCCCTACATCGAGCGCGATGACACCGCCGCCGACCGTGAGCGCTACCAGACCGTGTTCGCCGATCGCCCCGGCGCGGTCGCCGCGCCGACCGCCGGCCTGCACTTCGACCCCGTGCTCCTCGAGCGCCTCGCCGAGGCCGGCGTCGCGACGGCGCGGGTCACGCTGCATGTCGGCGCCGGCACCTTCCAGCCGATGCGTGCCGAGCACGTTGCCGATCACCGCATGCACGCCGAGTGGCTCGAGGTGCCGCAGGCCACCTGCGATGCGGTGGCCGCGGCGCGGGCGCGTGGTGGCCGGGTGGTCGCGGTCGGCACGACCACGGTGCGCAGCCTGGAGACGGCGGCTGGCGACGGCACGCTGCGCCCGTTCGCGGGGGAGACGCGCCTGTTCATCACGCCGGGCTACGCGTTCCGGGTCGTCGACCTGATGGTGACCAATTTCCACCTGCCAGAATCGACGCTGCTGATGCTGGTCTGCGCATTCGCCGGCACCGACCACGTGCTCGCCGCCTACCGGCACGCGGTGGCGGCACGCTACCGTTTCTTCAGTTACGGTGACGCCATGCTGGTCAGCCGTGCGCGAGGTGAGGGGTGATGGAGTTCGAGCTGCTCGGCACCGACGGCGCGGCTCGACGCGGCCGGCTCGGCTTCCCACGTGGCAGCGTCGAGACCCCGGCATTCATGCCGGTGGGCACCTACGGCACGGTCAAGGCGATGCTGCCCGAGGAGCTGGTCGAACTCGGCGCCGAGATCGTGCTCGGCAACACCTTCCACCTGATGTTGCGTCCCGGCACCGCGACCGTGGCGCGTCACGGCGACCTGCACGACTTCATGCACTGGCAGCGACCGATCCTGACCGACTCGGGAGGCTTCCAGGTGTTCAGCCTCGGCGCCATGCGCAAGGTAAGCGAGGCCGGCGTGCGTTTCCGCTCCCCGGTGGACGGCGCCGAGGTGTTCCTCGGCCCCGAGGAGTCGATGGCGGTGCAGCGCGACCTCGGCTCGGACATCGTCATGATCTTCGACGAGTGCACGCCGTACCCGGTGACCGAGCGCGCGGCGCGTGAATCGATGGAGCTCTCGCTGCGCTGGGCGCAGCGTTCGCGCGACGCGCATGGCGACAGCCCCGCGGCGCTGTTCGGCATCGTCCAGGGCGGCATGTTCCCGGAGCTGCGCGCCGCCTCGCTGGAGGGGCTGCTCGGGATCGGCTTCGACGGCTACGCCATCGGGGGGCTGTCGGTCGGCGAGCCGAAGCAGGACCGCGAGCGGATCCTCGACGACCTCGGGCCACACCTGCCGGCCGACCGGCCCCGTTACCTGATGGGGGTCGGCACGCCGGAAGACATCGTCGCCGCGGTGCAGCGTGGGGTCGACATGTTCGAC
>Ga0181593_10004123_pt1 | contig 13230 bp, 14 predicted proteins | sample 071ome_19_FD_133756 | JGI IMG/M metagenome (GOLD analysis project Ga0181593, IMG submission 133756) | Coastal salt marsh microbial communities from the Groves Creek Marsh, Skidaway Island, Georgia - 071413AT metaG (megahit assembly) | ecosystem: Environmental > Aquatic > Marine > Intertidal...
AGATCGGCTTTGCGTTCTTCGCACTGATCGCCGTGCGTACGGCCTCTCGCAAAGGCGACTGACGGACTTCACGTCGAAGGCGCGTACGGTCTCGTGGTGCGCGTCTCGACGCCGTTCCTGACCCCGACGGGTCGGGTTCGGATCGGGTGGCGCCTTGGAGGGTTCTTCAGCGTGACCCTTCTCGTGGGCGTGGGGGTGGGGGTCGTCGCGCCGCAAGGTGTCGTAGGTGGTGCGTTCGCGCTGCTCGTCGGCTCGCTGGTGGCGGGGTGGTTCCTGCTCGTGTTAGACGGGCGGAGGCCGGGCGCCCTCGGCTTCCATGTTTCGCGAGACAGTGTGACCGAATCCGTGTGCGGGATCGCGCTCGGTGTGCTGATTGGAATGATGGTCGTCGGGGGCATGGCGCTCCTCGGCGGAATGACGTGGGAGGCTGAGGCCGGCACGGTCGTCGGCTGGCTGGTGGGTGCCGCGGGCGCCCTGGCGTGGTTCGCGATTCCGGCGGCTGCGGAAGAGGCGCTGCTTCGTGGATATCCGCTCCAGGCGCTGACCGAGGCCTATGGTCCGCTGATCGGTATCGGCACGACGTCGGTCGCGTTCGGGGCGCTGCATCTCGGAAATCCGGGCAGTGGCGTCCTCGAGGTCGTCAATGTGACTGCGGCAGGGCTGCTCTTCGGCGTCGTGTACATGAAGACGCTCAGTCTCTGGTGGGTGACAGGGATGCACCTGGGCTGGAATTGGGCGCACGGGTATGTAGCCGACGTCTCCGTGAGCGGGCTCGACGTGGTCGACGCCCCGTTCTACGAGGGAATGACGGGAGGTGCCCAGTGGTTGGGGGGAGGGGTATTCGGCCCCGAAGGCAGCGTGGTCGCGACATTCGTGCTGCTGGTCGCGACGGCGGGATTGTGGCGCGCCGAGGGGTTGAGCCCCGGTGCGGCCGCCTCGGCCGCGGGATCGCTGGTGATGGCTGAATCTGAACGCAATGAACCGAAGGACTGACATAGAATGAGCATCGATACGATCGCGGTCGTGGGCGGGGGCACGATGGGCAACGGGATTGCCCACGTGGCCGCGCAGGCCGGGAAGCACGTGCGCCTGATCGACCTGTCGGACCAGGTCCTGGAACGGGCGATCGCCACGATCGGGAAGAACCTCGATCGGCAAGTGAAGAAGGAGCTGATTGATCTGGCGGAGCGAGACGAGACACTCGCGCGGATCGAGACGGCCAACGACCTGGAGACGGGGGCTGCAGGTGTGGACCTCGTCGTCGAAGCCGTACCCGAGGTGCCTGCGCTCAAGTACTCGATCTTCGAGACGCTCGACCGGGTCACCGGTCCGGACACGATCCTCGCCTCGAACACGTCGTCGATCTCGATCACCGAGATCGCCGCTCGGACGAAGCGTCCCGAAAAGGTGATCGGGATGCATTTCATGAATCCGGTGCCGGTCATGAAGCTGATCGAGGTCATCCGCGGACTCGCCACGAGTGACGAGACCACGAAGATCACGATCGATTTGTCCGAGCAGCTCGGGAAGACACCCGTGGAGGTCAACGACTTCCCCGGCTTCGTCTCGAACCGGGTCCTGATGCCGATGATCAATGAGGCCGTCTTCGCGCTCATGGAGGGCGTGGCCGAACCCGAGGCGATCGACACCGTCATGAAGCTGGGGATGAACCACCCGATGGGGCCCCTGGCGCTTGCCGACCTGATCGGTCTGGATACCTGCCTGAATATCCTCGAGGTGCTTCACCGCGAGCTCGGTGATGATCGCTACCGGCCATGCCCGCTTCTCAGGAAATACGTGGCCGCCGGGTGGCTCGGACGGAAATCCGGGCGCGGTTTCTACTCCTACGGTTGAGGTGGTATCCGCCTTGCACGGGCCACGAACGGATGACGAGTACAGGATGACGACATGTTGAACGAAGAGCAGCTCGAGCTGCAGCAGCTCGCGCGTGATTTTGCGAAGGCCGAGTTGCGGCCTCACACGGCGGCGTGGGACGATCAGCGCGCACTCGATGACAGCGTCTTCGAGAAGCTCGCCGAAAGCGGATTCCTCGGGATGCTGATTCCGGAGGAGTACGGGGGACTCGGTTTCGAGCTGGCGACTTACCTCACCGTGCTGGAGGAACTCTCGTGGGGCGATGCGGCTGTTGCACTCTCCGTCGCGATCCACAATGGCCCGGTCGTCGAACTCCTGCTCCGTCATGGCAGCGACGAGCAGAAATCGCATTGGCTCCCGCGCATGGCGACAGGCGAGGTCCTGGGAGCCTTCGCTCTGTCCGAGCCTGACAGCGGCTCCGACGCCTCCTCCATCTCCACCACGGCGAATATCGTGGGCGACGAGTGGGTCCTCGACGGGACCAAGCGCTGGGTCACCAACGGGGCTCGTGCAGGACTGGTCGTCGTGTTCGCCCGGACGGGGGACGACAGTCTTGGTGCCTTCCTCGTGTCGAGGAACGCCGACGGCTATGTCGTCGGGGATCGGGAAACGACACTCGGCTTGCGGGCGTCCGAGACCGTGTCGGTTCAGCTCGACGGGGTTCGGCTCCCGTCCGACGCTCTCGTCGGCCACGCCGACCAGGGGCTTCGGTACGCTCTCGAGGCGCTCGACCTCGGTCGGATCGGTATCGCGGTGCAGGCGACCGGAATCGGGCGCGCGGCGATTGAGCATGCGGCCGAGTACGCGCTCGAGCGTCGGCAATTCGGGACGCCCATCGCGCGTTTCGGTGCCCTTCAAGCGAAGCTTGCGGACGCTGCCCAGCGTGTGGCCGGTGGACGCGCGCTCGCGTTCGAGGCTGCGGATGCGTGGAGCGGCGGCGCCGAGAACGGGGCCCGACTGGGCTCGAATGGTGTGACCGCGCGGGCGGCGATCGCCAAGCTGGCGGCCTCCGAGGCAGCCAGCTTCGCCTCGGACGAGGCGATCCAGATCTTCGGTGGCTACGGGTACATGAAGCACTACCCGGTGGAGCGACTCCTTCGTGATGCGAAGGGGACCGAGATCTACGAAGGAACCAATGAAATCATGAGACGCGTCATTGCTGGCGAGATCCTGCGGGATGCCGGCGACGAGAACCTTTAAGCAAGAGGACCATGGAACTCTTCAACTTGATGTCCGCGGGTGGTCACGAGCAGATCATGTACTGGAGTGATCCCGAGTTCGGGTATCGCGGCATCATCGCCGTTCATGACACGACCCTGGGGCCGGCCCTCGGAGGCACGCGTTTCTGGACGTACGACGACGATCGGGAGGCCACGGTGGACGCCCTCCGGCTGTCGCGCGGGATGACGTACAAGGCCGCGATCACCGGGCTGAACCTCGGGGGCGGAAAGTCGGTCATCTGGGGAGACAACAAGCGTGCCGACCGGGAGATGATCTTTCGGGCTCACGGTCGCGCGGTCGATTCGCTGGGCGGACGCTACATCACCGCCGAAGACGTCGGGACGTCGCCCGACGACATGGAGTACGTCGCGATGGAGACGGAGCACGTGGTGGGCCTTCTCGGGCGCTCCGGAGACCCGTCTCCCGTGACTGCGTTTGGCGTCTACCAGGGCATCAAGGCGTCCGCCGCGCATCGGTACGGGGACGACTCGCTCAAGGATCGCCACGTCGCGGTGCAGGGACTCGGTCACGTGGGCTATTACCTCTGCCAGGATCTCGCGTCTGAAGGGGCCAAGCTCACGGTCACCGATATCGACGAGGACGCGGTACACCGTGTGGTCGAGGAATTCGGTGCCACGGCCGTCGAACCCGATGCGATCTACTCCGTGGACGCGGACATCTTCGCGCCGTGCGCTCTCGGAGCCGTGGTCAATGACGACACGCTCGGCCAGTTCACCTTCGACATCATCGCGGGTGCGGCGAACAACGTGCTCGCCGAGAGCTCGGTGCACGGATCGGCCCTCGCTGAAAAGGACATCCTCTACGCGCCGGACTACGTGATCAACGCGGGCGGTCTGGTGAACGTCTACGGCGAGCTTCACGACTGGGATGCCGCGCGCTCGCGCAAGAAGGCGGGTGAGATCTATCAGACGCTGTTGCGGATCTACACCGTCGCGGAGTCGGAGGGCATCGGCACGCACACGGCGGCGGATCGCGTAGCTGAGGAGCGGGTCGCACAGGCACGCCACCTCCAGCGGACGTGGTAGTGTGCTCGAACACCTGAAGCTCGCGGACCCGGCGATCTTCGATGCTCTGGTGTCGGAGGCTGGTCGTCAGGAAGAGGGTCTCGAGATGATCGCGTCCGAGAACTTTGCGTCTCTGGCGGTCATGGAGGCGACCGGTTCGGTGATGACGAACAAGTATGCGGAGGGCCTGCCGGGCCGACGCTACTACGGCGGATGCGAGTTCGTGGATATCGCCGAGGAACTCGCGCGGGATCGTGCGGTCGAGCTCTTCGGGGCGGAGCACGCGAACGTGCAGCCCCACTCCGGTGCGCAGGCCAACATGGCGGCCTACTTCACCCTGCTCGACCCTGGTGACTCGATTCTGGGCATGGATCTGAGTCATGGCGGGCACCTGACGCACGGGTCGCCCGTGAACTTCAGTGGCAAGGTCTTCGAGGCCGTGTCGTACGGAGTGCGCCAGGAAGACGGACTGATCGACTACGAAGCGCTGCGTGATCAGGCCCGTGACGTGAAGCCGAAGATGATTGTCGCGGGCGCGAGCGCGTATCCGCGTGTCATCGACTTCGAGACGTTCGGTAGCATCGCCGAGGAGGTCGGGGCGGTGCTTCTCGTTGACATGGCCCACATTGCGGGGCTCGTGGCGACTGGACACCACCCGTCTCCGGTTCCCTACGCGGACGTGGTCACGACGACCACCCATAAGACGTTACGCGGGCCCCGGGGCGGCCTGATCCTGTGCAGGGAGGAGCACGCCAGGGGGATCGACAAGGCGGTGTTCCCGTTCATGCAGGGCGGTCCCCTCATGCACGTGATCGCCGGCAAGGCGGTCGCGTTCGGCGAGGCCTTGCAGCCGGAGTTCTCGTCGTACTCGGGGCAGGTAATCGCCAACGCGAGGGCTCTCGGGGCTCGCCTTCGGGAGCGCGGCTTCGAGCTCGTCTCCGGCGGTACGGACAATCATCTCGTCCTCGTGGATCTGAGAAACAGTCACGAAGAGCTGTCCGGAAAGGACGCGGAGGAGGCGCTCGAGGCATCGGGGATCACGGTGAACAAGAACACGGTCCCCGGCGAGAGCCGTTCTCCCTTTGTCACGTCGGGCCTGCGGATCGGTACCCCTGCGCTCACGACGCGTGGGATGAGCGAGGGGGAGATGCATATGATCGGCGACTGGATCGCGGAGATTCTCGCCGTTCCGGGAGACCATGCCGTTCATCGGCGCGTGCGGGCAGAGGTCAGCGAACTGTGCGGTCGTTTCCCTCTCTACCCCGAGCTGTCCGGGAGCTGATTGCGGCGTGTTTCCGTGCCGTTCCTGCCGGTGGAGCCCGCCATCTGGCGCGAGCGCAGGGGCTTTCCCAGATTCGACGCCATGACAGAAGTCCAGTTTGCAGACGAGGTCCTCGACCAGCTCCAGGAGCGGAACCCACGGTTCCACACCCGCTCCTACGAGTTCGTCCTGCATGCACTGCACTCGGTCATCCGGTCTCTCGACGAACCGCGCCACATATCGGGGCGCGAACTCACCGATGGTGTTCGAGAGCTGGCACTCGGGCGATACGGTCCCCTCGCCAGGACCGTGCTCGAGCACTGGGGCATTCACGAGACGGAAGACGTGGGCCGTGTCGTATTCGCGATGGTCGAACAGGGTATCCTCGTGAAAGAGGATGAAGACCATCCGGAGGATTTCACGGATCTCTTCGACTTCGAAGAGGCGTTCGACGACGAATATCCGTGGAGTGCCCACCCCTGATCGCACGGGCCGACCCGAATGGTCGGTCGACAACCAAGACACGCCCGGCGATGCCGGGCAAACCGGCGGCCACGGCCGACGAGAAGCCCTCGGGAGGGGACGGACATGGTGGATGACGGCGGATTTCCGCGGTGTCAGAAGTGTGAGGGGGGCATCCTGCTCCCACTTTCCGATTACGGAAGGGACGGAGCGCCGATTCGTTATAAGGCCTGGGTCTGCTCGAATCCGGAGTGTGGCTTCAACATCCGGATCGACAACGGGGAGATCACCCTCGGCCGGCAGATCGGACAGAGCTACAAGTAAGGCACGCGGGTTCGGTCGTACCGCCTGCTGGCGGCGGTCCCGAACGGCATCGTGAGCCGCCATCGCGCACCGCCGAGTCCGTTCTCGCGCGGTGAACTCGTGGCACAGACCGGTCGTGAGGCCGCAGCCTTCGACGCGCGTGCAATTCAGGATGTTGGCGTGCCCCAGCCCGTACTCATGGAGAACGCCGGTCGCTCGGCTGCGCTCGTCATCCAGAGCGTATTTCGGCCGGACCGTGTCGTGGGCGTCGTGGGAGCGGGCAACAACGGGGGTGACGCTCTCGTAGTCCTGCGGACCATGGCGGCGTGGGGGCTCGAGGCTACAGCGATCCTGGTGGCCGACCGTGCTGCCGAAGACCCCCTGCTGCACGGATGGCCCGTGCGAGTGCGGCGTGACGAGGACCTTTCCGACTCCGAACTGGCCCTGCTCCTGGACCGAGCCGACGTGATCGTCGACGGTGTACTCGGAACCGGTGTTCGCGGGGCACCTCGCGAACGGCAGGCGGCTGCGATCGAACGAATGAACGCGTCCTCCACTCCGGTCGCCGCGCTGGATATCCCATCCGGGGCGGATGCCACGTCGGGATCTCTGCCTGGCAGCGCGGTGCACGCCGCGCTGACGATTTCCTTCGGGGCGCCAAAAACCGGGGCATTGCTTCATCCAGCGCGGGCACACGTCGGGCGGCACGTCACGGTCGAGATCGGCTTCCCGCCGTTGACCGGGTCCGACTCGGGGGCGACGGTGGTCACCCCCGACTTCGCACGCCGGCACGTTCCGGTTCGTGACACCGACACGCACAAGAACCGCGTTGGGCGTCTTCTGATCGTGGGGGGTGGGCCGGGGATGGCCGGTGCCGTCATCCTCGCCGCTCGCGCCGGCTTTCAAGCAGGAGCGGGTCTGGTCCAGGTGTGTTCCCTGCCGTCGAATCGCGACGCGGTCCAGGCTGGAATCGCGGAGGCCATCTTCATCCCGTCCGATGACGTGGACCTGCTCTCGGAAGCGGCCCGTCAGGCGGACGCGGTCGTCGTCGGCCCCGGGCTGGGTACCAGCGAGGAGAGTGCCACGCTTCTGTCGACGACCGTCGGCGTCGGCGTACAGCCGATCCTGCTCGATGCGGACGCGCTGAACCTCGCCGCCCGGGGGGCGGTCTCCCTGGTCGAGATTGGTGCACGCCGACCGGTCCTGATTACTCCTCATCCGGGTGAGATGGCACGCCTGGCGCCTGAGGTCGATGCCGCTGATTCGCCCATCGACGTCGCACGTGCGGTCGCGTCGGAGCGTTCGATCACCGTGCTGTTCAAGGGCGCTCCGTCCGTCGTCGCAGCCCCGGCGGGACCGGTGCTGATCGATACGCAGAGTTCATCTGACTTGGCCGTGGCGGGCATGGGCGACACGCTCTCCGGTGCATGCGGTGCCCTCATGGCTCAGGGGCTTCCACCTCACCTTGCAGGGGCTGTCGGGCTGTACCTGTCCGGGCGGGCGGCACGGCTCGCGGCCCGCGGCGCCGGCCTGACCCCGTCGGACGTGTCCGATCATCTGCCGGATGCCCTGACCGAGACGGAGATCCCCGTGACTGACCTCCCGTTTCCTTTCGTGATCCTCGATGCGGAGCCCGCCCGATGAGCGGGATACGCGGGCCGTACGGACCGGGTGCCGAGTTCGAACTCATCCGACGCCTGACCGAACTCGACGGTGATCTTCCGCCAGAGGTTCGGATCGGTCCGGGAGACGACGCTGCCGTGCTCGAGGGGGGCTGGATCGTCAGCACCGACCTGACCGTCGAGGATGTCCACTTCCGCCGTGCCTGGATCTCGGATCGCGAGGTCGGTTATCGTGCCGCGACGGCCGCCCTGTCCGATATGGCTGCGATGGGTGCGGGGCCTGTGGGGCTGCTCGTTTCGATCGCTGCGCCCCGGGGTGGGGCGGTAGACGTGGAGGCGGTTCAGGCGGGTGTGGTGGAGGCAGCAAGGATTGTCGGAGCGGCGGTGATTGGAGGAGACGTGTCACGTTCACCAGGACCGCTCATGATCGATGTCGTCGCGCTCGGGCGGTCGGGCTGGCCCGTGCGTCGCGACGGTGCCGAGTCGGGTGACCACGTCTGGGTGACCGGCTCTCTCGGGGCCGCTGCCGCCGCGGTACGGGCGTGGGAAGCAGGCGACGAACCGCCCGATGCGCTCCGCTCCGCCTTCGTGAAACCGATCGCGCGGGTGACCGAGGCCCGCTGTCTGGTCGAGCACGAGATCGTCGACGCCATGATCGACATATCGGACGGTCTGATCGGGGACGTGGGGCATATCGCGGCGGCCTCCGGGGTGAAGATCGTCCTGGACCTGGCCGAGATTCCGGTCTCAAAGGCGGCACGGGACGCCCTCGGGCCCGAGGCGGCGCTGCAGGCGGCGCTGTCGGGTGGTGAGGACTACGAACTCTGTTTCGTCACGGATCCGGGGATCGTCGACCCGGGCTACTTCCTCGAGCGCTACGGTGTGGCGGTGACATGCGTCGGCTCCGTCTTGGACGGAGACGGCGTCTGGCTGAAGGCTGAGGACGGAACGGTGACCGAAGCGACGGCGGGGGGCTTCGACCACTGGGACGCACCCCCGACGCCGGACGGGGCAGGCATATGATCCGACTTCTTGGTGTCTTCATCTGGATCGTTCCCGCGACCATCTGGTTCGGAGGGCGCATGATCTGGGCCGTGCTGATCGGAGCCCGGAACAAGCGATGCATCTGTCGAGAGGCGCCCCGTGGATGGGCGCGCCAGCTTCTGTGGATTTCCTCGGCGAAGGTCGCCTTCGAGAATCTCGAGGTGATCGATGCCGAGCGGCCCCAGATTCTCGTTGCCAATCACGTGTCGTGGTACGACGTGCTGGCACTGGTCTCGATTCCCGGTACGTCGCTCTTCGTCGCGAAGAAGGAGTTGGCGAAGGTCCCCATCTTCGGGCGTGCGATCGGCGGGTGCGGGCACATCTTCATCAACCGCCAGGATCGGAATTCGGCGGTGGAGTCTCTTGCCGTGGCAAGAGACCTGTTGGAGAAGGAGAGCCCTACCATCATCATGTACCCGGAAGGGACGCGTTCGAAGACCGGTGAACTTCAGACGTTCAAGAAGGGCGCGTTCGTTCTGGCGATCCAGACCGGTGTCGACATCGTGCCGGCGGCGATCATCGGATCTCGCGATGTGATGAACAAAGGGTCTCTGAAGATCTCTCCCGGAACCATCACCGTGCGGTTCGGAACCCCGATCCCCGTCGCGGGGCTCGACATGGACAACCGAAATGAGCTGACCGAGCGAGCGAGAGCCGCCGTGCGCGCGTTGCAGGCGGAACCCGTTCGGTCCGACCACGAAACTTTGTAAGGAGGATGGATGTCGGCGATCGTCGACGTGCGCGGGCGTGAGATTCTGGATTCTCGCGGGAACCCTACGGTGGAAGCCGAAGTCACGCTCGAGACCGGTGTGCGGGGCCGCGCGGCGGTGCCGTCGGGAGCTTCGACCGGAGCCCACGAGGCCGTGGAATTGCGGGACGGGGACGGGAGCCGATTCCTGGGCAAGGGCGTGCTCACGGCCGTCGATAACATCAACAGCCGGATCGCCGAGGCCGTGCGGGGGCTGGAGGCGCGCGAGCAACTGGACATCGATCGGACCATGATCGACCTGGACGGTACCCCGAACAAGCGCGAACTGGGTGCGAACGCGATCCTCGCCGTGTCGATGGCGGCGGCCAGGGCCGCCGCCCGGGAAAACCACCTCCCCCTGTGGCGGTACCTCGCCACGTCCGGGGAGGCCGATACCCTTCCGGTTCCGATGATGAACATCCTGAACGGCGGGGCGCACGCACCCAACAACGTCGACATCCAGGAGTTCATGGTCATGCCGGTGGGCGCCGACACCTTCTCCGACGGACTCCGCATGGGTGTCGAGATCTTCCACCACCTGAAGAAGGTTCTGAGCGATCAGGGCAAGAATACGGCAGTGGGCGACGAGGGAGGCTTCGCACCGGACCTCGCGAGCAACGAGGAGGCGGTCGAAGTCGTGCTCAAGGCGATCGAGCATGCAGGCTATCGCGCTGGTGACGACGTGGTTCTGACGCTCGATGCGGCGGCGACCGAGTTCTTCGAAAACGGTGAATACGTCTTCCACTGGTCCGGCGGTGAACGCCGCGACGCTGACGGAATGGTTGAATTTTGGAAGGAATGGGTTGCAAAGTATCCCATCCGTTCCATCGAGGACCCTCTCGACGAGAACGACTGGCACGGCTGGACGGCGTTGACCGAGGCCGTGGGTCAGGACGTTCAGATCGTGGGGGACGACCTCTTCGTGACCAACGCGGATCGCCTGGAGCAGGGGATTCGTGACGGCGCAGCCAACGCGATTCTCATCAAGGTGAACCAGATCGGCACGCTGACCGAGACGCTCGAGACCATGCGCATCGCCCGAGAAGCCGGGTACAGCAGCGTCGTGTCTCATCGTTCAGGTGAGACCGAGGACACGCTCATCGCTGACCTCGCGGTCGCCACGGGCGCCGGTCAGATCAAGACCGGCAGCGCCAGTCGTACGGACCGGGTGGCCAAGTACAACCAGCTTCTGCGCATCGAGGAGCAGCTCGGTGCGTCGGCCCGGTATCCGGGTCGAGGCCTCTGGGGCTGACCCATGGCTCGTCGTCGCGGTGAGGGGCGGTCGGTCGTGTCCGGGCTGAAGCGCCTGGTCGTGCCTGGACTGCTCCTGATGGCTGCGTACTACGCGGTGTTCGGGGGCGAATATTCGGTGTTCGAGCTGCGTGAGGCTCGGGCGGACGTCGTCGAGGAACAGGCCAGACTAGAGCAGGCGCGGACGGAGATTGACTCCCTTCGAGTGGAGCTCGACAGGCTCGAGCACGACCCGGCGACCATCGAGCGAATCGCGCGGGAGGACTACGGCATGGTTCGGACCGGCGAAACGCTCTATCGCTTCGCCGACGCCGACGACACGGGCGCGAGGGAGGCCGCGCCGGCCCGCTGACCCCGGGGGTCAGTCGTCGTCCTCGCTCCCGTCGACGGGCTGTGTCTCCGTCTGTTCGAGGAGCGCGCGACCCGCTTTGACGAGCTGCTGGGCGTCGCCGTCTCCGATCTGGCCTGACGCGTCCGTGCCCTCGGCCAGGCTCGCCATGGCGGCTTCGGCTGCCAGCTTGAGCGCCCGTGCCTTTCCTTCCGGGGTCGCCGGATTCTGCTCTTTCACGAAGGGTGCGAAGAGGTCGATCGGGATCGGGAAAAGCGTCGTCGAATTGTTCTCGACCGCGACTTCGGTCACGGTCTGCAGGAAGCGGAGCTGCATCGCGACCGGGAATTGCTCGATCACCTCGGCGGCCTGAATCAGCTTCGTCGATGCCTGATACTCACCCTCGGCGTTGATGACCTTGGCGCGCCGCTCACGCTCGGCTTCAGCCTGCTTCGCCATCGCTCGCTTCATCTCCTGCGGCAGGTCGATGTCCTTGATCTCGACCCCGGTCACCTCGATGCCCCAGGGATCCGTCCCGGAATCGATGATCTCCCGGACGACCTCGTTGATCCGCTCGCGCTCGGCGAGCAACTCGTCCAGCTCCGACTGACCGATCACGGAGCGCAGCGTCGTCTGAGCCAGCTGGCTCGTGGCGAAGTAGTAGTCCTCGATCTCGATCACGGCCTTCGTCGGGTCCGCCACGCGGAAGTAGACGACCGCATTCACCCGCACGGAGACGTTGTCCTTTGTAATCGTATCCTGAGGCGCGATGTCGAGCGCGACGATGCGGAGGTCCATCTTCCGCAGTCGGTCGATTCCGAACGGCACCAGGAAGATCAGCCCGGGGCCCTTCGCCCGGGTGAGCTTTCCGAGCCGGAACACCACCCCTCGCTCGTACTCGAATAGCACCCGTATCGAGGTCAGGAGGGCACCACCGGCCAACACGACGGCCGGAATCAGAAGTGCGCTGGGATCCATCGGTTCGTCTCCGGTCGGAGGGGCAGACTCACGGACGTACCCCGAAGCATGGGTTTGAATCCGTCCCTGCGCGAGGAGCCGCGAATTCCTTCAACGAGCGGTTGACACGCGTCGGGGGGCGGATGAGCTTTTTCGGCCTCGCCGGAGTAGCTCAGTTGGTTAGAGCAGCGGAATCATAATCCGCGTGTCGGGGGTTCAAGTCCCTCCTCCGGCACTCGTGGCAATACCACGAGAAACGGCCCCTTCCATTCGGGAGGGGCCGTTTGGTTTTGGGGCTCACGAGGGCCGCGGGTCACGATGCCGCGGGGCGCGCCAAGTGCGAGTCTCGACTCAATCCGTCGAAGCCGGCCCGCTCTTCGCCATGATCGCCATCACGAAGAGCTGAAGCGCGATCGACGCGCTCATGGCCCACATCCCGGCCGTCTGGAATGCTCCCCCGATCGCCTGGTCCCGCGACAGCTTCCCGTACTTGAGCAGGATGACGGTCCAGTCGTGGCTGTCGACATCGACGGGTCCGAACGGAGACACGAGCGGCAGGGCCTGCGCTCGCGCGTCCGCCGCGTAGACGCCGACCCCGACCAGCGCCGTTCCGAGCCAGAACAGGCATACGACGGCGCCGAATGGATCGCGTTGGCGAAGGGCGAGGTAGGCTCCAGCGGCGATCGGAATGCCGACCTCGAAGATCGTGCCCCCCGCGGCGGTCAGGATTCGATCGCCTGACCAGAAGAAGAACGCGTGACCCATTTCGTGGAACGCGAGATTGACCCCACCGAAGATCGATCCACCGCCCCGGAATTCGAGGTAGCCGCGGAGGATCCACATCAGGGCCAGCACGACGGGCACCCGATACCACCACACCTGCCCAGACACCCGCTCGACGAGCCAGTCACGAACCATCGACATTACGGGCCGTTCGTCCAGGTGGGAGTTAAGAGGCGAGGCTTGCTCAAGGGCGCTCGCGGCGGACGATCGTTCCACCCTTCATGACCATCTCGATCCGTCGCAGCGCGGAAAATCTCCTCGCTCGGATCGCCGTCGACCGCCACGAGGGATAGGAAATCCAAACGCCCTGCGCGAGAGAGGGGCAAGCTAGGACGGGGGTATTTGGCGAA
>Ga0181593_10004126_pt1 | contig 13225 bp, 13 predicted proteins | sample 071ome_19_FD_133756 | JGI IMG/M metagenome (GOLD analysis project Ga0181593, IMG submission 133756) | Coastal salt marsh microbial communities from the Groves Creek Marsh, Skidaway Island, Georgia - 071413AT metaG (megahit assembly) | ecosystem: Environmental > Aquatic > Marine > Intertidal...
ACGTGCTTCGTGCGGTAGTCCGAGGGCATCGATGCAGTCACGGAAGCCTTCGGTCACGGTGTTCGGTCCGACCGGGTTAAAGCAGTCTGACACACTGGCAGAGGAGAGGGTGTCCAGGAGCTGTCGCAGTTCAAAGCTTTCCTGACTCAGAAACGACTGGAGATGCGACGCCGTGACCTTGGCCATCAGCCAGTCTTCAAAGTCACTTTGTCTGACCAGCGAGAGGGCAACGGCACCTTCGTATTCGTCACTTTCGTCGGTGAGCTTAGGTTCACCGGCCAGCCAGCGCTGTAGCTGGTGCGACAAAATCTGTGAGAAACGTTCATAGAACTCGTCGGATTTGGCTCTGACCTGCTTTTCCAGCTTCATCCAGAGCTGCTGCTCAGCCGTATTGCGGGCATAGTCAGCTTTGCCATAAGTCGCTTCAATAAATTCCGGGAGCCAGAGGCGTGGAAGCTGTTCGATCAGCTTTCTGGCTTCATCGGCAAAAATCTCACGAAAACGGTTGCGTTGCTCTGCGGGTAATCCCTGACCTGCACGGCTCTGGTTGTACTCCTGCATATTAAGGAACAACTGGCCATCGGCCTCGTGGATGCGCACACCGATGGTACCTTCTTCCTGGTGTACCAGATCGACTTCCGCCTTGACGGTGGTGCTCAGCTGCAGTTCAAGCACCATTGGGCCAGTCTGTTCCGGAATTGGCTGATGAGGCCAGCGAATGCGCATCCCAGCATGAGAGTAATCCTGAATCAGACACTCAAATCCGCTTCCGTCGGTCAGGATCAATCGCGCATTAACCTGACTGGAAAAGCGGGGGTGCTTCCTTAATTCACTGGTCATACAGATTCCTGATCCTCATAGTCCTGGCGAGAAATCACAGTCTACCGCCATACTGCATAAAAGGTAATACGGGCATTCTGAGTTGGCCCATGAGGCAGATCAATGACGGTTAGACCATTTCTGTCACAATCGGGTTTATGTAACACGGAAGGTGTGTCCGCTTATTGTAACTGTGCGGCATTCTGTCGCAGGCGGTCCAAGGCCACAGATGCAATAATCGCTGGGAGCCACACCCTGCTATATTTTCTGTGGCGGCCATCGGAGGAGTATATGAGCCAACGTCGTTCCATTTTTGCTATTCCTCTTGTACGTGAGTTGAGTGCTGTACTGGTGATCAAGCTCGTGCTTGTTTTCCTTATTGCGCATTTCTTTTTTTCTGACCCCGTCCATGTCGGTGATGAAGGTCAGGGCTTGCAGGAGCATTTTGGCCTGGAGCCAGCATCGGTTTCTGAATCCGAAGGAGATCCATCATGATCAGTGAAAGCCTGGTCGATCTGTCGCGTCTGCAGTTCGCGATAACGGCCTTTTATCATTTTCTGTTTGTCCCGCTGACGCTGGGCCTGTCGTTCATTCTTGCCATTATGGAATCGGCCTATGTGATGACAGGTAAGCAGGTCTACCAGGACATGGTTAAGTTCTGGGGTAAGTTGTTTGGTATTAACTTCGCTTTGGGCGTAACAACGGGCCTGACGATGGAGTTTCAGTTCGGAACAAACTGGGCCTATTACTCGCACTATGTGGGCGACATCTTTGGTGCGCCGCTGGCCATTGAAGGCCTGATGGCGTTCTTTCTTGAGTCAACCTTCATCGGCCTGTTCTTTTTCGGCTGGGACCGGCTGACGAGAGTTCAGCACCTGATAGTGACCTGGCTGGTGGCGATCGGGTCCAATATGTCGGCTCTGTGGATTCTCATCGCCAATGGCTGGATGCAGAACCCGGTCGGTGCGGAGTTTAATTTTGAAACCATGCGCATGGAAATGATGAGTTTCACGGATGTGATATTCAACCCGGTTGCGCAGGTGAAATTTGTACACACAGTATCAGCAGGGTACGTCACCGGGGCCATGTTTGTATTGGCGATATCGGCTTATTACATGCTGAAAAAACGTGATTTGCCATTTGCCCGTCGTTCTTTTGCCATCGCTTCCAGCTTTGGTCTGGCTTCCATACTGTCGGTGATCATACTCGGAGACGAATCGGGTTATGAGATTGGTGATGTTCAGAAAGTGAAACTCGCTGCGATTGAAGCTGAGTGGGAAACCCATGAACCGCCAGCAGCGTTCACACTGATTGGCATTCCTGATCAGGAAAACATGGAGACGAATTACGCCATCAGAATCCCATACGCGCTTGGCCTGATCGCGACACGCTCTGTGACCGAAGAGGTGAAAGGTCTTAAAGACCTGATTGCTGAGCACGAGGTTCGCATCCGTAATGGCATGGTGGCGTACGGCTTACTGACGCAGCTGAAAGCGGGGGATAAATCCCCTGAAACACTGGCAGCGTTTAAAGATAAAGTAGATGACCTCGGGTTTGGTCTGCTGCTGAAGAAATACGTTGAAAATCCGGCGAATGCTACGGAAGAACAGATCAAGCTGGCGGCAAAAAATTCGATTCCCCGTGTGGCGCCTATGTTCTGGACGTTCCGGATTATGGTCGGCCTTGGATTCCTGATGTTAGTTCTGATTGGCCTGTCATTTTATTACAGCGCCAAAGGTACCGCTGAACGTCAGAAATATCTTTTACGCGCGCTGATCATTGCACTACCGGCGCCATGGATTGCCTGCGAAATGGGCTGGTTTGTTGCCGAGTTCGGCCGTCAACCATGGTCGATTGGTGAAATTCTGCCTACGCATCTGTCTGTTTCTACGCGTTCAGTGCAGGACCTTTATATGAGTCTTGCCGGATTTATCGGTTTTTACACCCTGCTTCTCGTTGCAGAAATGTACCTGATGCTGCGCTTTGCCCGACTCGGACCATCCAGTCTCCACACGGGGCGTTATCACTGGGAACAACAGGACAATACGAATCACCCAACCACACCAGCACAGGCGTAAGGAGCGGACGATGGAATATGAATTACTGAAAATTATCTGGTGGGTTCTGATCGGTGTGTTGCTGATTGGTTTTGCAGTCACTGATGGCTTTGATATGGGGGTCGGTTCACTGCTGCGTGTGATTGGTAAAACCGATTCTGAGCGTCGTGTAATGATGAATACCATCGGCCCACACTGGGATGGCAATCAGGTCTGGTTTATTACGGCGGGTGGTGCCATCTTTGCCGCATGGCCTGTGGTTTACGCCGTTGCTTTTTCCGGATTCTACTGGGCGTTGTTGCTCGTACTGTTCGCGATGTTTTTCCGTCCGGTAGGGTTTGAGTATCGCTCAAAAATTCAGGATCCGCGGTGGCGCAATGCCTGGGACTGGGGGCTGACGGTCGGTGGTGCTGTACCTGCCCTGGTGTTTGGTGTGGCGTTTGGCAATCTCCTGTTGGGAGTTCCGTTTACACTGGACGAGTTTATGCGTTCTACCTACACCGGTTCTTTCTGGGCATTGCTTAATCCTTTTGCGCTGCTCTGTGGGGTCGTCAGCCTGCTGATGCTGGCCATGCACGGTGGCACCTATCTGCAGATGCGTACCGCCGGGCCTCTTCACGAGCGCGCACGTCGTATTTCTGTCCTCCTGGCGGTGATTGTTGCTGTAGCGTTTGCGGTCGGGGGCTTCTGGGTGAGCCTGCTCGATGGTTATGTGATACAGAGCGCCGCGAATCTTGCTGGCGTGACTACGCCACTGGATAAAACGGTCGTACTGAAGAGTGCTGGCTGGCTCGACAACTATGGCCGTCACCCGTGGATGATGACTGCTCCTGTCATGGCTTTCGCGGGACTGATACTGACGGCATTGCTGAGCGTTGCTAATCGTGGCGCACTGGCATTTATCAGCAGTTCATTCGCGGTTACCGGGATTATCTGTACGGCAGGCTTCAGTCTGTTTCCGTTCCTGATGCCGTCAAGTACCGCTCCTTCACAGTCACTGACCATGTGGGATGTCACCTCCAGTCAGCTGACGCTGAATATTATGTTCTGGGTAGCGATGATTTTTGTGCCAATTATCCTCAGTTATACCGCCTGGGGTTATTACAAAATGTGGGGTCGTCTGACGACAGACTTTATCGAAGACAACCAGTATTCAACGTACTAAACGGGGCCTTATATTATGTGGTATTTTGCATGGATTCTGGGCGTACTGCTCGCCTGTTCTTTCGGATTAATCAATGCCCTATGGCTGGAAGTTAATGAGAACCTCGACCGCGACCCTGATCCGGACGACGCTCCATGAGTGAGCCGGTAGATTACCGTCAGTATGGCCCGCTATACGCGGGCTGGGCCCGGCTGATCTCTTTTCTGTTTTCTGTTGGTCTGTCGGCGGCACTTCTTGCTATGCCGCAGTTGGTGGCGGCGGATACGCGCGAGCTTGAACACGGGCCGCTCTCTCTTGGGCTGCTCGGTATCAGCGCTGGCTTTATCCACGGTGTCGGTTATGTGCCGGTGATGAAAGTCTGGCGATGGTTGTTCAGCCCTTATGTTGCGTGGCCACTCATGCTGTGGTGCAGCTGGTGGTGGTTTCAGGTGATCTGAAACCGCTGACGGCTCCCTGAGCAGATGTCAGTGTTGCAAATCGCTTGTATTCTAATATTCTTGTGTGGTTATATTTGAGCAACTAACCACCTCAGAAGGGGAATACTCAATGACTGCCATGACCCGTGAAGATCTGCTCGCTGAAGCCCGCGACTCCGTGAACCCGGTGGACGCGGATACTGCCCAGACGATGCTGGATAACGGTGCCAAAGTACTGGATGTGCGGGAGCCAGCAGAATATATGATGGGCCATTTACCCGGTGCAGAGAATATTCCCCGTGGCGTACTCGAATTCAAAGTAGCCGATCATCCGCTACTCGCTGACACCCACGCCGATATCCTGCTGTACTGCAAAAACGGTGGTCGAAGCACCCTGGCGGCTCATACGCTCAAGCGCATGGGATTTACCAACGTGAAAATGCTGGTGGGCGGTTATGACGGCTGGGATGGTCATACTGTAGAAGCAGACCCAAGTGTCTATCAATAATCATCGCAATAGCCAGCAACAAGGCAGTATCCATAGAAATAGTGGCGCAAGCCAATGCCTGGTAGGAGACCCTGTCCAATGAAAAAGTCATTCGCATTGATGATGATCGCCCTGAGCACTCAGGCGTTTGCTACTGAGCCAGCCGGTATGAGTACGGCTGATTCTCTGCCGTCAGATTCCACGTTGCCAGAGCCAATATTAAAAGAAGCCCGTGCCCAGACGAAATCCTTCGCACAGGATCTTAAGTCGACCTTAATGAAAGGGATGGCAGCAGAAGGCCCTATCGCTGCTATCCGGCTCTGTAATACCGAAGCCCCTGACATTGCAGCAGCCCACAGCAAAAAAACGTCAGATGCATCAGGTTGGGAAGTCGGCCGCACCTCAGAAAAACTGCGTAATCCTGAAAATGCTCCGGATGCGTGGGAGGCTGGGGTACTGGCGTCCTTCGCCGAGCGGGCCGCTGCCGGTGAAGATCTGGCAACCATGGAAGCGACAACACGTGAGCCAGGTAGATTCCGTTACATGAAGGCGATTCCCGTCGGTGGGCCTTGTGTTGTATGCCACGGTGATAACCTGGCAGAACCTGTTGCGGCGAAGTTGAGTGAACTCTATCCAGACGATCAGGCACGGGGTTACTCTCCGGGCGAGCTGCGCGGCGCTTTCACGCTGACCTACACCTTTGAAAAACAATAACTTTTCCGGGTCGTGACGTTCTTTTCGGCCCACTTCCTGCTTTCATGTTACAGCCTCATCTGGTGTCTTCTGACGCCACGACTGGACGTGACGCCTGAAAATAATTTCAGGAAATCTGTAAAAAACTGAATCCAGAAATGGATGCTCCTCGTAATGGTTAAACACTTTGTTGTAGAAAACCTACGAGGATCAGTTATGAAAACGCAAATCACACTCCTGTTGGGCGCTATCACCGCGCTCTCTTCCATGCAGGCCGGCGCGTCCAGTCACCGTGAAGCGCCGAACGTAACGCGCCTTCCTGCGGTCGATGCCACCGATTTTTATGCCTTCCGCAGTTACGAAACTGGCCGCGAAGGCTATGTGACTCTGGTCGCCAACTACATTCCCTTGCAGGATGCCTATGGTGGTCCGAATTATTTTGCGATGGACCCGAATGCGCTCTATGAAATCCATATCGACAACGACGGCGATGCCGTAGAAGACATCACGTTTCAGTTTCGCTTTCAGCAAATGTTAGGCGCTATGGGGGCCGGTGTAGCGTTGCCAATCGGCGAAGGTGAGAACCAGAAAAACGTCGCTATTCCTCTGAAGAATTTTGGCAATGTTGATACTGATGGCAGCGCTAACTTCTATGAAACTTACTCAATCAAGAAAGTGAATGGTGATCGACGCACTGGCAGTGCAATCGCACTCACTGATGGTTCTGGCGAAGCGACCTTTACCAAGCCACTCGATAATATTGGTGAGAAGTCGTTTACCGATTATGAAGCCTATGCTGATGGCTTTGTGCATGACCTCACTATTCCGGGCTGCAGTGCCGGTGGTAAGGTCTTTGTTGGTCAGCGTAAAGACCCGTTTGTGGTGAATCTGGGCGCAACATTTGATCTGGTGAATTATGTACCGCTGGATGCAGATGGCAGTGCACAGGACAGTGCGAACGATGATCTTGCCGATAAAAATGTTACCAGTATTTCGCTGGAAGTCCCTATTGATTGCGTGACAGGCAGTGGTAATGGCGTTATTGGTGCCTGGACCAGCGCCAGTCAGCAGCAGGCGCGGATTCTAAACCCGGAAGCTACTTTCAGTAAGCCCGAAGTCAATGGCGGTGCCTGGACGCAGGTCTCCCGATTGGGCATGCCGCTCGTCAATGAAGTGGTTATCGGTCTTAGCGATAAAGATACCTTTAACGCCTCTGAGCCTAAAGATGACGGTCAGTTTGCTGACTATGTCACCCACCCGACGTTGCCGGCACTGCTGGATGTTCTCTTCCGCGATGCTTTGGGCGCACCCGATAATATTGCTCCCTCGAATATTCCGCGTACCGATCTGGTAACCGCCTTCTTAACGGGCTTTCCTGGTGTGAATCAGCAGGCGACTGTGACGGCTTCAGAGATGGTCCGTCTGAATACGGGAATTGCCCCTACCGCAGCTGGTTCGCAAAGCGCTTTTGGTGTCGTCGCCGGTGACCTCGCGGGTTTCCCGAACGGCCGTCGTCCTGGTGATGATGTTGTTGATATCGCACTACGTGTCGTCATGGGCGCTCTGTGTCATCCGGTAGACCTGGATGGGGACGGTACAGCCACCGATGATCTTGGCATCTGTGCACCGGAAGACGCACCGGTCGGCGATCAGCCCTTCTCTGATCTCGCACCTGTCGACGCGAGCTATGTAAACAACAGTTTCCCGTATCTGCTGGCCCCATTGGCTGGTGCAGTGACACCAACACCTTAAGGAGTCTGTGATGAATATGTTTCGTTTGATGATGATTGCCGGGTTGGCGTTGATGTTCAGTGCCTGCTCTGACAGCAACAGTAGTAACTCTACGGCTGATATTCCGGATGTGATTGATGACATCGAAGAGAATACTGAAGTACTACTGACTGAGTTAGTTGATGACATTTTTATGGCATCAGAAAATTCGGAACCGGTACAAATCCAGGACCTGGATATTGTAGATAACGCTGATGAATTCTCCTTTACCTATCTCACTGGGGGTGAGTGACCATTTGGGGCCGTTACGCGGCCCCCTTTTTTATTATTCGTTATTTTATTTTTTTATTTTCAAATTAACTCAATAAAAAATAATCGTTTGCGTTGATCGGCAAAGACTTAAGGAGATGGTTTTGAAGAATTCATTGATGACCATGAAATATTTTTACGGAATAAAAAAGGTGGCTTGCACGCTACTTTTCAGTAGCGCTGGTGCTGTGTTCTGTCAGGCGGCTTTTGCAGACGCTCAATGGACCACTCCAGACGATGATGCTTTATTGGTTCGCTGGAGTCAGGAGGAACTGAAACCTGCACCGCAGACGACAGAGCAGAGCCTTCGTGAGATACAGCAGCATTTCCAGATGGCTGTGTTGCCCGGTGAGTCATGGCGCTATGATCGTATTCATTTACTGATGCAGGCACTTGAGCGCCGGTCTGAATTGCCAGAGACTGACCAGGTCCGCTATTTTCAGGCGCGACTACTCCAGCATCGACATCAGTTCACTGAGGCGGCCAGCGAACTTGCGACGATCTCCCCCGACTCTGAGTACTACGTCAGCGCACGGTTGTTACTTGCCCAGGTGCATGCGGAACTCGGTCAGTACGAGATTGCGCGGGAAGCCTGCATCAGTCTGGTGCTGATTCAGGCAGATCTGGCAGCCGGCTGCACCGCCGCGTCGACGACCAGGCCAGATGAAAAAGTCCAGAGTATGCTGACGTCTTTGCTGGAGCGCTACGACGGAAATTCTTCTGCTGTGGCTCGTGACCTGCGGCACTGGTTCCTGTATCAGAAGGCGCGGGGGCTGCTTGCTAATAAGGAGTTTTTACGTGTGCAGCAGGCGTATAAACGTTGGGCTGACTACGACGATCTGCCCGTCGCAGATCTGGTAATTCTGACGGAGTCAATGCTGCTGAGTTCAGAACCTTCCCCTGTGATTGAGCTTCTGGGGTCTTACGGTGCGATGCGTTATCCGGATGACGCATTAATTGTGCAACTTGCCCGTGCAGAAGAACAGTCCGATGGACGCTCTCAGTTCTGGCGTGACTATGCCGAACGTCGTATCGAGCAGCGCATACGCCGTCAGGATGCCAGCTACTCAGAAGTAATCTCACTGTATTATTCTACCTTAGTTAAAGACGATAAAACGTTTGTTGAATGGAAGGAAGGCATCAGTAAGACTGAAAATAACTTGAATAAATCAGTTGTCGATCAGTCAGTTAATCCTGAATACACCGATGATGAACTTCTGATCTCTTCATACTCATCGTCAGTGAATGGAGAAAAATAATGAATTACACCTTACGTTTTTTCTGTCTTTTTTCTCTCGTTTTTTCCGTGCTGACAGCACAGGCACATCAGTCCAGTACGGCACTGTTATCATTAAAGCAAAATGGCAGCCAGCTGGATGGCGTGCTGCATTGGCAACTGTATGACCTCGAACAGAGTCTCGGCCTTGATCGGAACCGCGATGGCGAGCTGTACTGGGGAGAGGTGAAAAATGCGACCGCTGATATTCAGGCGTTAGTCGGGCGTCATCTCCGTGTTGCACGAGACGGTCAGATCTGCGGCGCTGATTTGAGCGGGCCGCTGCAATTCAATAAAAATGGTGGTACGCAGGGAGCCGTTGTTATTCCTCTGAGTTATCTGTGTGGCGACCGGGGTGTCTACGAGATAACTTACGATGGCATGTTCGATATCTTACCGGAGCACAGGTTGTTGTGGAGCAGCGTTGAAGCGGGCGTAGCGCGTCAGGGGGTGCTGACGGCTCCGGGGACGTATGCCATAGGTGGCTCTGTTTCTGCTGCGACGACGTTCCGTGAATTCTTTGTACAGGGCATTATTCACATCGGTCTGGGACCAGACCATGTTGCTTTCCTCCTGACGCTATTGCTGGTCTCGGTGATGGTTCAGAACCGGAAAGCCTGGCTCCCCGCCTCTGATGTGCGTACCTGTCTCAAGGCCGCTATGGTCTATGTGACGACCTTTACCGTTGCACATTCTCTGACCTTAAGTGCCAGTGCACTTGGTTGGCTATCGTTACCCGGCTATTGGGTCGAATTAATCATTGCCATTTCGGTGGTCGTAGCAGCACTGAATAACATCCGGCCGTTCCTGCCGGGCAGCGTGCTGATGGTCTTCCTGTTTGGTTTAGTGCATGGGTTTGGTTTTGCCAGTGTCCTGCGTGAACTGACGGGTGGGGGAGGCAATATGATCTGGTCCCTGCTGGGATTCAACCTTGGCGTCGAGGCGGGGCAGATTGCTATTACTCTCCTGGTCTTGCCGGTTCTTATCTGGATGCGCCGGTATCGTTGGTATGCAAAGGCGTTCGTTGGTTCTGTTTCAGCAATGATTGCAGCGTTGGGGGGCTATTGGGTGCTTACCCGAATCTGACTTATCCGGCACAGTCAATGCATTGCCCAGTATGAGGCAGTGCGTTGAGCCGGGCCTCAGAAATAGCGGCACCACATTGGTCACAGATGCCGTAGCGACCCAGAGCGATACGTTTTAACGCTTCTCTCACACTGTCAGCTTCGTGACGCGACTCGTCGGCAATGGTACTGAGTACCTGATCATTTTCAGCCTCAGTTGCCTGCTCTGCGAAGTCTGCTGACAATGGAGTGTCGCGGTGACTGGCGTCCCGCTCGGCCTGTTCTGAGCGTTTCTCAAGTTCATCCAGACGTTGAAGCAGCGTTGTCCTTATTTGTTCTGTGTTCATTGTTGGCTCCTGATATGCTGAGAGAGTTCTCAGACACATAACAGAATACACCTGCTCTTTCACGATCATATTGATCTGTATCAGCAGGATGTAAAGAAGGGCCGGTAATGCAGAAACAGAGGTCTGCATCTGATCTGAAATGATCACTCATACGTATTTAGATACAGTGACGATTCACTGGGAGAAAAGCAGGTATGGATTCTGAATTACAGCAACGGCTGATCAATGCGGTAGCACGCGGGGAGCGTCAGGCATTTGAGCAGTTATACGAAGCTGCAGGCCCGCGGCTGTATGGCGTGGCGATGCAGCTGATGCGCTCGCCTGAACGGGCAGAAGAGGCGCTTCAGGAAGCGTTTGTCAAAATCTGGCACAACGCTGCCGATTATCATCAGGGGCGCGGAAGCGTCATGACCTGGATGAGCAGTATTGTTCGCTATCGCTGTATTGATCTGTTGAGGTCCATCAGCGCAAAGGAGGACCGTCAGGATTCTCTGGATGAGGAGGGAGCGCCGGTACTCATTGCACCGGAACATCCAGAGGACCCTGAAAACCTTGCGCTCGAACGTTGCATGGATACGTTAGAGCGGGATGATCTGCAATACATTCACCTTGCTTATTACCGGGGAATGACACACGCAGAAATACAGTCGCATACAGGAACACCGCTGGGCACGATAAAAAGCTGGATTCGTCGTGGCCTGCAACGTCTGAAGAGGTGTCTTGAACAATGAATTACCTGAATGATGAGCGCCTCGACGCGCTGGCAGCAGATTATGTCATGGGCACCATGCACGGCAGAGCCCGGTTGCGCTTTATGCGCCTGATGCAGACATACCATAAGGTTCGTGAGCGCGTGTGGCATTGGGAGCAACTGCTGGCGCCTATGAACGAAAAAGTCGCACCGCTGACGCCGCCGGGACATGTCTGGGAGGAAATCAGTCGTCGGATCGGATTCCTGGAGTCTGGATTACCCACCGCCGCCGCCAATGATGAATCACCGTCGAAAGGTTTATTTGCCTGGGCTGGTGGCTTTGCTTCTGCCGCGGTATTGCTCCTGGGCATTTTTATTATTACTCCAGAGCAGACTGTACCAACCGCACCACTGACAGAGCAGGTTGCTGTCTTTAAAGAAGGTGAGCAGCCATTATGGTTGATGGAAGTCTCTGGTAATGAGTTGACGGTGCAGGCAACGTCTGCGGTGACCGCCTCGGAGGATCATGATTATGAGCTCTGGATTGTGCCTGAGGATGGTTCAGCGCCGGTTTCTCTCGGTCTTATGCCTGAAGACGGCCGCGTTACCCGTATGCTTGCCGTGAATACTCACGATATAGCGATCAAAGCCGTTGCGGTCAGTCTTGAGGCGCCAGGTGGTTCTGTGACCGGCGCACCGGGCGAAGTCCTGTACGTGACCGGATTAACCATTCTGTAGTGTTCGACAGCGAGTTGATAAGGCATAAAAAACCGGCACGCAGTGCCGGTTTTTTGTGGATTCCCTTTTCCTGGATATTCAAGTTCACCTGGGCTTGAGTCAGCCCGGTTGTGGCCCAGAATGCCTTTTCTCTGAACTGAAAGTGGTTATACTCTCAGGCTTACAAGGACAACATCGCTATTCTGAATCAGAGACAAGGACGCCCAGATATGTTCTCCAATTCCGCCCCAAATCAAGACGTGGTCATCGCTGGCCAACACTCTGGCAAGCCAGTCAAAATCACTCCTGCAGCTAAGCCGGTGTACGATAAGCTGGCTGAACTGGCACGGGATCATTCCAATTATTGGGCTCAGATCACGGTGAAAGCCATTAACGAGCTCGCTGCGGGTCGGCTACACCAGAGCAATATCTTTGTGAAACCTGGTGCGGTTCACCGCAACGGTACTGAAGAGTTCGTGATGATCTTGCCGGGCTGCAAGGTCACTTGTGAGAAGCTTGATGCTGACGGTTTTAGGATTCTCCATTTTGAAGCTGATATTCACTATGGGGAGCTTATTGAATCAGCGAAGAAGCCGGGGCTATATACAGCGAGTAAAGTAGGCACAAAATGGAATGTAAAACCTCAGAAACGGGGGCAAATTGAGCAAGAGAAGGATCGGTTAGTTGCTATCTGCGATAGTGGCTATAAAGCTCCAGATTTGGCTGCAATAACAGCCGCACCTCGCGTTAGCGAAGCTCCTATGTCTGGTGGTAGTTTCAGGGTAGATAGTAATGGATTCGATTTTCACTATACTCCAGGAGAAAAGCGCCTAGGGGGCTTGAAAAACTATCGTAATGCTATTTGCCCTAATCAGAATGCAGAGTTGCATGAATCGGCGTTACTTTTGGCGCGGACTATGTACCAAGCTAAGGATATCAAGGGGGTCGCTTGGATTTCCGAGGATGGAGGTTCTGGTGTACTCACTCAGGCGATGACGGTTCTCGCTGCACAGGGCGTTAAGTTAACGAACCATACAGCTTTTTTGTTTAACCCTACGACATCCCCGAATATTGCGGTAAAAGCTGCTCACGAAATTGGCTTAAAGCTAGATCGTAAATTCACCAAGGCCCGCATGTTCAACGTTGTTGGTAATCGAGACCAGCTTGAGATGATAGGCAATCGCTGGAAAAGCAAAGAAGATAGTTTACCCCTTGTACAAGCTGGTACTGATATTTTAGCTCATGGTAAAAGCCTTCAGGGGCTGGGAGCCACTGCAGGTACTATTGCGGCTGCGGTTGGTATCGGAATGACAGCTCCAGCCGCGTTGACTGCTTTCCTTTCAGCTCTTGCTGGAGCTGTCGCAGTGGGTAAAGTAGCCGAGACTACTGCTAAGTTGGGCAATACTCTGGTAGAGAACGCTCTGCCAAGCCATCACGACAAGCTGAAAGGCAA
>Ga0181593_10004132_pt1 | contig 13215 bp, 9 predicted proteins | sample 071ome_19_FD_133756 | JGI IMG/M metagenome (GOLD analysis project Ga0181593, IMG submission 133756) | Coastal salt marsh microbial communities from the Groves Creek Marsh, Skidaway Island, Georgia - 071413AT metaG (megahit assembly) | ecosystem: Environmental > Aquatic > Marine > Intertidal zone...
AGGGTGGATGAGGAAATGGCGACTTGCGTGCCCGGTCTCTTTGCGGCGGGGGAGGCGGTCGGCGGCGCCAATGGCGCGACCCGGCTTTCCGGCAATGCGATTCCCGAAGCCTTTGTCTTTGGCGAACGCGCCGGGAAATATGCCGCCGCCGCGGCCAAACAAAACGGACGTGGGGCCGTGACGGAAAAAGATTCGCAGGCGCTGGTCGATGAGGCGCGCGGGCATCTGAAACACAATCTCGCGCCTTCCGGCGGCGCGGCGGCGCTTATGACCGAACTGCAGGATGTGATGGAGGGTCATATCGGGTTGATCCGCACCGGGCCGGAAATGGAAAAGGGGCTGGCGCGTATCCGGGAAATGATCGCCGACGATCTCGCCCATATCGAAGTTTCCGACAAGGGGCCGTTCAATCAGGCGATGCAGGACTGGCTGGAGGTCAGAAACGCGCTGCAATGCGCGGAATCGGTGGCGCTATCGGCGGCAAACCGCCCCGAAAGCCGGGGCGCGCACCAGCGCGAGGATATTCCGGACGCGAATCCGGAGCTGGAGAAAAATCAGGCGGTGCGGCTTTCGGGCGGCGCGCTGGAACTGGAATGGATTGATGTCGTGAAGACTGACTGGACGCTGGAAGACAAGGTGTTGGCGGAGATATGAGCGAACAGAAACATACGACCGTCCGCGTCGTGCGCGGCGCCGCCAATGAAGAACCTTATGAGGAAGCGTTTGACGTGCCTTATGAGGACGGCGCCTCGATCCTTGATGCGCTGACCTGGATCCGCAGCCACAAGGATTCCTCGCTCGCCTTCCGCTATAGCTGCGTCAACGCCAATGCCTGCAAGGAATGCATGGTGCTGGTCGATGGCAAGGTGGATTACGCCTGTACCGCCCGGCTGAACGAAGGCGGGGTCACGGTGGGGCCGCTGAAAAACAAGCGGCTGATCCGCGATCTGGTGACCGATATCGTTCCGCCCAAGGAAAAATTGACCGGCGGGGAGCAGTCATAAGAACACCCGCTCCCTAACCCTCCCCCGCGAGCAGGGGAGGGGACTTCTTTTGTTCCCCCTCTCCTCAGGGGAGGGGATAGGGGAGGGATGTCAGGCCGCGCACTTTTCCGCGATCAGCTCGACAATCCGCTGCGGGGTAATCGGCGCCTCCGCGATATGAACGCCGAAGGGCGACAGCGCGTCTTCGACCGCTGAGGCGACGGCGGCCGCGACCGGTACGGTCGAGCCCTCGCCAACACCTTTCACCCCCAGCGGGTTCAGAGGGGACGGGCTTTCCATGAAGCTGACATCGAAGCCGGGCATTTCCGGCGCGGTCGGCAGCAGATACTCGCCGAAATTGGTGGTCAGCGGCTGCGCGTCCTCGTCATAGGCCATCCATTCGAACAGCGCGTTGCCGACGCCATGCGCCGCGCCGCCCTGTATCTGGCCTTCGACAATCATCGGGTTCATCAGGTTCCCGGAATCATGAACGATGGCGTAACGTTTGAATTCCACACCGCCAGTTTCGGGGTCGACCTCTACCTCACAGCAATGGGCGCTGTAACAATAGGCCAGCGGGTCGGTCAGAAAACGCTGGGTCGATTCCATCCCGGGCTCCACCCCGCCCGGCAGGGTATAGCCCGGCGTCCCTGCCACCGCGTTGGCGACCTGGCCGAGGGAGACCTTCATATCGGTGCCGCGCACCATAATCTGGCCGCCCTCGATCTCAAGATCCTCTTCCGAGGCCTCCAGCATATGGGCGGCGACCTTCAAGGCCTTGTCGCGCACCTCCTGCGCCGCGATATGGGCGCTGGAGCCCGCCGTGATCGCCTGGCGGCTGCCGAACCCGCCCATCCCCATCGGGATCGGCTGGGTGTCGCCGGCGACGACCTCGACATTATCCATATCGCCGCCAAGATGTTCCGCGACGACCTGCGCCATCATGGTCCGTGTGCTTTGCCCCATCGGGGCCGCACCGGTATAGACCGAAATCTTGCCCGATGTGCCGATCCGCACCGTCGCCATTTCGAACGGGCCGCGCCCGGTGCCTTTCACCCCCAGCGACATACCGATGCCGAGATAGCGGCCTTCCGCCCGGGCGGCGTCCCGCCGCGCGTTGAACCCGGCGTAATCGCACGTGTCCAGGGCCATCTTCATGGCCTTGGGGAAATCGCCCGAATCATATTCGATATTGACGCCCGCCCTTGTCTTGAGCGGCTTCTTATAGGGCATTTCATCGCCCCGGATCATGTTGCGGTCGCGCAGCTCGGCGCGGTCGATGCCCAATTCGCGCGCCGCCCGGTCCATCAGCCGTTCCATGACATAGGTGCCCTGCGGATGGCTGGCGCCGCGCACCGGCGCGCAGGGGACCTTGTTGGTGAAAACCAGCGATTGCCGCATCCGGTAATTCGGCACCTTGTAGGGGCCGGGTATGGTCGCCGCCGCGTTGTAGGGCAGGGTGATGCCCTGCGCGGTATAGGCGCCGTGATCATGGATCAGATGTCCGCGCACGCCGAGGATCATCCCGTCATTGTCGAGCGCGATTTCGGCTTCCCAGTACTGGTCGCGCTCCTGGACCGCGGCGACGAAATGTTCGCGCCGGTCCTCGGTCCATTTGACCGGACGACCGCAAAGCTTCGCCGCCAGCGCGACGACAAGCTCCTCCGAATAAAACAGGAATTTGGGGCCGAACCCGCCACCGACATCCGGGGTAATCACGCGGATCTGGTTCTCGTTCAGCCCCAGAACCTTGACGATATAGCTGTGCGCCAGGTTGGGCATCTGGGTCGAGGACCAGAGCGTGATGACATCCGAAATCTCGTCATAGCGTCCAACCGCGCCCCGGCATTCGATAGGATGGGCAGTGCCGCGATGCTGCCAGATTTCCTCGCGATAGGTATTGGGCGCGGTCTCGAATATCGCATCGACCTCGCCATATTCCTGCACCATCTCCATCATCAGATTATCATCCGCCTCGCGATAGGCGGTCGGCGCGCCGGGTTCCAGCGCGGCCTTGCAATCGCCCGCGGCGGGCAGGGGGTCCCAGTCGGTAAAGACCAGGGACGCGGCGTCTTCGGCGATATGGCGGCTTTCCGCGATGACGATGGCGACGCATTCCCCGGCATACATGGCCTCGTCCTTGACCAGCACGGCGGGGCCCGCATTTTCCGCGTTGGGCACGCCGGAGGGAAATTCCACCGGCAGCTTGTCCTGCGTCATATGGGGGCGAAGATCGGCGAAATCATAGACCGCGATGACGCCGTCGAGTTCCAGCGCGGCGCTCTTGTCGATTGATGTCAGGACCGCATGCGGAAACGGGCTTCTGACAAAGGCGGCATGCGCCGTTTCCGGCAGGCGGATATCGTCGAGATAGCGCCCCCGTCCGCGCAGTAATCCGGGGTCTTCCAATCTGGGGACGCGCCGTCCCAATACCTTGCCATCCATTTTGCCGCCATTCCTTGTTTGGGTGGCCGACAGAATAGACGCGTCGCCGCGCGCGGGCAATCTGACGGGGTCAGCCGTCGATCTGTTTCAGGGCGTGGAGATAGTCGGGATCGAGCCGCCAACGATTCGTAACCTTTTTCGCGGCGTCCTCGGTAAGCCGGTCAAAAAAGCCGAGCGCATTGGGGACTTCGTTGGGATCGACGGTCTGATCTCCCGGCCGGGCCGCCCGGCTCAGGAGGAACAGCGATCCGAAATCCGATTTTTTCATACCGATTGATTTACAGGCGACCGCGAGGCCTTCGCCCCCCGGTTCGTAGACCAGCCGTTTGATAAGGTTTGGGCGCAATCCGGAGGCGCGACCGAAAAGCGCCAGAAAGCCATGAACATCGCCATTGCGCAGCGATTGCAACAGATCGCCGGCGGAAATCCTGTCCGACGGCGCCGCCTGTTTTTCCGCAAGCCTCTTGCGGTGCGGCATCGCGGCGGGATCGATAATCTCCGCCTCGGACGGGGCGGGGTCGCCGCCGAGAATGTTCCGGACGCTGCCTTCGACCGCGGCATCGAGCTCGGATTCATCGACCTCGTATTTATCCACGATGTATTGACGCAGCGCCGCCGAAACCCACCAGTACATTTTCTTGGCGAGCCCGGGATTCAGGTCCGGCCGGTCGAGAAGCGGCTCCTGCAGCGGCAGTTTGGTTTTCGATTCATTGACCAGAAACTCCATCGTGTTGTCGGAGATTTCGGCCCTGGGGTTTTCGATCAGTGTCCTGATGACCTTGACGTCGCCAGTTTCCACCAGGGCGTCAGAGACGGATTCCGAAACCTCATCGCGCATCGCGATGGAGAGCTGATGTTCATAGGTGCGATGCTGGATGATTTCGATCAGTTCGAGGTCCTGAAGAACCGGTGTTCGGCTTAGTATGCTGTGCGCGACTTCGATGTCGTCATTGGCCAGCGTCTGGACTAGTTCACTTGGCGCATCCGGCGAGTCGGCCAGCCGGTCCGCGAGCTTCTTTCTGACAGACATCTCCACATCGTGAATAAGCTGACGCAGAATGTCGGTCATCAGGACCCGTTCCGTGTCGCTCAGCACATTCGATTCGCCGAGAAACAGATCGCCAACGACCTCGGCAAGGCGCGTCCGCCCCTGCACGGACTTGTCCCGCGCTAGGTTGAGGAGGTCGTCGACTTCCAGATCGCCTGGAACCCTCAGAGTATGTTCTGGATTCGTAGCCATAATCTTGAGGGTGAATTTTTCAGACGGGGTTTAATTTAGGGTTAACGAAGGGCTTAAGAATCCTGGATCGCGTTAAATCTTCTCTTAACGGTTTGCCGGTAATGATCCGGTTTCTTGATCCCCCGAGAGAGGCCCCTGCCATCCATGCAGATCCCGAACGGAAACGCTCTTTACAATATTGCCGGCGGATCGGTCGGAAATCCCGATCCGCGGCCGGCGCGCCTGAGAACATCCGTCAGGCACGCGCCAGCTCCGCCGCCGGTCCGGTCGCGGAACAGTCTCACAAACCGGCCGAACCCCCCGCCTCGGCGGATAAGGGGCAGCCATACTACCCCGCGCCGCGCGGCACCCATCTCGATATTGTCGTCTGATCCGGCGCTAGCCCGGTAGTCCCATCAGGTTGCGGGCGAAATCCCGCGCGTCGAACGGGCGCAGATCGTCTTCGCCCTCGCCCACGCCGATGGCATGCACCGGCAGGCCGAATTTCTCCGCCAGCGCCACGATGACGCCGCCCCGCGCGGTGCCGTCCAGCTTGGTCATGACCAACCCGCTGACCTCTGTCATCGCCTTGAAATTTTCGACCTGGGAATGGGCGTTCTGCCCGACGGTGGCGTCAAGCACCAGAAGACAGCTATGCGGCGCGGTCTCATCGATCTTGCGGATCACCCTGATGATCTTTTGCAATTCCGCCATCAAATCTTCGCGGTTCTGCAAACGCCCCGCCGTGTCGATCAACAGCAGATCGGCATTTTCCTTTTGCGCTGCTTCCAGCGCGTCGAAGGCCAGACCCGCCGCGTCCGCGCCCGTTTCGCGGGCGATGACCGGGGCGCCGGTGCGTTCGCCCCATATTTTCAGCTGATCAATCGCCGCGGCACGGAACGTGTCGCCCGCCGCCAGCATCACGGATTTCCCCTCGCCCGTGAAAAGCTTCGCCAGCTTGCCGATAGTGGTGGTTTTGCCCGATCCGTTGACCCCGGCGACCAGAACCACATGCGGTTTTTTCGCCGGATCGGGGCTCAGCGGCCGGGCGACGGGTTCGAGAATTTCGGTGATCTGTGCGGCAAGACTTTCCCGCACTTCTTCGTCGGTTACTTCCTTGTCGAATTTTTCCGCCGCAAGCGTCTGGGTCAATTTTGCCGCCGTGGCGACCCCGATATCGGCGGTGATCAGCGTTTCCTCCAGCGCCTCCAGCGTCGCATCGTCGAGCTTGCGTCCCGAAATCGCCTGCGTGATCCCGTCCGTCAGGCGCGAGGTGGTGCGTGACAGCCCGTCTTTCAGCCGGGAAAGCCAACCGCCGCCACTCATGCCGCCCGCTCCGCCGTCCAGACATCGCCTGCGCGCGCCGTGACCCGCGCCCGGACCATCGTCCCTGGCGCGAATGCCTCACCCATCCGTACCGGCAGGAAGCGTTCGCAATGACCCATCCCGTCCTTTTCCATCAGCACAGAAATCTCCGATCCGATCCCGGCATCGAGCAGCGCGTGCATCCGCGCCGCGCCTTCTTTGCGTAATAAAGCGGCGCGGCGTTTGCGATCCGCGGGCGGGATTTGCGGCATGCGTTCAGCCGGCGTGCCCGCGCGCGGCGAATAGGGAAAGACATGCAGATGGGACAGCCCGGCTTCCCTCACCAGCGCCCGTGTGTTTTCGAACATGGCTTCGGTTTCGGTCGGGAATCCGGCGATCAGGTCCGCGCCGAAGGTCATGTCCGATCGCTGCGCGCGCAGCCGGTCGCAAATTTTCAGCACATCATCCCGCAGATGGCGGCGCTTCATGCGCTTCAGCACCATATCATCGCCCGCCTGAACGCTGAGATGGACCCAAGGCAAAAGCCGGGGCTCATCCCCGAATAGACCGATCAGCCGGTCATCGATTTCCACCGGATCGAGCGAAGACAGCCGCAGCCGCTTTAACTCCGGCACCAGCTTCAGGATCCGCGCCACAAGATCGCCGAGTCTTGGTGTTCCCGGTAAATCCTTGCCGTAATCGGTCAGGTCGACCCCGGTCAGAACCACCTCATTGAAACCCTTTTCGGTCAGCAGGCGGATTTGCGAGACGATCTCGCCGGCCGGCACCGACCGGCTCGGTCCGCGTCCGAACGGGATGATGCAGAAGGTGCAGCGATGATCGCAGCCCTGCTGTACCTCGACAAAGGCACGGGCGCGCCCGTCGAATCCCTGGATCATATGGCCCGCCGTTTCACGCACGGACATGATGTCATTGACCTGAATGCGCGCGGACGAACCGCCATTGGCCAGACCCGACCAGCAATCGGGGTCGAGCTTTTCGATATTGCCGATGATCGCGTCGACCTCCGGCATTTTCGCGAAACCGTCCGCGTTGATCTGCGCGGCGCAGCCCGTCACCACGATGCGTCCCGCCGGATTATCGCGCCGCGCCCGGCGGATTGCCTGACGGGTCTGGCGTTCGGCTTCTCCCGTAACCGCGCAGCTATTGATTACAACCAGATCGCCCAGCCCCGCCTTTTCCGCCAGCCCGCGCATGACTTCGGATTCATAGGCGTTGAGGCGGCACCCCATGGTCTGGATTTCTACCGGCTTCATGAGGAAGCCCCGGCGCAGAGCGCCTCAAGATCGAAATGGCCGGTAAAGCTGGTCGCGACAGGTCCGGTCATCAGGACGTGGCCGTCTTGCCGCCAGTCGATGTAGAGCGTCCCGCCATCCAGCCGGACCTCGACCGCGCGCCCGGTGATCTCCCGCCGCGCCGCGGCCACCGCCGCCGCACAGGCGCCGGTGCCGCACGCCATGGTGATACCCGCGCCGCGCTCCCAGACCCGGAGGCGTAACGCATCGTTTCCCAAAAGCTGCGCAATACCGATATTGGCGCGTTCCGGAAATAGCGGGTTTGTCTCCAGCCCCGGCCCGATTTCGGAGAGCGCCACACCCTCCGCGTCTTCAACGAAAAACACACAGTGCGGGTTGCCCATACTGACCGCGACGGGATCGGACAGACCATCGGCGAAAAGGGTAAGGTGCAGGGTATCCTGTTCTTCGGAAAGCGGAATGTCTCTCCAGTCCAGCCGGGGCGCGCCCATATCGACCGTGATGTCGCCGCCTGTCGCGGCCGAGGCCCGCAATACACCCTCGATCGTCTCGATTGCGACTGATCTGGTCCCGCCTTGGGTGAGGAGTAGAGACGCCACACAGCGCGTGGCATTGCCGCAGGCCCCGACCTCGCCGCCATCCGCATTGTAAATGCGCATGAAAGCGTCGGCCGCTCCTGACGGTTCGATCAGGATAAGCTGGTCGCAGCCCACACCGGTGTGCCGGTCGGCAATGGCGCGCGCGGATACCGCCGTCAGGGCGCGCGGCACCGCCCGGCAATCAATGACGACAAAGTCATTGCCGAGCCCGTGCATCTTTGTGAAGGCGACACCAGTCATGGCGCGCTATATAGGGTGAGGATGCGCCTTTCGTCCATGTTTTTCGGCGCGCGACGGAATCCGGCCCTGTTTTTCGTGTCGGATAACAACGCCTCGATCGGATAGAATGCCGTGATGACACGGAAGGGCAAATGACGAGTGTTGATGCCTTTATTGCCGCCAACCGGTTCGGTCTCGGACCGCGCTTGGGCGGTCTGAGCGGGATCGCGCACGATCCCCGGGGCTGGTTGCTGCGCCAGCTTGGGACCGCTGATGGCACGGCGCCACATCTTGCCGGCCTGCCGAGTGCCAAATCGGTTCTTGCCGAATTCATCAAGGTGCGCCGCGATCCTGTTGCCCGCATGAAATTCAACAAGGAAAAGGGCAATCCGCTTTATATACGTGAAGCCATGCAACGCACGGCCGGCGCGATTGAGACGGATACGCCGTTCCGCGAGCGGCTGGTGCGGTTCTGGAGCAATCATTTCACTGTCTCGATCATGAAAGGTCCGGTCCGCAAGTTCGCCGGGGCGTATGAGCGTGAGGCGATCCGGCCCCATGTGACGGGACGGTTCGAAGACCTGTTGCTCGCCGTCGTCCGGCATCCCGCGATGCTGATGTATCTGGATAATGTCGTCTCCATCGGGCCGAACTCAAAGTTGGGCCGCCGCCGGAACAGAGGCCTTAACGAAAATCTCTCGCGTGAAATCCTTGAACTCTATACGCTCGGTGTCGATGGCGGGTACAAACAGGCCGATATCATCGCCCTCGCGCGGATGCTCACCGGGTGGACCGTTGCCGGACGCCGCCAATCCGATCCCGGCGCGTTTGTTTTTCTGGCACCGCGTCATGAGCCGGGTCCGAAAACGTTCCTTGACCGGCGTTTTTCTGAAGATGGGGAGAATGAGGCGGAAGAAGCCCTTCGGATGCTGGCCCGCCATCCGGCCACGGCACGCTTTATCGCGACCAAGCTGGCCCGGCATTTTATCACGGATGATCCGCCCGATACCGCCGTCCGGGCGCTTGAACGGCGCTATCTGGATACAGGAGGAGACCTTCGGGAAGTTTTCCGCGCGTTGGTCATGCTGGAGGAACCCTGGCGGGATCCGTTGGCGAAGGTAAAGACCGGAGAAGAGCTGGTGATATCGGCGATGCGGCTAGTGGGGCCGCCGAAAAAGAAGAAACAGATTCTATCCGCGCTGAGGCTGCTTGGGCAGATGCCGTTCGGGGCGCCGTCGCCCGCGGGTTGGCCCGACGTCGCCGCCGCGTGGATCGGGCCTGAATCGCTGATACGGCGGATAGAGCTGATGGAGCTTCTGGCGAAACGCAGTGCGTCCTCCGCCGATCCGCGCGGGCTTGCGGATCAGGCGTTGGCCGCGGTGGCGCGGCAAAGCACGATCGCCGCCATCGGGCGGGCGGAAAGCAGACGGGAAGCGCTGGCGCTTCTTCTGGCCAGTCCCGAATTCCAGAGGAGATAGCGATGACCACGCGGCGGCAATTCATTCATGGCGCGGCAGGGCTCGGGACGAGCCTTCTCACCGGCGGCATGCCGGTATCCTGGGCGGCGCTCCCGGGGGAGGCGCGGTTTCTGCTCGTTATCCTGCGTGGCGGGCTCGACGGGCTGGCCGCCTTTCCCCCTTATGGTGATCCGGATTTTGCGGCCGCGCGGGGCGGGCTCGCCCTGCCCGCGCCGGGAAGGCCCGGCGGCGCGATCCGGCTGGATGGGCGTCACGGCATGCATCCCTCTCTGGCCCCGCTCTCTGAATTTTATGAACGGGAAGAAATGCTGGTGTTGCCCGCCGTCGCGGGACCGCAAAGAACAAGGTCGCATTTCGACGCCCAGGAAGTTCTGGAGAATGGCTTGTCCCACGCCAACAAGGGGATGGAGGGCTGGCTCAACCGCGCGCTCGGCCACCTTCAGTCCGGTCCCGACCGGCTCGGGCTCGCCATCGGGTATGATGTCCCGCTTGTTTTGTGGGGTGGCGTGCCTGTTGCATCCTGGGCGCCGGCGCGCCTGCCGCCGTCTGACGCGACCCTGTTGGACAAGGTGGAACGGCTTTATGCGCGTGATGCGCTGTTCGCCAAGGCGCTCAAGGAAGGGCGCACGGCCAAGAAAATGGCCGGCAAGGTGATGGACGGTTCCATGAAGAAGGGCCGCGGAAATCTCCGCAGCCCGGGCCGCTTCGCGGCCCTTGCCGCCGCCGCCGGGCGTTTCCTCGCCGAGCCGGCCGGCACGCGGATCGCGGTTCTGGAAATGGGCGGTTGGGATACGCATGCAAACCAGGGGGTGTCCGAAGGCCGGTTGGCGCGGAATTTGGCGCCGCTTGCGGATGGGCTGGTTCAATGCCGGTCCCAACTCGGCCCCGCCTGGAACCATACCGTCATCGCCGTGGTGACCGAATTCGGGCGCACCGTCCGGATGAACGGCACGCGCGGGACCGATCACGGTACCGCCGGGGCGGCGTTCCTGCTGGGCGGCGCGGTGGCGGGCGGACGTGTCGCGGGCGGCTGGCCGGGCCTTTCTCCGGAAAAGCTTTACAAGGGCAGGGACCTCGCGCCCGTGATCGATATGCGGGCGGTATTCGCAGGAATTCTGCATGAGCATCTTGGGGTATCGCGCGGAAAATTGAGACAATCCGTTTTTCCTGCAGCGGATAGTCCGGTCAATCCGTCAGAGGGTTTCATTCGTACCTGATAACGAATGGTCTAAGAATCTCCGAATAACGAATGGTCTAAGAATCTCCGAATGAACCCTGTCATCCATCTGTTTCACCGCGATTTGCGACTTGCCGATAACGCGGCGCTGCTGAAGGCGGCAGACTCCGGCAATCCGGTCATCCCGCTTTATATCCACGATCCGGACGCGGCAGGGGCGGGGCGGGAAGGCGGCGCGTCCCTCTGGTGGCTGCATCACAGCCTGGCCGCGCTGGAGGAGTCCCTGCGCGAACGGGGCAGCCGCCTGATCCTACGCCGGGGTCAACGTGCCGAAATTCTTGAAAAAGTCATCGCGGAAACCGGGGCGGCGGAAGTCTTCGTCACCCGCCGCTATGCGCCCTGGGCGGCGGCGCAGGACCGCGCCATTGCGGAGACGCTGTCCGTGCCGTACCGCCGGTTCCCGGGCTATCTGCTGTTCGAACCCGAAGATGTGAAAACCAAAACCGGTACGCCGTTCAGGGTCTTCACCCCGTTTTACAAGGCTTGCCTCGCGCTTGATGCGCCATATCCCCCCGCCGCCGCGCCGGAAGAAATCCCCGCACCGGAAACCTGGCCGGAGAACGACGCGCTCAAGGACTGGAATTTTCTGCCCCAAAAACCGGATTGGGCCGGGGGATTGCGGGAAAGCTGGGCAGCGGGGGAGGCGGGCGCGCTCGCCCGGCTGGAATCCTTTGACGCGGTTGCCGATCACTATCATGAAGACCGCGACCGGCCAGACCTGGACGGTACCTCCATGCTCTCGCCCCATCTGCATTTCGGAGAGATCAGCCCGCGCACCTGCTGGCGCCGCATAGAGGCGGGCGGTGAGAGCCCGGGCCAGACGTCCTTTTTGCGTGAGCTGATCTGGCGTGAATTTTCCTATCATCTTCTGGCGCAATTTCCCGATATGGCCAGAATTCCGTTGCAGGAAAAATTCACCGCCTTTCCGTGGCGCGACGATCCGGGCGCGCTTGCCGCCTGGCAAAAGGGGCAAACCGGCTATCCCGTTGTCGATGCCGGGATGCGTCAGCTCTGGCGCACGGGCTGGATGCATAACCGGGTACGGATGATCGCCGCGTCCTTTCTGATCAAGCATCTGTTGATTGACTGGCGCGCGGGGGAGAGATGGTTCCGGGATACGCTTGTCGATGCCGACCCGGCGAACAACACGGCAAGCTGGCAATGGGTCGCCGGGTGCGGGGCGGATGCCGCGCCGTTCTTCCGTATCTTCAACCCGATGACGCAGGGCGCGAAATTCGATCCGGACGGCGATTACGTCCGCCAATGGGTGCCGGAACTGGCGCAGATGCCCGCCAGATATATTCACGAACCCTGGTCCGCGCCGGAGGACGTGTTGCGGGAGGCTGGTGTGACGCTGGGCGAGAGCTATCCCGACGCGATCGTCGATCACAAGGCCGCCCGGCAACGCGCGCTGGATGCGTTTCAGGCGATCAAGGGGGAGTAGGTATAAGACTTCCTATTCCTGTTCGGGTATCTCGTAATCACGCGGAATGTGGGATGTCGCGGTGAACCACTCGGAGTCTCGGGTACGCCGCTGATGAAAATCGAAAGCAGCGCGATCCGCAAATTGTTCTGTGACACGCCATACCATCGGGTCAGCTGTCTGAGTTACCTCAAAAGCAACGCAACCCGATTCCGCCCGTGTCATGCGCGCGTGATCCGGTAGATGGCGCTTGATGATCTCAACATCCTCTGCCAATTCACAACGCAGAAATCCCGAAAGGCGCACGGCCCCCGATCCTTGATCTGAACGTTTGCCTTGCGTCATGTGCGGTGGTTTCGCCCTACCACTCATCATCGATCATTCCACGGAAGCGCTTTTCGCCTTCATCGCAGGGCGGCACCCAGCGGCCCGTTTCGGGACCCGGGCGGGACTGGGCGAAGCCGGTGCCGCGCAGCCTGTCCTGTCCCGCCGGCCGGCGTCCGGCGATTTCCAGCACCAGCTTGCGGCGGATCGCGCGGGCGAAATCGCCGAACCCGTCGGCGGCGACGATAAAGGCGCCCGGCCCGCCGATGACGCAGTTTCTGTAATAGAGATCCAGATTGGGCATCGGCTGGCGGCCGAAATTCGGCCGGTCATTGATAATCGGCAGCCCGTTGATGGTGATGCGTCTGGCGGTCGCCAGGTCGCGCGCGCCGGGCAGCATCGCGCCGGTATTGTTCGGCCCGTCGCCGGATATATCCAGGATTTGCCGCGTGCCCTCGAACGGGCTTTGCTCGAACTGTTCCATGCCGAACAGGATGGCGGTGCTGATCGAGGTCCAGGGGCCGAGCCCGACCGGCTTGGCGGCGAGCTCCGCCGCGAACGCGTCCGCCGCCTTCTGGCTGTCGATCAGCCGCCAGCCGACGACCGGCTTCTGCCAGAACTGCCCCGCCCATTCAAAATAGGTCACGCCGATGCGGCGCAATATGCCGGAGGTCACCGCCTTGACGACTTCGGGATGGCGGATGGC
>Ga0181593_10004140_pt1 | contig 13211 bp, 8 predicted proteins | sample 071ome_19_FD_133756 | JGI IMG/M metagenome (GOLD analysis project Ga0181593, IMG submission 133756) | Coastal salt marsh microbial communities from the Groves Creek Marsh, Skidaway Island, Georgia - 071413AT metaG (megahit assembly) | ecosystem: Environmental > Aquatic > Marine > Intertidal zone...
CTGAGCAGGGGCTCGGGGGGGGGGGATGGCTGGGGTGGAGACTGAGGGGGGGACCCGGGGCGTACACTCGAGGGGGGGTGGAGGTGGAGCGCGCGGGGGGGGGGGGGGGGGGGGGGGGGCTGTGACGGGAGCGTCGCGCTCAAGCAGACCAACAGGAGCGCGACGAGCGCGCCACGCCACGCCCACCTTGTGTGCTGAGTTCGCTCAGGGAGGGCAGATTGGATTGGGGCAAGCCTGTGGAGGTTTTTAACGTGATAGAGCTCATGGTTCTGATAATAGAACAGCCTCAGAGGTGGGTGAGCGACGCTCGCCCGAAAGTGGTGGACGAAGCGCTCCTCTTCGATCTCAAATATAAAATGATCGAGCTCTGAGAGCTCTCCATCTAACAAGGGGAAGGTGAAGGCGCCATAGAGGTCTGTTTGGGTCTTATACTGATGGTTTAGAGTGACTTGAACCCCCATGAGGCCCGCCTCACCCTCTGTGAGCACTTGACCTCGGACAAGGTGTGGCCACTTGACCTTAATCTCTGTAGGCTCCCCAACCTTCAACTCAAGCGCGACCCAATCTTTAAGCTCTACCCCACGCCACCTCAGCGTCAGAGAGATGTGCGAGCCAAAGAGCCCAAAAGAGAAGCGCCCCTCTGGGTCTGTCATCACACGTTGACCGTAGCTCGTTAAAACCTCAAGCCCCTCGATCGGGAGCCCGTTCCTCCCGAGCACCTCACCTTCTAGCCTCTTGAGCCCAACGAGCTGCCAGAGCGGGCGGGTCAGGGTGGTGAGCTTCCCCTGAGCCTCTCGGAGGCGCCTCTTAAAACGCTCGAGCTCTGTGCTGCTCATCATAGCTCCGCGTGGCTGAGGTAGCTTGACCAATAAAAATAAAGTGTGCTTAGAGCTTCTGTACCCCATTCCCTTGACAGTGTCGAGCCTCACGCTCACCTCGAGGGACACAGCGCGGAGTGAGCACTCTATGTCGACCCACACCCAAATGACCCAGCCAAAGTCAGGCTCTACAGGACGAAGAGGGCTCATCGTGAGTTGGGGGGTGACCCTAGGGTTGATTTGCCTTCATATTTGGTTACGTTGGCCTGCGCTACAGAACCCTCACTTTCACAACGAAGACACGGCGGGGATCACCTACAGCGCTGAGCTGATCTTACGAGGGGGGCTCCCGCTGAGAGACACGGTTGAGATGAAGGCGCCGGGGTCCTTTTTTCTCTTAGCGGGCTGGTGGTCACTGGTAGGTCGCTCTGTGATGAGCGCTCAGCTGTTGATGGTCCTCTGGTCAGGGCTCGCGGCGCTTGGGGTAGGGATGGGAGCGTGGTGGCTCACACGTGACCGGCTCGCGATGGTCTTGGGGTCTCTCTTGTATATCATGCTGTCTCCGTACACCGACAGCATAGACATCAACTATGGGGCGTGGATGATTACGCCTTACATTTGGGCTGTGGCCTCCTTGTTTAAGGCGCTCGAGCGACCAAGTCGGATGAGGTGGTGGCTCATCGCGGGGCTCTGTATGACGTTAGGAGCCCTCTGTAAGCGCCAAGGCGCAGCGCTGGTTCCGCTGTTTGTGCTCGCTTCGATCTCGTTACGAGCTGAGCCAGGCCTATGGAGAGGTGCTCGCCCTTTACTCGGCGTCGCGCTTGGGAGCCTCCTTGGTTTTGTCCCGATCATCCTTTGGTATCACTCACAAGGGGGCCTCAGCGACTGGGTGAACAGCTATGTGCTCTCCCAGAGCGGATGGGCGTATGTCAAGGGGGGCGCTGGGGCAGGGCTCAGTCAGGCCGAGCTCTGGTTGAGGGTTGAGGATGGGGTCATGGGGCTGTGGGAGTACAGCAGGGCTCCGCTGTGTTTGGCGCTCTGTGCGACCCTCGCGTTGAGGCTGAGAGGTGATGGCTCAGGTGAAGGCGCTCAGAGGGGTCCAACCTCACGGCTAGGGCTCCTGTGGACGCTCACGTTCTTGAGCTATGTAGGCGCTTCGCTTGGGTGGCGATATTTTAAAGGGTATTATCTACAGCTCCTCCCAGGGCTCATATGGGTATCCTGCTCTGCGCTGAGCGTACGCGCGTCCTTGTTTAAGGGAGGAGCGCGAGTCACGGTGAGCGCCTTAGTGGGCCTCTGTCTTGCGCTCCCGCTCGCTCATGACCTCGAGAAAAGTTGGATCGCGCGGGAGAGACGCGAGCGTGGGCTTTATCTGCCGACCTATGAGATACAGCGGGTGAGCGCATGGATGAGGAGGCAGGCTCGCTCAGGAGACAGCCTTTGGGTCTGGGGGCGTTGGGGTTGGCCAGCGTATCATCACACAGGGCTCATGAGCCCTACCCGATATTTCAAGTCACTCGGCGTGCTCACAACCCAGCTCACAAACACATGGAACCCTGCGCGTCGGAGCGCGCCTGTGCGCTTCAATCCACACAGCGCCTGGCGAGAGGCGATCAAGGAGCTTCGCGCGAGCCCCCCACGGTTTATTATCCTCGCGCAAAACGAAGATTGGAGCGGTTTCCAGGCGCTCAAAGAGCTCCTCAGAGAGCGCTACCAGAGCGTCCCCCCTGAGGCGCTTAAGCTCCACCGCCCAAAGCGGTCGGTCTTTAAAGTCTATCTGCTTCGCTGACGGGCTGTCGCGCTACGCTACTCAGCTCCTCAGCGCTCAGCTTGAGCTCGCTCGCCTCAGCTTTGCTGAGCTGAGAGCCTTGTTTACGTCTGCTGAGGACCTCTCGGGCCTTCGCGTAGGCAGGGTCCTCCCAGAACATAAGGCATCCGTTACAGCCTTTGCCACAGCAGCCCTCTGTCCCGATCTTACGGGTCTTAAAGCGACGCTCTTGGTCACGATCTCCAATCGCATCGATGAGCGCGTCTCTCTGCTGTTCATAGAGGCTGTCACTTCGGACACCCGCCTGTTCAAGGCGCTGGACGGTCTCATCAAACTGCACCCTGCGCCACTGCTCTTCGGTGAGCGGGCGCTCTTTGCGGAGCACGGTTAAGGCAGGGTAGCGCTCACGCAAGACCTCTGGGTCCTCTTGATCAAAGAGTGAGAAGGGGACCCTAATGAAGGTCTTTTGCCCACCATGAACGACCTCGCTTCGGGCGCCTGTGTCCGCGTTCTCGAAGTCATAGAGCCTGATCCTAATCACCTCCCGAGCCTTGGGGGAGATCATCTCGAGGACATCACCCGCGATCAGCCTGTTCTTGGCTTGTATGATAAAGGCGTCCTCGCGTTGCTCCACGACCACACCCGCATACTCGTATTGGGCGAGGGACTCGGTTTGCTCATAGTCATGCGCGTAGTTTGTGAGCCGACCCTCATGAAACGCTAGCGTAAAGCCACGATTTGAGACGGTCATCAGCTCGCGCATGTAGGGCTTAGGGTCCCAGCCCTCAGGGTTGGCATAGTAGTCATCGATCGCCATACGGTACGCGCGAGACACCACCGCGCAATAGTACTCGGACTTACCTCGGCCCTCGACCTTCAGCGTGTCTACACCAATCTTGAGATACTCATCGAGCTTAGGCATCAAGCAGAGGTCGCGAGAGTTCAGGATATAAGAGCCTCGCTCATCCTCCTCGATCGGCATAAACTCACCCGGACGCACGCCCTCCTCAAGCAAAAATTCGAAGAGCTCAATGTTGTCATCGTTCACCGGGAGCTCACCGATTGTCCCATCTTTAAGGCGCATCTTGATCGTGTAGTTCCAGCGACATGAGTTGGCGCAGTTCCCTTGGTTTGCCCCTCGCTCAGCCATGAAGTTCGACAACAGACAGCGCCCAGAGTAGGTCATACACATCGCGCCATGCACGAAGGCCTCAAGCTTAATATCAGGGCACATCTCACGGATCTCAACGAGCTCAGGATAAGAGACCTCGCGCGCCAGCACACAGAGCTTCGCGCCCATGTCCTCCCAGAACTTGACCGAGAGCCATGAGCAGACATTGGACTGGGTCGAGACATGCAGTGGGATCTCTGGAGCCCGCTCTTTGACGAACTGAAAGACCCCAGGGTCGGCGACGATCAGCCCGTCAGGCTTCACCTTACGGACGGTCTCCACATACTCCTCTAGCTTAGGGACGTCACGGTTATGGGAGAACAAGTTGAGGGTCAGGTACGCCTTCGCGCCATGCGCATGGCAGAACTCGACCCCCTCGAGCACCTCATCGAGGGTGAACTGTGACTTCGTACGGAGCGAGAGGTCAGGGGTCCCAAGATACACAGCGTCCGCTCCGTAGAGGACAGCCATCTTGAGCTTACGGAGGTTGCCTGCGGGCATTAAGAGCTCTGAGCGATGTGACATAGGGGACCCCTTGTAGACAAGCGTTGCGGTGGCCACTTTTACCCTGTCTCGAGGAGCGAAGCAAAGGGAGATCGTGCGTCGCTGTCAGAGCGCGCAACGAAAGCCGACCCCTACCCCCTGAAAGTCAGCCTTGGCGAAGCCTCGGCTCGTCCCGCTCACCTCTACACCCTCATGATACCAGCTCCCCCCACGATAGGTCTTGGCGCCACGCGCTTGAGGAGCACAGCTCGGCTGCGCACACCAAGGACCACGAGTGGGAGCGCCCTTGTAATCATGATGCCAGTCATCTTGCACCCACTCTGAGAGGTTCCCGACAAGGTCACAGACCCCCTCAGGGCTGCTCCCTTGCGCTCGAGCGCAACCGACGCTTGGCTCTCCTTCGCCACAGCCCTCACCTTGGTCCGCTTCATCTGCGGTCTGGGGACCTCCGAGCATGGTCGCTCTCGTGCAGTGAGCGGGGCTGTCCCCCCAAGGGTTGAGCCGACCCTCAGCGCCACGCGTCGCAAAGGCCCACTCGATCTCGGTCGGTAATCGAGCGCCAATCCAGCGCGCGAAGCGCTCTGCTTGTCGCCAGCTCACACAGTTCACTGGGCGCGCGCTGTGAGCGCTGAGCTGGACACAGCCCTCACCCTCTCGTGGCGGGCTACAGGCGCCCGCGACCACACAGCGATGATATTGAGCGACCGTGACCTCAGCCTTCATGACGCTGAAGGGGCTGAGCTCAACACCGTGAACCGGTCGCTCTTTAGGAGGGCCTTTAGGGTTACCCATCATGAGCCGGCCTCCTTTAAGCGACACCCACTCGATCCCGAGCGCGCTCCAGTTCGCGTGTCTCGCGTGGCTCTCAGGCTTAGGGCTGATCAAGGTAAGGGGGCGAGCTTCGGCGAGCGAGAGGTGACTGCTTAGCTTCTTTGCCCACGCAGGGCCTTGAGCCAGAATCGCTCCCTCAAGGGCCTCAGGCGTAGGGCCCGCAAGGAGCTCGTCAATCACGACCTCACCCGTGTACACCTCCGTAAACAACACCCTCACTCTGAGCCCTGAGCCGAAGGTGGTCAGCGCGCCATGGCTCACGAGGTCAGCGCCTGTCGCTCGCCCGATCACCTGAGGGCACTGAGCGCCACACGCGCTCAGGTCAAGGGTGGGGGGGAGGAGCTCCGCGAGCGTGGCGGGGGTGAGGAGCTCGACTCGATCTGACAGCGCGCCTTTAAGGGCGCGCGCTGGGATCTGGCTGAGGTGAGCGCCTCCGCTCGGCGCCCCCTCCTCTGTGAGGCGGAGCCCAGCGACACGAGCAGGTCGAGCGGAGCCCTCTAGGCTGGTCATTAGGGTCAGGAGACAAGTAAGCAGGGCGCTTAAAAGGCAGGGGAGCTTGACAGAGCTCGTGTCACGCAGAGAGGTCATGGCGCTGTGCCTCCAGTCTGTAAGGTCGGTCGGTCGTGGTGGCGTGGGAGGCTTAACGCTCTCCAGTCGCCAGCCTTGAGCGTCAAGCGCACAGGGTGACTGTTGGGCGCCCGACTTGAGAGCTGATAGGTGCCAGGGGGGAGGGTGAGCCAAAAGAGCGAGAGTTGAGCTGGGAGCGTGCTCCATGCACGAGTGTCAGGCGTGTCAGCCGCGCTCATCCCTCCCTCGATCACGAGCCCTAACAGGAGGCTCCCGAGTGGACCGAGGCGACGCCTCGTGACCGCCCTAGAGCCTGCGCCAACCGCGGCCCTGGTCAGGAGACGGGTGAGCGCGGCGGTTAACATCTTCCCGCTCGCCACTTCAAACTCTGAGCGCGCGAGCGCGCTGAGGTTAACGCTGAGGAGCGGTGAAGGCGCTCGAGGGAGGCCAGAGATGAGCCCTTCCCCAGCCCTAGGGGGGCGCGTGTCCTTCAGCTCAACAAAGTTGACCCACTTCACAGAGGCGCTCAGGGCGCTCCGTTGTAACGCGCGGTGCTCCTCAGCGCTCATCCCATGTCCTGGGTGAGCGTTCAGATAGAGCATCGCGCCCCCTAAGCCTAAACGAACAGGGCGCTTTTGGGCGATGAGCCCGCTTGAGCTCAGGATCAGCAAGCGCGCCTGTTGAGAGCCTTCACTCTCAGCTCCCTCATTCACCAGCTCCGTGAGCTGCTCGCTCTGCTCAGCCCACCTCAGGGCGTCGGCTCGATCTCCCACGCTCAAGGCGACATAGGCGCCTAAGGCCGCCCCTAAGGTCAGGAGGGGGGCGAGTGATGACTCTTCGGCGTCCCCCTCACGGACTCGATCCTTGAAGTAGTCTGCGTATACTCGAAACCGCCGACCTTCTACACGAGCATCGCTCAGCTCACCCCGCTCAAGGTAGCTCATCAGGTTGAGGAGGTTGATGAGCGCCTTCTCATAGGCGGGTGGACGGTAGGGGGCGCTGTCATCAGAGTAAAGATAGCTCGCGACCTCCTCAGCGGTGGCGCTTGTGTAATCTAGCACCTCTAAGAGCTCGTCAGCGTATTGATAATCTTCGCTCGCGGCCTTGAGCGCACCAAGCTGATGTCGAGCGATCGCGCGCTCGAGATGGAGGAGAGGTAGGTGCGCCTCTGGAGCGTCCTCGATCGCCTTGTCGAGCTGAGCGACGGAGCGCTCTGCGTCCCCTCGCTCAAGGGCGTGTCGCGCCTTCGCTACGCGCTGAGTGTATCCACCACAGCCAAGGCATAGCGACAAGAACGACAAGAGTAACGCTCGGCTGAGCGGGCTATGGGACCTCGGCGCCCGCCGAGCGCCTCTGGGGGCCTCTTCTCCTAGCGGGGTGGGCGTGGAGGCTGACAGGGTCATCCCTTCATTAAGCCCTTGAGCGTCTCTGCGGACATCTGCCAACGGATCCGACCCGTCTCAACCTCAATTACCTGCATAAACAAGAAGTACTGAACGCGACGCCCCTCAGCGCTTTTTTCTGTCACATCATAGACCCTGCCGGTCAGGAAGAACTGCGCTCCGAGCTGCCGGCCCATCTGCGCGACCTTGAGCGGGTCAAAGGCCTGCCCTTGCTGAGCTTTGAGCTCAGCGAGCAGGGCGGGCTGATCGACACGGCTGATCACGGCGACGATGTCCTCATTGATTAAGTCGGTCTCAAGCTTCTTTAAGAGGGTCTGTAGCGCGCCACCGATATGCTCAGAGGTCTCATTGACGATCGGTAGGACCGCGAGGGTGGCCTGTTGTCCATCTCGTTTCATCGCGCGCCACGCCTTCATAAGGCCCGCCTTGTTCAGGCTTGAAGCGCACTCGGTGAAGAGCTTCTTGAGGTCCTCCTTATCAAGGCGCGTCGACATCGCCGACCGCTCGAAGTCGCTGTCATCACCCGACCGCACAAAATGTGGGCCACAGGCGCTTAACAGGAGGAGCGTAGCGCTCAGGATACTCAACGGGATCATCTTATGGAGCATATTGATCTCTTTATTTTTGTTATGGCTGTGGCTGTGGAGGCGCCTCTGTGGCGATGCACCTACAGACGTACGAATTTAGGCCTCGGTCACCACAGGCTCGGTCATCGCTACGCTCTTGGCAGTGGTTATTGCTGTTATCGTTCCAAGTCCCGATACAGAGCGCTCCGAAGGCCGAACAGAACTCGTTACATGAGAACTGACCTCCGCCTGGGTTAAAGGGTTGATTTCCGTTCTCAAGGTAATAGGTGCAGGTGATGCTGTCTGCTAGAGGCTCTCCCCCACAGAACTCATTGTTATTATTGTAGCTGATGTCGAAGACCTCGCTACAGTCTTGGGGGACGGGGGGGGTGTTCGGTACACATGTCCCTGCGCCATCACAGGTGCCCGTGTCACCATCACAGGGGGTGCCCTGCTCCGCTGTTGTGATCTCGGGTGGCGTAAGGTCGCTACAGCCCGTCACGTCTTGACAGTCATTATAGAGGATCGGCTCATCCCAGATGGACTCATCTGTACCCAGCCTACAATACTGCTCTATCGTGTTGTAACACGCGCCAAAGCCTTGGCAGTTAGACTCCTTAGGTGTGCTACGCTGAACTCTACAGTCTACTCGCCCATCCTCGAGAGGGACGAGGAGATAGCTGTAGTGCTCCTCACAGTCAAAGCTTGGGCAGTGCACGTCATCGCGCTCAGGCTCATAGGTCTGCCCATCAAGCCCACACTGCTCACAAGGCCCGACGAGGCTCCCGGGGATACACTCACCCGCGCTCTGCCCTCCAGGGGGAGGAGGGGGAGGAGGGGGAGGTGAGCTACCACCGCTAGGGCCTGTGACACCACCTGTGACCCCACCTGTCACCCCAGCGCCACCCGTAGCCACCTGCGACCCGCCCACAGGGGGGCTCACACCGGCGGTAGACTTATCAGCGACTTCACCTGCAGTAGGGATGTCACGCACCCCAATCTCACTCGCGCAAGACGCACAGACAGACAACAAGAGCGCGAAGCGACAGAGGGCGGTGAGCGTACGTGTGATGATCATTGGGTCTCCTATAGCGTGTTGGGCGCGTCGCGTGATGAGACCTTAAAGGTGACCCCGTCATCAGCGACCTCTAACTGTAGCGCGTCAAGCGACTCGAGCGCGGCTTCACGAGAAGCTTCGCTAAAGTGTGTTAGGATAAGCCGGTTCACTTCAAGCTCTTGGCGATGATTTTTGATTTCTTCAAGGCTTAAGTGGCCGTCAAACAGGTGCTGTGCGAAGCTACATTCACAGATCAGCGCGTCTACTCCGCGGGCGACCTCAACGAGCGACTCACACCAGCCCGTGTCTCCGCTAAAGGCGAGGCACGGCCCTAAGCCACTCAGCGGTTCGATGCGGATCGAGGTCGGCATGACAAGCTGATCATGCTGTGCCGGCCAAGAGGTGACACGCCTCCCGCAGACCTCTAGGCTCCCACGTCTGGGCCACTCAACAAAGGTGAGCTCAAAGCAGATGTGGGTGGAGATCGTGCCTGGGTAGAGGAGCTCACATAGGGCCATCACGACCCGCTCTGTCCCTTCAGGGCCCGCGATCGTGAGTGGCCGGTCACGCTTGCTCTCAAAGATCATGTCGATCAAGAGGCTAGGGAGCCCACCAAGGTGGTCGCCGTGGAGGTGTGTTAGGTAGACCACGTCGATCAGGTTGAGCTCAACCCCAAGCCTTCTCGCGATCAAGGGCGCCGTTGGACCAAAGTCCAGCGCGTACGACCCCACCGCGTCTAGGACATAAAAACAGCTGTTACCACGCCCCCCGCTGTTAAAGGCGTCAGAGCTACCCAGAGTAGTGATGGTCGCGTGTCGCTGAGTCATGGCGTGAGGCTCTTATCGTAGATGGTCAAAAGTTAACGTTGCCCTCAACCACAGGGTTGACCACGAGGTCAAGCAGGTGTCCCGTATGCCCCTGATAGATGCGTCGGTAGAGCGCGAGGTGTCGTGTCACCTTCTTAGCGTACTCACGAGCTTGAGCGTAAGGGATCTCCTCAATGAGCTCATCGAGCGGGAGGGCTCCCTTAACCTCAAGCCACACCTTTACGCGGTGCGGGCCCGCGTTATAGGCCGCCATCGCGAGCGGGAGCTGACCTTTGAAGTTGGCTGAGAGCTCTTTGAAATACCACGCGGCCATCTCAACCGCGACCTCTGGCTCAAAGAGGAGCGGGGAGCCAAAGTAAGGCCAGGATAAGCGATCCGCTGAGAGTTGACCTGTGTGAGGCATCACCTGCATAAGACCTCGGGCGCCGACCCGGCTGATCGCCCACGGGTTGTGCGAGGACTCGACCGTCATTAACGCCCATATGAGATGTGGGTCAACCCCATGTCGAGCGGCGCTCTGCTCTACCTCTACCCTAAAAGAGCGAGGGTAGCGACGTTGCCACTCCGAGGCCTCTTCTGGTCGCTCTGGATAGGTGAGCTTAGGGCCATCATAGTGGCTCCTCCGTCTGCCGTTGTAGTGGTCATCTAGCCCTCGGAAGGCGCCCTCGAGCTTATGGAAGAGCTGGGTCGGGCGCTCCTGCCTGAGGGCGTTAGCCCACGCCTTTGAGCGCACAGCTCTTGTGGGCGCGCGCTCTCCCCAGATCCCATACTCTTCATCATCTCGGTAATCTAAGTAAAACTTAGGAGCAAAGCTCCATCTCCGGCGCTCTCGTCCCCCAGCTCGGTGATAGGCTTTGTGCTCCTCAAAGAGCGACCTAAGGTAGATCGCGGCCCAGCGCCGTTCACCGATCAGCGTCAGCCCATAAACCGCCTCCCAAGCGCTCAGCTCAGCGCCATAGCGTTGGGCGAGAGGGGTGATTGAGGTGAGCGGGTCAGGGATCGGCGCGATCTGAGGCTGTCGAGCGGGGGTCAGCTCACTGGGGTGCTCAAGCCAGCTCCGCTCAAAGGGCTCATTAGCCTGGCGTAAGCGCGCCGCGCTGACATAGGCGTAATAGCTCGTGGGCGCGCGCTCGATGATCCGTTTGTAGAGGTCAAGCGCCTCCTGTCTATAGCGCGGGATCTTCTTGACCGCGGCCGCTTTTTTACGGGTGGCTCGCTTCGTCTCAGGGGAGCTCTGCGCGAGCGTCTCTAGCTCCAGTGCTCGCTTTTGAAGGCTCCGCGCTCGCCAATACATCGCATAAGAGTTACGCCCACGACGCGTCCCCCCCATGTTCCCAAAGCGCCGGATCGCAGCTCGATAGTCCCCTACCCGATAGAGGAGCCATGAGCGGAGACGGCGCGCCATCCAGAGGTCTGGGTCTCCCTTCTCCCCGCGCTTGTGTGCCTCCTCAAAGGCCTCTAATGCCTCTTTGTATCGAGCTCCATTAAAATAGATCATCCCTAGACGAGCGAGGTTCCCTGGAGAGCGCTTACTGATCCGGCTCCTCTTGAAGGCCTCCCCTGCCTCTTCGACCCGCCCGAGTCGAAAGAGCGCCTCCGAGGCCCACCAGTTATTGGTGCGCTGATGACGTCGGTCGAGGGTCGTTTTTAGCTCCTTATTAAGCTGGTAGGCTTCCTCAAAACGCTCCATCTTATTCAGGACGCGCACCTCCTCGAGCGCGACGTCTTGCCAGAGCTTATCTTGAGGGTTGAGAGACGCCTTTAAGGCTCGGACCTCTGAGAGCGCTCGACCGTAATACTTCCACCCCTTCCACTCGATGACCCGCCTCAGTTGAGCCTTGGCTTGAACCGCGCTCGTGAGCCCTGTCAGGCGCTGAAGACGACCTAGTAGGCCCTCAGCGAGGTGAACGGAGACGTCTTGTGGTGAGCCAGGGGTGAGGGCCTCCCACGCCTCGATCGCCGCTCGAGGGCGACCAGAGGCGAGCTCATTCAGCCCCTGGCTCAGGAGCGCTGCCTTTGTATACGGGTACTCAGGGTATCTCTTAAGGAGCCTCTTGAGCATAGAGGCGCTCTCCTGAGGCTCCCCGAGCGCTTGCTTGATATCCGCGAGCCGAAAGCTCGCTTTGTGACCCCACAGTGAGCCCTTATGTTCACTTTGTAGACGCTCCAGCACTGACTGAGCGTCGCGATAACGTCCGAGATGAAACAGACTTTCTCCCCACAAGAAAAGCTGTAGATCTTGCAGAGGTAGGGCGCTGTCACCTGCCCTCGTCAGCGCCTCAACGGCGCTGTGGTATTGACCTGCGCGAAAGGCCGAGAGCCTTAACCCGAGCTGCGCAAGCCCGCGGTGCTTGGGCCCCGTGAGCGTCTCGAGCTGTGACCACTCTGCCATAAGCGACTGAGGGGAGCGCGCCCCGACGAGCGGGCTCACAGGAGTTGAGCTTGGCCAGCGCGTAGGGCGCTCTTCTAGGCTCCATCGCCATAAGACTGGCTCTTGTGTGACTGGGGTAAGTGAGGGGGTCGCGGTCGCCTCAATCGGCTCGCTCATCAGGCCTAGACTCAACCCAAGGCAGGGTAGCCAAACGCTCCTCATGACGCGTAGGAGGACGTGCGCAGTAGTGATCATGCTAGGCTCGCTCGGTGAGGTCGGTTAACGAGGGGCGACATAGTCTGCGCTCACCGAAGGGGCGGTGAGTAGGTCACCTCCCCCTCGGGCCTCTCGGGAGATCGGCTCGATGACACGACCAAGGAGCTCGATTTGGTCTCCTCGCGTCACCCAGCCAAGCGCGTTAAAGCGAACCCAAACGGGGCAACTTGCAGGCGCACAGGTGAAGAGGAGCACGTGCTGAGCCTCACCCTCAGCGCCACGCCCATCGATCAGCGCGACCTCCCCTTTGAGGCGCACTTTTTGAAGCGCGCTAGGCCTCTTTGAGAGCTCAGGGTACCGAGCGCGACGATAGCCTGCACGATGGCGTCTTAGCGACCGCTTAAGACTGCGCTTTCGGCGTCGCCAGCGCCGTTTACTCACCCGCTTCACCTTTACGACGCTCGTGAGCTTATGGTGGCCGACCTTCTGTACCTGAAGCGGGAGCTCAAGCTCACCGAGCTGTTTTGGGAGCTTAATGAGGCCCTCGAAGTAACCTGAGGCGCTTGAGTAGAGCGTTTGACCTCCAACATCAACACGCGCTTGAGGTGACGTAAGCCCACTCACGATGAGCGCCTCGCCAGTGGTGACGCTCGCCCTTGCTGGGCTCAGGAGCTGAAGGTTGAGGGAGCGCCACTCGACAGAGAGCGGGTGACGGATGTCTGTGACCTCTTGTCCATCAGGGCCGACAAGGGAGAAGGTTACGTGATCTAACCCTGCGTTGAGCTCCTCTTCTGTGATGATGAGCACATTAGGTCGGTGCCTCCCCTGGGTTGACACTCGCCACCCGGGGCTCAGCGAGATCGGGAGCTCTAGGTGAGCGCCATCTGAGCTAGGTTGAGGGCTTGAGAGCTGATAAGGGAGGGTGAGTCTGAGCGGGCGACCTCGCACGGGGCTCCCCTCTAGGTTGAACCACTCCAGGTGGAGCGTAGAGGCTCCCAAGTGGACCTGTTGCGCAGGGAGCTCTATCGCGAGCGTACACCCGATTGGGATCTCCACAGATGAGCCTTGATGAGAAGGGAGGAAGGGGGAAGGGAGCTGAGGAAAACAGACCA
>Ga0181593_10004141_pt1 | contig 13211 bp, 14 predicted proteins | sample 071ome_19_FD_133756 | JGI IMG/M metagenome (GOLD analysis project Ga0181593, IMG submission 133756) | Coastal salt marsh microbial communities from the Groves Creek Marsh, Skidaway Island, Georgia - 071413AT metaG (megahit assembly) | ecosystem: Environmental > Aquatic > Marine > Intertidal...
CACGTTATGAGAAAATTCATTTGTTTGATGTCGAATTGGATGGTGAAGAGAGTTATAAAGAATCAGAAACGATCGCTAATGGCAATAAAGTGGTCGTCGCTGACACACCATTTGGAAAACTAGGTATGGCCATTTGCTACGACTTGCGTTTTCCAGAATTATTTCGCCAACTAATTGATCAAGGAGCAGAGATTATTGCTCTTCCTTCTGCGTTCACTGCCACTACAGGAAAGGCGCATTGGGAAGTATTAGTGCGCGCACGTGCAATTGAAAACTTATGTTATGTTATTGCGGCTGATCAAGGAGGTTATCACTTGAGTGGTCGAAGCACATATGGCGATAGTATGATTGTTGACCCTTGGGGCAATGTATTAAATCGATTATCTCAAGGTGCAGGAGTTGTGATTGCGGATATTGATATCGAGCGCATGCATAACACTCGACGGACATTCCCATGTCTGCAACACAGAATTTTAAAGTAGAGTTGAAATGGAAATATTAGATATCGCACGTAGCCAGTTACTTTCACCAACAGGTTTAAGTGATGAAGATATTAACAAAGCACTAAGTGCAGCACTTGGTGGTTCAATTGATGCTGCAGATATGTATTTTCAATCTGTCACGCGAGAGTCATGGTCCTTGGACGATGGTATTGTTAAAGATGCGAGTTTTAATTTGCAACATGGTGTAGGTGTCAGGGCGATGTCAGGTGATAAAACAGGCTTTGCTTATTCTGATGATATCGCTATGTCAGCGTTACTAGAGTCTTCGCAAGCGGCGCGAAGTATTGCAAAGTCATCTGGCGCAAATGATATGCAAGCGTGGAAAGTTCAATCAGGACATTCACTTTATACACCTGATAATCCGTTATCCGTGCTTAGTGAAAATCAAAAAATGGATTTATTGCGTCAAGCAGATGCAACAGCGCGTGCAGCAGACCCACGCATTAAACAAGTGATGGTGAGTTTGCTTGGATCGCACGAAGTTGTATTGATTGCTAGAAGCGATGGCACATTAGCAGCAGATGTGCGTCCATTAGTGCGTTTTAATGTCAGTGTGATTGCAGAGCAAAATGGTCGCCGTGAACAGGGCTCTATGGGCGGTGGGGGTCGTTACAACTATAGTGAGTTTATTGCTTCTGACTCGGCAGATGAATTTGCACGTGAAGCAGTTAGGCAAGCCATTGTTAATTTAGATGCCAAAGAAGCACCTGCAGGAAATATGGTTATTGTACTTGGTCCGGGTTGGCCAGGTGTGTTGTTACATGAAGCGATCGGTCATGGCCTCGAAGGTGATTTCAATCGTAAAGGTACTTCTGCATTTAGTGGTCGAATTGGAGAACGCGTTGCTAGTCCAGGTGTGACAGTAGTAGATGACGGTACTATTGCAAATCGACGTGGTTCATTGAATATAGATGATGAAGGGACGCCCACTAAATGCACAACATTAATTGAAGATGGCATTCTGAAGGGTTACATGCAAGATCGTATGAATGGGAAGTTATCTAATACAAAATCTACAGGTAACGGTCGGCGTGAATCTTACGCACATCAAACGATGCCAAGAATGACTAATACCTACATGCTTGCAGGACAGCATGATCCAGAAGAAATACTGGCTTCAGTAGACAAAGGTTTTTATGCGGTCAACTTTGGCGGAGGCCAAGTGGATATTACATCTGGCAAGTTTGTGTTCTCTGCCTCTGAAGCATACATGGTTGAAAAGGGAAAAATTACTTACCCCGTCAAAGGCGCAACATTGATTGGTGATGGTCCTGACGTATTAACGCGCGTTGGAATGATTGGCAATGATTTAAAATTGGACGCCGGCGTAGGGACCTGTGGGAAAGAAGGTCAAAGTGTTCCAGTTGGTGTGGGGCAACCCACATTGCGCATTGATGGTATTACAGTGGGTGGCACACAAGCATAAAAATGCTTTCAAAAATAATCACTACATAATTATATGTCTAACAATCTTGAAAAAACTATTAGTGATGACTCATTACAGTCATTACTCTCGCAAGCAGTTGATTACGCAAAAACCAAAGGCGCTGATGCGATTGAAGTGGCGGCGAGTAATGATAAAGGTTATTCGGTAACAGCACGCTTAGGTGAAGTCGAAACAGTTGAACACCATAACCAACGTTCTATGGCAGTCACAGTGTATCGCGGTCAAGCTAAAGGTTCGGCGAGTACTAATATAGTGTCACCTGAAGCTATCAACCGCGCAGTTGATTCTGCGCTTGATATTGCCAAGTTTACTGCTGAAGATGAGTGTGCAGGTATTGCTGAGTCAGACTTAATGGCATTTGATTACCCAGAATTAAATTTAGAACATCCATGGGAAATCGAAACAGATCAAGCGCTAGAGAAGGCCATCATATGTGAACAAGCCGCTAGAGATGATACGCGTATTGTTAATTCTGAAGGCGCGAGTGTTAGCAGTATCACAACACAATTAACTTATGCTAACTCACATGGATTTATAGGTGAGTACCGAGGCACTCGTCATAGCGTGAGTTGTTCAGTTATCGCGGGTGATGATAATGGTATGCAGCGTGATTATTGGTACACACTAGATCGCAATGCCAAGAATTTGCAAAATGTAGAAGAAGTAGGAGCTATCGCGCGTGAGCGAACAGTGCGTCGATTATCTTCGCAAGGGATGAAAACTTGTAGTGTGCCGATATTATTTGAACCGCCATTGGCGAGATCGCTAATAGGTCATTTATTTTCTGCCATCAGTGGCAGTGCTTTGTATAGACAAGCATCGTTTTTATTAGATTCAAAGGGAAAGAAAATTCTACCTGAGTGGATAACAATCAAAGAACTTCCGCATATGCTCGGTGCGCTTGGATCGGTACCTTTTGATAATGAAGGTGTGCGTACACAAGAACGTAATATTGTAGAAAATGGTGTATTGCAGGGCTATATATTAGGAAGTTATTCGGCACGCAAACTAGGTATGCAAACCACTGCAAATGCGGGAGGTGTGCATAATATCCAAATGACGCATAGTGATTTAACTCAGCAAGAGTTGATCAAAAATATGGGTAAAGGTTTATTAGTCACTGAGCTAATTGGTCATGGTGTAAATACTGTGACGGGTGATTATTCTAGAGGTGCTGCAGGTTTCTGGGTGGAGAATGGTGAAATACAGCATCCTGTGCATGAAATTACTATTGCAGGTAATTTAGCTGATATGTTTCAGTCAATAAGTGCTGTCGGTAATGATACTGATACACGAGGTAATGTGCAGTGTGGTTCTATTTTGATTGATAATATGACTATTGCGGGTAGCTCGTAGTCTGTATTTAATTTTGACTTTGCGTAAATAAAGAACTCTCTTTTAGTTTTACAATATATTCCGTTTTGCCTTGTTTGATCCGCTCAATCTGTAAAGGTAAACCATAATTATTTAAGTCAGCCCAAATCTTGTAAGAAGAATCATCTTTAATGCGTTCCACGATAATAGCGTCTCTTTCTCCATAAGTAGTTTGCAATGATTCTTTACCAACTTTAACAATATCGTATTGTCTTAGTTTGGCTTTAGATATGATCGGCAAAGTCATTTTTTCTGGAATACTATTTATATTAGCCATAATCAGCAACTGCAATGTAAATTTATCGGTAGTTAAGTCATTAAGAGCGATATCAAGTTTACGATCTTTATATTGTGTTTGGGCTTGTTGTGTATCCCAGCGGTAAAATACTCGCTCACTTTTATCAACATCTTTTGTTATACGTATGCGTTCATAGAAAGTAGGTCTTATAGTATCTCCAAGTACTGCTAGCTTCGCTGTATCTGTCACGTTTTTACTGCCAACAAACACGGCGGCTATTCCTGTTGCTGACGATTCAGAATGATACGTCCAATTAGACTCATCATCTTGTGTAAGCCTAACGTCTAATTTTCCCATGCTCATACCGCCAATATTGACTGAATAATTGGCAGTAAAAGCAGGCGGGATATTTTCGATCGAAAGAGGTAGTAAAGGATCAGCAATGAGTCTGCTGGACAAACTAAGTAAGATTAATAAAACAAACAGCCTATGTATCGATTTCATATAAAATAATCGTTTTTAAATTTTTAGTCTTCGATGTCCTGAAGTTGCAAAGGTTTAGTTAATTTGCTTCCCTTAAAATAAGCACCACCATTGTCATAATGAATGTTGCTTTCGCACAGCCATTGCACGCATTTAGGGTAAATAATGTGTTCTTTTTCTAATACGCGCTTAGCTAAACTTTCAGGGGTATCATCACTTAAAACTGGAACACTTGCTTGTAAGATCACAGGACCGCCATCAAGTTCCGCAGTTGCGAAGTGCACACTGCAACCATGTGAAGAATCGCCGCTTTCAATTGCTCTTTGATGAGTATGTAAGCCGGGATATTTAGGTAATATAGATGGGTGTATATTAAGTACTCTTCCCAAGTAATGTGAAATAAAGGTATTTTCTAGCACACGCATAAAGCCAGCTAAAACAACCATATTTACATTATGTTTTTCCAATGTATCAATTAAAGCACTTTCAAAAGTTGCACGTGAGTCATAGCTTTTATGTGAAACAACATGGCTTGTAATGCCTGCTTGTTGAGCGCGAGTTAATGCATAAACATCAGCCACATTACTTATTACACATTCAATAGTTGCATTACATGCGCCTAAATGAATGTGATCGATAATAGATTGTAAGTTTGTGCCGCCGCCAGAAACTAGTACACCAATTCTGCAACACTCTTCACTCATGACAATGAAGCGACTTAATTATTTGTATACCACATGTGGCTCACCTTCTTGAGAATGAATGTGGCCAATGGCGTCAGCGTTAATGTTGTGTGTTGAACATAACTCAAGTACGTCTTTAACTTGGCTTTCTGGTGTGATGACAATCATGCCAATACCGCAATTGAATACACGTAACATTTCATCGTTAGCAACATTGCCTTGTTGCTGTATCCATTCAAAGATAGGGAGTCGCGTCCAGCTAGTAAGGTTAATTTCAGCGATTAAGTTATTTGGGAGCACGCGAGGTAAATTTTCAGTGATACCTCCACCAGTCACATGACATAAACCATGAACATCACAGGCTTGGATTAAATCTAGCACTGCTTTAACGTAAATTTTTGTTGGTGTGAGTAATGCTTTGCCTAAGGTGCTTTCACCAAAGCTATTTTGTAAAGATAAACCATTCTGCTCAATTAGCTTATTCACTAATGAAAACCCATTAGAGTGCACTCCGCTAGAATGCATGCCAATAACAACATCACCACTTTGTACCTTGCTGCCTGTAATGATATTTTCTTTATCAGCAATACCCACGCAAAACCCAGCGAGATCATATTCACCATCCGCATACATGCCTGGCATTTCAGCTGTTTCACCACCTATTAATGCGGCGCCTGCTTGTTTACAACCTTCTGCAATACCAGTGACAACAGCAGTACTATCGTTGACATCCAACTTGCCCGTTGCAAAGTAATCTAGAAAGAATAATGGTTCAGCACCTTGAACGATCACGTCATTAACGCACATGGCTACAAGGTCAATGCCTATGCTGTCATGTATGTTTAATTGATGGGCAAGTTTTAATTTAGTGCCTACACCATCAGTACCCGAGACTAAAACTGGCTGCTTATATTTATGCGAGGCAAGTTCAAATAAACCACCAAAACCACCCAGATCAGAAATAACGCCATCACGATGGGTGCTTTTCACAGCACTTTTAATGCGATCAACGAGCTCATTGCCGGCATCAATATCTACACCAGCGTCTTTATATGTTAGTCCCATGAAATATGAATATTAGTAAGGTGTTGAAAATAAAAGAATTACATCTAACCACTTGAAATACAAGGCTTTTGCTAAAAAATATTGCCTGAGTATGTTATCTTTACCATTACTAATACTAACACCGCATAGAGCATCTTGCTTAAATGCGGGAAATCAGGAGGCAGGCCTATATGTTTAAGGCACAATACATACCAAATATGATCACAGGGACGCGCATACTTTGTGTGCCATGCTTGCTTTGGATGTTATTTAGTCACCAGTTTGAACGATCACTCATACTTGTATTGTTTATGGGATTATCGGATGCGCTTGATGGCTTCTTAGCACGTTGCTACAACTGGAAAACGACGTTAGGTGCCTACCTAGATCCTGTGGCAGATAAGTTAATGCTGTTATCTGCATTTCTAGCGTTTGCACTATTAGGTTGGATTCCTTGGTGGCTTGCAGCAATTGTCATCGCACGTGATGTCATTCTTTTGGTTGGCGCTGTTTCTTACCATTTATTTACGCGCAAGCTGCAAATAGAACCGCTAGCTATCAGTAAAATAAATACTTTTGCACAAATTGTGTTAGCAGTGAGTTTGATTTACTCGCAAGTACACGCAATCCATCCACAAGTGCTTAATGCATTAATGACATTAGTGGTGTGTACAACGATAGCAAGTGGTATGCAATATATTGTGCAGGGATCAAAAAGAGCGGCAAGAGCAGCACAAAGGCAAATGTAAGTCTGAGTTTTAAGTCGCTCATTATTGTATAAATTTATCTCCCAGAAAGTTGGTGGGAGCGCTCAAGTGCGTGATGTTAATCGCTGCTTGCGCTCACTCTCTGGCTCAGCCAAACTCTCTGAATGAATTCTTCACATACACAACAAGCATTGAATCTTCAGGTTGCCCAGGCAAATACCTTTGAAACATTCTATGCAGGTTCAGATCCAACGCTCATTAGTGTACTCAGAAATGTTGCTATGGGCGTGTTGGAAGAGCCACAGATATTTTTATGGGGTGTATCAAATACAGGTAAATCACACGTATTACAGGCAATGTGTCATTTAGCTGCCTCATCTAATAAACGTGTTATGTATCTTCCGATGGAAGAATTAATCAAACAACAGCCGTCATCTATTGCTGATTTACAAGATATGCAATTAATCTGCATAGACAATGTGCATGTGATTACTAAAAACCCACTATGGGAAAAAGCATTATTCAACTTAATTAATCATCATCGAGCAAATGACACGACGCTAATCATTTCTTCTTTATATGCCCCAAGCGAAAATATTTTTGAGTTAGCTGATTTGAATTCGAGAACAGTGTGGGGGCCTGTATATAAACTGACTCCAATTGATGAAGATAGGCTTGATGATGCATTGTATTTTTTAGCAAATGTTCGAGGCTTAGAGTTACCCACAGAAGTGCGAAAGTATTTGCTAGCACGTTGTCAGCGTGATGTTTCTACACTAGTGAATATCATCGAAGCATTAGATAAAGCCTCATTAGAACAGCAACGTAAAGTTACGGTGCCATTCTTAAAGAAAACCTTGGATTAGCTGTTATCTTGCTTTGGGCGAGTGTCGTTCTGCCTGCAATAAAGCACTGCAAATATAAAAATTGCCAAACTCATACTGACTTGAAGGGTGCCTAACGGCCATTGTGTAGTACTTGCACAATTCCAAACGCCAATCGTGAAATAAATCCAGATAAATAACGTTAACCACTTAAATGTTTTAAAGCGCGCATGCAACAGGCCGCGAAGTGGTAACAATAATGGCGCAATAATAAAAAGAATCGTGACACTTTTGGGTACAACTGGCGATGGATTTAACCAACCCACCCAAAGTACTTGGCCAAACAATAAAATAAAATAACTTGTGAGCGTAAGTTTGTAATACATTAAAATTCAGTCATTTAATTTCAACGCCATCTCGGCAACTCGTTTGCCCAAAGCAATACACAGGCGCGACTCTTCATCACTGATGGGTAAACTGCTATCAGGCCCTGCAATATGGCTGGCGCCATAAGGCGTGCCCCCGGTGGATGTTTTTGTTAAGTCAGGTTCACTATAAGGTAAGCCCAACATCACCATGCCATGGTGAAGGAGAGGTAACATCATAGAGAGTAAGGTACTCTCTTGGCCGCCATGCATGCTGCTAGTCGAAGTGAAAACAGCAGCGGGCTTATTTTCGAGAGTGCCTTTTAACCATAAGCCACTGGTGCTATCAAGAAAGTACTTCATGGGTGCAGCCATATTGCCAAAACGGGTTGGGCTGCCAAGAATAAGACCAGAACATTCTTGTAAATCATTTATCTCGGCATAAAGGTCGCCAGACTCAGGAATATCCGATTCCGTCGCTTCGCAATTTGCAGATACAGCCGGTACAGTGCGTATTTTTACTTCAACAGAGGCATGCTCCACACCGCGTGCTATTTTATAAGCCATCTCGCGTGTTGCGCCGTTACGACTATAGTAAAGAACTAATATTGGGTTCATTAAAGTATATCAAACACTTTTTCGGGCGGACGAGCAATCACAGCTTTGCCATTAGACATCACAATAGGGCGTTGTAAAAGAATGGGATATTGAATAATCGCATTAATCAAATCGTCATCTGATGCTGTTTCAATATCAAGCCCAGTTTGAGACCATTCATCTTCGCCAGTACGAATTAGATCTTTTGCAGATATACCCAAGCTAATAATGTGGGTAAGCTCTTCTTTAGTTGGTGTAGTGTTGAGATATTCAATGACTTCGGCATTGATACTCTTTTCTTCCAAGATAGATTTTGTTTGACGGCATTTAGAGCAATTGGGGTTAAAGTAAATAATTTTATTAAGCATATTTAATTGAGTATTTGGTTGTTAATATTTTATATATTGTCGGCTAGATATTATATTTTACATGAGAGTTATTAATTTATAGCTAACTTTCGAAAATCAAAATTTTATGAGAAAGAAGAAAGTAGTACATATATCAACAGTGCATCAGCTTCATGATACACGTATATTATACCGAGAATGTGCATCGCTGGTTAAGTTCAATTTCGATGTATCATTATTGATATGTGAAGACAAGAGTGAAATTATCAATGGTGTGAAAATAATACCAGTTAAAAAATCTAATACTAGATTTAAGAGGATGACTGTTTCTGCTTTTGATGCAGTAAAAAAAGCTACACAATTAAAAGCTAGCATTTATCACTTTCATGATCCAGAGCTAATTCCATGGATGTTACTATTAGTTGTTTTAGGTAAAAAAGTAGTATTTGATGTGCACGAAAATATCCCTGTAAGTATTATGGATCGTGATTGGATACCCGGTTATTTGAAATAGACAGTATCATCTATAACAAATCTCATACTAAGAATTTCTATGAGATTTTTTCATATTATATTTGCAGAAAAAAGTTACATAAATTCTTTTCATTGGGTTCATGAATTTTGCTTGGTTCAAAACTTTCCTTCTCTGAAGAGTCTGCCTCTTAAAGTGGAATTGAATAAATTTGAAAAATTTACAATAGTTTATATAGGAAGTATTACAGAAAGAAGAGGAGTTGTAGACCTTCTAGATGCTGTATCTGATTTGCAGAATTCAGGTCTAGATGTATCTCTTATTTTAATTGGTAAAGATAATCTAAAAAAATCCGCTAAATTAACTGAACTAATTAAAATTAGAGATATTAAAAATATTGATTACATGGGGTATCTGCCATTAATTGAAGTACAACAAATTATTAGTAAAAGTCATTTAGGGTATGCTGTTTTACATAGAGTACCAAATTATATTGATTCATATCCTACAAAGATATTTGAATATATGGGATGTGGAATTCCATTCATTACTTCAGATTTTTTGAGTTAATGATTAAAATCTTAGCTCAATATTTGGCTTATTGCGTCCCCAATCTCTGCCAGTGTTCTCACTGTGTGCACGCCTGCATTTTCTAATGCTTTATATTTGTCTTCAGCAGTGCCTTTGCCGCTACTAATAATTGCACCGGCATGTCCCATGCGTTTACCAGGAGGTGCGCTCGCACCTGCTATGTAGCTAACAACAGGTTTGCTGACAGCGCTTTGTATGAACTCGGCTGCTTCTTCTTCTGCAGTCCCACCAATTTCACCAACCATAACAATGGCATCAGTTTCGCTGTCATGTTCAAACATGGTTAAGCATTCAATAAAGTCTAATCCGTGTATGGGGTCGCCACCAATACCAATGCAAGTAGATTGTCCAAAAGCTTGAGTTTGATTAACTGCCACATAAGTCAATGTGCCGGATCGAGAAACGATGCCCACATTGCCTGCTTTATGTATGTTGCCAGGCATGATGCCTATTTTGCATTGATCAGGAGTAATTATTCCTGGGCAGTTAGGGCCTATTAATAATGATTGACTTGTTTCGAGGATATCACTGACCGGGATCATATCTTGAACGGGTATGCCCTCGGTGATACAAACAATTAAAGGTATTTCAGCTTCAATGGCTTCTAAGATGGCGTCGGCCGCAAAGGGTGCAGGGACATAAATAACTGTTGCATCAACTTCATGTGCATCAGCGGCTTCTTGAACTGTGTTATACACTGGCAACCCTAGATGTGTACTGCCACCTTTCCCAGGTGTCACACCAGCGACCATGTCGCTACCGTAGTCTATTGATTGCTGTGTATGGAATGTGCCATTGCTGCCAGTGATGCCTTGGCAAAGTATGCGTGTATGCTTGTCGATGAATACACTCATGCTTGTGCCTCAGCCTTTTGGATAGCAAGTAGGGCGCCTTCAGTTAAATTATCTGCAGGTGTAATGAGGTGATGTTTATCTTTTAGTAACGCTTTGCCTTGTTCTGCATTGGTCCCTTGCAGTAACACTATAACTGGAATATTGAGTTCCGTTTCTTCTAGGGCTTGGAGTATGCCATTGGCAATAACGTCGCAACGAACAATACCGCCAAAAATATTGACAAATATTGATGAGACATTAGTGTCTTCGAGTAATAAATTAAATGCTTGTGTTACACGTTCGGCGTTGGTGTTGCCTCCCACATCTAGGAAGTTGGCAGGTTCACCACCATGATGCTTAATTAAATCCATTGTTGCCATAGCAAGGCCCGCACCATTAACAATACAGCCTACGCTGCCATCTAGCTTTACGTAGTTAAGATCATATTGTCGGGCTTTGAGTTCTATTGGGTTTTCTTGGCTAGGGTCTTTTAATGATGCGATGTTTTTATGACGAAATAGAGCATTGTCATCAAAGTTTATTTTGGCATCTAGCGCTAATAATTTTTCATCTTGATTGATAATTAATGGATTAATTTCAATGAGTGATGCATCTTTTTCAATAAACAGTCTATACATTTGTTTAAGAATGCGTGTGAACTGCTTAAATTGATCTTTATTTAAATCTAGTGTGCTGGCGAGAAGTCTGCAATGATAGCCTTGAATACCAGATGTTTTATGTATGGTGACGGATGAAATTTTTTCTAGTGATTGTGCAGCTGTTTCTTCAATATTTACGCCTCCTTCTGCAGATGCAATCGCAGTCACTTTTTTGCTGCCACGATCAACAAGCAAGCTTAAATATATTTCTCTTTTTATATCGGCGGGCTTTTCAACTAACAGTGTATTAATAGGTAAGCCATGATCATCAGTTTGTTTAGTGACTAAGTAATTACCAATTAACTTATTTATGCTGTCTTTTAATTCGTCTTTGGTGTGAGCCCACAAAATGCCGCCGGCCTTACCACGGCCTCCCGCATGTACTTGTGCTTTGACAATCCATGATTCTCCGCCAAAGTTAGCAATGAATTTTTCTATGCTGTCACCCTGAGCAAATACCTCACTTCTAGGTACGGGGATTTTATAGCTTTGTAGTAAACGCTTAGATTGATATTCGTGGATATACACGCGATATTCTCGAAATAGTTAGCCAGGTGACCATAACATTAACATAGACTTGTGTGTTCTTGTGACAAATTTGGCGCGTACTTTTTGAGGATGCATTTAATGGAAAACAAAGTCCATAATGGGACTTTGCTTAGTCAATTAGTATATTAGTGAAGTGTGGAAATTTTAACTAAGCGCTCACGCCAAAATGGTTCGTTTATATTCGCATAGGAAACATATTTGCCAGATTTGGGCGCATGGATGAACTGGTCGTTGCCGGCGTATATGCCTACGTGAGACACATTACTTCCATATAGTTTAAAGAATAAGATATCGCCCGGTTTGGCTGAGTTTATTTGCTTGGCGGGTTTAAATTGGGCTTGTTGTCTGCTTGTGCGAGGTACTGTTATATCTAATTGTTGATGGGTATAGTAGACCAAACCACTACAATCAAATCCTTTAGGGCTAGCGCCGCCATAGCGGTAGGGTGAGCCAATTAATGATTCTGCGATAGCGACGATTTGATCGCCTTTAGAATATTTTAATGGAGTAGAGCGTTTGAATGTTTTTTCAGGAGGTGCAGTGTCGTTGTTAACACTGGGTGTATGCGTTGCAGAAGGTTTTTTAGCAGGAGAAGAGCAGCTAACCAATGCAAGCGCAATGCATGTAAAGCATAAACTGACTAAACATTTATGTATGGCTAAATTAGTACGAATATTTTCCATAAGCTAAACATTACAGAATTTTTATCTCTTGTTCTATATGAACGGTTAAGTGGCAATATTCTTCCGACCTTAGACTAGATTATTTTAGTAAACATATTTTTTTGTGATCGAGTTAAAACTATTTCTATAAATAAGAAAAATTAAAGTCATGACAGATTTAAAGGGAATTAATGAGGCAAACATCGTTGATATTACCTTAGAAGGAAAAGGTGTTGCTGACCAAGAAGGCAAAGTTGTTTTTGTGCCATTTACAGTAACGGGTGAGCGAGTTGCATTTCAACGTGCGCGCAAAAAGAAAAAGTATGACGAAGCTAAATTAATAGACGTTCTTGAAAAGTCGCCTCATAGGGTTGAACCTAAATGTGAATATTTCACTCAATGTGGTGGATGTTCAACTCAACATATTTCTGAACAAGCTCAAGTTGAGTTCAAGCAGAAATCTGTGATTGATACATTAAGTCGAATTGGGAAAGTAAGCCCAGAAAATATTATGCCGCCCGTGGTTGATGAGGTGTGGGGTTACCGTAGACGAGCACGCTTAGCGGTGAAGTTTGTCGCTAAAAAAGGACGTGTGTTAGTTGGGTTTAGAGAATATGGGGCGCCATATGTGGCTGATATGTGGAGTTGCGAAGTACTACATCCACATATTGCTTCTCTAATTACACCGTTATCACATTTAATTTCTAGTTTTTCGATAAAAGATAAAGTGCCACAAATTGAATGCAGCGTGGCAGAAAATGCGACAGCTCTTGTTTTTAGAATACTGGAACCACTGTCAAGTGAGGATATTAAACAGTTAGAGCTATTTGCGA
>Ga0181593_10004148_pt1 | contig 13200 bp, 21 predicted proteins | sample 071ome_19_FD_133756 | JGI IMG/M metagenome (GOLD analysis project Ga0181593, IMG submission 133756) | Coastal salt marsh microbial communities from the Groves Creek Marsh, Skidaway Island, Georgia - 071413AT metaG (megahit assembly) | ecosystem: Environmental > Aquatic > Marine > Intertidal...
CGCCGGTCACACAACCGGACGTGCCGTATTACGGGCCTGAAGTTGGTTTTTTTCAAGGCGTGGAGGCGGCCTATCAGCGCCAAACTCGTGGCGAAAACACAGATGCCTATTCAGAGATTTTGAAGGAAAGGCTCGATCCGGTTATTGAGGCTATTAACGAAAGATCGGGCAAGTCATTTATCAACCCCGGGAATTACGGCGGAATTCCCTCGTCGATGGGCCAGAATGAGTTTATGACTAAATATAGCCTTGATAAAATACTTAGTGAAATACAATCTAATCCGGACCTATATCCGGAATATAAGGATTTAACGGCAGAATCGATTGACCAAGAGATTAAGGACACTGCCCGCAAGGAAATAGAAATAGGGCAAAATGTTTCGCAGCGAACCAACACTATGGGCGCGGTTGGTGACTTTCTGGGAACCGTAGGCGGGCTGTTGGTCGATGATAATTTTTTTGAAACCAATATCGCGACCGGCGGATTTTCTAGTTTTGGGAAGACACTTGCGAGTAAGCTCTTTTTTAACGCAGCACAGGGCGCGGGAATCGAGACTGCCTTACAACCGGCAGTAAAAGAATGGTACGAAAGTTTAGGATTGGAATATTCGTGGGATCGTGTCGCAGTTAATATAGCCGCTGGCGGTGTCTTGGGCGCGGCATTGCCCACAGTGCCACTAGCGCTTTCTCAGATCAAGTCTGGCGTTGTGGCGCTCAAGAAATCCGGAGCTATTAGCGAAGGAGATGCTAGAGTAATTGATAATGCAATAGAGGACGCCGAGGTCACGGCTGATAAGCCAGAGGGCGTCAGCGACCTAGAGCATATTGATAATGTTGCCAAAGCAACCTCTCAAGCAATGGACGGTCGGCTTCCTGGTCTTGATGAATCACCAAGATTACAGGACGGTGCCAATACTGTTCCGGACCCGGAGGCACTAGACCCGGTAGCTATCGGGCGGCAGATGGAAGATATCGCCGACGATATAACAGTTGCTCTTGATGATGAGGTGAGCGGCGGACTTAGAACAATAACTGGTGCCGAATTGAAAAGGGACTTCATTCAGGAAGATAGAATGATCGAACGCTTTCGAGGGTGTGTTATCCGATGAGCTTTTTAGATTGCATAAATGAGGCGGAGTCTGAAGGTACGATTACGGGGGATCAGGCTGAACGCGCAAGGGGTCTATATACAGAATTCCTAAAACAAAAGTATGGTAAAAAGGCTAACGCCGAGGCGGAGGCTGGTGCGAGTACCTTTGACGCACTTCAGGCAGACATTGTTCAACGAAAGCGAAGGGCCGTCCTACAACATCAAGCGCAGAAAGATCGTTTAAACGAGGTGCTGCAATATGATGTAGATCACACGGGGCAAGTCCTTGGTGATATCATCGATAAAGGTGGGCGCGGTCTGTTCAAGACTATAGATTATGAGGCGCGACGTAAGGGGATTTTGACGCAAGCGCATTCAAAAATGGCCGACATTCTAACGCAGATGAAGCGGTCTTCCGTCCTTGGCCGAGAAACGAGACAGGCCAAGGCGAATGGCGTTGATTTAGTAAAAGAGATTTTTGGCGAAAACAGCCGCAACCCATTGGCAAAAGAGTTTGCAGAGGCATGGCGCAGAACCGCTGATGAGTTGCGTATTCAGTTTAATAATGCAGGCGGCAATATCCCAAAGCGTTCTGACTGGGGCATGCCGCAATCACATGATCGTGAGGCCATACGAAAAAGCACTATGGAGGAGTGGATTGCATACATTAGCCACCGTCTTGATTTTGACAAGATTATAGACGAGCGGACGGGGCAGGCATTTAGTGAATTGGGAGAAGGCGCGAGGCTGGAACTACTCCGTCAGGTTCACAAAACAATTATGACAAGTGGCTTTAACAAGGTTTCTCCCGAAACAATACGGCACGGCAAAGGCTCTCTCGCCACACGCAGAGCGGACCATAGATTTCTGGCTTTTAAAAACCCTCAAGCGTGGCAGGAGTATCAGAATAAATATGGTGGCGGTGATCCGTTTACGGTGATGATGGATCATATCGAAGGTATGTCGCGTGACATTGCCATGATGCAGACATTTGGCCCCAATCCGAATTCGACCGTAGATTTTCTTCGCACGCAGTTGATGGCTCGCGCCGAGGAAGCGGATTATCAGGCGCAGCGCGCTGGCAAAGAGGCCAAGAACATGGCGAAGCTCAATCCTGTCCTGAATAAGTTCGACAATATGTATCAGGACATTAGCGGCAATGCCTATGTGCCGGTGCGACAGCAGCAATCGCGGATATGGGCTGGGTTGGGTGAGATGCTTAGTGCGGCACAGTTAGGCTCTGCGACTATAGCGGCCATGCTGGGTGACAAGGCCACAATGAGGATGACTGCACGGATTGCGGGGACGCCTCACATGGGGTCTTTGTCAAAGACGCTTGCAAACATTGTTGCGTCAAAACCAACAAAATCTGAACTAATCAGGGCGGGCTTGATTGCAGAGCATTGGTCCTCTGTTGCTTACGGACAGGCCCGTTACATAGGCAACATTACCGGGCCACAGATTACGCAAAGAATATCCAATGCCGCCATGAACATAAGCGGCCTATCCCCAGTAACGCAGGCGGAACGATGGGTTTATGGTGAAAGCCTGATGGGGCATTTTGCAAGCATCTCAAGAGAGTCTTATGCAAACCTATCCCAAAAGAATAAAAGGCTTCTTGAAAGATACGGCATCACGGAACAGGACTGGGGTGTCTTGCGGTCCACAAGGAGTTACAATTACAAGCGGGCAACATGGCTGCGCCCAGCCGATGTGTTTGAGATAAACGAGAATGTGGCTCAAAAATATGTCGATCTGATTCAGTCAGAAACTGACTTGGCTATTCCTGTTGCCGGTCCAAGAGCCAGATCATTCCTTCGTGGCGGCGTTCGGCCCGGTACAATACAGGGTGACCTTCTCAAGTCTGTCGCTCAATACAAAACCTTTCCGATAGTTTTGGCGCAAAACAATTTGCAACAGTTCCGCTATTTGCCAACGAGTAAGTGGTCGCGGTTAGGTTATGCAACAGAGTTTGCAGTATACTCGACTTTTATGGGGGCGCTGAATATTCAGTTGCGGGAGATGGCGAAGGGGCGCGACCCAATCCCCATGTTTGACGAAGATGGTGAGCCTAATTATGCGTTCTTTGGCAAGGCAATTGCCGCGAGCGGCGCACTGAGTTTATGGGGTGATTTCCTATTCGCCGATGTGAATAGTTACGGCTATTCACTGGGTGAAACAGTGGCAGGCCCGCGCCTTGGGTTCATTGGCGACTTGAGCCGGTTGACCTTGGGCAATCTTGCTGAAGTAATACAAGGTAAAGACACGAACGCGGTCTCCGAGACAATCGGGTTCCTTGGTAATTATACGCCGGGTGTCTCCACGTTCTATCTTCGTGTCGCGCTGGAGCGCATGATACTGGATCAGCTTCGTCTTATGGTCGATCCGGAGGCGGGGCGTAGATTCCGCCGCTTGGAGCGAAAGCGACAAAGGGAATATGGGCAGGATTATTGGTGGTCTCCTGGCAAGTTCCTGCCAGAACGATCACCCAATATAGAGTCCGCCCTATAATCTGGAAATCACACCAACCATGATGTACAATCCCCGCAACCAAGGAATGATAGATGGCTAATTACAATATCAACGCGGTGACGCGACGTGTCGTTTACACGGGTTCCGCTGGCACGGGGCCATACTCGTTCACGTTTGAAGTTCTGGTGCAGACCGATCTGGCCGTTTACTTCAACAGCGCGAAGCTCACGTTGACGACCGACTATACCGTGACGATCAACGCCAACGGCACGGGCAGCATCACCATCGTCACCGGGACCAACGTGCCATCAACGCCAACCGGCAGCGACACAATTACTATCATCGGCGCTCGTAACATTGAGCGGACGACGGACTTCGTGACCGCTGGCGAACTCCGCGCTGCGGCACTAAACGAACAGCTTGATGCGCTGACCATCTTCGATCAACAGATCGCGGAGGAGAACAAGCGCCAGCTTATCGCGCCAGAGTATGACCCGGCGCACGTAGACGACGGCGGCACGCTAGACATGACGCTGCCTGCGAAGGAGGATCGACTGGGCAGGGTTCTTAGCTTCAATTCAAGCACCGGGAACCCAGAGGTAACTGTTTCGACAGCCGAGGTAACTGGTGCGGCGGCGTCGGCTGCGGCGGCGGCCTCATCGGCTACGGCGGCGGCGTCGAGCGCAAGCTCCGCGAGTTCAAGCGCCAGCACGGCGACGACAAAAGCGTCCGAAGCATCCGCGTCGGCAGCCGAGGCGGCGGCCAGTGCTGCTAGTGCGGCGGTCACGATTGCGAGCCAGGCCGAGGCGGAAGCCGGAACAGATAACGCGAATTTAATGACTCCGCTGCGGACCAAGCAAGCGGTCGATGGATATGGATTGCTGGCTGCGAACAACCTGTCCGATGTCGGAAGCGCCGCGACGGCTCGCACGAATCTCGGTTTGGGGACCGCCGCAACTTTGACGGCGGGAACCTCGGCGAATAATGCCGTGCAGCTAGATGGGTCTGGCGCACTTCCGGCTGTATCCGGCGCAGCCTTAACCGATATCGCGAGCGGCGGTACAGTTGATTTGACGGCATCCGGCGCGATTACGGCGGGGAAAACACTGATCCTCAACTCGGACGGCACTGTGTCTCAGATTGCAACCAACGCCATTACTGAAGTTATCGGCAGCGCCTACACTCCGACGAACTCGACAGCTTCTGACACCGGGTGGATGGCTTATAACACAACTGCCGACCGATTTATGGTAGTTGGGTCCGAAACCATCAGCGCTACTACCGGACTATTTGCGACCGTACTCGAATTAGACTCGTCTATGGCAATTACTGAAACGGTTGCGCCGACCACTGTCAGTGGCGCGATTGCTATTTATTCCGCCGAATACAACTCAACACATGATCGAGTTCTTTGCCACTACCAAAATTCAAGCCCCTTTTACGTGGGCGTGAATACAATCAGTTATAGCGTTGCTAATGGGCTGGACATTGACTCAGTAACAAACGTCAACACATCAAATCAACCTTATGGTTCGACCACTTTTATTGATAACAATGACGCCACGATTGCCAGCGTCTACGGCACAACAACTAGCACAACAACTCATAAAATGAGATTTGGCGCGTTGACTGCCGGGTCAGACGCCAGTCTGGACAGTATTGCTTATGGTACGGAAGTCGATACCGGCGTTTCAAGTGGCGGATTAACATATCATTATTATCACACGTTTATCGAGTTTCCTGTTGAAAATTACTTAATGATTCTGAAACATGAATATGCGAGCGCGAACGACTACCGGATTAGACTAAGCTACGGAACGACGAGCGGAGTTGGAACCTCAACGACTTATACTGAAAGCGGCGAGGACAACTGGAGCGACACCGACCGCTTTGATTATCAGGGCGGCCCGTTCTACAACGCCGATTTGAATCGAGGCATTTGGTTCGACGGCAAACATCTGCGAACTCTGAGCATGGCTGGGGGGTCATACAACAAAAGCGCATTGCATACCGTTCAATCGGCGTTTCCCACGAATCCTGGTCACGATTCGGTTGCAATACCCGGCACCAACAAAATTGTGCTGTTCGCTGGGGACAACGCAAACAGCGACCGTCTATCCTATTGGGTTGTTACTGTCACCGCTGGATCGACGGCCGCAACGGACACTTTCAGCACGGACGGCCCACACGAAATCAGCACCGATGTGGTCTATTACGGGTTAGGCGCGGCATATTCGCCAGACGTCGATGGTTTTCTTGTGCGGATGCGCTTGAATGGAACCGGGTCCAAAACGTATGGAGTTCGCGTTGGACGAAGCTCGACAAATATCACCGCTACAAATTTTTTAGGCTTTGCCTCAAACAGCGCGAGCGACGGACAAACTGTCACGGTGCAACTGCCCGGCTCGATTGCGGTTCCAACACAGGGGTCGTTAACCGTCGGAACAACATACTACGTCAACGCCGACGGAACGATTGGCACAACAAATGCCGGATACGGTAAAGCCGGGCGAGCCGTCAGTAGCACACAGCTTGTGGTAGAGGAGCGCGCGTAATGGCAATTATATCTAACGACGGAACAGTTCGTTTTATCGATGCCGCTGAAGCGCAGACACTCCTCACACCGCAGGTTAAAGCCGAGTGCGAGCGGCGCATTCTTGAAATCATGCCTGGCTGGAAACAGCGAAACACAATTGCTGATCTGTCTTCTGATAACGCCGACACGAAAGCGGCAGCGACAACAGCTTGGGCGCAAGTCACCGCTCTCAGAACAAAGTCGAACGAGATCGAGGCGTCGATCCTGTCGATGAGTGACCAACAAATTATTGAGTTCGATGCACGCGACGACGCGCACTGGGCATGAGCCGCGATCCCGACATCGCGATTGGCTCCATCGCTGCGGCAGGCGGAAGCGCTGGCATGACCATGAACTTGCTCGCGGACACGCTGTCGCTTCTGGTGCTGGGCGTGAATTTGGTGGTCGCTCTCGGCGGCGGATATCTGCTGTGGCTCCGTATCAGAAAAGCGAAAAAAGAAATTGATGGAGCTTAGCGCAGAGATGATAGTTACCGTCGGCGGCATGACGGCATCTATCGTCACTTCGTTTGCTGTCGTTAAGTCCAAGGTTTCGCAGCTTGAAAATGATATCAAGGAAGCAAGCAAGCGCATTAACGCCTTGGATGCTCGTCTCGACAGAAACGACACCGCGACTGACTTGGTGAGTCAGCGCCTCTCCGTGATTTCAGGGATGCTTGATCCTGAAAAGCGAGAAAGACTGCATCGATCTCTGGAGCGCCTGCAAGTTCAAACTGAAACCCTACGTCGCGACGTAGACGCACTTCAAAAAATGCACAGCGGGAGGCATTTGCCTGTGGATGGACTTAAACATGATTGACTGGGATAGTTTAAATTTTATTCCCGAGGAGTTTGAATGTCGCTGTGGCTGTGCGCAGATGGGCATGGACCACGACTTTCTCCAGACGCTTCAGGATGTACGGACATCGTACGGACGAGTTATGAATGTGTCGTCAGGCTACAGATGTGCCGCTCACCCCATCGAGGCGCGCAAGATCGAAAGAGGCGGAAAGCCTGGCTCGCACTACAGCGGCAAGGCTGTGGATATTCTGGTTTGTGGCGAAGCCGCGCTGGAGTTACTGCGCGTTGCGTTAGCGCACCCAGATGTTACAGGGATTGGCGTCAATCAAAAGGGTCCGCACTCGTCGCGTTTCATCCACATCGACACGATAACCGAACCGAACCGACCAACCATATGGAGTTATTAAGATGCACGCTATTATCTCACGTTTCAAAGAGCCTTCCTCCTACGCCGCGCTGACTGGTGTGTTGGCGCTGGTCGGGATCAATGTAGACCCCGGCCTGATGCAACAGATCAGCACCGCGCTTGCCGCGATTGCTGGCATCGTCGGCTTCTTCTTGAAAGAGAAGGGCAACGAGTGAGTGTCTGGATTGTTGTTGCCTTATGCGCGGGGGGAGTCGCGATTGTCGGCTGCGCCATCTGGATGGGGCGGAATCTCCAGAAGGGTGCGCAAGCGAAGGCTGTCGAAGAAGCGCGGCAGCGGATGGATGCGGTGGCTACTTCTGACCTGCCTTCTACTGTTGCCCGGATGCGTGACGGTCGCTACTAGCGTGCTTGGGGCTGGAGCTTCAGTCGCTGGCGCGTTCTTTGACTATAAGTCGGCTGAAAAAGGAGAGGCTGTGGTAGTGACGCCGCCTCTGGTAGAGTATAGCCCGACAATTATGAACCAGGCCGCCGCTGAACTGGAGTTCATGCGTCCGCCTTGCGCTCGGGACATTGCTGTTGGTGAGTGTTCAGCCCTCAGCCGCATGATAATAGATTATGGTGACCTGCGCGAAAAAATCAGGGCTGCTAAATAGATATGGGTACTCCCATAATCGACAAAAAAAGAGCGCGTCTGTTTGTTGAGACTGTTGAGCGTAAGTTGGCTGAAGGCTATCCCCCACCCGGAGTTTCGGTGCAGGGGAAAAGGGGCGCGTTGCGTGCTGCCTGCGAAGAACTTGGGATACCGCAAGGCAGCACTTCCTCTAGGCTTGCCGCCTCAGAGCGAGCTTACCGAGAGGTCAACTGGTCGTTGAAAGAACATCCAAAAGACTTTGATCTGCCGGTTTTCCCTGAAGACGATATCCCGATTGAGGATATGTTAGATCACCTATCCCGTAGATTTGAAAAGAGACTGGCAAACGAAGATGCCAAGACTTGGTTTGATGTTAAAATAAATATTTCTGGTCCGGTGGGTTTGGCTGTTGTCGGCGATCCGCACTTGGGAACGCACTGCAATATTCCGCTTCTTCGCCGTGATATTAAAATCATGTCTGAAACCAAAGGCATCATGGCTGTAAACATCGGAGATACCGCCGACAACTGGAACCGGATGATTCACTTATACGCCGAGGACGACATAAGCCGTCCCACAGAACGCAAGCTGGCACGTTGGTTTCTGCGCGATGCCGGTGTTCCGTGGGTCGTCTGGCTGCACGGCAACCATGACACGATGCATGGGGAGTTTTCCACCTTTTTGAAATCAGAGAACGTGGCACAGATACCAATGATAGATTGGCGAGCTAAGTTTAAGCTGCGGTTCCCCGGCGGTGAGGTTAAAATCGACGCGGCACACAATCACAAAGGAACGTCGATATACAACAGATTGCACGGGCAGAAGCGTGCAGCTTTGTGGGACGAGGACGCAGATATATATGTCGCCGGGCATCACCACACATGGGCCTTGACTCACGAAGAGCTAGACGATGGACGTGTCGTCTGGATGGGTCGCGCTCGTGGTTACAAGTGGATCGACGAGTACGCGACACGGCATAACTTCCACCGCGACGAGCATGGTGCCACCATCCTATTCGTGATCGACCCCGTGGAGGAAAACGCCGTCAGGAGAATCAGCGCGTTCGCCGATCTGGAGGAGGGCGCTGACTTCCTGACGTGGAAAAGAAAAAGGGCAGCCCGTTAAGGTTCGACGTCATCCTTCGGTGTCTCAGAATCGGAGGTCGGCGAAGGTTTCTCGGGCAACGCCAAAAGCCGCAAAGCCCACCTCTTAACCGTCTCCGCATCATTGAATTCAAGTCGGACCGTATAGGCCCGCTTGTCTCTGTCACTGACGCCAGCTTCCCAATCAACAAGGCCCTTCAAAAAGTCACTCATCGTTCTCTCCCGTCGCAGAATCGTACAAAATTGTATTGACGGCTTCCACCCTCCGGTCGATAGAATCTCCGGACGGCGGGTGGCGCAAGTCGTCGCGGTATTGGATGGCCAGAGCTTCCAACGCCTCGATGCGGTCGGCTGCTTCCTGCATGACTTCGCACGTCAGCATGTCCTCCTGCGCGGCAGTCCTCCTAAGTCGCTCTCGTATATTCATTGTTTCGTTGTCCTTTCATCAAGTCATGATGGGAGGGAGAAGTTCCTCTTGCTCCCGTATGCGCCCCGTTTCACAACGCCATGATCCATGAGAACAAGCATCATCTTGTGACATGCTTGTGGCGAAGCTCCAACGATACCGGAAAGCTCTCGCATTGTGGGTGCTTCGCCCTCCTCCAGAACATATCGGGCGAATGCATCGAGATATTTTTTCTGCGAACTTGTCATCTAAGCCTCCTTCACCGTCAGACTGCTTTGCCTGATGGACCTCTCAGGCTTCGCGGGTACGTACTTCTCGGGCGCCGCCTTGTAGTGGCGCATAGGCCACGCCACGCTGTAAGTATGATTCCCGACCGTGCCAGTCGCACGGTTGTGCGCGCCCATGTATTCTTTAATGGTCGCCTCGCAGATGTCGATCTCGGCCTCCGCCGCTTCTTTCGCGCGCTTCGCAGCCACGAGATCGGACAGAGCGACGGCCACATTCACATCGGCATTGAGGTCAAGTGCGGGTGCGTCGTCATCCACTGTGGAGTATGCGACATTTGCGTCCGCACTCGATATTGCCGGATAAAAATCCGGACCCTCGCGCCTGCGCTCAAAGTCTTCGACCGCGTGACGGATGCGGTCCTGAGTCTGGACATCCTGACCGTAGACAAACAGCCGCAACTCTATGCCCCTGTAGAGGGTCGCGATGACGCCGCACTTATGTCCGGTACACATCATCTGTGCCTGTAACTGCAACGGGCCGCGAGAAGCCGGTGGTCTCTCCTCCGGAAACCCGGAGGTCAGCTTGCTCTCTATGATGACGGGGCCATCGATCTGGACGGGTGGAGCGCCGATGACGTAAATACCTGCGCCCCTGTCCGTCTTGATCTCAACGCGCCCGCGCGTGTGAGCCACGCCGTCGAGCGAACACGCGAGGGCCAGATCGGCATGGTAGAACGGCTCTGGAAAATCAACACTTAACCCGGTCAGATTCAGCCGCGCGGCGGCCTCCTCCAGAATGACCGGCTCAAGCGTGTTGCCCCAGTGTGTCGCCTCATTGCCCCTGAAGTCGTCCTCGAATGTGCCATCACGCGCGGCCATGCACCGCGACAATAGTTCATTTCGTGACATATATGGACTCATGCCCATGAGCGCCGGAACAAGGCTTGCGCTCACAATGTCGTCGGGTGTTAGTTTGCCTACCATTTACTTAACTCCGGGTTCTTTCGGGAAAAAATAATACTTCTGGTTGAGGTCCGCGAGACGTGAGGACAAAGCGTCGTTCACCTCTCGACACTCAATGATGCGCCGACCGAAATCAACAATGATTATCGCCAGCGTGAACGTCATTAGCAGCGTGAAAATAATCACATGCCTCATGGCTCGCCCTCCTCCACACGTTTAAACTTAAAATTAAGCGGGGGCGGCGGTGTTTTTGCGATACGGAATTCGCTCAATCGCTTTTGCTGAGATTTAAGCTGCCCGCGCCGAGAGCTTTCGGCGTAGTCCTCTTCCGCTTTTGGTTTCCATTTTTTCATGCTGCTATGTTCTCCTTTCGTTTAATCAAGCGGCAAACGGTGGACGAATGCCATCGCCCGCCGTTCGCGGACGGGATGCCGCTTTCGTTCAAGGTGTCCGCAATCTCTCTGGAACTTGCGCCCCTGTCTGCGAGGCGCTGGATGACGGGCCACGCGCGTACAGCCGCCGCATCCGTACGCGCACGGCGGGCCGCGCCAGTCTTGCGTCCGCCTTCCTCCGGGCGGGGCGAGCCCAATTTGACGCCCCGCGCCTTCGCGGCGGCGAGGGCTTCGCGCGTCCGCTCGCCGATCCGGCGGGCTTCCCATTCGGCGAACACCGCCATCATGTGAAGCATCGTTCGGTCGGCCTCGGGCATGTCGGCGCAAACGATTGGCACGCCGCTTTCGAGAAGGCCCGACACGAAATGAACATTGCGTGCGAGGCGGTCCAGCTTGGCGATGACAAGCCCGCACCCGCGCCGCTTGGCGTCGGCAAGGGCGAGCGCAAGTTGAGGGCGGGCGTTGTTGCGCCCGCTCTCGACCTCCTCATACTCGGCGATTACGTCATAGGGTTCGAGCGCCTTGCGCTGAGCCGCAAGGCCAAGCCCAGAGCGGCCTTGCTTGTCTGTCGAGACGCGCAGATAGGCGATGTATTGCATTTTACGCGCCATTGTCGCTATCCATCTCTTCGGCTTGCGCCTGTCGTATCAAGCGCAGCGCGTGTGACCTGATAACATCAGGGTCGAATCCGGCAAACGAGACGACAAGATTGAAGTCTTGGCTTTTGTTCATAAACCAATTGCGGGCCTCTTGGATTTGATTATTCCTGCTATTTATAGAGCTGTTTCGGCTTTCAAGATTTTTGCGCGAGACGGCGTCAGACAGCGCAACGTTTATCACGCTACACCATAACCTCTTTTCGGCTTCGATTTGATTGGTCATTTTACGCGCCCCGCAAGTTCCAGCAGCCATGCATCCGCGCCCATCCGACAAGCTCTTGCGCTTCGGCGCGACTGATCCGGCTATGCGAGCGCGCCCCATAGCCGGGGCCACTATCATAAAGCGCCTCACATATGCGGCTTATAGACGGCTTGCCGCGTAACATGGCGTTATTGTTATGGCACGCCAGCACGTCGTCGGCGTATGCGAGGAAGTCGGCGCGATCATCAAAAGCGGTGACGTGACGCACGCCTTGCCCGTGTTCGTTTGTTGCGATGTAAATCATATTTTTTCTCCTTCCGTGTGGATTGCCCAGTTGCCGCCGGGCGGTGCAATTAGATGTAATAATCGGCGCACCTTTCCTCGCGCCATGCATCGAGGTCAAAGTCCATAAGCCGCTCGCCATCTACGGCGTCGGCGAGGTGGTACTCAAGCGCTTCGACCCGGTATTCGTCGGGCGCATCCCTTGTATAAAGCTCCACGATCTCAGCGTCCGTCATGTTAAAGGACTGGCTGCCGATTGTTACGTTTCTATTTTTTTCCGTCATCTTTATCTTTTCCCTTCATGGGCTGGGTGAACACAAGCGGCGGCACCGCGCGGATGCCGCCTGTCGTGGTCACTCAACCAATCATCATCGGGTTGCCCCATTCGTGACAATCCACGTCCGGGCACGTGGGGGTTGCAATGCTAATCCACTTGGCGGTGCTGCGAACGGTGTATCCGCAAGCGGTGCAGGACGCCTTTATCATGCGGGTGCCTTGCTTCTTACGCTTCGTCGCGTCGAGCTTGGCGTGCGGATAGTCGCCGATTGCGTCGAGCATAGGTTGCGCCGCCTGTTTAAACGCCTCTCCCTCCGTCGTGGCGGTCATCGGGCCTTCAAGGCCTATATCGAGGGCGAGCTTGCGGAACGGGCCACGGTGCCCCGCCGCAACACCTACGGCGGCGTGCACCATTTCATGCGCCAGCACACCGGCAACGCGCATGGGTTCGTCTTGCGTGATGCCTATGATGATTTCCGTCGTATTGTCGGCGGACGCCTCGGGCGACCAGCATTGCCCAATTGTGCGGTTCTCGGCGGACAATCCGCCGGATGACGGAAAGCCGCACGTCACGCGGTATTTCGGAAGGGTTGCGCCGTGCTGCTCGAATAGTGTTTCAAGGCGGGTTGCCAGTTCAACAAGCCAATCTTCGCGTGTCATTTCTTAAGCCCCGATTATAATGAAAATTACGACGATAAGGGTGAGGGCGAGGGCGAACACAATGCCCTCGACTATCATTTTAAGTGCGCGCATTA
>Ga0181593_10004152_pt1 | contig 13188 bp, 8 predicted proteins | sample 071ome_19_FD_133756 | JGI IMG/M metagenome (GOLD analysis project Ga0181593, IMG submission 133756) | Coastal salt marsh microbial communities from the Groves Creek Marsh, Skidaway Island, Georgia - 071413AT metaG (megahit assembly) | ecosystem: Environmental > Aquatic > Marine > Intertidal zone...
TGACGGAAACTGCGCATAGAGCCGATATAGTGGCTCGCCCTTGATAACAGGGTCGCCAATTTTCTTGAACAGCTCAATCCCGGCCCCCTTATCCATTGGCGCTCCGGCGAAGCGTGCGATGTGCGCTATTTGAAGGTTATCAATCGACGCCACCATACCGTCCGAGGGTGCCAGGGCGTCATAGGTCAATCCGCCGAGTTCCCATCGTTTTTCCTGCTTACCCTGGGCTTCAATCAGTGCATTCATTTTTGTCCATGCGCGTCCGGAATACAGGGTTTCTCTGGCGATCGCCAGGCCATCGCGAACCTCAGGGTCGAACTCCAGCACTTTAGCCGCCAGGCGCAAGGCTTTCTGCCGCAGATCGTCAGGTGCGTCAGGTGTGTTTTTCAGTACAGCCAGGACATCGCGAGCTTCCAGGATAGGTCCGATACCGCGGCCCACCGGCTGGCGACCATCAGTAATTAGCACTTCCAGTTGCAGACCCAGCTGATTGGCGACGAACTCGAAAAGTTTACGGAGCTTCTGTGCCTGTGACATGCACTTGATTTTTGCGGTGGGTCCGACGGGGATATCGATTAGCAGATGAGTAGAGCCGGCAGCCAGCTTCTTGGACAGGATCGATGCGACCATCTGACCGCGCGAATCGATTCCCAGCGGTTTCTCGACCGAGATCAGGATATCATCAGCAGGGGAAAGTTCAGCTCTGCCTCCCCAGGCCATGCAACCACGTTCCTGATGAACAATATCGCGCAGGCGGTCGATGTTCAGGTCTACTTCGGCCAATACTTCCATGGTATCTGCGGTACCGGCAGGCGATGTGATAGCGCGACTCGATGTCTTGGGTATAAGCATGCCATGAGCAGCAACTATTGGAACTACCAACATAGAAGTGCGATTGCCCGGGATGCCACCGATGCAATGCTTGTCGGCAACCAGGTCCTCGCCCCAGTTCAATTTTTTGCCGGACTCCACCATCGCACGCGTCAGGTGTAATACTTCATTCTGATTGGGTTCAGTGCATCCTGATGCAACCAGGAATGCAGCTATCTCAGGTTTGGAATATCGAGCGTTGCTAATATCTTTTATGATATGCCGGTAATCTTCTTGACTCAGTCGTCCACCCGCAATTTTGCGACGCACGGCATTCATTGAGGCAGGTGGTTGCGCGTGCTCCACCGTTACCAGCGTGCCTTCATCGAGGCCCAGATTGTCGAAAGCCTCCTCGGAAAGCGCCAGTTGGTTGGTCTGGACGATGCGTTCATCATCGACCACGTGCAGCACAGCCAGAATACGCTGCTCCTCACCACTAACCTGTACTTTGGAAAGTGCCTGAAATCCCTCAGTCCGATAGATTTCACAGCTCCTGTGCAGGTAGGCGACGTTTTCTCCGCAGGTATCTATGCCCAGGCGCGCAAGTTTAAGGGTCGAAGAACGTTCTTCACCGGCCAAGGGATCAAAGTCAGAGTTGTTCATACTTAATTTGCTTCATCGGACTTTTTGCATGGTAACATGGCTGACGGTCTCGCCAGGTTAATGGACATTGGGCCACAATGCCCGGCATTTTGCGAACATTCCAAGGGGAAACTAATGAATAAATTGAGAATCGTAGTGTCTTTCCTGCTTGCTGCACTACTGATGATTCCTGTCGGAGCGTCAGCCCAGCGTACCTACATCAATCCGTCGCTTGCCAGTGGTAGCGCGGCACCCTTTAGTGGCGCCGTGCAAACGGGAGAGACCTTGTATCTTTCCGGTATGCTGGGGCTCGAAAACGGACAGGTGCCAGCTGACCCAGCCCAGGAAGCCCGCAACGTCCTCAATGCGATTCAGTCAACTCTGGAGCAGGCAGGTATGACCATGGATGATCTGGTATACGTGCAGATATTTTGCTCGGACGTCGCTCATTATGACGTATTCAATGGAGTATACAGGGGTTACTTCACGCAGGAATTTCCTGCTCGTGCGTTCGTCGGGGTTGGTACTCTCTTGTTTGATGCCCGCTTTGAAATTCAGGCCATTGCAGTTAAACGATAGAAGGCTGCGGCTTCCCATGAGAGACTCGGGAGCGAAATTCAGTTGAGCGCATATCGTACTGCCCCGATTCCAACCACTGGGATGCCCGGTGGTATTCCCTACATCATCGTCAACGATGTGGCGGAACGCTTCAGTTTCTACGGCGTGCGCGCCATATTGGTCATCTTCATGACCCAGTATCTTATGTCCGGCGACGGTGCGCTGGATGTTTACTCCGAAGAAGACGCGACTTCGCTGTTCCATTTGTTTTCGGCAACGGCTTACTTCCTGCCGATTGTTGGCGCAATACTTGCCGATTCATTCCTAGGGAAATACCGCACGATTATATTTCTGTCATTGGTTTATTGTGCGGGACACCTGGCTCTGTTTATTGATGACACCAGAGTTGGCCTGATGCTTGGATTAACGCTGATAGCTGTTGGGTCTGGCGGTATCAAGCCCAGTGTCGCTTCCCATGTGGGTGACCAGTTCGGCAAAACCAATCAACATTTGCTGTCTCGCGCATTCTCCTGGTACTACCTGGGCATCAACATTGGGTCATCGACATCTTTCCTGCTGATTCCCTGGTTACTGGAAAATTATGGCGCATCGATTGCTTTTGGGGTGCCCGGCGCCTTCATGTTGACTGCGACATTCACTTTTTGGCTTGGCCGCCATCAATTCGTCCACATTCCTCCGAGCGGGCCGTCTTACCTGCAAGACGTGTTTGGGCCCGACGGACGCCGGGTGTTTAGAAGACTGGCGTTGATGTACGTTCTGGTCGCCGCGTTCTGGTCCCTCTTTGATCAGATGGGTAGCACCTGGGTTTTGCAGGCAGAGCAGATGGATCGACAGATACTGGGATACGAGGTCCTGTCAGCACAAATTCAGGCCGCCAATCCCTTTCTTATTCTGGTGCTGATACCGGTTTTTACCTACGTCGTTTATCCCTTCGCGGGGCGGTTCTTCCAGGTTACCGCCAAGCGAAAAATGGCCGCTGGCATGTTTCTGGCTGCGATACCCTTTCTTGTTACGGCATGGTGTGAACAACAGGTTACGCTTGGAAACTCACCTCATATTGGCTGGCAATTGCTGGCGTATCTGTTGATATCCAGTGCCGAGGTCATGCTAGTTATCACCTGCATGGAGTTTTCCTATACCCAGGCTCCGAAGCGTATGAAGTCGCTGGTTATGTCGTTTTTCTATCTTTCTATCTCAATGGGAAATTTGTTCACTGCCGCAGTGAATCAGTTTATTCAGAACTCTGATGGCACTACCAAACTTGAAGGCGCCATGTACCATTTGTTCTTTGCTGGTTTCATGGGAGTTGCCGCATTTCTATTCGCTGTTTTTATTTATTACTACCGAGAAGAGCATATTGTGCAGGATGAGCAGCCAGCCGTGGCTCGGGATACATTATGATGATCGGATGCCAGTCGTCTGGGCAATTATGGCAATTTCTCGCTTCACTCTGCAGATAAGGCGATGAAAGTTAACGACTATAATAACAGTAAAACATTGCTGGCTCGCGCCAGAAAGGTGATTCCAAACGCCATCCCCGGCCATTTCAATCCTGCTGTGCAGAAGCCGGATGGAACCTACCCATTTTATTGCCGTCGAGCCAAAGGTTCGCGATTTTGGGATGTCGATGGTAACGAATACGTCGACTTCATGTGCGCCTATGGTCCCATGATACTTGGGTACGGCAATGCTGCAGTGGATGAGGCATACCGGGCACAAATGAAGCAGGCTGACACGTGTACACTGGCATCGCCGGTCATGGTAGAGCTGGCGGAATACCTTGTTGACATGATCCCTTTCGCGGACTGGGCATACCTGGCAAAAAACGGCGCCGATGCTACCAACATGGCTGTCCTTATCGCGAGGGCTGCCACCGGGCGACGGAAGATAATCGCCATCAGTCAGGGATATCATGGCTCCTCCCCCTGGATGCAAGCGATAGAAAGGCCCGGGATTCACGACCGAGATCATGCTGATATCGTTCGAATCCCGTGGAATGATTCGGATGCTTTGCAACAGGTGCTCAGTGATTATCGAGGCCAGGTTGCAGCATTTATTAGTTCTCCCTATCACCACCCGGTATACCAGGACAACGAATTGCCTGGACCCGGATACTGGAATGAAGTGCACAGATTGTTGAAGCAGCACAATGTTGTATCGATCTGTGATGATGTACGAGCCGGGTTTCGGTTGCACCTGGAGGGATCTAACGCGTATTTCGGCTATCAGCCTGACCTAAGTTGTTATTGCAAGGCAATCGCTAATGGCTATGCCGTTTCAGCAGTTGTCGGCACGGATGCTCTCAGGGATGCGGCCAGCGGAATTTTTCAAACCGGTAGTTTCTGGTTTTCTGCGGGCCCGATGGCGGCAGCGCTCGCCTGTCTAAAGGAATTGAGACGCATCAATGCTCCGGCACGCATACTTGAGACTGGAACGAAGTGGATCGAAGGGCTTGTCAGCATTGCCAGTCAGCAGGGGCTAGAATTGAAAGCGACCGGTGTACCATCAATGCCCTATTTGCGGACCGAGCACGAGTTGGGAATAGCTTTGCATCAAGCGCTTTGCGGTGAATGTGTGCGACGGGGCTTGTTTATTACCTCCCATCACAACCTTTTCCTTTCTGCGGTGCACAGTGACGAGGATCTGAATCGATCCTGGTCGATATTTGAAGAGGCAATAAAAACGGTCAGGGCATCAATTGACATCGACTGACCACCCTGACCATTGTCTGTCTGGATTGCGTAGCGTCTAGGAAGACAGCACCTTGCGAAATACCTGTACGGCTTTCTGCATATCTTCCATGGTACCCAGTGAAATCCGGCAATGCGTTTCCTGCATTGGCGGGAAGTCACGACCTACCAATATTTTTTCTTCGAGGCAGGCTGCCCGGAACTGACGCGCGGGTATACCAAGTTCCACGAATATATGATTCGTATGGGAGTCGGCCACCGCATAGCCCATGTCCCGAAAAGCGCCAATCGTAAAGTCTCTCACGCGCGCGTTTTCCGATACTTCCCAGGCAATATGCTCCTTGTCTTCAAGTGCAGTCAGAGCGGCAATTGCCCCGAGCATATTAACATCACCCATACCCCATGCATCGCGAATCGCACCAAGCGTCTGAGCCTGACCCAGAGCGTAGCCGATTCGCAGACCCGCCAGCCCATGGGCCTTGGAAAACGAGCGGGTTATGAACACGTTTTCGAACTCCATGGCCAGTGGCAGAGCGGTCTCCATGGCTCCCGGCTTGGTATAGTTAATGTACGCCTCATCTATGTGGATCCGGGTGTCCGGAGATTCGCGCAGAACCCGGCGAACAAACTGTTCTATTGCATCCGGTCCATGCACTGTGCCCGTGGGGTTATTGGGATTGCACAAGTAGACGAGGGCGGAACCGCGCGATTCCTCGGCGAGCGTATCGAGGGGTATGCCCATCGAATTGTCAAGATCGACGTGGGTAATGGGTGCACCTATCTGGCGAGCGGTTGCGTCGCTGGTCGAGTATGTGGGCATCGGTGTTACGAATCGACCGTTATCACCGCAGAATGCTCGCACCGCGCCCTGAAGAAGGGGGGTGGAGCCGGTCGCAAGCAGCACATTGCCGGCATCGACGCCGTAATTTTCCGCCAGGGCCTGCTGTAACTCATTCACATGGTCAGGTGAGTAACCCATGCCGACGCGCTTATTGGTATGCTCATGAATAGCTTGCAGCGTGCTCGGGCCCGGACCGCGCGCGCTCTCGTTCTGGTTCAACTGCATGACTCCATTATCGTAGACGCCGGATTTGTGGTCTGCGCGAGTCTGGGCGCTGGCGGGACTGGAAATGAGCGAGGTGCCGGACAATAATCCTGCAGCGGCGGTCCCCAGCCCAACTGATTTCACGAAGCCTCGTCGTGTAGTTTTCATTGTATCCTCCTGCGGCGCCGCCTCGGCGCACTGCTGAATTTATTATTTGTAATCAATTCTCTTCCACTAAACCCGGCGGAAGGCCTGAGCCATGGCTTCCAGCGCTCCTTCCAGCACTACCCGGGCCGAAGCAACATTCATGCGCATGTGACCCTCGCTGCCGGCACCGTAACTTGCGCCCGGATTGAGTAATACCCCGGAATTATCCATTAGCCAATCCTGGAAATAGTGCTCTGGAGAGCGAAATCCATGTTCTTTCGCCATTTCCTCGGCGTTGATCGCTGCCATGACTCGACTGAAGTCCATGAATGAAAGAAACGTGCCCTCGGCCCGTTTGTAATTGACCAGTGGCATGTTGCTGGTCACGTATTCCTCGGTAAAGCTGTGATTGGCATCGATATAGGGCAGGACCTGGTCAAACCATTCGGCCCCCTCCCGGTAGCCGGCTTCGTTGGCGACGACTCCCATGATTGTGAGGTCGGCCCGATGGTTCTGATTGATGCGGCCCAGAAGCGTTGGATTGGGGCTGTAAAAGTAAGCGGTCTTCATGCCTGCCAGATTGAATGTTTTGCTAACCGCGTTAAACGAGATGCTGTTATTAACCACCTCTTTATCGGGCAGGCTGGCGAACGGTACAAACTTGTGGCCGGCCCGGACGAAGTCGGAGTGGATCTCATCGGCCAGAACCACAATCTGGTGCTCAAGGCACAGACGGCCAATTCGCAGCAGCTCTTCCTCAGTCCAGACATTGCCAGTCGGGTTTTGCGGATTGCAGACAATCATCGCATTCACGTCAGGGGTCATCCTGGATTCCAGGTCGTCCCAGTCAATTTCCCAGCGCCCGTTGCTGAATACCATGGGGCTGTCTACGGTGTTAGCCCGGGTATGGCTGCACATGGTGTAGAAACCTGAATAAATCGGCGTCAGCATGAGGGTCTTGGTACCGGCGGGAACAAAGGACCGGAGCCCGGCAATAATGCCGGGATAAACGCCGTGAGAAATTACAATTGATTCGGGGTCGAGGTCCACTCCCTGGCGCTCGCCGCCCCACAGGACGATGGCATCACGCAGGGATTCCGTGCTGCTGATATAGCCCCAACTGTGATGCTGTGCGCGCTCGGCCAGCGCTTCGGTGATACAGGGCGGGGCTTCGAAATCCATCGAGGCAATCCCCATGCCGTACTTGAATTTAGCTCCGTAGGTGCGCACCGGTGAATCCCAGCGAGCGCAATTCCAGCCAGCCCTGTTATACGGAGTGTCAAAGTCGTAGCGCCCGCCCGCCATTCTTGCTCCTGAAGCGGGCGTTGCGGCAGTGGCCGAGTCTGAAATTAATGCCCCGGTTGTACCTGCTATTGCGGTGACTCCGGCATTCTTGATGAAGGTGCGTCTATCGAAACCCCCTAAATTGGCCATACCAGCCTCCTGCTTCTATTGCTCTTGACGTGGATTGGTATCTGACGGAGCTTACCCTTTTCGAGTTAATCAGGTAAAGGCTGGGAGGAAGATATCGGTCATCCCTGTCGATTAAAGGGTCTACTTCCTCTAACTCCATAAAAATAAAAACCTATCTGAAAAATGCTGATTCTTAGCTGCACGGGCTGCGCGGCAAGCTAGATAGGTCTGAGCCATTATTTGCTATTATCCAAGGTGCGCAGTTATTTCATGCTGCAGGGATCCATAATCTTTGAAGGGCTGTCCAATGACAAGTGACAAAACTCCACCGCTTGAGGAACGTCGTATAGGTGAATGCAGGGTAGCCGAGCGTCGCAAAGGCAATCGTCGACAAACTTCCTCACCCATTGAGGATCTTCAATCCGAGGATCCCGATTTTGAGGAGCGCAGGAAGCGTGAGCGACGACTTGGCGAGCGCCGCAAGGGCGGCGATAGACGCAAGTCTCAAGACAAGGCGCAGGACAAGTAGCTGCGCCGCAGCCTGTCTTGCCTTCAGGGGCTACCGCTTGCGCTCAGACAGAGTACAATGCGGGGTTATTGACCCGTGTTTGTGCAAGCAATGGAGAAAAAAATGTCCCGCGTTCGACAGTTTTTAAGCCTGGCCATCCCTGGCTTTAGCCTTTTAATCCTCGCGTCTGGAGCATCCGCCCAGGTGCCAATTATACAGCCAGGGGCTCCTGGTCAGCCTGGCCAGGTGATTTCGGCCGATGACGCATCGAATCTTGCCCACGTTGAGTACACAGAAGCGGATATCAGGTTTCTGCAGGGGATGATATCCCATCATGCCCAGGCAATGGAGATGTCCGCACTGGCACCGACCAGGGCCTCGCGGGAAGAAGTGGAACTGGTAGCCGAGCGGATCAATCTTTCCCAGCAGGACGAGATATCGATGATGCAAGAGTGGCTCGAGGAGCGCGGGCTGGATGCGCCTCCTGCGGATGCCCATCACGCGGCGGACTTTGATCTGATGCCCGGCATGCTGAGTCCCGAGCAAATAGCAGAGCTGGAACAGTCTTCCGGACCGGCATTCGACAGCCTTTACCTGCAGTACATGATTGAACACCATGAAGGGGCACTGGAAATGGTGGAAAACCTGCTCGACCAGTTCGGTTCGGCCCAGGACCCGGTTCTGTTCGCGTTTACCGACGACGTGACTTCTGACCAGAATAGCGAAATCGAGCGCATGGTGGCCCTGCTATCCGGATTTTCTACGGATCCAAGGGTGGGGCTTGCCGCAGGCTTCAGAGATGCCGGGCAGGCGGCATTAAACATGCGCCTGATTTCCTCGCTGCCCAAGCCGCCAGGTTTTTTCGATCCCGACAATCCTGCCGGGCTACCGCTCAGTCGCCTGGAGGAGCTGGAAACCCTGGCGCCAGTCAGCGAGAGTGACTCTCAGCAACCGAGCGATCCTCAGGAAAGCGATCCTCAGGAAGAAGTGCTGGAAAATGTCGCCGTCACCGGCGAGCCAGAGACCCCTCAGGACGAGGAAGACGAAGAGGAGGACGATGCCGAGCCGCGCCCGTCATTCCTGAGTTTTTCAAATACGGATCTGCTGTTCAGCGGTGACATGTTAATCGCCGGCAACTACCACGGTTTCAATATCTATGACATCAGCAATCAGTCAGCTCCCGAATTGATGAGTTCGGTCGTCTGCCCTGGCGGTCAGGGAGATGTTTCACGGGCTGGCAATTTGCTGATCATGTCGGTTGAAGAAACCCGGGGCAGACTGGACTGCGGCCTGGAGGGAGTTGCCGATCCGGTAAGCGAGGCCCGCTTCAAGGGAATCCGTATATTCGACATCAGCGACCCCAGGATGCCGGCACAGGTGGCCGCCGTGCAAACCTGTCGAGGCTCCCATACCCACACAGTTGTTTCGGAAGAGGGGGAAAACATTTATATCTATGTGTCCGGCACCAGTCGGGTCAGAGACGACGAGGAGTTGGCCGGCTGTTCGGATGACTCGCCTTTCGAAAATCCTGAAACCGCACTTTATCGAATCGAGGTGGTGGAGATTCCCAAGGCTCGTCCACAGGACGCGAGGATAGTGAACAGACCCTTTGTATTCGCCAATGAGGAATCAGGCGTGTTGGCGGGTCTGTGGCGCGGAGGCGATCACGGTCCAGATACCCAACTCACGCGCGAGACCAATCAGTGCCACGACATCACCACTTTCCCGGAGCTTGGACTCGCGGCGGGTGCCTGTTCCGGTAATGGCATTCTGCTGGATATCTCCGATCCGGCAAATCCGGAGCGTCTCGATGAAGTTATCGATCCGGGGTTTTCCTACTGGCACTCGGCGACATTTAACAACGCAGGTGACAAGGTGATCTTCACCGACGAATGGGGTGGTGGTGGACGTCCTCGCTGTCGCGTTCAGGATCCAATCGATTGGGGGGCCAACGCTTTTTATGACATCGTCGATGGCGAACTGCAATTCCGCAGCCATTACAAGCTCCCCGCACCGCAGACAGAGACTGAAAACTGTGTGGCGCACAACGGATCCCTCGTCCCTGTTCCCGGGCGCGATATATTCGTTCAGGCCTGGTATCAGGGCGGAATATCAGTGGTAGATTTTACCGACTCCGCGAATCCGGTTGAGATCGCATTCTTCGATCGTGGACCGATTGATGAAGAGGAACTGGTTACTGGCGGTTACTGGTCGGCTTACTGGTATGGTGGTTATGTCTACGGCACGGAGATTGTGCGCGGTCTCGACGTGTTCGCCCTTGAACCCAGTGATTTTCTGACCCGCAATGAAATAGATGCTGCGTCTCTGCGGGAAGCCAATGCAGTTGTCAACGCGCAAACACAGGAGCGGGTAACCTGGCCGGATGTGCCGGTCGTCGCCCGTGCCTATCTGGATCAACTGCAGCGAAGCGAGATTGTGACCGACGCGCAAAAGCAGGAGCTTGAGGCAGTGCTGAATCAGGCGGAAGTAAGCCTCGCTGCCGGCAACAGTGATCGTGCCGCTGCGAGACAACTTGATCTGCTGGCGGAATCCTATGTCGAGCTGGCGGCAGGTGAGAGTGGTGCCAGCCGACAACGGCTGGATGCGCTGGTCGACACTCTTGAAGGAATAGCCAGAAATTTGCAATAGTTCGTCGAGCCGGTAAAAAGAAAATATATTCAGGAGAATGACAGTCATGCGTATTGTGCTACCCGTCAGGCAGTTTCGAGGAGCAGTCGCCGCATTGGTGACAGCAATATTAACCTTTAGTTCCATAACAGTCGTGGCTCAGCGATTGCCCGGAACCGAAAATGGCGAGTGGCGTTATCTGGGCGGCGATATGGGTAATACCCGTTCGTCGCCGCTGGACCAGATTAATCGGGATAATTTCGAGGACCTGGAGGTTGCGTGGACCTGGCGCAGTGACAATTTTGGACCCAATCTGGATTACTTTTTTAGATCCACTCCTATATACGTGGACAGCACGTTATACACCGTGGCAACGCCTCGCCGCCAGGTAATCGCCATCGATCCCGCGAGCGGTGAAACTTTGTGGACCTTCAGAGAGCCGGAAACCATTCGCCACCAGCGTTCCCCACGTCAGGCTTACGGCAAGGGTGTCGCTTATGCGGAAGTTAACGGACGCGGCGTGATTTATATTACAACACCGGGATTCTTTCTGTGGGCGCTGGACGCCAAAACTGGCCAGCCTCTGGAAAACTGGGGTGCAGATTTCCCTGTCGGTGGGTACCCGGAAACCGGTGTCATTGATCTGATCCCCAGACTAGTAGATGGTTGGGGACCATGGCAGGACTACGTGGTCGCCGGTGGTAGCTATGACCCGGATTATGGCATTCCTCGTGAACTGGGCATGGTCACCGCCTCGGCACCGCCGATCGTAGTTAATGGCGTGGTGGTTGTGCTGGTTGGGCATCAGCCAAGCTACGGCCAGACCCGAATAGAGAATGTGCCGGGCGATATCATGGGCTTTGACGCAGCAACCGGCGAGTTCCTCTGGAAATTTCATGTCATTCCCAGGCCAGGAGAGGTTGGGCACGAGACCTGGCAGAACGACGCGTGGCGCTGGTCCGGAGATATTTCGACCTGGACACCGGCGTCTGCTGATCCGGAATTGGGGCTGGTCTACATGGTGACCAATGCGTCGACTGTGCAATCCTACGCTGGTCACAGGCCCGGCGACAATCTGTTCGGTGGCAGTGTGCTGGCCCTCGATGTAGCAACAGGAGAGCGTCGCTGGCATTTCCAGATTCATCGCAGTGATCAGTGGAACTACGATTTACCCACCGCGCCCATCTTGATGGATCTGAACATCGACGGTCGCCAGATACCGGCGCTGATCCAGAATACCAAGCAGGGTCTCGTGTTTGCGTTTAATCGAGAAACCGGGGAGCCGATCTGGCCGATTGAGGATCGGGCGGTGATACAGACGCAGGTGCCAGGCAACTACACGTCCCCAACGCAGCCCTATCCGACCTGGCCGGAGCCGGTTGATCCCATCATTCTTACCGGAATCACTGACGATTTCGTTATCGACTACACACCTCAATTAAAAAATCAGGCGCTTGAAATTCTTAGCCAATTTCAAGTCGGCGGGCTTTACGTGCCGGCGCTTCCGGAGAACCATGACAACCCGTTTTTGAATAACGTAGGTTGTCAGGGCGGAGGCAACATCATTCCGCATCCTCCGGTTGCAGATCCGGATACTGGGCTGATGTTTAATTCCCATCGACGTACCTGCACCGCGCCCGGATTCATGCGACCTACTAATGGAGTCGATCGCGACAACCCCAATTATCCGGAACCCGGCGCTGGCGGCGCGACCCCTAATAGCACTCCGACCACCGGGACGACCGTGGCGGCGTGGCTGCCGGGTGGAGGAGGAGGTCTGCCTCGTATAGACGGACTTACTCTCTATAAAAGAATGAACAACCAGTTGACTGCCTACCAGATGAATAGCGGTGACAAGGTGTGGTCGCTGCCTGTAGGTGAGACACCGGAGGAGATCAGAAACCACCCGTTGCTACAGGGGGTTGATATTCCTAACACGGGTGGCGAAGGCTGGTCGATCCAGATGCCTATGGGTGACATATTGGTGCAGACCAGAGCGCTTAGTGAGGGAATGGCGCAAATGGTGCCGGATGCGCCACTCACCTTGAACGCCCGGGATAAATTCACCGGTGAAGTCCTGGGCAGCGTGCCTCTGCCTGCGCCAGGCCAATATGGAATGATGACCTATATGCACGAGGGGCGGCAGTACATTGTTGTTCAGGTAGGCAGTTCCAGAACCGATTTCCCCGGGGCACTAGTCGCGTATCGTTTGCCTTGATCTAAGCCGCGGCAATTTGCCGCGCTCAGTTCAGGAATTGCGAAAAGACGGATTCGAGGTCAATATTGTACTCGTTTTCGTCCAGTACGGTCTTGATTGTCCTGCCACTCGGGTGCTGCTGGTAATTACTGGTGTCGACGACCAGGGGATGCCGAGATCGCTTGTTTTCATCCAGCACAATTGAAATTTTCGGAAACAGCCTGCTGGTCTTGTTGCTGTCGATTACCACCGCGCCTTCTCCACTGCGAAGTTCCACCAGTGACCCGGTCGGATAGATTCCCAGGCAGGCGATGAATTCCTCAACCAGCCAGCCGTCAAACTGCGAGTCGCGGCATGAAAAGAGGATCTTGATTGCTTCGGTGGCGGGCCGCGAGCGGTCGTAGCTGCGGTTTGTGGTGATCGCATCATAGGCATCCACGATGGAAATGATGCGCGTGTACAGTCCCAGGGTATTGGCCTTTGTGCCTCTCGGATAGCCCAGGCCATCGATACGTTCATGATGCCCCCA
>Ga0181593_10004160_pt1 | contig 13172 bp, 8 predicted proteins | sample 071ome_19_FD_133756 | JGI IMG/M metagenome (GOLD analysis project Ga0181593, IMG submission 133756) | Coastal salt marsh microbial communities from the Groves Creek Marsh, Skidaway Island, Georgia - 071413AT metaG (megahit assembly) | ecosystem: Environmental > Aquatic > Marine > Intertidal zone...
CGATCACCTGACCAACCTGGGCGTCCATGAAACTGATGCTGGCGTTGTAGGCCTGCCGGCACTCACGCCGCAACTGATCGGTCAGTTTTTCATGCTCTTTTTTCTCACTCCCAAGAGCTGCTTCCGGAAGATCGGCCTGATCTTCGGCCACACCAGTCACCACCGGCATGGAGTCGACTGGGTGCCAACCAAAGTAGGGATCTTGCGGGGCAACGTACGGGGTGTGGGGCCGGAAAAATCCAACAGCCAGAAAGAACGGTCGTGAGCGATCACGGGCACACCGCTCCAGCACCCACTCGGCATCGGCTGCCATCATCCCATCGGTATGGAAACCATCAGCTTTTGGCGACGCATACCAGCTCAGGGTGCCGCCAAACTTTCCCGGAGCGAGCGAGAAAATATCGGGCTCCTCTTCGAGCCGGTCGACACCAGCCGGATTGAGCTCAAGTTCCCACGAAGCGGGATCGTCATGGCCGTTTGTCCCCACGCTTCGGGGCACGTTGTAGTGATACAACTTGCCAATCCGGGCGGCAAAATATCCTGCCTGCCGAAAGGCCTGCGGAAGACTAACCTGATGCGGAATCGTCTGGCGAAATATCTGGGCGTTGGCATGGATGCCGGTGGCGTTGGGGTGCAGCCCGGTCAGAAATGAATTCCGGCTCGGCCCGCAGAGCGGGAAACTGCAGTACGCCCGCTCAAAAAGCACCCCTGACGAGGCCAGTTGATCGAGGTGAGGGGTCCGTGCTAGCGGGTCGCCATAGCAGCCCAAAAGGTTGTTGAGATCGTCTGAAACAATGAACAGCACATTGGGTCGATCCTGCGTCTCGGCCATCGCGAGCCCGCCAGCGAAGCCCCCCCAGAAGAACATTCCCGCCAACATTCCCACCAGGAACCAACACTTTCTTCCCATGATTTCTCCCAGAAGCACGCCAGCGGCGACACCGCCTCATGAACGGTTTTTCGCGGCGTTTGGCTGTTTTATAGCGTGATGACGGCCGCAGGAGTCACCTTGACCCTCTGCCCGCCTCACGGTGAGAATCCGTTATATAGTGTTTCGGCAGGTTGGGCACGACATGCCCCGACCGCCGGCCCACTGTTTTGCCACCGAAATGCCCTTCGGGCTGTCTGTTTTTGCGTGCTCCCCCGGCACGACGCACCGCCCTTATCCACCGACCAACCCGGCACCTGCGACCATCCCCGCACCCGCGACTATTATGCAACAACTGGAACGTATTTGGGACGCTGTGAGCAATTTCGCAGCCGCCCTCGGCTCTCGTATCGAACGTTTTATCACCGGCCTGTTCGGTTCATCCAACGCCCGGTTCTTGAAGCGACTGGAGCCCAAGATCGAGGCGATTAACTCGCTCGAGCCCCGCTACCAAGAGATGAGTGACGCCGAACTCAGGGCGCAGACGGCTGAGTTCAAGCGACGACTGGCCGCCGGTGAAACCCTTGACGACCTGCTCGTTGAGGCGTTTGCCGTTTGTCGCGAGGCAGGCCGTCGGTTTCTGGGCATGCGGCACTATGACGTCCAAATGATTGGCGGCATGGTGCTTCACTCTGGCGCGATCGCCGAAATGATCACCGGTGAAGGGAAGACCCTGGTCGCCACACTGCCTGCCTACCTCAACGCCCTGGCAGGAAAGGGGGTCCATGTCATCACTGTCAATGACTACCTCGCCCGCCGTGATATGGAATGGATGGGGCCGCTTTACATGGGGCTCGGCCTGACTGTCGGCAACATCCAGACCGGCATGGACTCTGATGAACGGCAGCGATCCTACGCCTGTGACATCACCTACGGCACGAATAATGAGTTTGGCTTTGACTACCTCCGTGACAACATGCGGATGGCAGCCCGGGGGGATGACCGGTTTCCAAAGCAGATGCAGCAGGCACAGGGGCGACTGCACTACGCCATCATTGACGAGGTCGACAACATCCTCATCGACGAGGCCCGTACGCCGCTGATCATTTCTGGGCCCGCCCACGACGACGTCACCAAATATGCCCGTGCCGACAAAGTAGCCCGGCAACTGAAGGCCGATGAACATTTTGAAGTCCAGGAAAAGGAACACACCGTCAGCCTGACCGAGGCCGGCGTTCGTCAGGCAGAAAAACTGGCCGGTGTCGAAAGCTTCTACACCGCCGGCAACATGGAGTGGCCGCACCTGATTGACAATGCGTTGAAGGCCCACCACCTCTACAAGCGGGACGTAAATTACGTCGTTCAGAATGGGGACGTGGTGATTGTCGACGAATTCACCGGCCGGCTGATGCCTGGCAGGCAATGGTCTGACGGGCTTCACCAGGCGGCCGAAGCGAAGGAAGGGGTGCGGATCAAGGAAGAATCGCAGACTCTGGCCACCGTCACGCTACAGAACTTCTTCAAACTCTATGACAAGCTCGGCGGCATGACGGGCACGGCAATGACCGAAGCCAATGAGTTTTGGAAAATCTATCACCTCGATGTCATTGCCATTCCGCCAAACCGGACGCTGCAGCGGATCAATCACCCTGACGTCATCTTTCGGACCGAACGGGAAAAATGGGTGGCTGTGGCGGACGAAATTGAGCGAATCAATCGCTGGGACACCCTCAGCCTGAATGACGGCAACTGGAAGATTGGCACGATCGCCAAAGAAACTGACAGCGGCTTTGAGTTCCAGCCAAAGGGCGAGAAGGGAACGGAAACCATCCCTGCCGACGAGGTGCGGGAAATCCAGCGACGGGGGCTGCCGGTCCTCGTCGGGACAGTCTCAATCGAGAAGAGCGAACGGCTCGCTGCGTTGCTTGACAAACGAGGTGTTGACCACGCCGTGCTGAATGCAAAGCAGCACGAGCGAGAGGCCGACATCGTGGCTCAGGCGGGCCGCCTCGGCGCCGTGACCATCGCCACCAACATGGCTGGCCGCGGCACCGACATCATTCTTGGTGGCAACGCTGAAACCATGGCCTGGGCCACCCTCCAGCACACCTATCCGACCCGGCTCGATGTTCCCAAGGACGAGTGGGATAGCCTCGTTGAAGCAATTTCCAGTCGTGAAAACATGAAAGCCGAAGGGGAACGGGTCCGCGAGATGGGCGGCCTGCAGATCATCGGGACCGAGCGACACGAATCACGGCGGATCGACCTGCAGCTTCGGGGCCGCTGTGGTCGTCAGGGCGACCCGGGAAGCAGCCGCTTCTATCTTTCGCTGGAAGACGATCTGATGCGGATCTTTGCCGGCGAGTGGGTCAAAAATATCCTCACCCGCCTAGGCATGCAAGACGGAGAACCAATCATAAGCCGGATGGTGACCCGCCGGGTCGAAGCCGCCCAGAAGAAGGTTGAAGAGCGAAACTTCGAAATTCGAAAAAACCTGTTGGAATACGACGAGGTCATGGATGAACAGCGGAAGCGGGTCTACGGCTTCCGGCAGCGGATTCTCGACGGACGGCATTCCGCTGATGAGGCCCATGACCGCGATAGCGAGTGCCGAGATTTGATTATTGAGATGGTCGACCGACAGATTGACCAGCACATCGGCACCTTCCTCGATCGTGACTATGGCGGGCAGACCTTTGCCAGTTGGGCATCGTCACAACTCGCCTGTGAACTGGACGGTGGTGATTTTCGCGGCCTCAGTCCTGACGAAGCAATCCGCCTGGCCCATGACCGGGCCACCCGCCAGGCCGAGGCGCAGATTTTTGAAGCGGTCGAAGAGAATCTGCCCGAGGGCGAAGATGAGCGTGACTGGAACTGGTCAGCACTGGCCAGTTTTGCCAACGCCCGCTGGAAATTGTCGGTCAATGATCGTGATCTCAAACGGGTTGGTCGTGCCGACGTGGCCGAATGGCTGCAGCAGCGAGCCAGCGAGGCCATTGCGAAGGCCGACCTGAGCGACGGCGAGAAGTTTCTCGGTCACGATTTTGGCCTACAGTCAGCCCGCGGCTGGACGGATTGGCGATTCGGCGTGGAACTGACCGACGCCGATCTCGCGAACATCGCCGGCAATGATCCCGACGCCGAGGCCTTCAAGCAGATCGTTCGGGAAAAGGCCCGCGCCGCCTACCGGAAGCGTGAGGTTGAGTATCCAGTACTGGTCGGCCTGGCCCACTTTAGCGGTCGCCAAGGCGACGGCTCACCACGGCTCGACCGCGCAGGACTGCTGGCCTGGGCTCGCGAGCGGTTCGATCCGACGCTCGACGAAGCCTCGCTGTCGTCCCCTGGCTTGGACGACCTCAAACGCACCCTGGTGGCAGCCAGTGAACGCCGGCATGACCAGCCTGATGCTCCCCGCAATGAAATGCAGCGAATGGAGCGGGCCGTGCTCCTGCAAATTCTCGACAATGCCTGGAAGGATCATCTGCTGGCGATGGATCATCTCCGCAGTAGCGTCGGCTTGCGGGGCTACGCACAAGTCGACCCGAAGGTGGAATACAAACGAGAGGGCATGCGGACATTTGATCTGATGTGGAGCGGAATCGACGAACGGGTCGTTGACATCGTCTACCGGATTGAACAGGTGGAGGATGACGCATTGCGGAGCACCTGGCACGAAACGGCCGCAATCCATGAAGACTCTCCGTCAGCCTCGGCCCTCCAACAATCAGGGGCACAACCTGCCGACCAGGGTGACGTTGCCCCAGTGCAGACAATCCGTAACGTCGGCCACAAAGTCAGCCGCAATGATCCCTGTCCCTGCGGCAGCGGAAAGAAATACAAGAACTGTTGCGCCCGTTCGACGAGCCTGCCCACGGGGTGACCGGTGGTGGCTCTGATTCTCAATCTGATCTACCTGCTGCTGGGGGTTCTCGCCCTGCCCTGGGTACTCTGGCGACGGTTCGGGGGGGGACGGCCAGTTGCCGCCCCTTTCGAGCGACTGACCGGAACGATCCGTGTCGCGGCCTGCTCTCCCACAGCCCAGCGAATCTGGCTGCACGGAGTGAGCGTCGGTGAGGTGCAGTTACTGACCACCCTTCTTGCCGAGCTTGAACGCCAGGCAACCGAGCGTGGCCTGACGCTTGACTGCGTCGTTTCCAGTTCGACGACGACCGGCCTCGACCTCGCCCGTAGGCGGTTCGGAGCCGACCGCGTCTTTCCCTGCCCGCTCGATGTCAGCTGGGCAGTGAATCGGGTCTTTAACCGGGTCTGCCCCACCCTTCTCGTGCTGGCAGAACTCGAACTATGGCCAACCATGCTGTGGACTGCTGCCCGTCGCCAAGTGCCGGTCGTGGTGATCAATGGCCGAATGAGCCCCGGGAGTTTTCGAGGCTACAGTCGCATTCGGCCCCTGGCCCGAGCCATGCTTCAACAGGTACGGCTGGTGCTCGCCCGCTCAGCAGAAGACGCCACGCGGTTTGAGCAACTTGGTGCCCCTACGGTTGAGCCAGTCGGCTCACTGAAGTTCGATGGTGTTCGTGGCGATCGCCAGGCTGCCGGGGTAGTGCAGCTCCGACAACTGGCTGGCCTGACTGAGCAGACTCCCGTTCTGATTGCCGGCAGCACGCAGGATCCAGAAGAACAGCTGGCCGTTGAGGCATTTCTGGACCAGCGGAGGCTTCACCACAGCCTCCGGCTGATCCTCGTTCCACGACACGCCGAACGGGCCGCAGCGATTGCCGCCTGGCTGGAAAAGCGTCTTGCTGAGCCTGATGCCGCCGGCATCGAGTGGCAGCTCCGCAGTCAGCTTTCCACAGCAACTGGCAGATCACCGCCGGCAATCATTCTGGTCGATGTGACCGGCGAACTGGCTTCGTGGTGGGGGCTCGCCACCGTCGCTTTTGTGGGCGGCAGCCTTGATGGCACACGTGGTGGACAAAACATGCTCGAACCGGCAGCGTACGGGGCAGCCGTCTGCTTCGGCCCCTTCACCCAAAACTTTCGCAACGAAGTCAACGAACTGCTGGCCGATGACGCAGCAGTCGTGGTGACTGACGGAGAATCCCTCCGGGCATTCCTCGCTACCTGCCTGGCTGACCCGCCCATGGCCGAAGCCCTCGGCAGACGGGCCGAAAAAGTCGTGGAACGAAACCGTGGGTCCACCCAAACCACCGTTCGCCGCCTGCTCGGCCTGCTCGCCAGCGATTCCACCGGGGGCGGTTGTCGAATCGAGGCAAAATCAAGATACTAGGACTTGTGAGCGCGGCGGTTCTGACTGGTTCGCTCTGGAAACGAATCCTTCTATCTGCACGAGGCATTGAACGTGGCAAGCGGCAAGTATCTTTTTACGAGTGAATCGGTCAGCATGGGACATCCGGACAAACTCGCGGATCAGATTTCTGACGGTGTCCTCGACGCCTTTCTGGCGCAGGACCCCAACAGCCGCGTCGCCTGCGAGACCCTCGTCACCACCGGCCTGGCGGTTATCGCCGGCGAAATCAGTTCTCGCGGCACCATCGACTACCAGCAGGTGGTTCGTGATGTCATCCGTGACGTCGGGTACACCGACGATGAAATGGGCATCGCTGCTGACACCTGCTCGGTGCTCGTCGCTGTTGGCAAGCAGAGTGGTGACATCGCAATGGGGGTGAATGAAGATTCCTCCACTGGTAAAGACATTGGTGCTGGCGACCAGGGTCTGATGTTTGGCTATGCCTGCAATGACACTCCTGAGTTGATGCCGCTACCAATCGCCCTGTCCCACCGGATTCTCAATCGGCTGGCCGATGCGCGGCTCAAGGGTGATGTCGACTGGCTTCGGCCTGACTCCAAAAGCCAGGTCACCGTTGAGTACGACGGAGACAAGCCGGTCCGAATCGACACCATCGTCGTCTCCACGCAGCATGCCCCCCATGTCTCCAACGAAGAGATCCAGCAGTACATCATCGAGAAGATTATCAAGCCCGAACTTCCAACTGACCTCGACACCAGCAACATCACCTACCACATCAACCCAACGGGTCGATTCGTGGTCGGCGGTCCGCACGGTGATGCTGGCCTGACCGGCCGCAAGATCATCGTCGACACCTACGGCGGCTGGGGACGTCACGGTGGCGGAGCCTTCTCTGGGAAGGACCCAACCAAAGTTGACCGGAGTGCTGCCTACATGGCCCGCTATGTCGCCAAGAACATTGTCGCCGCCGGTCTTGCCGACCGCTGTGAGGTTCAGCTGGCCTACGCGATCGGTGTCACTGAGCCCGTGAGCGTTCACGTTGACACGGCAGGTTCAGGCAAGGTTGACGACGAGCGTCTTTGTGAACTGATTCGGGAGAACTTCCCCCTCACTCCCCGAGGAATCATCGAGCACCTCGACCTCCGGCGGCCAATTTTCCGCCGCACGGCAGCGGGCGGCCACTTTGGCCGGGATGAGTTCCCCTGGGAAAAGACTGACAAGGCCACTGCCTTGGCCGATGCCGCAGGAACTGCTGCTGCCGCAGGCTGATCCAGTTCTGCGTCCCTTCGGGTTTCAGCGATCTCGTTCCATCAGAGTTCAGGCAGAGTGGCCCGCCAGGGCCACTCTGCTCTGTTACGTCGAGAGAACCATTGCATGTCCCCTGCCTCACCCCGCACGGTTGAACCAAGCCCCAGCGGCACGGTGATTTATGCAGCCACAGCGGGGCTGACAACTGGATCAGAGCGACTTGTTCCACTGCTTCTGGTCACGGCGGGCCATCTCATCTCCGGAACACTCTGCCTGGCAGCGTGCATTACCACCGCTCGTCGCGTTGCCGGTGGGCTTGCCGGCCCGCTTGCCCCCGGTGGCCTGCTGGCGGTGGCGGTCGCCGGAATCGGCCTGATCCTACTCGGCGACCGGGCGGCGGCTGGCCTCACAGGCCAACGCAACTGGCTGAGTCGGGTGAGCCTGCTGGTAATGCTCGTGATGCTAGGCATCTGGTATCCGCCAACTGATGGGGAAATTCTGATAACGGTGCCCCTGCTCGTCATGGTGACCGGCTTCTTGGTCCTCCCCATGAAATTGCGGCAATTACGGCACTGGCCAGGACTGGTCGCTTTGCTGCAACGAGATCACGAGCAGGGGGACTTCCAGCGGAGGCAGCGAGAGGCAAACCCATTCGCAGTCACCTGGCTTCGCCACCGGCTCACTACTTGGCGGCAGAGCCGGCCCCTTCGAACGAAGCCATCAACTTCTCCGCCACAGCCTTCCCCAGAGAGTCTCCTGGCTCAATCCCGAGAGCGTGGCTCCCCGTCATTCGCTGGCCACTTGCTCCAGTGGCAGGAACGGTACCGGCTGGCTGATGGCAAGGAGTTCCTCCGAGGGCAGGTGACCGTTCAGCTTGCTGCCGGAACCCGTCTGGCCACTGGTCATGTTGGTTTTTGTCCAGCCTTCACGGCGACGCCGACTGTTGAGGCGACCACTGGCTATGATGCTCTCGAGGTCGTTGTCGAGGCCGCCGAAGTATTGCCCTGGGGCGTTCGCGTTGAATGCCGTATTGAGGATGCTGCCGATGAACCGGTTGAGATCCCGATTGAACTGACCGTTCGGCTACCGGCCTCCTCACCGAGCCCATCCCCCCTTCCATCCGCACCAACAGATCCACCTCATGGCACGCTGGCCTGAACACGTCTGGACGACCCTGTTTACCTACGGGCTTATTTTTGGCGTTTTTCCGCTACTCTGCCTGCTCCTGTGGATGTGGGTTCGTGGCGGCTAACGCCGGCCAGCCCTTTCCTGTCCCCACTTCTTCACCTCCTGCCATGACACCACCTGACCAACTGACTGAGACACTCAGGCAATCCAGACAACTGCACCTGCTCGCCTTTTGGGACACCCTTTCCACCGAAGGCCAAAGCCGGTTGGCAAGCCAGCTGGAGGGCCTCGACTGGAATCAGATCAGCGACTGTCGGCAGCGTGCCGCCCAGCGACGGGAACAGCAGGAACCCTCAGCCCCTATCGACTTAAGCTCGGCCCACACGCCCCCGTGCCATCGACTAGGCGAAGCAACTGACGCCGGAACCGCGGCCCGGGCCCGTGGCCATGAAGCCCTTGCGGCCGGGACCGTCGGGGCCATTCTTGTCGCCGGCGGACAGGGCACACGACTCGGGTTTGACGCCCCAAAGGGAACCTTCCCAATCGGCCCCCTGTCTCATGCCACTCTGTTTGAAATCTTGCTGGGCAAACTCGCTGCCGTTCGTCGCCGCCATGGAAAGCCGGTCCCGCTAGCCATCATGACCAGCACTGCCACCGATGCCGCAACCAGGGCCTTTCTCGAGAGCAACCAGCACTGCGGGCTGAATGCGGATGATGTGTTTATCTTCTGCCAGGGAACCCTCCCAGCGATTGCGGACGATGCGGACTGCCTGCTTCTCGATGCGCCCGATCATGTCGCCGTCGCTCCGGATGGGCATGGGGGGATGCTGGGGGCGTTGGCAGCCAGTGGCGGACTGGCTTGGTTTGGGGAAAGAGGCTGCCAGACAATCGTCAGCTTCCAGGTCGATAACCCCCTGGCTCAACCGCTTGATGCGGAATTTCTCGGCCAGCATCTGCTCACGGCCGCCGATTTCTCAACCCAGGTCATTCCAAAACTCCATCCTGAAGAACGGGTTGGTGTCGTGGTGGAGCGGGATGGCGTGACGGAGGTTGTGGAATACAGCGATCTGCCCGCCGCCTTGGCATCAGAACGGCGAGACGATGGCCGGCTGCGGTTCGATGCTGGCAGCATTGCCATCCACGCCTTTGACCGACGTTTCCTGGAACGAACGGCAGCAGCGGCTGACAGCCTGCCACTCCACCTCGCTCATAAAAAGGTTCCACACCTTGATGCGACCGGCACGGTGATTGAGCCCACCGAGCCAAATGCCTTCAAATTCGAACGATTCATCTTTGATCTTATGCCGCTGGCGAATCGGGTAACCCTGATTGAAGTTGATCCGGCAGAGAGTTTCGCCCCGCTGAAAAACCCAACCGGATCATCGAGTGACTCACCTGAACTCGTGCAGCAGGCTCTCAGCGACTACGCTCGCCGCCATCTGGCTGCCGCCGGCATCAGCGTGGCCCCCGAGGTGACCGTCGAACTCGATGCCGCCAGTATTTTGGACGACACCGACCTGGTTCAACTCGCCGACTCAGGGAAGCTGCCCGGAAACCGTATTGACCAGCCGCTGATCGTTCGGGCAGGGTGATAGGGGCGCAAACGGGAAATGTCGCTCTGGCTGCACGTGACTCAGGCAGCGTCCCCTGATCTATTCCTGTTATCCCTCGTCCTGTTATCGCTCGAGACTCGCTCGCCCCCTTCTCTTCTGGACACCCTTCTATGCTGCATGCAATCGTGATGGCCGGTGGTTCCGGCACCCGCTTCTGGCCTTCCAGCCGAGCTGCTTTGCCCAAGCAGCTCTTGCCTCTGGCCGGCACTGGGACGTTACTCCAAGACACCATCAGTCGGCTGGCAGGATTGGTCCCGCCAGAGCGAACGATGGTAGTGACCAATGCCCGACTGACCGAAGCCGTCTACCAGCAGTTGCCGCAGTTACCACCACAGGCGGTCGTCGGAGAACCTTGCAAACGAGACACGGCCCCCTGCATTGGTCTGGCTGCCCTGCTGGTCATGAAAAATGACCCCGAGGCAACGATGGCGGTCATGCCCAGCGACCACGTCATCGAGCCGGCCGCTGGGTTTCGGGCTGCACTCAAACAGGCAGAGGCTCTTGTTGCCGCCACCCCCAGCCGCCTGGTCACATTCGGCATCCGGCCGACATCACCCTCGCCGAGCTATGGCTACATTCAGCAGGGTGACCAGTTGCCCCTGAACCCCGGCGATGCACCTGCCCACCGTGTTGCCCAGTTCCGCGAGAAGCCTCCGGTTGCGGTCGCAGAGGAATACCTGGCTGCGGGGAACTATCTCTGGAATGCCGGGATCTTTGTGTGGCGGGCAGCCACGATCATCGAAGCCCTGGCGGAGCACCAGCCAGACTGCCTCGCTCACCTGCAAACGATCGCGGCAGCCTGGGAAAGCCCCACGTGCCAGCAGGTCTTTGCGGAGGAGTTTGCGGCCATCAAGGGGGTGTCGATCGATTATGCCGTGTTGGAACATGCCGACGACGTGGCCGTGATTGAGGCCCCTTTCAGCTGGGATGATTTAGGGGGCTGGTCAGCTGTTGCCCGCCAACGCGGCACCGACACCACTGGTAGCACCGTCGTGGGGCGTCACCTTGGCCTCGATTCAGAGGGGCTCATTGTGCACACCAGTGATGAACACCTTGTCGTCACCCTCGGCCTGGAGGATATGCTGGTTGTACACACTGAAGACGCCACCCTGATTGCCCGCCGCTCTCACGAGGAACAGATTCGCCGCGTGGTCAGCGAATTGGAGAACCGTGGATGGGACGACTATCTCTGACTTTCCCCCGCTCGCTCTTCAACTGCCTCCTCGGCAGGGCGGTTACCCTGTGCTTGCTGCCGCTAACCCTCGTGACAGCCTGTGGAGCCGAACCGGCTGAGCCTGAGGCCGAGCCGCAACACTGGGTGGGAAAACTTCTTGTTGATTTCCGCGCCGCCACCGATGCTCTGGAATGGTCTGATGAGCGGATTATCGGTGACTGGCGAGTGCAGCGTCGTCCTGGCACTGCTGATGGCCGCATCCTCGACCCCGAAGATCAGCCGGTGGCCAGTGGCAGCCTGTCTGCATGCCTGAGCCAATTTGCCCAGCTTGAGTCGACGGGGCAGATTCCACCAGTCACCACGCAAGCAGTGATCGTCTTGCATGGGCTGGGAGAGGGCCGGCAGTCGATGAAGCCCTTGGCCACTCACTTACAGCAAGAACTTGATGCCACCATCATGTCCTTTGGCTATGCCAGCCCACGGGCAGGACTGGCTGCCCACGCCGGCTCGCTAGCAGCGGTTATTGCTGGCCTACCCCAAACAGCCAGCATTAGTTTCGTCGGCCACAGCATGGGGAATCTAGTCGTTCGCCGCTGGCTCCAAATGGCTGACACCCAGACCATCGCCCGCGTCCGCCGCATGGTGATGCTTGGCCCACCCAATCAGGGCTCTGACCTGGCACGCCTGGCGGCGGGAAATCCGCTGCTGGCTGCCTTGGCAGCCGGTGCCGCCCGCGAGCTGGTGCTGCACTGGGAGACGGTTTCTCGTGACCTACGCACGCCCAGTTTTGAATATGGCATCATTGCTGGAGGAAAAGGTGACCAGCATGGCTTTACGTCGCTGCTGCAGGGTGATGACGATGCGGTCGTCCGGGTTGCCGAGACTCGCCTTGAGGGAGCCGATGACTTTCTCGTGCTCCCGGTTCGTCATGCCCGCATGATGGAAAGTGAGGCTGTCCAGCAGGCGACCCTCGAGTTTCTCAAGCAGGGCCGCTTCGTGACGGCCGACTCTGCTGCCGTGGAGTCCACACCATGACCCAGACCCTGCCACCGACCGGCCGACTGGCTGGCATCGACTACGGCAGGCGTCGGATCGGCATTGCGATCTGCGATGCCGAACGTCTTATTGCCAGCCCGCTCCTCGTACATGAGACCACCGGCGATCGGACCACCGATGCTCGTGTTTTTTCCAAACTGGTTGAAAACGAAGAACTCGTCGGCTTTGTGATCGGGCTCCCCATTCATGCCGACGGCCGCCGAAGCGAGATGTCAGCTGAGGTCGAGCGATTCACCGCATGGCTCACCGAGACAACGGGGCTTCCGGCAGCCTTCCAAGACGAACGCTACACCTCACGGGAAGCGAGTGGCCTCATGCGGCCAGCCCGCCTCAGCCGTGGCCGGAAGAAGGCTCGGCAGGATGCCATTGCCGCGCAGGTCATTCTTAGCGGCTGGCTCGAACGTCAGGACTCTCTGCGGCCGGCCAACGTATCACCACCGCAGGAGCCACTCGATGACTGATCCGGCCACCCCTGCTCCGGCCGGTCGCCTGATTGTCGGCTGCGGCTACCTTGGCCAGCGGGTTGCCCGCCGGTGGCTTGATTGCCGCGACACCGTCTACGCGACCACGCGGAGCGCCGACCGTGCTGCTGCTCTCCGTGCACAAGGGGTCCGGCCGCTCCTCGGAGACGTTACTGTAACGACTGGACAGCCTGCGGCTCTTCCGGATCTCCCTGAGGTTGAGACCGTCCTCTGGTGTGTTGGATTTGACCGGACGGCAGACGCCAGTTACCGCGATGTCCATGTGGACGGACTCAGGCGCTTGCTCGACCGCCTTTCCGGCCGTCCCCGCGTGATCTTTGCCAGTTCAACCGGGGTTTGGGGTGAGACTCAGGGCACACTGGTCAATGAGTCC